>Ga0105239_10000060_pt1 | contig 155195 bp, 149 predicted proteins | sample KBSC44metaG_FD_92761 | JGI IMG/M metagenome (GOLD analysis project Ga0105239, IMG submission 92761) | Corn rhizosphere microbial communities from Kellogg Biological Station, Michigan, USA - KBS C4-4 metaG | ecosystem: Host-associated > Plants > Roots > Rhizosphere > Soil | place: Michigan... | reverse complement strand
TGTTCACCGATGTCGGCGGCGGCTGGTATCTTTCGCGCCTGCCCGGCCATATGGGCGAATATCTCGCGCTCACCGGCGCTCGGCTGGACGGGGCGGAGTGCGTCGCGCTCGGTATCTGCACCCATTATGTGCCGTCCGAGGCGCTGCCCGCGCTCAAGGCGGCGATCGCGGCCGATCCGCAGGCCGTCGGGCGGTTGCTGGACGGGGCGGCGATCGCGCCGCCGGCCGCCGGCATCCTCGCCCGCAGCGAGGCGATCGAGCGGCTGTTCGTCGCCGACCGCTACGAGGACATTCTCGCCGCGCTGGCAGCCGACAAATCGGATTGGGCCGAGGCGCAACTGCGCACGCTGGGCAAGAAATCGCCGCAGACCTGCAAGGTGTGCCTGCGTCTGGTGAAGGACGGGCGCACCCGCACCGACTTCGCCGACGAGATGCGCGCCGAATATGGCCTCGCCGTGCATGTCTGCCAGCGGCCCGATTTCGCGGAAGGGGTACGCGCCCTGCTGGTCGATCGCGACAACAAGCCGGTGTGGAATCCGGCGACGCCGGAGGGGGTGACGGATCAGATGATCGACACGATCTTCTCGCCTTTGCCGGAGAGCGAGGCGTGGACGCCGTTGGGGCGGTGACTGCATCCGGGTGGCGAAAATCCACCCGTTCTGCAGGCTCGGCCGCTCCGCCACCCCACCCGTTCGCACTGAGCCTGTCGAAGTGCCGTTCTTCCCTTTGACCGGGCAAAGAGGGAAGGACGGGCTTCGACAGGCTCAGCCCGAACGGTGTGGATCAGCGCATGGCCCCGTGAACCAAACTCACCCCCTCCGTTCGTCCTGAGCTTGTCGAAGGACGTGCCGCAGGCGTTGCGCTTCGGGCAAGCACTTCGACAAGCTCAGTGCGAACGGTAGGGCGCTCCGGTCAGGGCTCGCTATCCCGGAGCGCTAGCGCCTTACCAGCAGCGGCGGACGCGGCGGTGGTGGCGCCACACGGTGGAGCAGCGGCGATGATGGTTGCCATGCCAGCCGTGGCCATGGCCGCGACCGTGCCAGCCATGATTGTGTCCCGGCCGGGCGGCGGCGGGCGCGGCGGAGAGGCCGGCGACGGTGAGGGTGGCGGCGGCAACGAGTGCGAACAGACGCATCCTGATATCCTCCTGTTGATGGTGGCGGGGTATTCCCCGTCCGTAACGATCGATACGCCTTTCGGTGCCGTCTGCCCATAGGTGACGCGCGCCGCGCGGACGGCTAGACTCCCCCGCGATGTCCAAGCCCCCCGTCGTCCCCGGTCTGCCCAGCCGCGATCAGATTCTCCGCTTCATCGAGCAGAGCGACCAGCCCGCCGGCAAGCGGGAGATCGCGCGCGCCTTCGGTTTGAAGGGCAATGAGAAGATCCGCCTCAAGGCGCTGCTCAAGGATATGGCCGACGAGGGCCTGATCGACGGCGGACCGGGCCGGGCCTTCCACAAGATGGGCGGCGTGCCCAAGGTGACCGTGCTGCGGGTGATCGACGTGGACGAAGGCCAGGTGATCGCCACGCCGGAACATTGGGTGGCGGAAGGCCTGCCCGCGCCGCGCCTGCGGGTGATGGAGCGTCGTGGGCGCGGGCAGAGTGCGCTGGGCGTCGGCGATCGCATCCTCGCGCGCACCGAGGAAGCGGGCAAGGGCTGGATCGCGCATCCGATGAAGAAGCTCGCGAAGGGCGAGGAACTGGTGCTGGGCGTCGTCCACAAGGAGGGCGACCGGCTCTGGCTCAAGCCCGTGGACAAGCGCGAGCGGCATGACCTGCCGATCTCGGACGTGGGCGAGGCGGATGTCGGCGATCTCGTGCTGGCCGAGAAAGCGGGCCGCCCGCCGCGCATCATGGCGCGGGTGACCGAGATATTGGGCGATCCCTTCGCGCCCCGCAGCTTCTCGCTGATCGCGATCCACAAGTTCGGCATCCCCGATGTCTTCACCGAGGGCGCGCTGGAGGAGGCGGACCGTTCGGCGCGACAGCCGCTCGGCGAGGGCCGCGAGGACCTGCGCCATCTTCCCATCGTCGCGATCGACCCGGCCGACGCGCGCGACCATGACGATGCGATCTGGGCCGCGCCGGACGAAGACCCCAAGAATGAAGGCGGCTGGCAGGTGATCGTCGCCATCGCCGACGTCTCCTTCTACGTCCGCCCCGGCACGGCGCTCGACAAGGAGGCGAGGAAACGCGGCAATTCGGTCTATTTCCCCGATCGCGTCGTGCCGATGCTGCCGGAGATCCTGTCCGCCGACGTCTGCTCGCTGGGCGAGGGCGCGGACCGCGCGGCGATGGCCTGCCACCTGACGATCGACGCCAAAGGCGAGATCACGGCGTTCCGCTTCGCCCGCGCGGTGGTGCGGATCGCGGCGGTGATCGCTTATGAGGACGCGCAAGCGGCGATTGATTCCGCCACGACCCCAACCGATCCGTTCGCCCTGAGCGAAGTCGAAGGACGTGCTGCAAGCGACTCGCCTGAAGCATGTACCTCGACTTCGCTCGGCACGAGCGGGGACGGAGTGGCGCCCGAGATCGTGCCTGCCCTCCGCAACCTCTGGGGCGCCTGGGCGCTCCTCAGGGCCGCGCGGGACCGGCGCGAGCCGCTGGCGCTGGACCTGCCGGAGCAGCGCGTGATGCTCGACGAGAAGGGCCGCATCGCCTCCGTCGCGCCGCGCGAGCGGCTCGATGCGCACCAGGTGGTCGAGGATTTCATGATCGCCGCCAACGTCGCGGCGGCCAAGGCGCTGGAGAAGAAGCAGGCGCCCGTCATGTACCGCATCCACGAGACGCCGAGCCGCGAGAAGATGGTCGCGCTCAAGGATTATCTCGCCACCTTCGACGTGCCGCTGGCGCTGGGGCAGGTGGTGCGGCCGAAGACGTTCAACCATATCCTCGACCTGATCGAGGACCGGCTGGAGCGGCCCGAGATCATGACGCAGGTTCTGCGCACGCAGATGCAGGCGGTCTACAGCCCCAACAACGCCGGCCATTTCGGCCTGGCGCTCGGCAGCTACGCGCATTTCACCTCACCGATCCGCCGTTACGCCGATCTGCTCGTCCACCGTGCGCTGGTCGGTGCCTGGCTGCTCGATCCTGCGGTGGAGGAGACGCGGCTGTCCAGCCACGATACCCACCATATGGAGGATCTGGGCGAGCGGATCAGCCAGGCCGAGCGCCGCGCGATGGAGGCCGAGCGCGAGACGATCGATCGCTACATCGCCGCCTATCTCTCCACCAAGGTGGGCGAGCTGGTGGAGACGCGCATCACCGGCGTGCAGCGCTTCGGCTTCTTCGCGACCGTGGAGGGGCTGGGGGGCGACGGCCTCGTGCCGGTCTCGACGCTGGGGGCCGAGCGCTTCCACCACGACGAGGCGGCGCATGCGCTGGTGGGCGAGGAGAGCGGCGAACGCTATACGATCGGCCAGCGGCTCACGCTGCGGCTGGCGGAGGCCAATGTCGCGTCCGGCGCGTTGCGCTTCGAATTGCCGGAAGGCGTCAATCACATGCCGGGTCGCCGGCTCATCCGCCGCGACGGGCGTCGCCCCGCCGGCAAGCGCGGGCGACCGGGCAATATCCGACATCAGGGAAGGCGTTGATCCATGGCTGAACCGCTAGCCGGCGTCGAACCCAGGCCCCGCCAGAAGCGGGCGCGGCTGATCCTGGCGCTGGTGTTGCTCGCGCTGGGCATCTGGATCACCCACAGCTTCCTGCCGGCCCTGATCTGGGCCGCGGTGCTCGGCATCGCGTTCATGCCGCTCTACGAGCGTGCCGTCCGGCGCTGGCCGCGCTTCCGCAAGGGGGCGGTGCTGCCGGCGATCTTCACGCTGGGCATCGCGCTGCTCGTGGTGATTCCGGTCGGCCTCGGCCTGTTCCGGGCGATCGCCGAGGTGAAGGATCTGACTCACTGGTTCTATTCGGCGCGCGAGACGGGGGTGCCGGTGCCGCACTGGCTCTACTCGCTGCCCTTCGAGCGGGACGCCGCCATCGCCTGGTGGCAGGAGCATCTCGCCACGCCCGAGGCGACCCAGGCCGAACTCGCCCGCTTCGACCAGCAGCAATTGCTGCGCCACACCCAGAAGATCGGCGGCGCGATCGTCCATTCGAGCGTGATCTTCGCCTTCACGCTGATCGCCCTGTTCTTCCTGCTGCGGGACAGCGACCTGCTGGTGGAGCAGTTGCGGGCCGCCAGCAACCGCCTGTTCGGTCCGTCCGGCGAGCGGATCGGGCGGCAGGTGATCCAGTCGGTGCGCGGGACGATCGACGGTCTGGTGCTGGTCGGCATCGGCGAGGGCGCGGTGATGGCGGTGGTCTACGTGCTGCTGGGCGTGCCGCATCCCATCCTGCTCGGCATCGCCACCGCGATCGCGGCGATGATCCCGTTCGGCGCGGCGGTGATGTTCGAGGTCGCCGCCTTTGCGCTGCTCACCCAGGATTCGGTGACGGGCGCGATTCTCGTCAATGTGGTCGGCTTCGCGGTGGTCGGCCTGGCCGATCACTTCATCCGCCCGGTGCTGATCGGCGGCGCGACCCGCTTGCCCTTCCTGTGGGTGCTGATCGGCATCCTGGGCGGGGTGGAGACGCTGGGCCTGCTCGGCCTGTTCGTCGGCCCCGCGACGATGGCGGTGCTGGTGATGCTGTGGCGCGAGTTCGTGGAACGGAAGGCGGGGCCGGTGGTCGGCGATCAGACGGTAAACTGATCCCGATCCGTTCGGGCTGAGCGTGTCGAAGCCCTGTCCTTCTTCTTTTTCTAGCGAGCGAAAAAGAAGAACGGCCCTTCGACAGGCTCAGGGCGAACGGCCTTTCTACAAGCGCGGCAAGGTCACGCCGCGCTGGCCCATATATTTGCCGGCGCGATCGGCATAGCTGGTCTCGCAGGGCTCGTTGCCCTGGAGGAAGAGGAACTGGCACGCCCCCTCATTGGCGTAGATCTTGGCGGGCAGCGGCGTGGTGTTGGAAAATTCCAGCGTGACATGCCCCTCCCATTCGGGCTCCAGCGGCGTCACGTTCACGATGATGCCGCAGCGCGCATAGGTCGATTTGCCGAGGCAGATCACCAACACGTCGCGCGGCACCCGGAAATATTCGACCGTGCGGGCCAGCGCGAAGCTGTTGGGCGGGATGATGCAGCAATCGGTCTGGCGATCGACGAAGCTGTTGGCGGCGAAATCCTTGGGATCGACGATGGCGCTGTCGATGTTGGTGAAGATCTTGAACTCGTCCGCCACGCGCGCGTCATAGCCGTAGCTCGACAGGCCGTAGCTGATGCGGCCCTCACGCCGCTGTGCCTCCACGAAGGGCTCGATCATGCCATGGTTGAGCGCCTGCTCGCGGATCCAGCGGTCGGATAGGATTGCCATGGCCAGACCTTTCGCGGGAAGCGGGGGGCGGGGCAAGGGGATTCGGGGTCGCCAAGGTCGGACCGGGGGCGTTCTGCCCGGCCGATCGATCGCCGCGCCGAACCGAGCATTTCGCGACCGCGGCATGATGGGCCGTTAATCTGGCTCTGCTAGGGGATTGCCCGGGCAAAAGGTTTTCGAGGGCGATGATGCTGGTTCAGATCGTGGGCGCGACCCTGTTTTCGGCGATCGCGGTGTCGCTGGCCGGCATGATCCAGCGCATCGGGAAGATGCTCTGACGCCTTGATAAAAACCTCCGTTCGTCCCGAGCGAAGTCGAGGGACGTGCGGCAGGCGCGGCGCTAGGGGCACGTGTCTCGACTTCGCTCGACACGAACGGTTGAGCTTGATCGCGGCGCGAATTACCCCGCCGCCTTGGCCAGCCCCTTCGCCAATTGCGTCGCGCCATGCAGCCGCGCCGCCGGGTCCGTCCAGTTGCGGGTGATCACCAGTTTCTGGTCGGGTCGCAGCTTGGCCGTGTCCTTCAATCGCTCCAGATAGGCGAGCAGCCCCTTCACGTTCGGGAAGCCGCCGTCCGCGAAGGTGACGAGCGCGCCCTTGGCGCCCACGTCCAGCCGCGATATCCGCGCCTTCTTGCAATCGAGCTTGATGCCGATCACGTCGATCAGGTTCTTCGTCGCATCCGGCAGCTTGCCGAAGCGGTCGATCATCTCGGCGGCGAAGGCCTCGATGCCACCCTTGTCCTCGATTTCGTTCATGCGGCGATAGAGGCCCATGCGCAGATCGAGATCGGGCACATAGTCCTCGGGGATGAGGATCGGCGCGTCGACGGTGATCTGCGGCGAGAAATCGGTCTTCGATTCGGGAATCTCGGTGCCGCCGGACTTGGCGATGATGATCGCCTCCTCCAGCATCGACTGATAGAGTTCGAAGCCGACCTCCTTGATGTGGCCGCTCTGCTCGTCGCCGACGAGATTGCCCGCACCGCGGATGTCGAGATCGTGGCTGGCGAGCTGGAAACCCGCGCCGAGGCTGTCGAGGTTCGCCAGCACCTGCAGGCGTTTCTCCGCCCCCTCGGTGGTGATGCGGCCGGCGGGCGTGGTGAAATAGGCGTAGGCCCGCGTCTTCGACCGGCCCACACGGCCGCGTAGCTGGTAGAGCTGGGCGAGGCCGAAGCGATCGGCGCGGTGCAGGATGATCGTGTTGGCGCTCGGGATGTCGATGCCGCTCTCGATGATCGTGGTGGAGAGCAGCACGTCGTACTTGCGATCGTAGAAGGCGGACATCTTGTCCTCCACCTCGGTCGCGCCCATCTGGCCGTGCGCCGTGACGAAGGTGATCTCCGGCACCTCGTCGCGCAGGAATTTCTCGATGTCGGGCAGGTCCTTGACGCGGGGAGCCACGAAATAGGCCTGGCCGCCGCGATAATGTTCGCGCAGCAGGGCCTCGCGGACCACCACCGGGTCCCACGGTATCACATAGGTGCGCACGGCGAGGCGATCGACCGGCGGGGTCTGGATCACCGACAATTCGCGCAGGCCGGACATCGCCATCTGCAGCGTGCGCGGGATCGGCGTGGCGGTGAGGGTGAGGACGTGGACGTCCGCCTTCATCGCCTTCAGCCGCTCCTTGTGGGTGACGCCGAAGCGCTGTTCCTCGTCGACGATGACGAGGCCGAGCCGCTTGAACTCCACCTGCTTGGCGATGATCGCGTGGGTGCCCACCACGATGTCGATCGTGCCGTCGGCGATGCCGTCGCGCGTCGCCTTGGCCTCGGCGGCGGGAACGAGGCGCGAGAGGCGGCCGATCTTGAGCGGAAAGCCTTCGAAGCGCGTGGTGAAGTTGTTGAAATGCTGGCGGGCGAGCAATGTGGTCGGGCAGACCACCGCCACCTGCTGCCCCGCCATCGCCGCGACGAAGGCGGCGCGCAGCGCGACCTCGGTCTTGCCGAAGCCGACGTCGCCGACGATCAGCCGGTCCATCGGCTTGCCGGCCGTCAGATCCTCCAGCGTGTCGACGATGGCGCGGTCCTGATCCTCGGTTTCCTCGTAGGGGAAGCGGTTGACGAATTCGGGATAGGCGGCGTCCGGGTCCAGCACTTCGGCGGGGCGGAGCGCGCGGGCGGCGGCGGTCGCCATCAGCTCCCCGGCGATCTCGCGGATCCGCTCCTTCATGCGGGCCTTGCGCGCCTGCCAGGCAACGCCACCCAGTTTGTCGAGGCCGACGCCCTCGCTGTCCGCGCCGTAGCGGCTCAGCACCTCCAGATTCTCGACCGGCACGTAGAGCTTGTCGCCGCCGGCATATTCGAGCTGGACGCAATCGTGCGGCGCCTTGCTGACCGGGATCGAGGTCAGCCCCTCATAGCGGCCGATGCCGTGATCGACATGGACCACGAGGTCGCCCGGCGACAGCGTCGCCAGCTCCTGCATGAAGGCGTCGGCGGATTTCTTGCGGCGCTGGCGGCGGACGAGGCGGTCGCCCAGCATGTCCTGCTCGGTGAGCAGCGCCACGTCGGGCGTGGTGAAGCCGTGATCGAGCGGCAGGACGGTGAGGGCGACCGCGCCCTTCGCCGTCGCCCTGGCCGTGCCCAGCGCCTCCTGCCAGCTGTCGACCAGCACGACATGATCGAGGCCGTGATCGGTCAGCAGCCCGGCGAGCCGCTCGCGCGAGCCGACCGAATAGCTGGCGAGGATCAGCTTTTTCTTGTCGCGATGCAGCGTCCGGGAATGCGCCGCCACCGCCTCGTAGACATTCTCCTGCGCGGTCCGCTCGGGCGTGAAGTCGCGCGGGCCGTCCACGTCGAAGTCCAGCACGGTGGCGCTTTCCGGCTCGCGGAAGGGCGTGGTGATGTGAAGCGGGCGATCGGCGATCTGCCGCTCCCACTCGGCATCCGACAGATAGAGCGTGTCGGCCGGCAGCGGGCGATAGCTGCCCGGATCGCTCGACTGGGCGCGGACGCGGTTGGCGTGATAGTCGGCGATCGCCTCGAAGCGGTTCTGCGCGGCGGCGGGCGCGCCGGAATCGCGGACGATCACGTCCTCGTCGGCAAGGTGATCGAACAGGGTGGCCAGCCGCTCCTCGAACAAGGGCAGCCAATGTTCCATGCCGGCCAGCCGGCGCCCATCGCTCACCGCCTGATAGAGCGGATCGCCGGTCGCGGTGGCGCCGAAGCGCTCGCGATAGCCCGAGCGGAAGCGCTTGATGCTCTCCTCGTCGAGCAACGCCTCGGAGGCCGGCAGCAGGGTGAAGCCATCGACCCGGTCGACGGTGCGCTGGTCGGTCGGATCGAAGCGGCGGACGCTCTCGATCTCGTCGCCGAAGAAATCGAGGCGCAGCGCCAGTGACTCGCCCGAGGGCCAGAGATCGACGAGCCCGCCGCGCACCGCATATTCGCCCGGATCGGCGACGGTGTCGGTGCGGACATAGCCATTGGCCTGCAGCAGATGGGCGAGCTTGTCGCGATCGATCCGCTCGCCCGGCGCCAGTTTGGCGACCAATTGGCGGATGCGGAAGGGGGTCAGCGTGCGCTGGGTGGCGGCGTTGACCGTCGTCACCAGCAGGGTCGGCCCCTTGGCGGGCTTCTGCAGCGCCTGCAGCGTCGCCAGCCGCTCGGCCGAGGCGCGCAGCGAGGGCGAGGAGCGATCGAAGGGCAGGCAATCCCAGGCCGGGAAGGCGAGGGTGGTCAGTTCCGGCGCGAAGAAGCTCGCGGCATCGGTGATGGCGCGCATCTGCACGTCGTCGGCGGCGACGAAGACGGCGCGGTTCTTCGAGGCGCGCCCGAGATCGGCCAGCAGCCAGGGCAGGAAGCCCGGCGGCACGGCGGAAAGGGTGAGGGGCCGGGCGGCCTTGAGGATGGTCTGGAGGGGATCAGTCAAAGGTAAACACCGAAAATCCGTTCGGGCTGAGCTTGTCGAAGCCCTGTCCTTCGTCTTCGAGAAGGAAGGACGGCACTTCGACAAGCTCAGTGCGAACGGTGGAGGAAATCATGGGTTTCAATGCGCCCGCGAGGCCGGCGTGCCCGGCAGCGGCACATAGTCCAGCGCCTGCATCGCGCGCATCAGCGGGCCGTCATAGGCCTCCGGCACCGGCCGGGTGCCCATCGCCCAGGCCATGACGTCGACATCGTCCTCCACCAGCAGCGCCTCGAACCAGGCCAGCTCCGCCTCGCCCCAACCGGGCGAATGGCGATCGAAGAAGCCGCCGATCAGATAGTCCGCCTCGCGCGTGCCGCGGTGCCAGGCGCGGAAGCCGAGGCGCTTGAGGAGATGCTCGCGGGTTCCGACAGTCACAATAACACCGCTCCAACAGCCATTTGGCCGGCGGGCGCTTTCGGCGCGCGTCGGCTGTGGTAGAGCGCATGTAGGCATGAGACCAGACATCCTCAATCCATTGTTCGCCGAAGTGGAGGCGCTGAAGGGCATCGGCCCGACGCTGGCCAAGCCGCTCGCGAAACTCGGCATCGCGCGCGTGGTGGACCTGCTGTTCCACCTGCCGACCGGCATGGTCGAGCGGCGCAGGATCGAGCGACTCGACATGGGTGACGCCGGGCGTGGCGTGATCGTCACGCTGACGGCGCGCAGCTACAAGGGCAGTTCCTCGCCGCGCGGTCCGTTCCGGGTGCAGGCCACGGATGCCGAGGGCAACTCCGTCAGCCTCGTCTTCTTCGGCGGCAATTCGGGCTGGGCGCGCAAGCAGTTCCCGCTGGACGAGCCGCGCGTGGTGGCCGGGCGGCTCGATCTCTACGGGCAGGAACTGCAGATCGTGCACCCCGAATCGGTGCCGCTGGAGGAGGCGGGCGAGATCGTCGAGCGCGAGCCGGTCTATCCCCTGTCCGCCGGCATCACCTCCAAGCGGCTGGCGCAACTGGTCGCGCAGGCGCTGGAGCGGGTGCCGAGCCTGCCCGAATGGATCGAGCCGAGCCTGCTCCAGCAGAAAGGCTGGCCGAGCTTTTCGCAGGCGCTGGAGCGTGCGCACGGCGATCCGGCCGACACTCTGTCGCGCGAACGGCTGGCCTATGACGAGGTGTTCGCCAACCAGCTCGCCCTGATGCTGGTCCGGGCCTCCACGCGCCGCCGCCGGGGCCGCGCGCTCGCCGGCGACGGGCGGCTGCGCGCGAAGCTCGATCTGCCTTATGCGCCCACCGGCGCGCAGGCCCGCGCCATCGCCGAGATCGAGGGCGACATCGCGCAGGAGACGCCGATGCTCCGCCTGCTGCAGGGCGATGTCGGCGCGGGCAAGACGCTGGTCGCGACGATGGCGCTGCTGACTTCGGTGGAGGCGGGGGCGCAGGGCGCGCTGCTGGCGCCGACCGAGATCCTCGCCCGCCAGCATTTCGCGACGCTTCAGCGGCAATTGTCCCCGCTCGGCCTGACGGTGGCGATCCTCACCGGCCGCGAGAAGGGGCGCGCGCGCGAATCGACGCTTATGGGCCTCGCCGACGGATCGATCGACATCCTGATCGGCACCCACGCCATCTTTCAGGAGGCGGTGGCCTACAAGGCGCTGGGCCTCGTCGTGGTGGACGAGCAGCATCGCTTCGGTGTCGCCCAGCGGCTGATGCTGGCGGCCAAGGGCAGCCACCCGCCGCACATGCTGGTGATGACCGCCACGCCGATCCCGCGCACCCTGCTGCTCGCCAGCCATGGCGAGATGGATGTCAGCCGGCTCGACGAGATGCCCCCGGGCCGCCAGCCGATCGAGACGCGGGTGATCGCGGTCGAGCGGATGGACGAGGTGGTCGCCGGGCTCGGCCGCCATGTCGCGGCAAGCGGGCAGGCCTATTGGGTGTGCCCGCTGGTCGAGGAGACCGAGGCCGGCGACGATGCGGCCGCCGAGAGCCGGGCGGCGGCGCTCCGGCTCGTCCTGGGCGATGAACGCGTGGGCCTCGTCCATGGCCGCATGAAGGGGCCGGACAAGGATGCGGTGATGGCCGCCTTCCAGCGCAACGAGATGTCCGTGCTGGTCGCGACGACGGTGATCGAGGTCGGCGTCGATGTGCCCAACGCCACGCTGATCGTGATCGAGGGGGCCGAGCGCTTCGGCCTCGCCCAGCTCCACCAGCTGCGCGGCCGGGTCGGGCGGGGCAGCGACAAGTCGACCTGCCTGCTGCTGCGCGGCGGCATGCTGAGCGAGACGACGCGCGCGCGCCTGGCGTTGATGCGCGACACCAATGACGGATTCCTGATCGCCGAGAAGGATCTGGAGCTGCGCGGCGGCGGCGAGATTCTCGGCACCCGCCAGTCGGGCGAGCAGGGCGCGCGGCTGGCCGATGCGGCCCAGACGGCGGCGCTGATCCCCACCGCCCATGCCGACGCGCGCCTGCTGACCGATCGCGACGGCGGGTTGGAGGTGCCGCGAGGGCAGGCGGCGAGAACATCGCTCTATCTGTTCGAACGCGATGCCGCGATCGGGCTGCTGCGCGCGGGATAATAGCCCCTCCTGAATGGGAGGGGAAGAAGGGAGCGGAGGTTACACCGTCCCCCAGCGGGTGCGATGCGCGTCCACGCCCTGCTCGCGCAGCGCCGCGGCCTGCTCGCGCCATTCCTCGTAGGCGATGGTGCCGGATTTCAGCCCCAGCCGCGTTTCCAGCGCTGCCGTGTCGCTGTCGGACAGCGCTTCGATCTGGCGATAGCGGTACAGGCCGGCGTCATTCAGGCTGATCTCCCGATCGCGGCCGATGCCGCGGATCAGGGCGAGGTCGTCGCGATTGCCGGCCGCCGCGGCGCCGATCGCGCCCGCCGTGCCGGGGCCGACGGGGTGGCCCGTGGCCTGCCGCTCCAGCTCCGCGATGCGCTCGCGCGCGGCGGCGAGCTGTGCTTCCGCATTTTTCCGCGCGGCGATCTCGTCATTGTAGGCGCGACGCCACTTGGCGCCGCCCGAGCGCGAAAGCAGGCCGATCAGCCAGCCCAGGACGAGCACGAGCGCGACGATCGCCCATTGGTTGGGGGTGAAGCCCATGGCAGCCTCCTCTTGTTACGGAGGCAGAACCGACGAAACGGGGGCGACGTTCCCGCCGCCCCCAAAGCTCAGCCCATCTTGCCCGAACTCATGGCGTCGCTGATCGAGCAGGCCGCCGGCCCCAGGATCACGATGAACAGCACGGGCAGGATGAACAGGATCAGCGGAACCGTCATGATCGCGGGCAGGCGGGCGGCCTTTTCCTCGGCGCGCATCATGCGCTCGTTGCGGAATTCGGCCGACAGCACGCGCAGCGCCGAGGCGAGCGGGGTGCCGTATTTCTCCGTCTGGATCATGGTGGTGACGACGCCGCGCACCGAATCCAGCGCCACGCGGGTGGAGAGATTCTCGAAGGCCTGGCGGCGCTCGGTGAGGAAGCCCAGCTCGATCGCGGTGAGCATGAACTCGTCGCCGAGCTCGGGATAGGCCTTGCCCAGTTCCTTCGACACGCGGTTGAACGCGGCATCGACGGTGAGGCCGGCCTCGGCGCAGATGACGAGCAGGTCCAGCGCATCGGGCAGGCCCTTGCGGATCTCGCCCGAACGCTTGGTGATGGTGTTCTTGAGCCAGATGTCCGGCCCCTTGTAGCTGAGCACCAGCGCGCCCGCGACGAAGGCATAGTGCTTGAGCGGCCCCCAGCTCGGGAACCAGCCGAGCAGATAGACGCCGATGATCGCGACGCCGCCGATCACGATCGGCAGCACCATGCGCGCGAAGATCACCGCGACGGCGGCGTCCTTCGACCGGATGCCGGCCTGCAGCAGCTTGATCTGCGCGGCCTTGAGCTGGCTTTCCTGCAGCACCTTCAGCGATGAGAGCGCCGAGCGCATCTTGTCGGTCGCCTCGTTGCGCGCGTTCAGCTTGGCGCGGCGCTTCGAGGTGGAGGCGGTGATGCCGAGCTTGAGCTGCTCGCGGCGCTCGTTCAGCGCCTTGACGCGCTTCGTCATCGGATCGCGGACGGTCGTCGCCAGATAGAGCGCGAACATCACCGCCATGGCGGCGAGCGCCGCCATGAAGGTGCCGAGCACCATGGCGTCGATACCGAAGACGGAGGGGTGGCTTGCCATGTCTCTTGCTCCCGCCTCAGATTTCGAAGCTGACCATCTTGGCCATGATGAAGGCGCCGATGCCCATCCAGACCAGACCGATGCCGCCCGCGATCATGAGGCGCGTCTGCGTGAAGAAGCCCATCATATAGGCGGGATTCATGAAATAGACGGTGAAGAACACGAAGAAGGGCAGCGAGCCGACGATATAGGCCGATGCCTTGGATTCCGAGGACATCGCCTTGATCTTCAGCTTCATCTGCGCGCGCTTGCGCAGCACGTCGGCGAGGTTGGCGAGCGTCTCGGCGAGGTTGCCGCCGGTCTCGCGCTGGATCTGCAGCGTGATGCAGAAGAACTGGAATTCCGGCGTGCCGAGGCGATCCGCCGTTTCCTGCAACGCTGCCTCCATGGTGCGGCCGATCCGGATGCGGTCGCCGATCAGGCGGAATTCGACGCCGACGGGGCCGGGCACTTCCTGTCCCACCACGCCCAGCGTCTCGGTGATCGGCAGGCCCGAGCGCAGGCCGCGCACGAGCAACTCGATCGCGTCTGGGAACTTGCGATTGAACTGGGCGACGCGACGCTTGATCAGTATCCCGATCACCTTGTGCGGTATGCCGAGGCCAGTGGCGAGGCCGATGAACAGGCTGATCAGAACCGGTACGTGCTTGACGGCCAGGATCAGCGCGACAAACAGCGCGATGCCGAGGCAGGCCATGAAATACTTGCCCAGGGTCCAGCTCTTGCCGGTCTGCTGGAGGCGCAGGCGGAGCATTTCGGGCTTGGGCAAGAAGCGGTTCGCATAGCCGTCCAGCTTGGTATCCCGCTGGGTGAGCACGCGGCGCATCTGCGCCTGCATGGCGACTTCGCTGGCGAAGCCCGCATGACGTGTCTTCAGGCTCTCCATGCGGCGCGTCTTCGCCTTGGCCGCATTCGGCCCCGAAAAGGCCATCAGGATCAGCCCGAGCGACGCGCACCCGCTGAACGCCATGAGCAATGCCGGAAACATCAGCCGATCGCCTTCCCGTACCTGGAACCCGCGGGCCGCCGCCCCATGACGAGGACGGCGGCCCGGTTCATCACTTCGCCTTGCGCTTGGGCAGCAGCGACCGGAAGTCGCCCAGCTTGTCCATCAGCGACCGGTTGTTCCCGCCGCCCTTGGCGTCGACACTCTCGGCGGCGCGGCTGATGCTGCGCGCCAGCTCGACGAGAGGAGTGCCGGTCTTGCTCGACTTGGCGACCTCGGCGAGCGGCTTGCCCAGCTTGGCGGCCTGGGCGAACACCTTCATGTCGTACGGGATCGTCAGATCGATCTTGCGCTCGATCGAATCCTCGAACTCCTTGCGGCTGATCTCGCCCGTGCCGGAGACGACGCGGTTGGCGACCACCGTCACGGCGGCGCCCGGCGTGTTGGCCTTGAGCCAGGAGAGCATCCGGATCGTGTCGCGCGCGGCGGCCAGCGTGAACTCGGTTACGAGCACCGCCGACTGGGTGTCGTGCAGCAGGTGGGGATGCTGGATCAGCATGTGGCGCGGCAGGTCGAGCACGGTCGCCTCGAACGCGGCCTTCAACTCCTCCTGGAGCTGGTAGAAGGCCGAGCCGTCGGTGAGCAGCGGCTGGTTCAGCGGCGCCTCGGCGGAGAGCACCGAGAGCTTCTCGGTGGCCTTCACCATCGCGCGTTCGATGAACAGGCCGTCGATGCGGCTCGGATTCTCGATCGCGTCGGTCAGGCCGCGGCCCGGCTCGACGTCGAATGCCAGCGCGCCGGTGCCGAAATGCACGTCGAGATCGAGCAGCGCGGTCGAGCGCCCCTCAATCTCGCCGAACAGCCAGGCGAGCGAGCTCGCCACGGTCGAGGCGCCGACGCCGCCGCGCACGCCGATCACCGCCGTCATCAGATGCGGACGATCGATGGAATGCTCGGGCGTGCGCGGGCCGGACAAGGTGAGCTGTGCGTGCGCGAAGGCCTCGCGCGCCTGGTCGGGGCTGAACGGCTTCAGGATGTAATCCTGGATGCCGCTCGCGACGAGATCGCGATAGAGGCGTACGTCGTTGACCTGGCCGGACGCGATCACCACCGTGCCGGGCTCGCAGACTTCGGCCAGGGCGTTGATGTCGTTCAGCGGATCGCCGCTTTCCGACATGTCGACGAACAGGATGTGCGGGCTCGCGGAGACGGCGAGCGTCTGCACCGCATTGCGCAGGCCGCCCTTGTGCACCTTCTCCGGCGGCCAGCCCATCTCGATGGCGACGGGGCGCAGCGCGTCGGCGGTCTGGTCGTCGCAGACGAACGCCGCGAACGGATCGCGCAACGTCGCCGAACGGGTATGGAACGGAGCATTCATATCAGTTGCCTCCCGCCGATTTGCTGCTCACTTCCTTGATCCCGCCGGCGCCGGTGGCCACCGCGTCGCGATAGGTCTTGATCGCCTTCACGCTCAGCTGGGCATCGGCCGTGCGGTCATAGGCATGGCCTTCGACCAGATCCTGCGGATTGGCGATCATCGCCGCCATGTTGACAGCGGTGGCGCAGCCATAGTTGGACTGGGTCGACCCCGAATACTCGGGGGCATTGCCGTGCGTGTAATTGGGGCAGCCATCGACGCGCGCCACGGCGCGGCTGACGACGACGCGCAACGCGCCGGCGGCCGGATGGCCGACCGTGACCGGGGCCGCCTCGTGGCTGACGAGCATACCGTAGCGGGCGACGACGCCGCCCACCACATCCTGCGCGGCACCGCCACGCCAGCCCGACGGATCGTCGAGCGTGATGGTGTCGCCGTAGCCGAGGCTGAGGCCATCGAACCAGCCCGACAGCCGCTCCGCCTCGCCCGGGGCAAGGCCGGCCGGGCCGGTGCCGACATCGATCACATAATCGGTGCGGCTGACGACCGGCTGGTGAACCGAATCGACACCCCGGTTGATGATGGCCTTGGCGGGCTGGGCCTGGGCGGCGCCGGCGCCAAGCAGGAGAGCGACGGTCGCCGTCGCGGCGCGGAGCGTGGAGATGCTATGTGCCATGGGCGTTGTCCTCAGTTGCCGGAGAAGCCGGGGCCGACGGCCGGGGCGGTGACGGGCGGCGTGGCGACCGGCTTCACGCGCTTCTTGCTGGCCGTGCTGTCGGTATGCTGGTCGAGCAGGACTTCCTGCGCGTCGGTGCCCATGCGGTAGCCGTCGGTCGGCAGCACGATCTTGTTGTCGCTGACCGGCTTCACCAGGTACGGCGTCACCACGATGACCAGCTCGCTTTCCGAGCGCTTCCAGCCATTCGAGCGGAAGAGCTGGCCGATGATGGGGAGGTCGCCCAGGAAGGGCGCCTTGTTCACCGAGTTCGACGTGTTGTTGTTGAGCAAGCCGCCGATCACGAAGCTCTGGCCGGAACCGAGCTCCACCGTCGTCTCCGCGCGCCGCGTGGTGAGACCGGGGATCTGGTAGCCGTTGATGCTGACCGTCGATGAGGTGAGCTGCGACACCTCCGGGCGCACGCGCAGGGAGATGCGGCCATCGCCCAGCACCGTCGGCGTGAAAGCGAGGCTGACGCCGTACTGCTTGTATTCGATCGTGGTGACGCCCTGATACTGGGGCACCGGGATCGGGATTTCGCCGCCGGCCAGGAAGCTCGCCGTCTCGCCCGAGAGCGCCGTCAGCGTCGGCTGGGCGAGCGTGGTCGCATAGCCGTCGGTCTCGGCGAGATCGAGCGCGGTGAGGATGTCGAGGCCGAGCAGGTGGCCGGCGAAACCGAAGCGGGTGGTCCCCGCGGCGGCGGCGGCCATCTGGTACACGGTGCTGCCGATCGTCGCGCCGTTCGCGTTCACCGTGGTGCTCGAGCCCGGAACACCCGGAACGGTCGAGATCGTGCCGGGATTGCCCTGCGAGGTACCGAACAGGAAGCCGCCCGAATTGTCCCGGGTCAGGATGTTGAACCCGATGCTCTTCGAGAGGTCGCGGTTCACTTCGGAGAAGCGGACGCGCAGCATCACCTGCAGCGGCGTCGACGTCTTCAGGCGGCTGACCACCTGGACGTCCTTGCCGACGAAGGACTGGACGAGGCGGCTGGCCTCCTCGATATCGTCCGGGGCGGCCACGGTGCCGGTCAGCACCACCACGCCGTTCATCGGCGTCGCGGTGATCTGCGCGTCGGGCATCGCGACCTTCAGCATCTGGCCGACATTGCCCATGTTGGTGCCGACGCGGACGGTCGACGAGAACACCACCGCGCCGTCCTTGGCCGTCGCGGACAGGGTCGTCTCGCCCGCGCCCTTGCCGAAGACATAGAGCCGGGTGGGCGAGCGGACCTGGACATCGGCGATGCCGGGATCAGCGACGAACAGGTCGCTCATCGGGCGGGGCAGCATGATGAGCTGGCCGCGGCCGGTGGAGAGCGTGATCACCTGGCCGGTGAGCGGCGCCGCGGCCGGGGCCTTGGCGGCGGCATGGGCACGCTTCGGCGCTGGATGCCATTTGGCGGAGGCCGGCGCCACGGGGATCGCGGCGAGGCCGAGGGCCAGGACGGCGGCCAGCGCAGTGCCGGCGGCGCCATGGCGCGTCATCTTCAGGATCGACATTTTCACTTACCCCCCACGGGCGTGTCGGTGACGGTGATGCCACGGGCGACATGGATGACAGGACCCGTCGGCGCCTGCGGGCCGGCCGGAGCGGCGCCCGCGCCGGCACCGAGCTGCTGCGGCGGCATTCCACCGCGCGGCGCCGAGTTGCGGGCGAAGCGCGAGACCTCGCCGCCGGTGGTGAAGGTGGTGCCGCTGTCCTGCGGGCGGCTGGCGACATCGAGCAGCATCTTCTGCTCGACCTTGGGATCGGTGCCGGCCGGGACCTTGAGGTCGCCCGACGCGATCGCCTGTTCCAGCTGCTGGTTGTTGTCGGCGAGCGGCCGCAGCGAGAGCGACAGCGAGCCGAGCTTCTGCGCGACGGCGATCTTCTCGGCGAGCTTGGGCGTCGCCTCGACCGTCACCATCGAGAAGTTGGAGAGCTGGGTCTTGCCGTCCTGGTTCGGCTGGTTGTCGAAGCGCTGGTCGGTGGCGAGCACGCGGATGTTGCGCACGATCGTCTCGCTGGCCTGGAGCGGCGCGCCGCTCTGCTCGCCGGAGCTCTGCACGGTCTGCGTCAGCATCAGGTCGACGCGGTCGCCCGGGAAGACGAAGCCGGCGACCGAGGAGGCGCCGCCGACCGAGACGGTGACGGCGCGCATGCCCGGCGTCAGCGCCGCGGCGAGGAAGCCGCGATCCTGGGGCGAGACGAGCGAGCCCTGGGTGACGGGCTGGCCGGCGGTGACCTCGGCGCGGACGACCATGCCGATCATCTTGAGCGGATCGACGTTGGCATTGCCCTTCACGTAATAGGCGCCATCGACCAGATCCTTGGGCCAGGGCTGGAAGCGCACCGAATCCGGCCCCAGGATGGTGCCGACCGGCAGAGGCTTGGTCGCGACGAGGACCTGCGGGCCGGTGGGCTGCGGCGCCATGGCCGCCACCGCCTGCGGAGCGCCGGCGGTGCCGAACATGCTCTTCGCCATGATGGCTGTCACTGCGGCGACGAACAACGCGCCCACCAGCAATGCAATCTTCTTTCCGTCCATGACGTTTCCGCCCCCTGCAGGCCTAGATTCAGTTACGATTGAGCTTCATCGCGCAAATTGGTAAAAATATCGTTCGGCGAGAACTGGAATGGTCGCGATCGCTATTGCGACTCCGTACGGAATTTCGAGCGGAGTCTCGATCTTGCGGAGCTTGTGCCGCACGAGCATTATGGCGGTAAGGACGCCGCCGCCGATCGACATCCACACGATCATCCGCATGAAATCGAGCGGCGCGAGCCACAGGCCCAGCGCCACGATGAGCTTGACGTCGCCGCCGCCCATCGCGCCGATCGCGAAGGCGCCGGCGAAGATCAGCAGGGCCACGCCCGCCACCGCGAGCTGGATCGCGATCCCCGGCCAGGGCGCCACCCCGCACGCCCACCACCACAGCGGCGCGGCCAGCGCGATGCCGGCGTTCAGCGGATTGGGGATGATGCGCGCGCGCAGATCCGTCCACATAGCGTAGACGAGTGCGGCGACGAGGCCGCCGGTGAGAAGTCCGGTGAGAGCGGTCTGCATGACCACCCCTACTAGACGGCACCACTTGCCAAACCGTAACCAGCGGAAAAATGGCTACGACCGCACTTTCCCCCGAATCGGAATTCGATCGCCGGAAGCATCCGGAAGGGATGCAATTCCCCGTCTGGACGGCGGCGGACGGCTGGCCGCACCGCGCCTATCGCTGGCCGGCGTCGGCCGATCCCGCCGGGGCGCGGCGGGGCAGCCTGCTCTTCCAGTCCGGCCGGGCCGATTATATCGAGAAATATCTCGAGGCCTGTGACCATTGGCATGGCCGCGGCTGGGACATCGAGGGGTTCGACTGGCGCGGGCAGGGCGGATCGCGAACCTTCACCGGCACGCTGGACCCCGACGACCGGCTGAGCTTCGATCCGCTGATCGACGATCTCGCCGATTTCGTGCGGGCATGGCAGGCGCGCACACCGGGGCCGCACGTGCTGGTGGCGCATTCGATGGGAGGCCATGTCGCGCTGCGCGCCTGCGCGGAACGGGGGCTGACGTTCGATGCGCTGGTGCTGGTCGCGCCGATGCTGGCGCTCAATACGGGCCATATTCCCCGCCTGCTGGCGAGCGCGGTGGTGGGCGGCGCGCGGCTGGCGGGCCTGGGGCGGCGGGCCATTTTTCGCGACAATTATGCCAATCCACGCCGCTACCTGCGCCTCACCGCCAGCCGGCCGCGCTACGAGGATTCGCAATATTGGAAGCAGGCGATGCCCGGAATCGCGATGGGGCCGCCGAGCTGGAACTGGATCGCGGCGGCGCTTGCCGGCGATCGCCGCATCGCCGGCAAGGGGGAATTGGAGCGGGTGCGGACGCCGGTGCTGCTGCTTGCCGCCGGCCTCGACAAGCTGGTGCGCGACGCGGCGATCACGGCGGCGGCGCGGCGTCTGCCCGATGCGGAGATGCAAATCTTCCCCACCGGCCGCCACGAATTGCTGCGCGAGGCCGACGAGACGCGCCTGCCGGTGATCGCCGCCATCGACGACTTCCTCGATCGCCGGGCGCCGGCCCGGTGACGCATTATGACGTCGTCATCGTCGGCGCCGGCATGGCGGGTGCCAGCTTCGCCGCCGAACTGGCGCCGCACGCCTCGGTGTTGATGATCGAGGCCGAATCGCTGCCCGGCTATCATGCCACGGGCCGATCGGCGGCCTTCTGGTCCGAAACCTATGGCGGGCCGGGCGTGCAGCCGCTGACCAGCGCCTCCGGGGCGTTCCTGCGCGACGGGGGCTTCCTGCGGGTGCGCGGCGCCCTGCATCTGGCGGGCGCCGCGGATTTCGCGCGGCTCGATCGCTTCGCCGAGATGTTCGCCGGGACGGATATCGAGCTGGCCGCGCTCGACGAGGCCATGATCGCGGAACGCCTGCCGGGTTTGCGGCCCGGCCCGTGGCGCGGGCTGCTGGAGGCCAGCACCGCCGATATCGACGTGGGGGCGCTCCATGCGCATTATCTCCGCGAGGCGAAGGCGGCGGGCGCCGGGCTCGCCTGTTCCGCGCCCTTGCGCTTCGCGGCGCGCGAGGATGGGCGCTGGCGGATCGACGCGGGCGATGCGTTGAGCGTCGGGGCCGATATGCTGGTGAATGCCGCCGGGGCCTGGGCCGATCCGGTGGCGCGGATCGCCGAGGCGGCGCCGCTCGGCATCCAGCCCTATCGCCGCACCATCGCGCAGCTTCGCGTCGTGCCCGAGGCGCCCGATGCCATGCCGCTGGTGATCGACGCGGCCGAGCGCTTCTATTTCAAGCCCGAGGCGGGGGGGCGGCTGTGGCTCAGCCCGCATGACGAGACGCCCGCGATCGCCGGAGACGCTGCGCCCGAGGAGATCGACGTCGCGACCGCCATCGACCGGATGGAGACGGTGGTGGACTGGCGGGTCGAGCGCGTCGAGCGGAGCTGGGCGGGCCTGCGCAGCTTCGCGCCGGATCGCCTGCCGGTCTACGGCTTCGATCCGGTGGTGCCGGGCTTCTTCTGGTTCGCGGGGCAGGGCGGATTCGGCATCCAGACGGCGCCGGCGGCGGCGCGGCTGGGCGCGGCACTGCTGCTCGGGCGGGCGGTGGAGGCCGGGCTGGATGCGGAGCGTTATGGGGTGAAGCGACTCTCTCCTCCCTGAAACCACTTCCCTCGCGTTATCCCGGCCTCCGCCGGGATAACGCGAGGGAGCGGCAATTCTCCCGCTCTACCGCCGCCCGAACTTCAGCGCCTCGGCGCTCGCCAGCTGGTCCACCCGCTCATTCTCGTCATGCCCGGCATGGCCCTTCACCCATTTCCATTCCACCCGGTGCGGGGCGGCGGCCGCGAGCAGCTCCTGCCACAGATCGGCATTCTTCACCGGCTTTCTGTCGGCCGTCTTCCAGCCATTCTTGAGCCAGCCGTGGATCCACTTGGTGAGGCCGTCCATCACGTAGCGGCTGTCGGTGGTGAGCAGCACCCGGCAGGGGCGCTTCAATGCCTGCAGGCCCCGGATGGCGGCGGTCAGCTCCATGCGGTTGTTGGTGGTGAGCGCCTCGCCGCCGGACAATTCCTTCTCGGTCTCGCTTATGCGCAGCAGCGCGCCCCAGCCGCCGGGGCCGGGATTGCCCTTGCAGGCGCCGTCGGTGAAGATGTGGACGAGCGACAGTTCGTCGGTCACGCGGTGAAGCACTCCGGGTTGGTGGCGTAGAAATCGAGCCGGCGCAGGAAGGCCAGCGGGTCCTTGCGGGTGACGAGCGCGTCGGCGGGCGTGTTCAGCCAGTCCCAGGCGCGGGTAAGCGTGAAGCGCAGCGCCGATCCGCGCGCCAGCACGGGCAAGGCGGCGCGCTCCGCGCCCGACAGGGGATGGGTCGCCTGATAGCCGTCCAGCAGCGCCGCGCCGACGGCCGCGTCGAAATCCCGCCCGTCGGACGAGAAGGCCCAGGCGCTGTGCGTGACCGCGACGTCCCAGGCGCGGATTTCGGAGCAGGCGAAGTAGAAGTCGATCATCCCCGTCACCCGGTCGCCCAGCATCAGCACGTTGTCGGGGAAGAGGTCGGCATGGATGACGGAGCGTGCCAGATCGGTGGGCCAGCGCGCGTCGAGAAACGCCAGTTCGTCGGCGATCCGCTTCGAGAAGCCGGGCGCGATCGCGTCCACGGCGGTTCCGCAACGGTCGGCCAGTTCGCGCCAGCCGGCGAGGCCGAGCGTGTTGGGCCGCTCGGGCGTGAAATCCGCCAGCGCCCCGTGCATCCGCCCCAGCGCCGCGCCGGTCGCGCGGGCCTGTGCCGGCGTGGGGTGCGAAAGCGAGACGCCGTCCAGAAACTCGATCAGGCAGGCCGGGCGGCCCGCGACGGTCTGGATCTGGACGCCTTCGCTGTCCTTCAAGGCCCTCGGCACCGGCAGGCCGCGATCCGCCAGATGATCGAGCAGGGCGAGGAAGAAGGGCAGGTCGCCCGCATCCACGCGCTTCTCGTAGAGCGTCAGGATGAAGCGCCCGCCCTCGGCCTCGACCAGGTAATTGCTGTTCTCGACGCCCTCGGCGATGCCCTTGAACGCGCGCAGCGTGCCGACGCCGTAGCGCTGCAGCAGCGCGGCCATCTCCTCGGCCGGCACATGGGTGTAGACCGCCACTTGCTTCCCCCGCGTGGTCCGCCGCTCAGGCGGCGAGCCCGCGCGGCAGCTTGAAGATCATGCGCTCGATGGTGGTCTCCACCTCGCGCCGGGCGATCGCATAGCGGGTGGCGAGCCGATCGACCACCTCGCGCACCAGCAATTCGGGCGCCGAGGCGCCGGCCGTGATGCCGAGGATGCGGACGCCCTGCAGCCAGTCGAAATCGATGCATTCGCCGCGCTGGACCAGCATCGCCCGCACGCCCTCGCGCTCGGCCACCTCGACGAGGCGCAGCGAGTTGGAGCTGTTGGGCGCGCCGATCACCAGCATCGCGTCGCACTGGTGGGCGATCGTCTTCACCGCCGCCTGCCGGTTCGACGTGGCGTAGCAGATATCCTCGCCGCGCGGCCCCTGGATGCTCGGGAAGCGCGTGCGCAGCGCATCGACGATGGCGGCGGTGTCGTCCACCGAGAGCGTCGTCTGGGTCAGGAAAGCGAGATTGTCGGGATCGGCCACGTCCAGCGCGGCGACGTCCGCCTCGGTCTCGACCAGCGTCATCGCTCCGTCGGGCAACTGGCCCAGCGTGCCGATCACCTCGGGATGGCCCTCATGGCCGATGAAGAGGATGTGGCGGCCCTGCTCGGACAGGCGCTCGGCCTGGCGATGGACCTTGGAGACCAGCGGGCAGGTCGCGTCCAGCCAGGTCAGGCCGCGCTCGGAGGCCTTGAACGGCACCGCCTTGGGCACGCCGTGCGCGGAGAAGACGACCGGCGCATCGTCCGGCACCTCGTCCAGCTCCTCGACGAAGACGGCGCCCTTGGCCCTGAGTTCGTCGACGACATATTTGTTGTGGACGATCTCGTGCCGCACATAGACGGGCGCGCCATATTTCTCGATCGCCAGCTCGACGATGCGGATCGCCCGGTCCACCCCGGCGCAGAAGCCGCGCGGGGCGGCGATCAGCAGGTCAAGCGGAGGAAGCCCGCTCGCGGCGGGTTCGGAGGCGGCGGTGTCGACCTGGATCATGTCGCATCGGCCTTACGCGATTGCTTGCTTGCACGGAAGGCGCTTCCTATGATCCGCGCCCGATCGATCTCTCCATTCAGGACATGCCCTCTTGCCGATGACCAAGCGCCTGCCGCTCGCCCTCCTGCTCGCCCCGCTGGTTCTCGCAGGCTGCGCCAAGGATAATGACATCACCGCGATCGGCGGCTCGATCGGCCAGGAGGTGAAGCGTACCAGCTGCCCGGCGGTCGGCGTGCCGGCCTATGCCGGCGACCTGACGCTGTTCAACCCGGCCGGGAGCCGCGACGCGCGCGCGATCGACGTGGTGGCGGTGCTCACCGACGTCCACGGCCAGTGCGACGATGCCGAGGACAATGGCAAGAAGCCGAACAGGAACGAGGCGGCCGAATCGCCCAACCTCAGCAGCGTCGTGACCTTCAAGGTCCAGGCGCGGCGCAACGATCCGCATGGCGCCCGCGACGTGGTGCTGCCCTATTTCGCGGTGGTGATGCACGGCGGCACCGCCGTCGCCTCCAAGTCGATCAGCCGCGTGTCGGTGCATTTCGACGACGGCCAACTGCTCGCCACGGCCAATGGCCAGGCGACCGCCACCGTCAGCCGCGCCGCCGCGACGCTGCCGGAGAACATCCGCAACCGCCTGATCCGCAAGCGCAATGCCGACGACGCCGATGCCACGGTCGATCCGATGACCGATCCGTCGGTGCGCGCGGCGCTGGCCAAGGCGAGCTTCGAATTCCTCGTCGGCTTCCAGCTGACCCAGGAGCAATTGGCGTACAACGCGACGAAGTGAGATGCCTGAGCCCTCTCCCGCCTTCGCGGGAGAGGGTTGGGTGAGGGTCTTCTTCTTACGCCCTGGCGAAGCGCAGGAAGAAGACCCTCATCCTCCCCGTCACTCACGCGACGGGTCCCCTCCTTCTCCCGCGAAGGCGGGAGAAGGAATTTGCGCGCAAGCCTGCCGACCCGATTGACTCCGCCCCCGGCATCGCCCACTCGGGAAGCGTCTCCGGCGGGCAACCGCTGGCTGCACGCGCGGGAGAGCGTGGCGGACCGCAAGGGCCGTCGCCGCCGAAGGAGCAACCGCCCCGGAATCTCTCAGGCCACGGGACCGCGCGGGCAGGATCAGGCACTCTGGAAAGCGGGTGGACGGCCAGAAGCGGCCGGGCGCCCCACCGAAGGGGTAAGCGGTCTCGAAAGAGTCCGCGAAAGCTCTCAGGTTCCGTGACAGAGGGGGCGAGGATGGTGAGGGCGAATCCGCCCGCATCGCCTCGTCACACCGGCACGGAGGTCTGCATGACCGATAGTTCGATCGACATTGGCACCGAGGACCTGATCGAGACGGCGCCCGAGGCGCTTCCGCTCGATGCCTGGCACCGCCATCGCGGCGCCCGCATGGTCGCCTTCGCCGGCTACCACATGCCGATCCAGTATGACGGCATCATGGCCGAGCATCTCTGGACGCGCGCGCATGCCGGGCTGTTCGACGTTTCCCACATGGGCCAGCTCATCTTCACCGGAGAGGGCGTCGCCGAGGCACTGGAAACCCTGCTGCCGGCCGACATCAAGGGCCTGAGCGAGGGGCGCCAGCGTTATTCGCTGCTGCTGGCGGACAATGGCGGCATCCTCGACGACCTGATGGTGACGCGCCTGCCGGCCGCCTCGCCGTTCGAGGCCGAGGGCGGCTTCTACATGGTCGTCAACGGCGCCACCAAGTGGGACGACATCGCTCATCTGCGCGAGCATCTCGACGATGAGATCACCCTTTCGCACCTCTACGAGCAGGCGCTGCTGGCGCTGCAGGGGCCAGAGGCGGTCACCGCGCTGGCCCGCCTCGCACCGGGCGTCGAGGCGCTGACCTTCATGACGGCGGGCGCCTTCATCATCGCCGGCATCGACTGCTGGGTCAGCCGCTCGGGCTATACCGGCGAGGACGGGTTCGAGATTTCGGTGCCGGCCGAAGAAGCCGAGGCGCTGGCCGATGCGCTCTGCGCCCAGCCCGAGGTCAAGCCGATCGGCCTCGGCGCGCGCGATTCGCTGCGGCTGGAGGCGGGATTGCCGCTCTACGGCCACGATCTCGACGAGGAGACCACCCCGGTCGCCGCCGATCTCGGCTTCGCGCTGTCCAAGCGCCGTCGCGAGGAAGGCGGCTTCCCCGGCCATGCCCGCATCCTGCTGGAGCGCGAGCAGGGCGCGATCCTCAAGCGCGTGATGCTGGTGGTCGAGGGCCGCCAGCCGGTGCGCGAGGGCGCCGCCGTGCTCGATGGCGAAGGCAGCGAGGTCGGTCGCGTCACCTCGGGCGGCCATTCGCCCAGCCTCGGCAAGGCGATCGCGATGGCCTACGTGCCCACTGGCTCCGCCGCGCCGGGCACGGCGATCACCCTCAACCAACGCGGCAAGATCTTTACCGGCATCGTCACCCCGATGCCGCTCGTCCCCCACCGCTATCACCGCAAGGGAGCCTGACCATGGCGATCGTCTATTTCTCCAAGGATCATGAGTGGATCAGCGTCGACGGCACCACCGCGACGGTCGGCATCACCGATTATGCGCAGAGCCAGCTCGGCGACATCGTCTTCGCGGACGTGCCGGTCGCCGGCACCAAGGTGGAGAAGGGCAAGGAAGCCGCCGTCGTCGAATCGGTCAAGGCCGCGTCGGACGTCTATGCGCCGGTTTCGGGCGAAGTGACCGAGGGCAATGCCGCGCTCGGCGACGATCCCTCGCTGGTCAACACCGCGCCGGAAGGCGAGGGCTGGTTCTTCCGGCTCACTCTGTCCGATCCGTCCGAGCTGGACGGGCTGATGGACGAGGCCGCGTACAAGGCGTTCGTGGACAGCCTCTGAAATGGTCCTCTCCGTTCGTTTCGAGCGGAGGTTCGAGCCTGTCGAGAACCGAAGTCGAGATGGGGTCTCGACGGTCGCTTCTCGACTTCGCTCGAAGCTGTTCGAACCGAACGGATAAGGGTGATGTGATGACCGTGAATGCCACCAGCCGCTGGGATGCGGAGGATTACAAGAAGAACGCCGCCTTTGTGCCGGCGCTGGGCGCCCCGGTCGTCGATCTGCTCGATCCGAAGCCGGGCGAGCATATCCTCGATCTCGGTTGCGGCGAGGGCATGCTCACCGAGAGGCTGGTCGCGGCCGGCGCTTCGGTGGTCGGTGTCGATGCCTCGGCCGGGATGATCGCGGCGGCGCGCGCGCGCGGGCTCGACGCGCATGTGATGGATGGGCAGACACTGGTGTTCGGCCCCGAATTCGATGCCGTTTTCTCCAACGCCGCCCTGCATTGGATGCTCGACGCGCCGGCGGTGGCCAGGGGCGTGTTCGCCGCGCTCAAGCCCGGCGGTCGCTTCGTCGGCGAGATGGGCGGGCAGGGCAATATCGCCACGCTGCGCGCCGCGCTCCATGCCGAACTGCAGGCGCGCGGCTACGAGACCAACGACAACGATCCGCAATGGTATGCCGCCCCCGACGAGTTCGTCGCGGTCTACGAGACGGCCGGATTCACCGACATTTCCGCCACCCTCATCCCGCGCCCGACACCGCTGCCGGCGGGCGTCGCCGGCTGGCTGCGCACCTTCCGCACCGGCTTCCTCGATGCCGCCGGCGTGCCCGATGCCGAGCAGGACGATGTCGCCCGCGCCGTCGAGCAGCGGCTCGAAACCGCCTTCCGCCAGCCCGACGGCAGCTGGCTCGCCGATTATGTCCGCCTTCGCTTTTCGATGAGGAAGCCCGCCTGATGCGTTACTTGCCCCTCCAGCCCGCAGACCGGCAGGCGATGCTCGGCGTGATCGGCGCCGGATCGATCGACGACCTGTTCGTCGACGTGCCGGCCGCCGCGCGGCTCTCCGGCCCCGTGCCGGGCCTGCCGATGCACGCCACCGAGCAGCAGGTCGAGCGCCAGCTCGGCAAGCTCGCCCGGATGAACCAGGCGGCGGGCGACCAGCCCTTCTTCCTCGGGGCCGGCTCCTACAAGCATCACGTCCCCGCCAGCGTCGATCATATCATCCAGCGCGGCGAGTTCCTGACCAGCTACACGCCCTACCAGCCCGAAATCGCGCAGGGCACGCTGCAGGCGCTGTTCGAGTTCCAGACGCAGGTCGCGCGCCTCTATGGCTGCGAGGTCGCCAATGCCTCGATGTACGACGGCTCGACCGCCTGCTGGGAGGCGATCGTGATGGCGCGGCGGATCACGCGGCGGGCCAAGGCGGTGCTCTCGGCCGGGCTGCACCCCCATTATGTCTCGGTCTGCGAGACGATGGCCAAGTTCACCGGCGACGTGCTGGAGACGGCGCTGCCGAAGCTCGATGCGACCGCCGAGCAGGAGATGGCGCGCCTGATCGCCGCCGTCGATGGCGAGACGAGCTGCGTGGTCGTGCAGAATCCGGGCATTCTTGGCCGCGTCGCCGATCTCTCCGAACTGGCGGAGGCCTGCCACGCCAAGGGCGCGCTGCTGATCGCCGTGGTCACCGAGCCGGTGTCGCTGGGGCTGATCCGGTCGCCCGGCGAGATGGGCGCGGATATCGTGGTGGGCGAGGGCCAGTCGATCGGCGTCGGCCTGCAGTTCGGCGGGCCTTATGTGGGCCTGTTCGCCTGCGCCGAGAAGCATGTCCGCCAGATGCCCGGCCGCCTGGCCGGCGAGACGGTGGATGCGGACGGCCAGCGCGGCTTCGTGCTGACCTTGTCCACCCGCGAGCAGCATATCCGCCGCGAGAAGGCGACGTCCAACATCTGCACCAATTCCGGCCTCTGCGCGCTGGCCTTCACCGTCCACATGACCCTGCTGGGCGAGAAGGGCCTGCGCGAGCTCGCGGCGCTCAACCATGCGCTGGCGGTGCAGGCGGCGGACCGGCTGGCCCAGGTGCCGGGCGTGGCGGTGATGGAGGGGGCCTTCTTCAACGAATTCACGCTCACCTTGCCCAAACCTTCGCGCCAGGTGGTGCGCGACATGGCGCAGAAGGGCGTGCTGGGCGGCGTATCGCTCGGCCGGCTCTATCCCGATGGCGACGGCCGCGAGAACGGCCTGATCGTCTGCGTGACCGAAACGGTGGGCGAAGGGGATGTCGAAGCGCTGTGCGGCGCTCTTGAGGAGGCATTGGCATGATCCACGCACCCTCCGTTCGGGCTGAGCTTGTCGAAGCCCTGTCCTTTTTCTTTTCCGTCCCAAAGACAGTGCGGCCCTTCGACAGGCTCAGGGCGAACGGGAGTGTTTACGCATGAGCATCAACGCGAGCGGCTGGCGCCCGGAGATTGGCACCACGGGCGAAACCGAGGCTCCCGCCACCTATACCGGCAACAAGGCGCTGATGCTGGAAGAGCCATTGCTGTTCGAGATCGGCGCGCCTGATCGCACCGGTGTCGACCTGCCCGAGCGGCCCCGGGTGGCGTCGCGTCTCGCCGGCCTCGAGCGCAACAAGCCGATCGGCCTGCCGGGTCTGTCCGAGCCCGAGGCGGTGCGGCATTATACCCGCCTCAGCCGGCAGAATTACGCCATCGATCTCGGCCTCTTCCCGCTCGGATCGTGCACGATGAAGCACAATCCCCGCCTCAACGAGAAGATGGCGCGCCTGCCGGGCTTCGCGGACCTGCATCCCTTGACCCCGATGGACGGCACGCAGGGCGCGCTGGCCGTCATCCATCTCGTCGGAGAGTGGCTGAAGACGCTCACCAACATGCCCGGCATCGCGATGAGCCCCAAGGCGGGCGCGCATGGCGAATTGTGCGGCCTGCTGGCGATCCGCGCCGCGCACGAGGCGAAGGGGGACGCGCGCAAGGTCATCCTCGTTCCCGAGAGCGCGCACGGCACCAACCCCGCCACCGCCGCCTTCGCGGGCTATCAGGTGCGGGGCATTCCGGCGACCGCCGACGGCCGCGTCGATCTCGATGCGCTCAAGGCGGCGCTGTCGCCCGAGGTGGCGGGGGTGATGATCACCAACCCCAACACCTGCGGCCTGTTCGAGCGCGACATGATCGCGATCTGCGAGGCGGTGCACGGCATCGGCGGCTACGTCTATTGCGACGGCGCCAATTTCAACGCCATCGTCGGCCGCGTGCGGCCGGGCGATCTCGGCGTCGATGCGATGCACATCAACCTGCACAAGACCTTCTCGACCCCGCATGGCGGTGGCGGGCCGGGTTCTGGCCCGGTGGTGTTCTCGGCCGCGCTGGCGCCCTACGCGCCGCTGCCCTTCGTGGAGCAGCATGGCGACCGCTATACCCTCGTCGAGGAGGAGACGGTCGGCGAGGAAGGCCATAGCAAGGCATTCGGCCGCATGGTCGCCTTCCATGGCCAGATGGGCATGTTCACCCGCGCCGCCGCCTACATGCTGAGCCACGGTGCCGATGGCCTGAAGCAGGTGAGCGAGGATGCGGTGCTGTCCGCCAACTATATCCTGCGGTCGCTGGAAAGCGTGATGGAGGCGCCGTTCGCCGATGCCGGCCCCTGCATGCACGAGGCGATCTTCTCGGATCGCGGCTTCGCCGAGGGCTTCTCGACGCTGGATGTCGCCAAGGGGCTGATCGACGAGGGTTTCCACCCGATGACGGTCTATTTCCCGCTGGTCGTGCATGGCGCGATGCTGGTCGAGCCGACCGAGACCGAGAGCAAGGCGGCGCTCGATCAGTTCATCGGCGCGCTGCGCTCGGTGGCGGAGCGGGCCAAGGCGGGCGACGTGGCGCTCAAGGCCGCGCCCATTCACGCGCCGCGCCGCCGCCTCGACGAGACGGCGGCCGCGCGCAGGCCTGTCCTGGTCTATCGGGACCCTGTCCAGGCCGAGGCGGCCGAGTGACCGCCTGAGGATTTTGCCGGGCGGTCGCAATGCCGCCCGGCTTCCTCTCCAAGCTTACTTCTTCTTGTGGTGCATCGCGCCCTTGTGATGCGCGCCGCCCTTGCCGCCCTTCTGGACGCACTTGTCGGTCACCGACTTCGAGCAGGCCGGCAGGTTGCTGTCGTCGGTCGACGACGCAGCGGCCGTGGCATCGCCCGCTGCGGGCGCAGCGGCCGGCGCGGACGTGTCGGGGGCCGGAGCCGCGGCGGGCGCGGCCGCATCCGGCGTGGCCGGCGGGGTCGTGGCATCGGGGGTCGCGGGCGCGGCAGCCGGGGCGGAGGCGTCGGCCGGCGGCGTCGCGGGGGCAGTCGTGTCCTGCGCGAAAGCGGCGGTGCTCAGCGCCAGCGCGGACGCGAAAAGGATGATCTTCATGGTCTTCGTTCCTCCAACCGTGGTCGGCGAGTGAACAGGTCTCGCAAGGGGGCCAAACCCTAGGAGGCGCGGGCGGTTCCCGATTAATTTCGTAGCCGACATCACTTCCGGTCTCGTTCCAAGCCCGGAACGAGGCTGATTCGGCCGCGAAACGAGCGGAGTCGCGAACATGAAATCTCGGAAAGGAAAGCGACGGCGGAGTGGTGGGCTCGATGGGACTTGAACCCATGACCTACAGATTAAAAGTCCGTTGCTCTACCGACTGAGCTACGAGCCCGGCTCGCGCCGTCGCTGCGCGCGTCCCTATGGGGTGCGAGGCCCGCGGTCAACCGGGCGAGGCTTGCCGAGACGCGCTTGCAGCTGGCGGAAGGTCAGGCGGCGCTCGATGTGGCGCCAGTCCGGCGCGATTTCGGTCGCGGGGCCGAGCGCGAAATCGCGGGTCGCGAGGCCGGGATGGGGGATGGTGAGGCGGCGCGAGGACCAGCCGCCGCTCGACCAGGCGAGGATGTCGAGATCGAGCACGCGGGCGCCCCAGCGGCGGTGGCGGCGGCGGCCGAAATCCCGCTCGACGCGCTGGAGCAGGGCGAGCAGGTCCGGCGGGGGCAGATCGGTCGCGACCAGCACGGCGGCATTGGCGAAATCGCGGTCGCTCGGCCCCATGGCGGATGTGCGGATGATGCGGCTGGCGCGGCGAACGCGAAGCCCCGCGTCGGCCAGCACGGCGATCGCGGCGCGGATCACCGCCGCGGGGCGGCCATGGCGGCCGTGGGCGCGGTTCGAGCCCAATCCGATGACATAGCTTGCCGATCCCATGCCACCCCGCCTATCGCGCGCGGATGACCGGTGATAGCCCCGAACTGCCGCATGCCGGTCCCCCCCGCGACTGCCCGCTCTGCCCGCGCCTCGTGGCTTTCCGGCAAGAGCAGCGCGCCGCGCATCCGGACTGGTTCAACGCGCCGGTGCCGCCGTTCGGCGATCCCGAGGCGTGGCTGGCGATCGTCGGCCTCGCGCCGGGCCTGCAGGGCTCCAATCGCACCGGGCGGCCGTTCACGGGCGATGGGGCGGGGCCGTTGCTCTACGGCACGCTGGGGACGTTCGGCCTGGCCGAGGGGGTCTATGGCGCCCGGTCTGACGACGGCGTGCGGCTTGCCGGCGCGATCATCGTCAATGCGGTCAGCTGCGTGCCGCCGCAGAACAAGCCGACGCCGGAGGAAGCGCGCACCTGCCGCCCCTTCCTCGAAACGCCGCTGGAAGCCCTGCCCAACCTGCGGGTGGTGGTGGCGCTCGGCCAGATCGCGCACCAGTCGGCGGTAAAGGCGCTCGGCGGCAAGCTGCCCAAGCTGCCCTTCGCGCACGGCGCGGAACATCGGCTGCCCTCGGGGCTTCTCCTGATCGATAGCTACCATTGCTCGCGCTACAACCAGAATACCGGGCGCCTCACTGATGCCATGTTCGAGGCGGTATTTGCGCGGGCAGTGGCGCTGGGGGATGCCGCCCGCAACTAGCCCGGCCACGGGCGTCGCGAAGGAAGCGCCTTGGTTCACCTGACGCTGGCGATCGCCGACTTCATGAAGATCCTGATCACCGCCGCCCTCTATGCAGCGGCGTCGGCGGGCGGTCTGGTGCTGCTCGGGCTCGCGGTGCTGGGCGGCGTGGTGTGGGGTGTGAAGCGGGCGCTTGGGGGGCGGCGGGGGGAGTGACCTGAAGCCCTCCCATCGGAGGGAAGGGGCTATCGTCGCCGACCGGCGGCATTATTCCTCGTCAAGGTCCGTCCACATGGCGATGTCATCGACCGGTCTCGGCATGCGGCTCTCCAGCCATTGAGCGACGAGATAGGGTGTCATCCCGTTCAGCGGGCATTCGATCACCCAAGAGAGAAAATTGCGCGGTCCGCCGTTCATGTAGGGAGGCGGAGAGACCGGCTTGAAAACCGTAGGCAGGCGTTCGTTGATTGAGACCAGATTGAGGACATGCCCCATTTCTTGCACGACATTCCATGCGAGCGGGTGATCAATGGAGATTGACAACTTCACCCACCAAATTTCGGGGCCGGCGCCGGAACCGAAACCGCCATAAGGCGAGTCATTCGTCTCTATTCCGGGCACTTGCGCTAAAAACGCGAGCAAATTGTGAAATTGCGGCTGGTGCTCGTCAAATGGAGCCATCGTGGTCACTTGGCGCAGAAGCGGTAGAACGGTCGGTTCAAATGTCTTGCACCAGCCGGCCATACAGTTCCGGCCGGCGATCGCGGAAGAAGCCGAAGGCGGCGCGGTGGCGGCGGATGCGGTCGATGTCCAGCGTCGCGACCAGCACGCCGGTCTCCTCCTTGCCGAATTCGGCCAGCAGATCGCCGCGCTCGTCGGCGATGAAGCTGTTGCCGTAGAAGATCTGGCCTTCCTCGTTGCCGATCCGGTTCGACGCCACCACCGGCACCACGTTGGAGACGGCATGGCCGATCATCGCGCGGCGCCACAGCCGCGAGGTGTCGAGCGTGGGGTCGTGCGGCTCGGTGCCGATCGCGGTGGGGTAGAAAAGCACTTCCGCGCCCATCAGCATCATCGCGCGCGCCGTCTCGGGATACCATTGGTCCCAGCAGACGCCGACGCCGAGCGTGGTCGGCGCCACGTCCGGCCACACCTTGAAGCCGGTATTGCCGGGCCGGAAGTAGAATTTCTCCTCATAGCCCGGACCATCGGGAATGTGGCTCTTGCGGTAGACGCCCTGCACCTTGCCGTCCGGCCCGATCATCGCGAGCGAATTGTAATGGTGCTGCCCGTCCAGCTCGAAGAAGCTGGTCGGGATCGCGACCTTCAGCTCCGCGGCCAGCTTCTGCATCGCCAGCACCGACGGATGCTTCGCCGTGGGCCGGGCGCCGACGAACAGGCCCTCATCCTCGACCCGGCAGAAATAGGGGCCTTCGAACAGTTCGGGCGGCAGGATCACCTGTGCGCCCTGGGCGGCGGCCTCGCGCACCAGTTCGGACACGGCGGCGATGTTGGCGGCCTCGTCGTTCGAGAAGGCCAACTGCATGGCGGCGACGGTGATCGTGGTCATGGAGGGGCTCCTACAGGCGGACGCCGAAGCGGGCGGCGATCAGGACGGTGACGAGATAGGCGCCGATGGTGAGAGCGCAACCGGCGGCGAGGGCGGGCCAGAAATCCACGCCGCGCCGGAGCAGCGCCGGGATCAGCAGGAACATCGGCAGCGAGGGGAGGACGTACCAGAAGGTCGCCTCGGCATGGGCCGCCATGTTGGCGGCGTCGGGCTTGTCGTGCCACAGCCACATCATGCCGACCACCGAAACCAGCGGCAGCGAGGCGATCAGCGCGCCTGCCGCCGGGTAGCGCCGCGCGACCGTCGAGACGGCGGCGATCATCAGCCCGGACAGCAGGGCGCGGACCCAGAAGCTGAGGTCAGCTAACATCCATGCGGACCCGTTCGCGCTGAGCCGGCCGAAGTGCCTGCCCCGAACGCATCGCCTGCCGCACGTCCCTCGACTTCGCCCGGGACGAACGGCGGAGCCGCGATCTGGCGCCGCCCATCCGGCATCAGCGCGCCGGCACCTGCTGCGAGATGCAGTGGAGCGAGCCGCCGCCGGTGAGCAGGTGATCGGCCCGCACGCCGACCGCGACGCGATCCGGGAACAGCGCCTGGATCGCGGCGACCGCCGCCTCGTCGTTGGCGGCGCCGTAGACGGGCACCACCACGGCGGCATTGCCGATATAGAAATTCATGTAGGAGGCGGGCACGATCTCGCCATCGCACTCGACCGCACCGGGGGAGGGAATGGCGACCACCTCCACCCCGAACGCCTCGGCCCGCGCCTTCGCATCGGCATAGACGGCCGCATTGGGATCGTCCGCGCCGGCCGGGGCGGGGAGCGCCAGCCGGTTCGGGCCGACGAAGCGGGCGAGATTGTCGACATGGCCGTCGGTATGGTCGTTGGCGAGGCCATCGCCCAGCCACAGCACGCGATCGATGCCGAGATCGTCGCGCAGCCGCGCCTCGATCTCGCCGCGGATCAGGTCCGGGTTGCGATTGGGGTTGAGCAGGCACTGCTCGGTGGTGACGGCGAGGCCGGTGCCGTCGACGTCGAGCGCGCCGCCCTCGAACACCCAGGCGCAGGCGCGCGCCTCGATCGAGCGGCTTGCGGCGAGCAGGCCGCCGATCTCCTCGTCGCCGGGCAGGTCATATTTGCCGCCCCAATAATTGAACGCGAAATCGCGTGCGGAGCCGTCGTCCAGCAGGATCGGGCCGGTGTCGCGCAGCCAGACGTCGCCGAACGGGCGCACCAGCACCTCGGCGAAATCCCCGGCCAGCGCGCGGGCCGCTTCACCCGCCGCGTCGTCGGCGCAGACCAGGATCGGCGTTTCGCCCTTGCCGTCCGCCCACACCGCGCGGGCGAAGGCGATCACCTCCGCGCGCGCGGGCGCGAGATCGTCCTCCCAGAGCTCGGGATGGCTCGGAAAGCCGATCCAGACGGCATCGTGGGGTGCCCATTCGGGCGGCTGGCGGACAGGCATGACATACTCCCGTGACGCGGATCAGCCGCGCATGGCGGCCGATGATGACAAGTGCAAGCGCCCGAACGAGAAAGGGCGGCCCCCGCGAGGGAGCCGCCCCTTCTGGTGCGCTAGAGCGACTGGATCAGCGCGAGTAGAACTCGACGACCAGGTTCGGCTCCATCTTCACCGGATAGGGCACCTCGTCCAGCGCGGGCACGCGCTGGTAGGAGACCTTGGTGGTGCCGTCCTGCGCCAGGTAATCCGGCACTTCGCGCTCGGACAGGCCCTGGGCCTCGATCACCAGCGCCATCTCGGCGGCCTTCGGGCCGAGCTCGACGATGTCGCCGACCTTCACGAGACGCGAGGCGATGTTGCACTTCACGCCGTTGACGCGGACATGGCCGTGGCTGACGAGCTGGCGGGCCGAGAAGATGGTCGGCGCGAACTTGGCGCGATAGACCACCGCGTCGAGGCGGCGCTCGAGCAGGCCGATCAGGTTCTGGCCGGTGTCGCCCTTCATGCGCGAGGCCTCGGTATAGGCCTTCTTGAACTGCTTCTCGGTGACGTCGCCGTAATAGCCCTTGAGCTTCTGCTTCGCCTTCAGCTGGATGCCGAAGTCCGAAACCTTGCCCTTGCGGCGCTGGCCGTGCTGGCCGGGGCCGTACTCACGCTTGTTCACCGGGGACTTCGGGCGGCCCCAGATATTCTCGCCCATGCGGCGATCGAGCTTGTACTTGGCGCTGCTGCGCTTCGACATAAACCATCCTTCAATTGCGTTCGGACCACCGCGAGGCGATCGGGAATTGCCCGGTACCGCGCTGACGACTCGGAAAGGAGACGGCAGGGCACCCGCTTCACCAGGCGTGCGGGGCCAATTGCGAGCGGCTCCCTTAGCGATCTGGCGCTGAAACGCAAGTGTCATCTGGCGCTGGCGATGGGGCTGGGTGCCCGGCTACAGCGGGATCATGACGACCATCATCACCCCCGACGATTGCACCACCATGGCCGAGGTCCGCGCCGGCGTCGACGCGACCGACCGCGCGATCGGCCAGCTTCTCGCCACCCGCTTCGGCTACATGCGCGCCGCCGCCCGGATCAAGCCGGAGCGCGGCCAGGTGCGCGACCAGTCCCGCAAGGCCGCGGTGATCGCCAACGCCATGGCCGATGCGCGCGCCCAGGGTTGGCCGGAACAGGCCGCCGCCGCCGTGTGGGAGGCGCTGGTCGAGGCGTCGATCGCCTATGAGTTCGATCGCTGGGACGAGCGTCAGCGCTGACGCGGATTGGCCAGCGCCGACAGGACGCCGCGCAGGGTGCGAACCTCCTGCGAATTCCAGCCCGGCTTGGTGAGCATGGTGCGCAATGTCCGCCTGGTCGCGGGCGTGCGGTCGGGCGGGAAGAAGAAGCCGGCCGTCTCCAGCATGCCGTCGAGCTGCTCGATCATGCCATCGAGTTCGCCTTGCGGGGCCGGGGGATCGAGATCGACCGCCGGCGGCTGGGCGAGCGCCTGCCCCTTGGACCATTCATAGGCCACCAGGATCACCGCCTGGGCGAGGTTGAGCGAGCCGAATTCGGGATTGATCGGCACCGTCAGGATCGAGCGGGCGACGGCGACGTCGTCCGTCTCCAGCCCCGATCGCTCCGGCCCGAACAGGATCGCCGAGCGGCCGGGCGCCGACCAGATCTCGGCGGCCGCCTGCACCGGGGTGACGACCGGCTTGGTGACGCCGCGCTTGCGCACCGTGGTGGCATAGACATGCGCGCAGTCCGCGATCGCCTCGGCGACCGTGTCGAAGACCTGCGCCTGCTCCAGCACGATGTCGGCGCCCGAGGCGGCGGGGCCGGCTTCCGGATTGGGCCAGCCGTCGCGGGGGGCGACGAGCCGCATTTCGGTCAGCCCGAAATTGAGCATGGCGCGGGCGGCCTTGCCGATATTCTGGCCGAGCTGGGGGCGGACGAGGACGATGACGGGGGGCTGCTGAAGCGGCTGGTTCTCGACAGGCTCGAACCGAACGGAAGTGGGCGAGCCCGCTTGATCCGATGCATTGTCCGTTCGGTTCGAGCCAGCGTCGAGCGAAGTCGAGACGCGCGGTCGAGAACGCGCCGCATCCGCCACGGCCTGCCAATCACTCAAGAACAACGCTTCCTTTTTCCTGCGCGACCAGTCCTTCAACTGCCGTTCGCGTTCCAATGCCTCGATGCGTGTCGGAAAATTCTCCGCAAACATCACTTGAACCGGGCGCCGATCATGCGTGTAGCCAGGGATCGTGCCGGATTGATGCTCAGCCACCCGGCGTTCCAGATCGTCCGTGTGTCCTGTATAATAACTGCCGTCCGAACAGCGCAGGATGTAGACCCAGAAGCTCATCGGCATGTTCTCGACCGACGCATCTCGACAAGCTCGATGCTGCTCGAACCGAACGGAAGAGGGGCGCGGGGGCTCACGCCTTCCCCACCTCGCTCACCGTCCCGGCAAACTCCTCGAAATGGCGGGCCTCGGTGAAATCCTTGTAGACGCTGGCGAAGCGGATGTAGGCGACCGGGTCGAGACCCTTCAGGCCCTCCATCACCAGCCCGCCGATCTGCGCCGCCGTCACCTCCGTCTCGCCCGAGGTTTCGAGCTGGCGCTGTATGCCGGAAACGAGCCGGTCGATCTGCTCGCCGGTGATCGGCCGCTTGCGGCAGGCCACCTCGATCGAGCGTTCCAGCTTCACCCGCTCGAACGGCTCGCGCTTGCCGCTCGACTTGGCGACCGTCACCTCGCGCAATTGTACGCGCTCGAAGGTGGTGAAGCGGCCGCCGCAGCCCTCGCACTGCCGCCGCCGACGGATCGAGGCACCGTCCTCGGACGGGCGGCTGTCCTTGACCTGGCTATCCTCGTGTCCGCAGAAGGGGCAGCGCATCTTATTCTCAAGCCATAATTCCGTTCGTGCCGAGCGCAGTCGAGGCATTGCCGCTACGGTCGCGGCTGTCCCCCGACTTCACTCGGGACGAACGGATGGGTTCACGTCAATAGATCGGGAAGCGCTCGCACAGCGTGCGCACCCGCTCGCGGACATTCTGCTCGATCTGGGCGTCGCCGGCCTCGCCATTCTTGCGCAGGCCGTCGAGCACGTCGGCGATCATGTCGGCGATGTCGCGGAACTCCGCCACGCCGAAGCCGCGCGTCGTGCCGGCCGGCGAGCCGACGCGGATGCCCGAGGTCTTCACCGGCGGCAGCGGATCGAACGGGATGCCGTTCTTGTTGCAGGTGATCGCCGAGCGCTCCAGCGCCTCGTCCGCATCCCGGCCGGTGACGCCGAGCGGGGTGAGGTCGATCAGCGCGAGGTGGGTGTCGGTGCCGCCCGAGACGACCTCCGCGCCGCGCTCCTTGAGGCGGCTGGCGAGCGCCTTGGCATTCTCGATCACGGCATGGGCATAGGCCTTGAACTCCGGCTGGAGCGCCTCGCCGAACGCCACCGCCTTGGCGGCGATGACGTGCATCAGCGGGCCGCCCTGCAGGCCGGGGAACACCGCCGAGTTGATCTTCTTGGCGATCGCCTCGTCGTCGGTGAAGATCGCGCCGCCGCGGGGGCCGCGCAGCGTCTTGTGGGTGGTGGTGGTGACGACATGGGCGTGGCCGAACGGCGTGGGGTGCGCGCCGCCCGCGACGAGACCGGAGAAGTGCGCCATGTCGACCATGAACAGCGCCCCCACCTCGTCCGCGATCTTGCGGAAGCGGGCGAAATCGATGTGGCGCGGATAGGCCGAGCCGCCGGTGATGATCAGCTTCGGCTGGGTTTCCTTGGCCAGCTTCTCCACCGCGTCATAATCGATCAGGTGGGTGTCGCGGGTCACGCCATATTGCACGGCATTGAACCACTTGCCCGACATCGCCGCCTTGGCGCCGTGGGTCAGGTGGCCGCCGGCATCGAGGCTGAGGCCCATGATCGTATCGCCGGGCCTGGTCAGCGCCAGCATCACCGCGCCATTGGCTTGCGCGCCGGAATGCGGCTGGACGTTGGCGAAACCGCAGCCGAACAGCTGCTTGGCGCGGTCGATCGCGATCTGCTCGACCTCGTCGGACGGCGCGCAGCCCTGATAATAGCGCTTGCCCGGATAGCCTTCGGCATATTTGTTCGTGAAGACCGAGCCCTGCGCCTCCAGCACCGCCTTGGAGACGATGTTCTCGGACGCGATCAGCTCGATCTGGTGGCGCTCGCGCGACAGCTCATGCTCGACGCCGGCGAAGATGGCGGGATCGGCATCGGCGAGGCTCTGGGTGAAGAAGCCGGACTTGCGGATTTCGGGGGTGGAAGCGGGCTGGGTGCTCATGCGGGCTCCTTCGCGAAGCTGGGGTGCGTCAGTTTTGCGACGCGGCCGACGTGACGATCACCGGCGAAGCCGGCGGTGAGGAAGGCGGTGACGCAGGCCTTGGCCTGCTCGATGCCGATCAGGCGGGCGCCGAGCGCGATGGCGTTGGCGTCATTATGCTCGCGGCTCAGCTGGGCCGACAGCGGCTCCGAAACCAGCGCGCAGCGCACGGCCGGATGGCGATTGACCGCGATCGAGATGCCGATGCCGGAGCCGCACAGCGCGATGCCGCGCTCCGCCTGGCCTTCGGCGATCGCCTCGGCGAGCTTGTAACCGTAATCGGGATAGTCGACACGGGCCTCGTCGGCGGGGCCGAGATCGAGCACCTCATGGCCTTCGGCGCGCAACCAATCGGCGATCTCGGCTTTCATCGCGAAGGCGGCGTGGTCGGATGCGATGGCGATGGCCATGAGCGGTCGGCTCCGTCGAGTCGGGAATGGCGCCTCTCTAGGGATGCGGACCCGTGAAGGCAAAGGGAGTGTGACGTGATGAACACAGGCGCGGCGATCATCGCCCTGATGCTGCTGGCGGGCTGCAAGCAGGCCGCGAACGATATCGGCAACCAGGCCAATGCGACGGCCGGACGGCTCGGCAACTCGGCCGACAATCTCGCCGAACGCACCGACGATTGGGGCGATCGCGCCTCCAACCGCATCGACAACGCATCGGCGACCGACAAGACGCGGATCGACGCGCTCAACGGCCGGATGGGCAAGCTGGCCGACCCCGGCATCCCGACCGACAAGTGGATCGGCCGCTGGCGGGGCGTCGAGGGGCTGAACCTCGTCATCGCCAAGGACGCGATGAAGGGCGCCGGCCATTACACGCTCACCCAGCAATATACGCTCGACGACAAGGGCGTGTTCGCGGGCACGGGGGTGGGCGACGTGATCCAGTTCCATCGGCCGGACGGCGACCAGACGCTGCGCGAGACCGACGGCATGGCCACGGGCCTGAAATATCTCGCGACCAAGAAGGTGTGTCTCACGGTGAAGCCCGGCGAGGGCTATTGCCGCGATTGACGATCATGCCCTCCTTCGTCGTTCCGGCGAAAGCCGGAACCCATGGATGCGGCGCGTCCCGATGGAGAGATCACCGCCGTCCATGGATCCCGGCTTTCGCCGGGACGACGAGCTGAAAAAGGGGCCGGAATGAAAGAGTTGTTTGTCATCCCGCTTGCGCTGCTCGCCGCAACCCCCGCACTGGCGCTCGACCCGCCGACAGTCGCCGAAGTCCATGCGACGGCGGACGGATCGGCCGAGGCGGTGCTGGTCTTCACCAACGGCGGCGCCACGGCCGAGGCGCCGCCCGCCCGGCTGTCCGCGACCGTCACGCATGGCGGCATCGCCACGCCGGTGACGCTGCAGGAAACGATCAGTGGCGTCGATGCCGTGCCGGCCGGGGGCTTCGCACGGCTGCGCTATCGCTTCCAGGCACCGGCGAACGCCACCGGCGACCTGCTGCTCTCGCTGGACGCGGCGGGTGGCTATCGCTTCGCCGAAGCGCAGGCGCCCGGCGAGCAGGTCGCGGCCGCGACGACGGCGCCCGCCGCCGCGTCCGGGCAACTCGGCGTGACCCCACCGCCGCCGCGCCCCAACAATCCGCTGCTCGGCAACCTCTCCACCTACAATCCGATCTATGCGGTGCTCGGCCACGGCACCGATACCGACGCCAAGCTGGAGCTGAGCTTCAAATACCAGCTGCTCGGCCATCCCGGCGACGGCCATTGGTACAGCGGCTTCCACTTCGCCTACACGCAGCGGATGTTCTGGGATCTCGGCGCGAACAGCGCGCCATTCCGCGACGTGAACTACCAGCCCGAATTCCTCTACATCTACACGCTGCCGAAGAACGAGGCGGGCGACCAGCTCAACATCCGCGGCGGCTTCCTGCACGAATCCAACGGGCGGGACGGATCGGCCTCGCGCAGCTACAACATCCTCTACGTCCAGCCGACGCTCGACGTGCCGATCGGCCGCTGGACCGCCTCGATCGGCCCGCGCATCTACCATTATGTGATCAACCGCGACGGCAACGAGGATATCGCCCGCTATCGCGGCCACCAGGCGCTGGCCTTCTCGATCGGGCAGGACCAGGGGCTGAAGCTCTCCACCTGGAGCCGGCTGAACTTCTCCACGGGCAAGGGATCGGTCGATGCCGATCTTAGCTATCCGTTGACCGGTCTGTGGCATGACCTCCCGCTCTATGTCGTCGTCCAGGGCTTCACCGGCTATGGCGAGGACCTGCTGGACTATAACCGCAAGCAGACACGGCTGCGGGTGGGGATCGGGATCGTCAGATGAGCGAAGGCGAGGTGGTGGCGTATGAGCGGGGGCGGCAGCCGCCGCTGCCGGCGATCGTGTTGGGGGCGATGGGGCTGCTGCCGATGCTGATCGCCTTGTTCGTGCGGCTGGCCGCCGGGGCGGACCCGGATACGGCGCTGCCCGGCAAGATTGGCGGCCTGGCGCTGACCTATGCGGCGATGATCCTGAGCTTCCTCGGCGGCATCTGGTGGGGCGTCGCCTCCACCCGCGCGACGGACGAGCAGCGCTCCAGGCTGCTGGTGATCGCGGTGGCGCCGGCGATCGTCGCGACCCTGCTCTACGGCTTCTCGGCGGACATGCCGGTGATCTGCTCGACCCTGCTCGGCCTCGTCATCGCGTTGACCCCGCTGGTGGACCGGATGCTCGACCGGGAGCGTCTCGTCCCCGCCTGGTGGATGAACCTGCGCCTGCCGCTCTCGCTGGCGCTCGGCGCGCTGACCATCGGCCTGGGCTTCGCGCTGACCTGAGCCCACACGTCCGTTCGCTTCGAGCGCAGGGTCGAGCCCGTCGAGACCCGAAATCGAGAAGGCGCGGCGGGTTCTCGATAGGCGCTTCTCGACGTCGCTCGAAGCGGCTCGAACCGGACGGGTTTTTGAGAGGCTTTCCCTTTTCCCGCCGCTGCTTACAACGAGGCCGGTAAGCAGGGAGGCATGGATGCGTAACTCGGTCAGTCTGGCAATGCTCGGCATCGCGCTGTCGGTGGCGGGGTGCCACAAACAGACGGACCAGTCACAGGCGTCCACGGCCACGGCGTCCACCCGGCAGATCGCCTGGCGCGAGGGCGATGTCGACGATGCCTTCGCCGAGGCCAAGGAGGCTAAGAAGTCCGTCCTGCTCTATTGGGGCGCCAAATGGTGCCCGCCCTGCAACCTGATGAAGCAGACGCTGTTCAAGGACCCGGCCTTCATCGCCGAGACCGCCAACTTCATTCCCGTCCATCTCGACGGCGACGCGAAGGACGCGCAGCTCTGGGGCGAGAAGTTCGGCATTCAGGGCTATCCGACCGTCATCATCCTGACGCCCGACCGCCAGGAGGTGACGCGGCTCTCCGGGGGATCGACCGCCGGACAGCTTGCCGACGTGCTCAAGGTCGCGGCGACGCGCACCAGCTCGACCGAGGATCTGCTCAAGCGCGCCGATAACCCGGTCAGCCTCTCGGCGGACGACTGGCGCCTGCTCGCCAGCTTCGACTGGTTCGACGATCCCAAGCATTTCGGCGACACCAAGCAGACGGGCATCTATGTCGGCAAGCTGACCGCAGCCGCGCCCGATCCGGCGATGAAGCGCCATTTCGCGCTGACCGGCCTGCTGCTCGCCACCGGCACGGACGACAAGCCCAGGCTCGACGCGGGCCAGCAGGCGCAAGTGCGTGCGATCCTGCCGGCGATCCTGGCGAATTATGACGAGGTGAAGGCCAATCGGCAGGAGGTGGGCAGCGCCGCCGGGCTGATCCTGGCGCTGCCCGATCTGGCGGAGCGCAAGGCGCTGGGCGATACGCTCACCGCCGCGCTCGACCGCGTCGCGGCGGACGACAGCATCCCGCTTTACGACCGGCTGGCGACGGCGCAGGCCGAGATCACCCTTTCCAAGGGCGAGAATGGCGGCAAGGTGACGCCCGACGTGATGGCCAAGGTGCGCCAGCGCATCGCCCTGGCCGACAAGCAGGCGACCGACCCGCAGATGCGCCAGGCGGTGATGCCCAGCGCCGGCGACATGCTGTCCGATGCGGGGGACAAAGCGGGCGCGGAAAAGCTCTGGAAGGCGGAATTGCCCAAGGCGGTCGCGCCTTATTATTTCATGGTCGATCTCGCCGGCCTCAAGGAGGAGGCCAAGGACTATCCGGCGGCGATCGGCTGGCTCAGGCAGGCCGCCGAGACCGCGCAGGGCCCGGCGACGCGCATCCAGTGGGCGATCTTCTATGCCAATGGGGTGATGCGCATGACGCCGGACGACAAGGCGGCGGTGGAACAGTCCGCCTCGATGGTGATCGACGCGCTCGGCGCCAACAGCAGCGGCTATGCCGAGCGGACCGAGAAGAAATCCGCCGACTGGGCGAAGAAGCTCCGCGACTGGAGCGGCCAGCATGACGGGGCCGCGGTGCTGGCGAAGCTGGATGCGAAGATGGGCGGGGCCTGCGCGAAGGGCGGCTGCAAGGACGTGTTGAAGGGATGAGCGCCTTCGGCTCTATCCCGCTTGAGAGAGAGGGTGAGGGGGCCTTTCGTTTCGCGATTTCAGGCGCGAGCGCCATCGCCGGATGACATTGCCGTCCCGTTTCGCAAGCTGAGAACGTGCGCGGCCAAGCGGTGGAGGTGCGTTTCGTCGATCTGCTTGAGCCGGCGTTTGCCGAGCCGGCTATCAGCCATCGCTAGCGATTGAACGAGCGGATCGTCGTCCGCGATCGCCTGCTCGATGGAAAGTTCGTGGATAAAGGCCCAGCAGGCGCGATAGGCATCCTGCCGGCTCAACTCGCCAAAGTCCGAAAATTGCCGGGCATACATGCCGTTGTGCTTTTCCGGACCAGGTTCGAAACCCTGTGCGATCGCTTTGGCGCGTGTGCAAAAATTGGCGATGACCTCGCCGTCGAACGTCAGCCAGGCGTGACCGCAAGAGCAATTGCCATACCGCGTGCTCTGGATGTCGAGCCGCCCGCGCAGTTCCGGCGCAAAGCGATCGAGAACCAGCGCGCGCAGCCCACTCCAGCGCATCACGCCGCCTGGCGCAGTTCCAGCCGGTCCCAGATCTCGACCAGCGCGCCCACCAGCTCGCGCATCATCGCCTCGCTGTGGCTGGGGCCGGGCGTGAAGCGCAGGCGCTCGGTGCCGCGCGGCACGGTGGGATAATTGATCGGCTGCACGTAGACGCCATATTCGGCGAGCAGGATGTCGCTGATCTTCTTGGCCTTCACCGGATCGCCGACGAGCAGCGGCACGATGTGCGTCGTCGACGGCATCACCGGCAGGCCGGCATCCGCCATCAGTGCCTTGAGCATCGCGGCGGCCGCCTGCTGGCCCTCGCGCTCCGCCGAGGATTCCTTGAGGTGCCGCACGCTCGCCAGCACGCCCGCGACCAGCACCGGCGACAGCGAGGTGGTGAAGATGAAGCCCGGCGCATAGCTGCGGATCACGTCGATGATGGTGGTGTCGGCCGCGATGTAGCCGCCCATCACGCCGAACGCCTTGCCCAGCGTGCCCTCGATCACGGTGAGTCGATCCGCCACGCCCTCGCGCTCCGAGATGCCGCCGCCGCGCGCGCCGTACATGCCGACCGCATGGACTTCGTCCAGATAGGTCAAGGCATTATATTTGTCGGCGAGGTCGCAGATGCCGGCGATCGGGGCGACGTCGCCGTCCATCGAATAGACGCTCTCGAAGGCGATCAGCTTGGGCGCCTCGGGATCCTCGGCGGCTAGCAGCTCTTCGAGGTGGACGAGATCGTTGTGGCGGAAGACGCGCTTCTCGCAGCCCGAATTGCGGATGCCCGCGATCATCGAGGCATGGTTCAGCTCGTCCGAGAAGATGATGCAGCCGGGCAGCACCTTGGCCAGCGTCGAGAGCGTCGCCTCGTTCGAGACATAGCCCGAGGTGAACAGCAGCGCGCCCTGCTTGCCGTGCAGATCGGCCAGTTCGGCTTCCAGATCGACGTGATAATGGGTGTTGCCGCCGATGTTGCGCGTGCCGCCGGCGCCGGCGCCGACATCGTGCAGCGCCTCCTCCATGGCCGCGATCACCTTGGGATGCTGGCCCATCGAGAGATAGTCGTTCGAGCACCAGACGGTGATCGGTTTCGGCCCGTTATGCCCATGGAAACAGCGGGCATTGGGGAACATGCCCTTGTTGCGCAGGATGTCGATGAAGACCCGGTAGCGGCCCTCGGCATGGAGTCGATCGATCGCCTGGGCAAAAACGCGCTGATAATCCAAAGCCGCCACCTCAATCCCGTGTCCGGTCTCAGGCCGGCTCGATAGCCGGTCATGCCCGAAAATTCCAGCCACACCTAGGGAGGATTTGCGATGGGACAAATCGCCCCAGTCTCTGAATGGGGCCAACCCTGGAGTCAGAGGCGCTCGATCTTCGTGAGACCGCGCGCCGCCAGCGCCGGCCGCAAGGGTGCGGCGTCGATATCCGACGTGAACACCGCCACCCCGTCCGCGGCGGCATCCGGCCATGGCTGGCCATCCGTGAGATGGGCGACGCGGCGCGCGATTCCCTCCGCGCCGTCGACGAAGGTGACGGGATGCGGGCTGGCGGCCGCGAGCTGGTCCGTCACCAGGGGGAAGTGGGTGCAGGCGAGCACCACCGTATCGATTCCGTCGCCGCCGGGCAGGCCGAACAGGCCGTCCATCACCCGCCGATAGTCGGCCGGATCGCCGGCATCGCCGCGCAGCGCGGCCTCGGCCAGCTCGACCAGCCGCGCGGAGCCGTGGCGCAGCACGGTGCAATCGCTGGCGAATTCGGCCGCGAGACGATCGACATAGGGCTGGCGCACCGTCGCGTCGGTGCCGAGTACGCCGATCGCGCGGCTCCGCGAGGCGAGGGCGGCCGGCTTGATCGCGGGGACGGTGCCGACGATCGGCAGGTCGAGCGCCGCGCGCACCGCCGCCAGCGCGATCGTGGAGGCGGTGTTGCAGGCGATCACGATCAGCCGCGGCCGATAGCGCTCGACCAGTCGCCCGAGCAAGGCGGGAACGCGCGCGGCGATCTCGGTCTCGCTCTTGGTGCCGTAGGGGAAGCCGCCCGAATCCGCGACATAGACGATCGGCGCGGTGGGCAACCGGCGGCGGACCGCATCCAGCACGGACAGCCCGCCGACACCGGAATCGAAGACCAGCAGGGGGCGATCGGCGTCCATGGGAGGCGGGATGTAGGCGGGGTGAGCTGGGCTGGCAACTGGCCTGGCGTCTCCCGATATCCCATGTTCCGTTCGCACTGAGCTTGTCGAAGTGCCGTCCTTCTTCTGCCCAGCGGAAGAAAGGAAGGACAGGGCTTCGACAGGCTCAGCCCGAACGGATTTGGAGCTGATGTCGCGCCCTTCCTAAATCCAGATTGTTGCGCTGGCGGCACCAGTCCCTATGCTTGGGGGCGTCCACGGAGGTCGTGTCTTGATTGCTACGAACTGGCTGGTGCTGGGCGCTGCCGCCCTGATCGGCTATCTGCTGGGATCGATCCCCTTCGGACTGCTGGTCACCCGTGCCGGCGGCGCGGAGGATCCGCGCACCATCGGATCGGGCAATATCGGCGCCACCAACGTACTGCGTACCGGCCGCAAGGAACTGGCCGTGGTCACCTTGCTGCTCGATGCCGCCAAGGGCGCGGTGGCGGTGGTGCTGATCAACCATGTCTGGCCCGATCCGGTGCCGCCGTCGCTGCCGGCGATCGTGGCGGGCGCCTTCGCCTTCATCGGCCATGTCTATCCCGTCTGGCTGCGCTTCAAGGGCGGCAAGGGCGTGGCGACCTTCCTGGGCATCGCGCTGGCGCTCTACTGGCCGTGCGGGGTCGCCTTCGCGGTGATCTGGCTGATCGCTTTCTTCCTGACGCGGCACAGTTCGGTGGGCGGCATGACGGCCGCGATCGCGACGCCGGTGAGCGCCGCCCTGATCTCGCCCGACCGATCCGACCTGACGCTGACCTTCCTGCTGCTGGCGCTGATCGTGCTGTGGAAGCACCGCGCCAATGTCGAGCGGCTGCTCGACGGCACCGAGCCCCGCTTCGGCAGCAAGGGCTGATCCCATGCACCGGGGCGAGGACGACGGGGAGGGCGTCGGCGCCTCGCCGCGCGTCGATCGCGAGGATCGCATCGCCCGCCTCCGCCTGATGCGCACGCCGGGCGTGGGGCCGGTGACTTATGGCCAGCTCCTCGCCCGCTTCGATACGGCGAACGCCGCGCTGGAGGCGATCCCCGATCTGGCGCGCCGGGGCGGGGGCAGGCCGCCCGCCGTGCCGCCGCGCGCGGCGATCGAGCGCGAGGTGGAGGCCGTCGAGGCGGCGGGCGCCCGTTACCTGTTCCTCGGCCTGCCCCATTATCCCGCGATGCTGGCCACGATCCCGACCGCGCCGCCCGCTCTGATCGTCAGGGGCAGGCGTGCGCTGCTCGACCGGCCGGTGGTGGGCATGGTCGGCGCGCGCAACGCCTCGGCTTCGGCGTGCCGCTTCGCGCGCGGCATCGCGGCGGAACTCGGCGCGCACGGGATCACCGTCGCCTCGGGGCTGGCGCGCGGCATCGACACGGCGGCGCACCAGGGATCGATCGAGGCGGGCACGGTCGCGGTGATCGCGGGTGGCATCGACGTCGCCTATCCGCCCGATAATGCGGACTGGCAGGCGCGGATCGCGAACGAGGGCCTGCTGATCGCCGAGCAGCCGCCCGGCATCGAGCCCCGCGCGCGCCATTTCCCCTATCGCAACCGGATCATCGCCGGCCTCGCCCAGGCCGTGCTGGTGGTGGAGGCGGCGCCCAAGTCCGGCTCGCTGATCACGGCCCGTTATGCCGGCGAATTCGGCCGGGAAGTGCTGGCGGTGCCGGGTTCCCCGCTCGATCCGCGCGCGCAGGGCTGCAACCTGCTGATCCGCGAAGGCGCCACCCTGATCCAGAGTGCCGAGGATGTGCTGGAGATGCTTCGCCCGATCGATCCGCGCATGGTGAGCGAACCGGTGTCCCCTTACGCCGCGCCGGTCCACGGCGATGCGGAGGAGGCCGATCGCCGCGCCGTCACCGGATTGCTCGGCCCGGTGCCGACGCCGGTGGACGAGATCGTCCGCCAATCGGGCCGCCCGCCCGCCATCGTGCAGACCGTGCTGCTGGAGCTGGAGCTCGCCGGCCGGCTGGAGCGGCATGCCGGTGGTCAGGTGAGCCTGGTCTGACAAGGATTCGCTCGCCATCCGTTCGTCCCGAGCGAAGTCGAGGGACGTGAGGCGGGCGTTGCGCTTGGGGCGCGTACCTCGACTTCGCTGGGCACGAACGGAGAAGGGCGTTGGCTCGGACGACTTCCGCCGGGACGACGAGGTTATTACGACAGGGCACCGAATCGGGAGCAGCATGGCATGGGCCCCTGGGGCGCACTCATCTTCGCGATCTTCGCCACGGCCTTCTTCATGGCCGGGCTGGCGCCGACTGTCGGGCCGGCCAGCCCGGTCCTGCTGCTCGGCTTCGTGCTCGCCGCGCCGGTGGTGATCCGCGCCATCCAGCGCATCGTGAGGCCCGATCCGCCCGGCGGCATCCGCACCGGCCGCGTGATCATGTGGTCGACCATGGCGGAGGCCGCCGCGATCCTGCTGGTGGTCAACATCTTCCGCAACACCGGGCTGGACGATGTCGTGCTGCCCGGCATCGCCGCCGTGGTGTCGCTCCACTTCATCCCCATCGGCCTCGCCGCGAACCTGCGCCGTTTCCAGGCGCTCACCATCGCGATGATGGCCTGCGCGGTCGCCGGCTTCGCGATCCGGGGGGCGGGGGGCACGATGGTCACCGGCCTGGGTGCCGCGCTGACATTGTGGATCGGCGGCATCTTCGCGCTGCAGAGGCCGACCTACGGATGATCCCCGCCCGTCTGCTGCCGATCCTGCTGCTGATCGGATCGAACCTGTTCATGACCACCGCCTGGTACGGCCACCTCAAGTTCAAGGACAAGCCGCTGTGGCTGGTGATCGTGGCGAGCTGGGCTATCGCCTTCGTGGAATATTGCCTGGCGGTGCCGGCTAACCGCTACGGATCGGATGTCTATTCCACCGCCCAGCTGAAGGCGATGCAGGAGGTCGTCACGCTGACGGTGTTTTGCGGTTTCTCGGTGGTCGTGCTGGGGCAGAAGGTCACAGCGAACCAGCTCATCGGCTTCGCCCTGATCGCCGCCGGCGCCTTCTTCCTGTTCCGGGGCGGACCATCGCATGCTTGACGCGGGCTGTTAAGCATCCCCAACTCGTACGCGTACACGTAAGGATAATCCCGGCATCATGAAGCTCGTCGTCGTCGAATCCCCCGCCAAGGCCAAGACCATCGAGAAATATCTCGGGCCGGGCTACAAGGTGCTGGCCTCCTATGGCCATGTTCGCGATCTGCCCGCCAAGGACGGATCGGTGAATCCCGACGAGGGCTTCGCCATGGAATGGGAGAGCTATCCCGACAAGGCGAAGCAGTTGAAGGCGATCGCCGACAACGCCAAGGACGCGGACGCGCTGATCCTCGCCACCGACCCCGATCGCGAGGGCGAGGCGATTTCGTGGCACGTGCAGGAGGTGCTGGCCAAGCGCCGCGCCCTGCCCAAGGACACCAAGCGCGTCACCTTCAACGCCATCACCAAGCCGGCCGTGCTCAAGGCGATGGCCGAGCCGCGCGAGCTCGACGTCGATCTGATCGACGCCTACCGGGCGCGCCGCGCGCTCGATTATCTGGTGGGCTTCACGCTGTCGCCGGTGCTGTGGCGCAAGCTGCCGGGCGCCAAGTCGGCGGGGCGCGTGCAGTCGGTGGCGCTGCGCCTGGTGGTGGACCGCGAGCGCGAGATCGAGGCGTTCCGCGCGCAGGAATATTGGTCCGTCACCGCCGACATGGAGCATGACGGCGTTCCCTTCCTCTCGCGGCTGGTGCGGTGGAAAGGCGAGAAGATCGACCGCCTGACGATCGGCAAGGAGGGCGACGCGCTCGCCGCCAAGGCCGATGTCGAGGCCGCGCGGCTGGCGGTCGTCTCGGTCGAGACCAAGCCGCTCACCCGCAACCCGCCGCCGCCCTTCACCACCTCGACGCTGCAGCAGGAGGCCGCGCGCAAGCTCGGCTTCTCGGCCAGCCACACGATGCGGGTGGCGCAGAATCTCTACGAGGACGGCCTCATCACCTACATGCGGACCGACGGCGTGCAGATGGACGAGAGCGCCATCTCCGCGGCCCGCAAGGCGATCGCCGAGCGCTACGATGGCGGCTACGTGCCCGACAAGCCGCGCATCTACCAGACCAAGGCCAAGAACGCGCAGGAGGCCCACGAGGCGATTCGCCCGACCGATTTCAGCCGCGAACGCGCCGGTTCGGGCGATCATGCGCGCCTCTACGAGCTGGTCTTCAAGCGCGCGACGGCGAGCCAGATGGCCTCGGCGCGGCTGGAGCGCACCACCGTCGACCTGGCGGACGGCACCGGCCAGCTGGGCCTGCGCGCGACCGGGCAGGTCGTGCTCTTCCCCGGCTATCTCGCGCTGTACGAGGAAGGCCGCGATGACGAGGGCGACGAGGATGCGCGCCGCCTGCCGCGGCTCAAGGAGGGCGATTCGCCGGCGGTGAAGGCGGTGAAGGCCGAGCAGCATTTCACCCAGCCGCCGCCGCGTTATTCGGAGGCCAGCCTCGTCAAGAAGATGGAGGAGCTGGGGATCGGCCGCCCGTCGACCTACGCCTCGATCCTGCAGACGATCAAGGACCGCAACTACGTCCGCAGCGAGAAGAACCGCTTCCATGCCGAGGAGAGCGGACGGCTGGTGACGGCCTTCCTCGAACGCTTCTTCGAGAAATATGTGAGCTTCGATTTCACCGCCGGGCTGGAGGAGGAGCTGGACGATATTTCCGGCGGCCGCGCCCAGTGGCAGGCGGTGCTGGAGGCCTTCTGGAAGGACTTCAAGCCCAAGACCGCCGAGGTGATGGAGCAGAAGCCCTCCGAGGTGACGGCGGAGCTGGACAAGTTCCTGGCGCCGTTCCTGTTCCCCGAGAAAGCGGACGGCAGCGATCCGCGCCTGTGCCCCAATTGCGGGCAGGGCCAGCTGGCGCTGCGAGGTGGCCGGTTCGGCGCGTTCATCGCCTGCTCCAACTATCCCGAATGCAAGTATACCCGCCGCTTCGCGCAGGCCGGCGCCGCCAATGACGGGGCGGACACCGGGCCGGAGACGCTGGGCAACGATCCCGAGACGGGCCTGCCGGTGGAGCGCAAGGCGGGGCGGTTCGGCCCCTATATCCAGCTCGGCGAGGGCAAGGAGGCCAAGCGCGCCTCGATCCCCAAGGATGCCGGCGAACTGACGCTGGAGCTCGCGCTCAGATTGCTGTCGCTGCCGCGCACGATCGGGCCGCATCCGGAGACGGGCAAGGACATCACCGCGTCGATCGGGCGATATGGGCCATATCTCGCGCATGACGGCAAATATGCGCGGCTCACCTCCACCGCGGACGTGTTCGAGACGGGCATGAACGCGGCGGTGGTGAAGCTGGCCGAAGCGGCGGCCGGCGGCGGCCGTCGCCAGGGCGCGTCGCGCGAGCCGATCGCGGTGCTGGGCGCCAGCCCGGATGGCGCGGAGGTGAAGGTGATGGAGGGACGTTTCGGCCCCTACGTCACCGACGGCACCACCAACGCGACCTTGCCCAAGGCCAAGGACCCCAAGGAGCTGACGCTGGACGAGGCGGTGCTGCTGCTCGCCGAGCGTGCCGCCAAGGGGCCGGCGAAGGGCAAGAAGCCGGTGCGCAAGACGGCGGCTCCGAAGAAGGCCCCCGCCGCCAAGAAGCCGGCGGCGAAGAAGCCGGCCGCGAAGAAGGAGGCATGATCTCCTCTCCCTGAAAGGGAGGGGTCGGGGGTGGGTTCGTCGGGGCGCGCCGCGTTATCCTGATGCGAACCCCACCCCAACCCTCCCGTTCAGGGAAGGGCTAAGGAAGGGAGAAGAGTCAGCGCCTCACCGGCCCCGCGCGTAGTCCGCGATCTTGCGGTCGGTATTCCACTGGCTGAGCGCATAGACCGCCCAGATCGCGGCCGGCAGCCAGCCGATCAGGGTGATCTGCAGGAGCAGGCAGGCGATGCCGGCGAGCGGCCGCCCGATGGTGAAGAACAGCAGCCACGGCAGCAGGATGGCGATGATCAGTCGCATGGAGACCCTCCGATTGGATCATGCAGGCTAATGCGGAGGCCGCCGATGTCGAGAGCGATCTTGGCGTGAGGAACCGCCCGGCTTGTAAACGACCGCATCCTTTTGACAGAGCCGCGAGGTCAAACCGCGACCAGCCGGTCCTCGCCCAATTCCTGCAGCATGCTCACCGGGCCGCCGAACGCGATCCGTGCGTCGAGCCTGTCCGCCGTCACCCCCATCAGGGCGAGCCCGCTCTGGCAGGCGATCGCCTCGACGCCCAGCGCCAGCGCGTCCTCGAACAGCTCCGCCAGAGTCGGCAGGCCGGCGCCGGCATAATCGGGATCGTGCGCATCGCGCATCGGTGACACCAGCGCCGCCACCGCCTCGCCCTGCGCGAACAGGCGCGCCCGGCCGCCCAGCGCGGCATTGGCGGCTGCCAGTTCCAGCCCGGCGCGCAGCCCCGATGGCCGCGTCACCACCACGGTCAGGCCGCGCACCGGCATCCCGGATCCTTGGGCAAGGCGATGGTGCGGAAGCGGAAGGCGAGGGCATCGACCAGCAGCAGCTTGCCCGCCGTCTCCTCGCCGAAGGGGACGATCTGGCGCACCGCCTCGATCGCCGCGAGACTGCCCAGCACGCCGGTCAGCGCGCCGAGCACGCCCTGGTCGGCGCAGCTCACGTCCGGGCGGTCGGGATCGTCGCCGACCAGGCAGCGATAGCAGGGCCGGCCATCTTCCCAGCCGCGATAGACGGCGAGCTGGCCCTCGAACTGGCCGACGGCCGCCGACACCAGCGGCACCCGCGCCGCCATGCAGGCATCCGACACGATCAGGCGGGTGGCGAAATTGTCGGTGCCGTCCACCACCACGTCGACGCTCTCGATCAGCCGCGCGGCGCTTTCCGCGTCGAGGCGGCGGTCCACCGGCAGGAAGCGCACGTCGGGGTTCATCCGCTGCACGGCATTGGCGGCGGCGACCACCTTCTTGGCGCCGACGTCACGCGTCGCGAACAGGGTCTGGCGCTGAAGGTTGGACAGCGCGACGACATCGTCGTCCACCACCGTCAGCTTGCCGACGCCGGCCGCCGCGCAATATTGGATCACCGGCGATCCGATCCCGCCCGCGCCGACGATCAGCGCATGGGCGTTGAGCAGCCGCGTCTGCCCGCCGCCGCCAATCTCCTTGAGGACGATGTGGCGGGCATAGCGATCGAGCTGGGTGTCGGTGAGGATCATTCCGGATCCGCGCATGAACAACCGTTCGGCCTGCACAAAGCCGAAGTGCGCGCTGCGGGCGCGGCGTTCGCTGCCCGTCCTTCGACGTCGCTCGGGACGAACGGGGCCTGCAGGGTGATCACGGAGTTCACGGCAGCGAATGGCGCCCCGTCGAGCCGAAGCCGCCGGCGCCGCGTGCGGTCTCGTCCAGCGTCTCGACCTCCAGGAAGCGCGCGGCGGTCACCTCGGCGGGCACTAGCTGCGCGATGCGCTCGCCGCGCTTCACCTCGAACGGCTCGGCGCCGAGATTGGCGAGGATCACCTTCACCTCGCCGCGATAATCGGCGTCGATCGTGCCCGGCGTGTTCAGGCAGGTGACGCCGTGCTTGAGCGCGAGGCCCGAGCGCGGGCGCACCTGGATCTCGTAGCCTGCCGGAATTGCCACCGCGAAGCCCGTCGCCACCGCATGGCGGTCGCCCGGCCCCAGCACGATGTCCTCGGCCGAGACGATGTCGAGCCCCGCCGCGCCGGTGGTGGCGTAAGCGGGAGCGGGAAGGCCTTCGCCATGGGGCAGGCGCTTGAGCTGGATCTCGATCATGCAGGGCATCCCGTAATTCAAAACAATCCGTCACCCCAGCGAAAGCTGGGGTCTCAGGTGGCGGGCGCCGCGCGTGCCTCAGGACGATCCCAGCTTTCGCTGGGATGACGCGGGGGGCAGGTGCTCACGCCAGCGCCTCCGCGATGCGCGCGGCGAGGCGATCGGCCACCGCGCTCTTGGGCAGGTTCGGCCAGTCCTCGATGCCGTCCTTGGTGACGAGGTGGACGCTGTTGCTGTCCCCGCCCATCACGTCGCCCGAAACGTCGTTGGCGACGATCCAGTCGCAGCCCTTCGACCGGAGCTTGGCCTGCGCATAGGCGACCACGTCGTTGGTCTCGGCGGCGAAGCCGATCACGAGGCGCGGCCGCTGCGCCGAGCGGGACAGGCCGGCGAGGATGTCCGGATTTTGGACGAGGCGGAGCGCGGGCGGTGCCCCGTCCGGCTGCTTCTTGATCTTCTGGTGCGCCGCATCGACGTGCCAGTCGGCCACGGCGGCGACCATGATCGCGGCATCGGCGGGCAGCGCGCGCTCGACGGCGTCCTGCATCTCGCGCGCGCTCTCGACATCGACGCGGGTCACAGCCGGCGGGGTGGGGAGGGTGACGGGGCCGGCGACCAGCGTCACCTCGGCGCCGAGCCGGGCCAGCGCCTCGGCGATTGCGAAGCCCTGCTTTCCGGAGGAGCGGTTGGCGATGTAGCGCACCGGATCGATCGGCTCGTGGGTCGGGCCGGCGGTGACGACGATCTTCCGGCCCGTCAGCGTACCCGAATAGCTCGGATTGCTGGCCGGCGCGGGTGACACGTTCAGCAAACGCGCCGGGATCGGCCGCCGCAGCGCCTCCTCGATCGCCGCGACGATCGCGTCCGGCTCGGGCAGGCGGCCGGGGCCGAACTCGCCGCACGCCATCATGCCCTCGTCCGGCTCCATCACGATGACATCGTCGGCGCGCAATCGGGCGACATTGCGCTGCGTCGCGGGGTGCAGCCACATCCGCACGTTCATGGCGGGCGCGCACAGCACCGGCTTGTCGGTGGCGAGCAGCAGGGTCGTCGCGAGATCGTCGCAGAGGCCGGCCGCCATGCATGCGATCAGATTGGCGGTGGCGGGGCAGACGACGACGAGATCCGCCTCCCGGCTGAGCTCGATATGGCCCATCTCCACCTCGTCCTTCAATTCGAAGAGCGAGGTGTGGACGGGCTGTTCGGACAAGGCCGCGAGAGTGAGGGGCGTGATGAATTCGGCCCCCGCCTGCGTCAGCACGCAGCGGACGGCGTGGCCGCGCTTGCGCAGGCTCCGCAGCACTTCGCAGGCCTTGTAGGCCGCGATGCCGCCGCCGACGATCAGGAGGATGCGCTTGGGGGTCACGAGGGATCACATGGCGCGGCTGGAAGGCGAAGTCGAGAGCAATACGCCCCTCCCGGAATGGGGAGGGATTACCGGACCCGTCGCCGTTTCCGGAGCATGAGGATCGACCAGTCGCCATTGCGGATCGTGTCCGCCGGCCGCAGCCCCTCGCGGCGATAGGCGGCGGTCACCGCATCGGCCTGGGTGGCGAGCAGGCCGGCGAGGATCAGGGTGCCCCCCTGCGCGAGCGTCGCGGATATGCTCGGCGCGAGCTCGATCAGGGGCTGGGCCAGGATATTGGCGATTACCAGGTCGAACGGCGCCAGCTCGCGATAGAGCGCGTGGTCGACGCCTTCCGCCACCGCCAGCGCGAGGCGATCCTCGTTGACGCGGTTGGCCAGCGCATTTTCCGCGGTCACCTCGATCGAAACCGGGTCGATGTCGGTCGCCACCGCATGGGCGCGCGGCCACAGCGACATCGCCGCGAACGCCAGCAGGCCGGTGCCGGTGCCGACATCGGCGATCATCCGGTAGCGCGCGCCCTGCCGCTTCAGCCGGTCCAGCATCATCAGGCAGCCGGTGGTCGTATAGTGGTGCCCGGTGCCGAAGGCGCGGCCGGCGTCGATCTGGAAGACGGTGGCGTCGTGCGGCACGGCATAAGCGTGGGCCGAGGTGTGGACGTGGAAGCGCCCCGCCCGGATCGGCTCCAGCCCGGCCTGGCTGAGCGTCACCCAATCCTGCTCCTCCACCTTCTCGACGGTCGGCGCGATGCCGGCGGCGGAGGGCGCCAGCGCCTGCACCGCCGCGATCACCGCCGCGCTCGGCTGGCCCTCGGTATAGGCCTCGACCAGCCAGTCTTCGGGCCGGGTCTCGTCCGGCTCCAGCGTGTTGAGCACGGGCGGCTCCTCCAGGCCGGGGAAGGGGTCGGTGGCGAAGGCCAGCGCCTCGCCTTCCTCGCGCGTGCAGGGCAGCGTGATCTTCCAGCTTTCAGCGGACATAGGAGGCCCCATTCACATCGATGACGGATCCGGTCGCGGAGGGCGGCGCGTCGAGCGCCAGCCAGCGCACCGTCTCGGCGACCTCGGCCGGATCGGCGACGCGGCCGAGCGGAATGTCGGCGAGGAGAGCATCGCCCCCCCGGCTCGCCAGATACTCCTCGGCCATGCCCGTCATGGTGAAGCCGGGGCAGACCGCGAAGGCGAGGATGTTCCGCCCGGCATGGCCGCGCGCGATCGACTTGGTCATCGCCACCATCCCGGCCTTGGACGCGGCATAATGCCAGTGCGCGGGCGAATCGCCGCGATAGGCGGCGCGGCTGGCGACGTTGACGATCCGGCCGCCTTGCTCGCGCCCGGAGAAATGCTGCACCGCCAGCCGGCAGAGTTCGGCCGAGGCGGTGAGGTTGATCCGCATCGTCCGCTCCCAGGCGGCGAGCCAGTCGGCGTGCGGCAGGTCGATCGGCGCGGCCTCGAAGATGCCGGCATTGTTGACCAGCACGTCGATGCGGCCGTCCAGCCGGTCCAGCGCCTCGGCCCACAATGCCTGCGCGGCGCCTGGTTCGTCGAGATCGGCGGGGATGGCATCGCCGGTGCCGGGCCGGCTGGCATGGCCGATCAGGCGGACCTCCGGCCGATCGAGTCGCGCGGCGATCGCGGCGCCGATGCCCCGGCTGGTGCCGGTGGCGAGGATGTGGGTGCGGATCATGGGCAGGACCTAGGCCCTAACCCGCCGCCCTTTCAAGGGAAGGCGATAACCAAATATCCGTTCGCCCTGAGGAGGGGCCGAGCGAAGTGTAGCGCAGTCGAAGACCCGTCTCGAAGGGCAAGAGGCACAGATACTTCGAGACGCCACTTCGACAAGCTCAGCGGCTCCTTAGCACGAACGGATCAATCAAGCCGCGACGCGGCTCACGAATTCGCCGGTGGTGCTTTCCAGCCGGGCGAGCTGGTCGTCGACCGAGCGGAAGCCCGATTCGATGCGGTCGATATCGCTGGCCACCGTCTCGGTGTCGACGCGGATCGCGGCGATCGTGCCGGACATGGAATCGGCGGCGAGTGCCGTCTCGTCGACGGCGGCGGTGATCATGGTGACGGTCTGCGCCTGCTGCTCCATCGCCTCGCGGATGCGCTGCGCGGAGATCTGCACTTCGCCGACGATGTCGCGGATCGAGCCGTTGACGTCGAGCGTCTGGCGCGAGGCGGACTGGATCGCGGCGATCTTGGCGGCGATGTCGTCGGTGGCGCGCGCGGTCTGGCTGGCGAGGCTCTTCACCTCCTGGGCGACCACCGCGAAGCCCCGGCCGGCATCGCCGGCGCGGGCCGCCTCGATCGTGGCGTTGAGCGCCAGCAGGTTGGTCTGGCCGGCAATGTCGCGAATCAGGCCGAGGATCGATTCGATCGCCTGGGCGTGGCCGGAGAGCGCATCCGCGACCACCACCGCCTGGGTCGACTGGTCGGCGGCGCGGGTGGCGACGCCGGCGGCGATCTCCACCTCGCGGCGGGCATCGTCGATGGCGCGGATCAGGCCGGCGGCGGTCTGCGCCGCCTCGCGCATCGCGACCGCCGATTGCTCGGCGGCGGCGGCGACCTCGGAGGCCTTGCCCAGCATGCCGCGCGCGGATTGCGAGGTCTGTACGGTCTGGTCGCGCAGCACCGACGAATCGGACAGCGTGGTGCCGAGGATGGCGGTCATCTGCTCGCGGAACGCGGCGCCGGCCGAGGCGCGCTCGTCATTGGAGCGCTGCCGGTAGATCTTGGTGATCTCGGAGAACAGGATTTCGAGCTGGATGGCGCTGAGCAGGCGCAGCGTTTCCGTCGTCTCGGCGAGGAAGGCCGCGTCGTCGGCGCAGCGCTCGCGCACGAGGCCGAGCATCGCGCCGCCCATGGCGTGGATGAACCGCACCACCATCGGCGTGGGGATCTGCCGCTCGACGATCATGGAGCCTTCGGCGGCGATGACGCGGACCCATTCGGCATCGACGGGGCCGCGCAGCGTGCGCCGCTGGCTTTCCTGCATGCGTCCGGACAGCGCGCCCTGATCGATGCCGGGCACCGCGATCTCGTCCCAGCAATGGCGGCAGACGGTCACGAGATCCTCGCCGATGCGCGCCCACAGCGTCGCCAGCCGGCGGCCGAGCGCCCCGTCGCCATCATAGGCCTGGAGCCGCTCCTCGATCGCCCTCTCGCTCAGCGAGACCGCGCCGGAGATCGGCCGGCTGGGGGAGGCGTAGGTCATCAAGGGCTCACTCCGCATGTCGTGCTTCGCGGACCTGATAGGCGTGCAGTGGTAAATGAGCCGTTATGCAAGACGGTGCGGGCCGCCGAAAAGCCCGTTCGCCTGTCCTGTCCATTCATGTTGCATCGTGGTTCCGTTTGGACCAAAGACCTCCCCGACGAACCGCCTCAGGGGACACCAGTGTCCAGAAACACCGCACGCCCGCTCTCACCGCATCTGACGATCTGGAAATGGGGCCCGCACATGCTGGTCTCGATCCTTCACCGCGCCACCGGCACGGCCATGGCGATCGGCGGCGGGGTGATCCTCACCTGGTGGCTGGTATCCGCCGCGATGAGCCCGGATGCCTACAAGATCTTCTACGCCTGGATCGTGCAGTCCGATGCGTCGAGCCCGCACGAGGGGCTGCAGGCGCTGGTCAACATCCTCGCCAAGCTAGCGGGCATCGGCCTGACCTGGAGCCTGTTCCAGCATATGGCGAGCGGCGTGCGCCACTTCGTGCTCGACACCGGCGCGGGCTACGAGCTCAAGACCAACCGGGTCGGCGCGCTGCTGACGATCGCGTTCTCGATCACCGCCACCCTCGTGGTCTGGGCGATCCTCCTCACGACCGGGAAGCTGATCTGATGGGTACGGGAACCGGCCTCGGCCGCGTGCGCGGGCTTGGCTCCGCCAGGTCGGGCACGCATCACTGGTGGCTGCAGCGCGTCACGGCGGCCGCCAACCTGATCCTGATGATCTGGTTCGTGGTGTCGATCGTGCGCCTGCCGATCGTCGATCACCAGGCGGTGGTCCTCTGGCTCAAGTCGCCGCTGGTCGCGGTGCCGCTGGTGCTGCTGGTGCTCTCCACCTTCTGGCACTTCCGCCTCGGCCTGCAGGTCTTCATCGAGGACTATGTGCATGAGGAGGGCAACAAGGTCGCCGCCCTGCTGCTGCTCAACGCCTACGTCTTCCTGTGCGGCGCGCTCTGCGTCTTTTCGATCCTCAAGATCGCCTTCGGCGGGGTGCCCGCATAATGTCGACCTCCTACAAGATCATCGATCACGTCTATGACGCCGTCGTCGTCGGTGCCGGCGGATCGGGCCTGCGCGCCACCATGGGCTGCGCCGAGAAGGGCCTGAAGACGGCCTGCATCACCAAGGTGTTCCCGACGCGCAGCCACACGGTGGCGGCGCAGGGCGGCATCGCGGCCAGCCTCGGCAACAACACGCCGGATCACTGGACCTGGCACATGTTCGACACCGTCAAGGGATCGGACTGGCTCGGCGATCAGGACGCCATCGAATATATGGTGCGCGAGGCGCCGGCCGCGGTGATCGAGCTGGAACATGCCGGCGTGCCGTTCAGCCGCAACCCGGAAGGGACGATCTACCAGCGCCCGTTCGGCGGCCATATGCAGAATATGGGTGCCGGCCCGCCCGTGCAGCGCACCTGCGCCGCGGCCGACCGCACCGGCCACGCCATGCTCCACGCGCTCTACCAGCAGAGCCTGAAGTATGACGCCGATTTCTACATCGAATATTTCGCGCTCGACCTCATCATGGAGGACGGCGTCTGCAAGGGCGTGATCGCGCTCTCCATGGAAGACGGCTCGATCCATCGCTTCCGCAGCCATGCCACCGTGCTGGCGACGGGCGGCGGCGGCCGCATGTACTTCTCGGCGACCTCGGCCCACACCTGCACCGGCGACGGCGGTGGCATGGTGCTGCGCGCCGGTCTTCCGCTGCAGGACATGGAGTTCGTGCAGTTCCACCCGACCGGCATCTACGGCGCCGGCGTGCTGATCACCGAGGGCGCGCGCGGCGAGGGCGGCTACCTCACCAATTCGGAGGGCGAGCGCTTCATGGAGCGCTATGCCCCGTCCGCCAAGGACCTCGCCTCGCGCGACGTCGTCGCCCGCTCGATGGCGATGGAGATGCGCGAGGGTCGCGGCGTCGGCCCGAACAAGGATTATATCTACCTGCACCTCGATCATATCGATCCGAAGGTGCTGCACGAGCGGCTGCCCGGCATCACCGAGACCGGCAAGATCTTCGCCGGCGTCGACCTGACCCGCCAGCCGCTGCCCGTCACGCCCACCGTCCACTACAATATGGGCGGCATCCCCTGTAACTATCATGGCGAGGTCGTCACCCTGAAGGACGGCGATCCGGATACGGTGGTGCCGGGCCTGTTCGCGGTGGGCGAGGCGGCCTGCGTGTCGGTGCACGGCGCAAACCGGCTCGGCTCCAACTCGCTGATCGACCTCGTGGTGTTCGGCCGCGCGACCGGCTTCCGCATCGCCGAGCTGGTCCAGCCCAATTCCAAGCATGGCGCGGTGGTGACGGCGGCGGACGACGCGGCGCTGGCCCGCCTCGACCATTATCGCAACGCCTCGGGCTCCACCAAGACGGCGGACATCCGCCTCGACATGCAGCGCACCATGCAGAAGCACGCTGCGGTGTTCCGCGACACGGCGCTGCTCGAACAGGGGCAGAAGCATATCGACGAGGTGTTCGCGAAGCTCGCCGACGTCTCCGTCTCGGATCGCTCGCTGATCTGGAACACCGATCTGATCGAGACGCTGGAGCTGGACAACATGCTCCCGCAAGCGGTGCTGACGATGCACTCGGCCGCAAACCGCAAGGAAAGCCGCGGCGCGCACATGCACGAGGATTTCCCCAAGCGCGACGACGCGGAGTGGATGAAGCACACCATCGCGTGGTTCAACTATGCGCCGGGCGCGAAGGATCTGGTGAAGATCGATTATCGGCCGGTGCACGAATATACGCTGACCGACGAGATCGAGTACATCAAGCCGAAGGCGCGGGTGTATTGATGCCGATGCTGTCGCGAGACAGCATCCTTTCGATATTGGACGAAGGCGCGCGGGCCTTCGTCTTTCCGATGCTCGATAACGGTTACGTCTATCTCGCCGCATCCCGGTTGGCGCTGTTCCGCTCGCCGGATGACTGGGCGATGACCTTCGAGATTTTCGGCTATTCGCCGCGTGGGGGCATACCCGATCTTAACGTCACGACGTTCGGGAGCGCTGTTCGGTCCGTCAAAACCGCCGCCAATTTCGTCAGCGAGGACGCCTATCGGGCGTTCATGGCGAACAACCGCCACTGGCAGCAGGAATTCTTCTGTCCGATTGAGGACGAGGAATGGATCGATGCCGAGAACGGAGAGGATGTCGATCCGTCGGCGAAGCATCTGAGGTTACGCGGTTCCAAAGTGGCTCTGCCATCCCCTGAGGACTATTCCCGCGCGGGAATTGCCTTGACCGATCCGGCGCATGTCCAGGTCGCCGGCCTGAGCCGGGCGCTGGCATTCGCGCGCCGGGAAGACGTGCTGGCGACGAACGCCGAGCGGCGGCTGTGCTTGCCGGAGGACATGGTGCAACTATTGCTTCTGGAAGACTGGCACCATCCCGACGTTTGCGACCCGGAGAAGCTGCCCAGCGGATCGGAGACGTTCCAGCAACTGGCCGACGTGCTCGTCTCGCAGGACGTCACACTATACCGGCCGGGGCCGGGCAATACCCACTGGTCCAACTGGCCGGACGGCGGGACGCTCTAGGCGCGTCGACCGTCGGGGCCTCGGATCGGAAGGTCTTGTCACCTGTAGAGGCGAGCAATCGCCAACGCCGTCAACCCTTTGGCAAAGCCTCCCGCGCTACCCTGCCGTTCGCCATGCCCAATCGGAAACTCGTCCGGCGGCCCGAATGGGACCTGCACAGTGATCGCGGTGGCGATTCGAGCGGGGATTGGCGGCGCTTCGTCCTCGAGCAGGTCGGTTATGACGAGGTGGCCCGCGAGCGGGTTGCGCTGCGGACGGAGCGGCGGCGGATCGTCCGGCGTTTCATCGGCGGTGTGCTGCTTGGGCTGATCGTGTTCGCCCTGGCATTTGCGGCGGTCTTCGCGGCGCGGTTGTGGCGTGAGGGGCGGTTCGATCGCTATCTTCCGCAGGCGGGCGCGACGATCGAGGCATCGCCCTCGCTCCGCAGGATGCGGGCCGGGCCGCCCGACGTGACCGAAAGCCATGACACCCACGTGATCCAGCAAAATCCCTTTGCCTTGCCTCCGCATCCCTCTCCGCCGGTCGATCCCGAGGACGATGCGCCGCCGCCGCCGGAGACCGCGCCGGCCGGCGACGAGGGGTGAATCGCAGCGGCCGCTCCCCGGCCTTCACCGGGGAACGGCCGAGAGTCAGATCGAAAGCCCGCCGTCGATGTCGATCGTCGTGCCCGTGATCAGCGAGGCTTCGTCGCTGGCGAGGAAGGCGGCGAGGTTGGCGATCTCCTCCACCCTGCCATAGCGGCCGATCGCCATCAGGCCCTTCAGGTAATCGGCGAAGGGGCCGTCCGCCGGGTTCATGTCGGTATCGACCGGGCCGGGCTGGATCACGTTGACGAGGATGCCGCGCGGCCCGAGATCGCGCGCCCAGCCGCGTGCGAGGCCGGCGACGGCCGCCTTGGTCGCGCCATAGACCGCGCCGCCCTGCATCGGCATGAAGTGGCCGTTGACGCTGCCGACGATCAGGATGCGCCCGCCGTCGCGCAGGTGCGGGAAGGCGGCGGTGGTGCCGGCATAGACACCGTCGACATTGGCGCCGAAGGAGCGGCGATAGCCCTCGTCGGTCGACTGGCCGAGCGGCGCCAGATCGAGCACGCCGGCATTGTGGACGAGGATGTCGAGCCCGCCGAGGAAGGCGGCGGCCTGATCGACGGCGGCGCGGGTTTCGGCCATGTCGGCGGCGTCGGCACGGATGGCGAGGGCCTTGCGACCCTCGGCCTCGATCGCCGCGACCGTCTCGGCGGCGGCGGCCGCGTTACCGGCATAGGTGATGACGACGTCGGCGCCCTCGCGGGCGAGATGCCTGGCGATCGCGGCGCCGATGCCGCGCGATCCGCCGGTGACGAGGGTGGTCTTGTTGCTCAGCTTGGTCATGGTCTGTCTCCAGCGGGTGGCCGGAGAGGCGCGCCCTTGAAGCCGGAACATAGGATATGTTCGCATCCCGAGCAGTCGGTAAGTTTGATGCGAACTTTTCTATAGATTAGATAAGATGGGAGCGCTGCGCCGCTTCTGCACCCAAACCTCAAGAGACGCGCATTTCGCATTGCCCGCCGGGGCCGCTATGCCCGATCCAACAGGGAGGATGCGCGCATGGCGACTGTCGTTCGGAATCGGGCTCCGGCGCGCACGCCGGGCTACAAGTTCGGGCTGATCGTGCTGTTGGGCGCCCTGCTCGCGATCCCGCTCTTCTCGGTCTATTTGCTGGTCTATGATCGCCAGTCGCAATCGACGACGGCGAAGGACGCGATCGTCGCGGGCTGGGGCGACGCCCAGACGCTTTCCGGCCCCTATCTGGTCGTGCCCTTCACCCACATGGTGCAGACCACCACCACCGACAACGGCCAGATCCAGACGCATCAGGAAAGCCGCGACGATTCGCTGGTGATCGCGCCGACGACGCTCGCCCTCGACACGAAGCTGCAGCCCGAACTGCGCAAGGTTTCGATCTACCAGGCGGTGATCTACACCGCCGATGTCCGCGCGACGGGCACCTTTCAGCTGCCCGATGTCGCCAAGCTCAACATCGATCCGGCCTCGGTGCATCTGGATCGGGCGCAGATCGCGATGGGAATCAGCAGCGCCAAGGGGCTGGCCGGATCGCAGCCGGCGGTGACGGTGGACGGGCAGCGCCTGCCGCTGATCCCCGGATCGGGGCTCAACCAGAATGAGGGCAACGGATTCAGCGGACGCCTGGCCGCGCCGGTCGCGGCCGGGCGGGCGATTCCGTTCGACATCGCCTTCCAGCTGCGGGGCCATGACAGCCTCGCGCTCGCCCCGTCCGCGCAGGATACGACATGGCACGTCGCATCCAGCTGGGCGTCGCCGAGCTTCCTCGGCGCCTTCCTGCCGGCCGATCGCAAGGTGACGCCGCAGGGCTTCACCGCCGATTGGCGGATCGGTAATCTCGCGCTCAACCGGCCGATCGTCTCGATCGGCGAGCGCGGGCCGGACCCGGACACGCAGGTGAGCGTCGCTCTGCTCGATACGGTGGATTTCTACAGCGAGGTCAATCGCGCGACCAAATATGGCTTCCTGTTCATCGGCTTCACCTTCGTGGCGCTGCTGATGTTCGATATCCTGATGGGCGTCTCGGTGCCGGGCCCGGCCTATCTGCTGGTCGGCATCGGGCTGATCCTGTTCTTCGTGCTGCTGCTCGCCTTCGCCGAGGTGATCGGCTTCACGCCCGCTTATCTGCTGGCAAGCTTCGCCATCGCGGTGCTGCTCGCCTGCTATGCGGCGGCGATCCTGCGGAGCTGGCGGCGCGGCGGCATGGTGGGGGCGATGCTGGTGGCGCTCTACGCGGTGCTCTACGTGCTGCTGAGCCTGGAGGCCTATGCGCTGCTGATCGGCGCGCTGCTCACCTTCGCGGCGCTGGCGGCGGTGATGTACTTCACCCGCCGCGTGAACTGGCGGATCGCGGCGGAGGGCGAGGCCGCCTGAATCGCGGTCAGCGCCAGCGCAGGTTGGCCCGCGACAGTTCGCCCACGGTGCGCGCGCCCATCAGCTTCATGTCGCGCTCGATCTCGTCGCGCAGGCGGCCGACGATGCGCTCGACGCCCGGCTGGCCAGCCGCCGCCAGCGCATAGAGGTAGAGGCGGCCGCCGCTCACCGCCTTCGCGCCGAGGCTCAGCGCCTTGAGCACGTGGCTGCCGCGCCGCACGCCGCCGTCGAGGATCACCTCGATCCGGTCGCCCACCGCGTCGACGATCTCGGCGAGCTGGTCGAAAGGCGCGCGGCTGCCGTCGAGCTGGCGGCCGCCATGGTTGGAGATCATGATCGCGGTGGCGCCGATGTCCACCGCGCGGCGCGCATCCTCCACCGACATGATGCCTTTGAGGCAGAAATGGCCACCCCAGTCGGCGCGGATTTGTTCGGCCATCCGCCAGTCCATCGACTGGTCGAGCATGGTGTTGAAATAGTCCGCCACCGAAAGCGCCACGTTGGTGCCTTCGGAGACGTGATCCTTGAGGTTGGACAGTTCGAACGGCTCGCGGAAGAGATAGTCCAGCGTCCAGCGCGGATGCGTGGCGAAGCTGATCGCGGATGCGGGCGTCAGCTTCGGTGGCGAGGTGAAGCCGGTGCGCAGGCAGCGTTCGCGATTGCCACCGACGATCGTGTCGACGGTCAGCGCGATCGCGTCGAACTGGGCCGCCTTGCATCGCTCGATCATCGATCGGTTCAGCCCTTTGTCCTTGTGGACGTAGAGCTGGAACATCTTCGGCGAGGAGATCGTCCGCCCGATTTCCTCGATGCTGACGGTGGCGAGGCTGGAGATGCCGAACCAGGTGCCGAATTTCTCCGCCGCCCGCGCCACCGCGCGCTCGCCCTGCCAGTGGAACAGCCGCTGCAGCGCGGTGGGGGAGAGGAACAGCGGCATCGCCATTGCCTTGCCCATCAGCGTGGTGCGCAGATCGATCGTCTCGACCCCGGCGAGCACGTTCGGCACCAGGTCGCAATCCGCGAAGGCCTGCGTATTGCGGCTCTTGGTCAGTTCGTCGTCGGCGGCGCCGTCGATATAGTGGAAGATCGGGCCGGGCAGGCGGGCCTTCGCCAGCCTGCGGAAATCGTCGACATTGTGGCAATCGCGCAGCCGCATCGCTCTCTCCCTCCGCCACGGACATAGCGCAGCGCAGCAAATGTCTCACATAGGACTTTGACACGGGGCCACGGGGCGCTAACGGGGGTGCGAAGCGAAAGGATCGTGTCGGTGGCCGAATTCTCTCTCCCCGCGAACTCGAAGATCAAGGGCAAGGGCAAGACCTACAGGTCGACGTCCGGCGGCGGCAACAAACGCAGCTTCAAGATCTATCGCTATGATCCCGATTCGGGCGAGAATCCGCGGTATGACCGTTACGAGCTCGATCTCGCCGAGACCGGCCCGATGGTGCTGGACGCGCTGATCAAGATCAAGAACGAGGTCGATCCGACGCTCACCTTCCGCCGCTCCTGCCGCGAGGGCATTTGCGGCTCGTGCGCGATGAACATGGACGGCAAGAACGGCCTGGCCTGCACCACCGCGATCGAGGATTGCGGCGGCGGCAAGGGCGAGCTGCAGATCACGCCGCTGCCGCATCAGGACGTGGTGAAGGATCTGGTGCCGGATCTCACCCACTTCTATGCGCAATATGCCTCGATCAAGCCCTGGCTGCAGACCGTCACCCCGGCGCCGGCCGGCAAGGAGCGTTTGCAGAGCCCCGAGGATCGCGAGAAGCTGGATGGCCTCTACGAGTGCATCCTGTGCGCCTGCTGCTCCACCTCCTGCCCGAGCTACTGGTGGAACAGCGATCGCTTCCTTGGCCCGGCGATCCTGCTGCAGGCCTATCGCTGGCTGGCGGACAGCCGCGACGAGATGACCGGCGAGCGGCTCGACGAGCTGGAGGATCCCTTCCGCCTCTATCGCTGCCACACCATCATGAACTGCGCGAACGTCTGCCCCAAGGGCCTGAGCCCGGCCAAGGCGATCGCGGAGATCAAGAAGATGGAAGTCGAGCGCGCGGTCTGATCCGGTGACGGCGAGCGGTGCGGCCGTCTTCGGGCCGCATATCGACGATCCCGATGCGGATGGTTTCGTCGGCATCACCTTCGGCGGTGACGGGCACGGTGCCGGCTACGGCCGGATGCTCGCCCGCGCCGAGGCGGACGGCACGGCGCGCGTGCGTTTCGAGACGGGCCGGCGCGCCGCCAATGTCGTCGGTGCCGTGCATGGCGGCTTCATGCTTTCCTGTCTCGACCAGGCGATCTTCATCGGGCCGATGCGGATCGGCCGGCTGGAATCGCCGGGGCGCGCCGTGACGCTGGGCCTCTCCACCCAGTTCCTCGCGCCGGGCCAGGCCGATCATCCGCTCGATTGCGTCGTCGAGATTGTCGGCGAGACGGGCAAGCTGATGTTCGTGCGCGGGCAGATGGAGCAGGAGGGGCGGGCGCTGCTCACCTATCAGGCGACGCTCCGCAAGATCACCCCGCGCGCCGCATGACCAGGGTGCTGGCCCGCTACGATGCCCTGGTCTCGGCCGGCGAGTTGCGCCCCGATCCCGCCCAGCGCGCCATCGCCCAGCGGCTCGATCGCTGCGCGGCGGAGCTCGAGGAGGCCCCCAAGCGCGGATCGGTGCTGTGGCGCGTCCTCGGCAAGCGGCCGGAGCCGGTGAAGGGCGTCTATCTCTGGGGCGGGGTGGGGCGCGGCAAGTCCATGCTGATGGACCTGTTCTTCGCGCAGACCGAGATCAGGCAGAAGCGCCGCGTCCATTTCCACGAATTCATGCAGGAAGTGCACGACCGGCTGCGCGTCGAGCGCTCGCGCGAGGTGCAGGATCCGGTGATGCCGGTGGCCGATGCGATCGCGGAGGAGGCGCGGCTGCTGGCGTTCGACGAGATGATCGTCACCAATTCGGCCGACGCCATGATCCTCTCGCGCCTGTTCACGCGGATCATGAGCCATGACGTGACGGTGGTGGCGACCTCCAACCGTGCGCCGAACCAGCTCTATCTGAACGGCCTCAACCGCGAGCATTTCCTGCCGTTCATCGCGCTGCTGGAGCAGAAGCTGGACGTGATCGCGCTGGACGGCGAGACCGACTATCGCCTCGCCCGCCTCGCCGGTTTCCCGACCTGGTACGTGCCGAACGGCAAGGCGGCGACCGAGGCGCTCAGCCGCGCCTTCTTCCGCCTCACCGATTTCCCGGTGGAGGATCGCGCCAACGTGCCGTCCGAGGATATCCCGGTGCCGGGCGGGCGCGAACTGCACGTGCCCAAGAGCCTGAAGGGCGTCGCCGTCTTCTCCTTCGCGCGCCTGTGCCGCGAACCGCGCGGCGTGCCCGATTATCTGGCGATCGCGCGGCGCTATCATACCGTGATCGTGGTCGGCATCCCGCTGTTCGACAATGAGCGGCGCAACGAGGCGGCGCGGTTCAAGCTGCTGATCGATACGCTGTACGAGCATGGGGTGAAGCTGCTGGCCGCCGCCGATGCCGCGCCGGAGAAGCTCTATGCCGGGGGTGACGACGCCTTCGAATTCGAACGCACCGTGTCGCGGCTCACCGAGATGCAGTCGGCCGACTATCTGGCCAAGGGCCACGGCGTGGCATGAGCCTCTCCCTTCCCTGAAAGGGAGGGGGACACGTTGTGCCGAACATCACCCCGTTCGTGCTGAGCCTGTCGAAGCACTGTCCTTCTCCCTGGCTTCGTGGGAAGGAAGAGCAGCCCTTCGACAAGCTCGGGGCGAACGGGAGAGGGAGCGCTGACATGGCGAACGAAGGCGTGATCGTTTCCACCACCGAATCCATCGCCGGACACCGCACGGTGGCGACGCTGGGGCAGGTGTTCGGCGTGGTCGTCCGCTCGCGCGGCATCGGCGGCAACATCGCGGCCAGCCTGCGCTCGATCGTCGGCGGCGAGATCAAGGAATATACCGCGCTGGTCGAGGAGACGCGCCGCCATGCGGTCGATCGCCTGATCCAGAACGCCACGTTGATGGGCGGCAACGCCGTCGTCATGATGCGCTTCGATTCGGGGTCGATCGGCGAGACGATGAACGAGGTGGTCGCCTACGGCACCGCCGTCATCGTCGAGGCCGACAAGGGGGGCGGGGCCTGATGCTCCGTTCGATCGTCGCCATCGTCTCGATCGTCTTCGTCGCCTTCGCGTTGGCGCTGACATGGACGGATCGCGCCGGCTGGCCGGTGCTGGCGGTGGCGTTGCTGTTCGCGTTCGGCTGCCTCTACGAGCGGCGCTATCATGCCGGCCGCGCGGGGCTTTCGCCCGATGCGCGGTTCCGCCCGACGGGCGAGCGTTTCGCCGATCCCGAGACCGGCCGCGCCATGACGGTATGGGCCGATCCGGCGACCGGCGAGCGCCGCTACGTGGCCGACGGCGAGCCGCCCGCGCCGATCCCCTGAGCAGCCGCAGCAAAAAAGCTTGTGAAAGCGCTGTCAGGGCGGTTGCCCCCGCGCGATCATGGGTCTAAGCGCAACCCGCTTTTCCGGCTGGCCGCCGGTTCTCGCGCGGCCGCGCCCACGTAATTACTGACCCGTGGAGGCATAATGGCACGCAAGAAGATCGCGCTTATCGGCGCCGGCAACATTGGCGGCACGCTCGCGCACATCGCCGCTCAAAAAGAACTCGGTGACATCGTCCTGTTCGACGTCGTCGACGGCGTGCCGCAGGGCAAGGCCCTGGATCTCTCCCAGTGCGGCCCGGTCGAGGGTTTCGACGCCAAGATCACCGGCACCAACGATTATGCCGACATCGCCGGCGCCGACGTGATCATCGTCACCGCCGGCGTGCCGCGCAAGCCCGGCATGAGCCGCGACGATCTGCTCGGCATCAACCTGAAGGTGATGAAGGCGGTGGGCGAGGGCATCAAGGCGCACGCGCCCGACGCCTTCGTGATCTGCATCACCAACCCGCTCGATGCGATGGTGTGGGCGCTGCGCGAATTCTCCGGCCTGCCGCACAACAAGGTGGTCGGCATGGCCGGCGTGCTCGACTCGGCGCGCTTCTCGACCTTCCTCGCGCAGGAATTCGGCGTCTCGATCCGCGACGTGAACACCTTCGTGCTCGGCGGCCATGGCGACACGATGGTGCCGGTGGTGCAGTATTCCACGGTCAATGGCATCCCGGTGCCGGACCTGGTCAAGCTGGGCCTCTCCACCCAGGAGAAGATCGACGAGATCGTGAAGCGCACGCGCGGCGGCGGCGGCGAGATCGTCGGCCTGCTCAAGACCGGCTCGGCCTTCTACGCGCCGGCCGCCTCGGGCATCGCGATGGCCGAAGCCTATCTCAACGACCAGAAGCGCATCCTCCCCGTCGCGGCCTATGTGTCGGGTGAATATGGCGTCGACGGCCTCTACGTCGGCGTGCCGGCGGTGATCGGCGCGGGCGGCGTCGAGAAGATCGTCGAGATCGAGCTCGACGCGGAGGCCAAGGGCAATCTGCAGGTATCGGTCGACGCCGTGAAGGAACTGCTGGTGGCCTGCAAGGGCATCGACGAGACTCTCGCGTAACGGACATCACATCGCCCGGGCCGGTCGGTCGATCGGCGCGGGTTTTACGGAAAGGATAAGCGGGACCGTTATGTCGATCCTCGTCAATGCGAACACCAAGGTCATCACCCAGGGGATGACCGGCAAGACCGGCACCTTCCACACGAAGGCGGCGCTCGACTACGGCACCCAGATGGTCGGCGGCGTCACGCCGGGCAAGGGCGGGACGATCCACGAGGAACTGGGCCTGCCCAATTTCGACACCGTGGCCGAGGCCGTCGCCAGGACAGGCGCCGATGCGTCGGTGATCTACGTGCCGCCGCCCTTCGCCGCAGATTCGATCCTCGAGGCGATCGACGCCCAGGTGCCGCTGATCGTCTGCATCACCGAGGGCATTCCGGTGCTCGACATGGTGCGCGTGAAGCGCGCGCTCTCGGGCTCCAAGTCGCGCCTGATCGGCCCGAACTGCCCGGGCGTGCTGACGCCGGGCGAATGCAAGATCGGCATCATGCCGGGCTCGATCTTCTCCAAGGGGTCGGTGGGCGTTGTTTCGCGCTCGGGCACGCTTACCTATGAAGCCGTGTTCCAGACCACCAACGAGGGCCTCGGCCAGACGACCGCCGTCGGCATCGGCGGCGATCCCGTCAACGGCACCAACTTCATCGATGTGCTCGAACTCTATCTCGCCGACGACGCGACCCAGTCGATCATCATGATCGGTGAGATTGGCGGCTCGGCCGAAGAGGAAGCGGCGCAGTTTCTGCGGGACGAGGCGAAGCGCGGCCGCACGAAGCCGATGGTCGGCTTCATCGCCGGCCGCACGGCGCCTCCGGGCCGCCGCATGGGCCATGCCGGCGCGATCGTGTCGGGCGGCCAGGGCGGCGCCGAGGACAAGATCGCGGCGATGGAAGCGGCCGGCATCGTGGTGTCGCCCAGCCCGTCGGAGCTGGGCGTGACGCTCTCGAAGGTGCTCAAGGGCTGATCGATCAACGGCGCCGGCCCGCCGGCCGGCGCCATCACAACAGTAGAAAGCCCGGTGACAGCGTTTCCCGAACCGGGCGTGCGAGGACGGTGACATGGGCTACGAGGCCAACTCTCCTGAGGGCAGTGAGATGGATTTCGCCGGGGCGAGTCCGGCGTTCGTCGAGGATCTGTATCGGCGTTGGCAGCGGGACGAGGCTTCGGTCGATCCCACCTGGGGCAATTATTTCCGCTCCGTCGCCCAGGCCGTGTCCGGCCCGAGCTGGCAGCGGCCGAACTGGCCGCTGACCGACACGGACGCGCTCACCGCCGGCCTCGATCCCACCCAGATGCAGCCGGCGCCCAAGCCCGCCAAGGGCGCACCGGCGCCCAAGGCCGCCCCCCAGTCCGAGGAGGCGCCCAAGGCGGCGCCGTCGGGCGCCACGGTGGAGGCGGCCGCGCTGGACTCGATCCGCGCGATGATGCTGATCCGCACCTATCGCGTGCGCGGCCATCTCGCCGCCGAGCTCGATCCGCTGGGCCTCACCAAGCGCGACCTGCCGGCCGACCTGACGCCCGAATATCACGGCTTCACCGAGACCGACCTCGATCGCCCCGTCTATCTGGGCGGCACGCTGGGCCTGGAGCGCGCGACCGTCCGCGAGATCGTCGATATCCTGCGCCGCAATTATTGCGGCCATGTCGGCCTGGAATACATGCATATCGGCGACGTCGAGGAGCGCCGCTTCCTGCAGGAGCGGCTGGAAGGCCGCGACAAGGAGATCACCTTCTCGCCCGAGGGCAAGACGGCGATCCTCTCCAAGGTCATCCAGGGCGAGCAGTACGAGAAGTTCCTCGGCAAGAAATATGTCGGCACCAAGCGCTTCGGCCTGGATGGCGGCGAGAGCGCGCTGCCGGCGCTGGAAGCCGTGATCAAATATGGCGGTGCCGCCGGCGTCGAGGCGATCGAGATCGGCATGCCGCATCGCGGCCGTCTCAACGTGCTCGTCAACGTGATGGGCAAGCCCTATCGCGCCGTGTTCAGCGAATTCGCCGGCGGATCGGCCAATCCGGAGGATGTGGGCGGCTCGGGCGACGTGAAATACCACCTCGGCACCTCGACCGACCGTGAGTTTGACGGGATCAAGGTCCACATGTCGCTCGCCGCCAACCCCTCGCATCTCGAGGCGGTGGACCCGGTGGTGCTCGGCAAGGCGCGCGCCAAGCAGACCAAGCTCATGGACAATGCCCGGTCCAAGGTGCTGCCGATCCTGATGCACGGCGACGCGGCCTTCGCCGGCCAGGGCGTGATCATGGAATGCTTCGGCTTTTCCGGCCTGCGCGGCTATTCGACGGGCGGCACGATCCATTTCGTGGTGAACAACCAGATCGGCTTCACGACCAGCCCGCAATTCGCGCGCTCCTCGCCCTATCCGACCGACATCGCCAAGATGGTGCAGGCGCCGATCCTGCACGTGAACGGCGACGATCCCGAGGCGGTGACCTTCGCCTGCAAGCTGGCGACCGACTTCCGCCAGACCTTCAAGCGCGATGTCGTCATCGACATGTGGTGCTATCGCCGCTTCGGCCACAATGAGGGCGACGAGCCGGGCTTCACCCAGCCGCTGATGTATGAGGAGATCCGCAAGCATCCGCCGGTCTCCGCCATCTATGCCGAGCGGCTGAAGGCCGAGGGCGTGATCGACGATGCCTGGATCGCCGCCGAGGAGGCCAAGGTCGTCGCCACGCTCGACGAGGAGTTCGAGGCGGGCAAGAGCTACAAGGTCAACAAGGCCGACTGGTTCGAGGGCGACTGGGCCGGTCTGCAGCAGGCCAAGGAGCTCGGCCGGCGCGCCGGCACGACCGCCGTGGCGCAGGCGCAGATCGACAAGTTGGTGCCGATCCTCACCGAGGCGCCGGACGGTTTCCACCTGCACAAGACGCTTGCCCGCGTGCTCGACGCCAAGAAGCAGATGTTCGCGTCCGGCGAGGGCTTCGACTGGGCGACCGGCGAGGCGCTGGCGTTCGGCACCCTGCTGCTCGATGGCTATGGCGTCCGCCTGTCCGGCCAGGATTGCGTGCGCGGCACCTTCTCGCACCGCCATGCCGGCTGGAACGACCAGAAGGACGGCCATCGCTATTTCCCGCTGTCCGAGGTGGACCGCAGCTTCCAGGTGCTGGACAGCCCGCTCAGCGAATATGGCGTGCTCGGCTTCGAGTACGGCTATGCCTCCACCGCGCCCAAAACGCTGGTGATGTGGGAGGCGCAGTTCGGCGACTTCGCGAACACCGCGCAGGTGATCATGGACCAGTTCATCTCGGGCTCGGAGAGCAAGTGGCTGCGCTCCAACGGCCTCGTGATGCTGTTGCCGCACGGCTATGAGGGGCAGGGGCCGGAGCACAGCTCCGCGCGTCTGGAGCGCTATTTGCAGATGTGCGCCGAGGACAATATGCAGGTCGCCAACTGCACCACCCCGGCCAATTACTTCCACATGCTGCGCCGCCAGATGGTCCGCGACTTCCGCAAGCCGCTGATCGTGATGACGCCCAAGTCGCTGCTGCGCCACAAGGCGGCGGTGTCCTCGATCGGGGATTTCATCGGCGAGAGCCGCTTCCACCGCGTGCTGTTCGATCCCAAGGCCCCGGCCGACAAGGATGTGCGCCGCCTGGTGCTCTGCTCGGGCAAGGTCGCCTACGACCTGCTGGATGCGCGCGACGAGGCGGGGGATGCGAACACCGTCATCCTGCGCGTCGAGCAGCTCTATCCCTTCCCCAGCGACGTCATCGTCGAGCAACTCAAGCTCTATACCAACATCGAAACGGTGGTGTGGGCGCAGGAAGAGCCGAAGAACCAGGGCGCCTGGGGCTTCGTGCACGACCTGATCGAGGATTGCCTCGTCGAGGTCGGCGGCCAGGTGCAGCGCCCGGTCTATGCCGGCCGCGCCGCCTCCGCCGCCACGGCGACCGGGTCGGCCAAGCGCCACGCCGCCCAGCAGAAGCAGCTCGTGGCCGATGCGCTCGGCCACACGTCCGAAACCTCCTCGCCGGCCAAGGCCGCCTAAGAACCGAATCCTAGAAAGCAGGACTCCGACATGACCACCGAAGTGAAGGTGCCGGTACTCGGCGAATCGATCACCGAAGGCACGCTGGGCCAGTGGCTCAAGAAGCCCGGCGACAGCGTGAAGGTCGATGAGGCGATCGCCAGCCTGGAGACCGACAAGGTCGCCATCGAGGTGAATGCACCGGTGGCCGGCGTGATCGGTGCGCTGGTGGTGAACGAGGGCGACACGGTCGAGGTCGGCGCGGTGATCGCGACGATCGAGGAAGGCGCCGCCGCTGCCGCCCCGGCGCCCAAGGCCGAGACGAAGGACGCCGCGCCGGCCGCCGCCGCGCAGCAGGCCCCGGCCGAGCCCGGCAAGACCAGCGATGTGCTGTCCCCGTCCGCCAAGCGCGCGGCGGGCGAGACCGGCGTCGATCCGTCGACCGTTACCGGCACGGGCAAGGACGGCCGCGTCACCCGCGTCGACATCGAGGGCGCGGCCGCCGCGAAGCCGGCCGCTCCGGCCGCCTCTGCTACTCCGGCGCCCGCATCGTCGGGCGGCCGCAAGGAAGAGCGCGTCAAGATGACGCGCCTGCGCCAGACGGTCGCCAAGCGCCTCAAGGAGGCGCAGAACACCGCCGCGATGCTCACCACGTTCAACGACGTGGACATGTCGGCCGTGATCGAGGCGCGCGCCAAGTATAAGGATCTGTTCGAGAAGAAGCATGGCGTCCGCCTGGGCTTCATGGGCTTCTTCGTGAAGGCCGCCTGCCAGGCGCTGCGCGACATCCCCGCCGTCAACGGCTCGATCGAGGGCGACGAGATCGTCTACCACGATTATGCCGACATCTCGGTCGCCGTCTCGGCGCCGAACGGCCTCGTCGTCCCCGTGATCCGCGACGCGCAGGACCTGTCGGTCGCCGGCATCGAGAAGACGATCGGCGATTTCGGCAAGCGCGCCAAGGATGGCACGCTCAAGATGGAAGAGATGAAGGGCGGCACCTTCACCATCTCCAACGGCGGCGTGTTCGGCTCGCTGATGTCGACCCCGATCATCAACCCGCCGCAGTCGGCGGTGCTGGGCCTCCACCGGATCGAGGATCGCCCGGTGGTGGTGAACGGCGAGGTCGTCGTCCGCCCGATGATGTATCTCGCGCTCAGCTACGACCATCGCCTGATCGACGGCCGCGAGGCGGTGACCTTCCTCGTCGCGCTCAAGAATGCGATCGAGGATCCGACCCGGCTGCTGATCGATCTTTGAGCCGATCGGCGTGAGCATGATCCTCTATCTCCGGCGCGCGACATCCGAGGATGTCGCGCGGCTGGAGGGGGATCCGGAAGAGCTCGTGCCGTTCATGTTCGAAGAGGAAGAGGAGAGCGAGGCGGTGGTCGATTTCGACCAGGCCTGGCATGCGCTCCACTTCATGCTCTGCGGCGACATCGGTCGGACGTCCAGCCCGCTGTCCGTGATGGTGGGCAATGACGAAGGGCTGAAAGGCACCGAAGCCCATTTCTACGGCTATTGGGTGATCACGCCGGACGAGGTGCGGGCTTTCGACGGCGCGCTGTCGGCTCTGTCCGACGAGGACATCGCCGCGCGCTACGATCCTGATGCCTTCGCGCAGCATAATATCCACGGCGCGGACTTCCTCGCCGACGAGGAGGGGGTGCGCCCCTACATCATGCAGGGCGTTCCGTCCCTCCGCCGCATGACCCGTGCGGCGGCCGAGGCGAACGACTATATCATCAGCACAATTGGCTAAGGTTCGAGAGCAGGCATATGGCAGACTATGATTTCGACGTCCTCGTGATCGGTGCCGGCCCCGGCGGCTATGTCGCGGCGATCCGCGCGGCGCAGCTGGGGCTGAAAACCGGCTGCGTGGAGAGCCGCGCGACCCTCGGTGGCACCTGCCTCAACGTCGGCTGCATCCCGTCCAAGGCGATGCTGCATGCGTCCGAATTCTACGATCACGCCGCCAGCGGCCATCTCGCCAAGATGGGCATCAAGGCGTCGGGCGTGGAGCTCGATCTCGATACCATGCACGGCCAGCGCCTCGATGCGGTGAAGCAGCTCACCGGCGGCATCGAATTCCTGTTCAAGAAGAACAAGATCGAGTGGCTCAAGGGCCAGGCGACCTTCGAGAGCGCGGACAGCGTCAAGGTCGGCGACCGCGTCGTGCGGGCGAAGAACATCGTCATCGCCACCGGCTCCTCGGTCACCCCGCTGCCCGGCGTCGAGATCGACGAAAAGATCGTCGTCTCCTCCACCGGCGCGCTGGAGCTCGCCAAGGTGCCGGAGAAATTGGTCGTGATCGGCGGCGGCGTGATCGGGCTGGAGCTGGGCTCGGTGTGGAAGCGCCTCGGCGCGCAGGTCACCGTGGTCGAGTTCCTCGACCAGATCCTGCCTGGCTTCGACGGCGACGTCCGCAAGGAAACCAACAAGATCATGAAGAAGCAGGGTCTGGAGTTCCGGCTCTCGACCAAGGTGACCGGCGTGAAGGTCGAGGGCGGCAAAGCCACGCTCACCGTCGAGCCCGCCGCCGGTGGCGCGGCCGAGACGATCGAGGCGGATGCGGTGCTGGTTTCGATCGGCCGCAAGCCCAACACCGATGGCCTCGGCCTCGACAAGGCGGGCCTCGCGGTCAACAAGCGCGGCCAGATCGAGATCGACCATGATTTCCGCACCGCCGTTCCCGGCATCTGGGCGATCGGCGACGTCGTCCCCGGCCCGATGCTCGCCCACAAGGCCGAGGACGAGGGCATCGCGGTGGCCGAGAATATCGCCGGCCAGACCGGCATCGTGAATCACGACGTCATCCCGAGCGTGGTCTACACCATGCCCGAGATCGCCGGCGTGGGGCTCACCGAGGAGGCCGCCAGGGAGCGCGGCGAGGTGAAGGTCGGCAAGTTCCCGATGCTCGCCAATTCGCGCGCCAAGACCAACCACGAGCCGGACGGCTTCGTGAAGGTGATCGCCGACGCCAAGACCGATCGCGTGCTCGGCGTCTGGTGCATCGCCTCGGTGGCCGGCACCATGATCGCGCAGGCGGCGCAGGCGATGGAGTTCGGCGCCACCAGCGAGGATATCGCCTATACCTGCCACGCCCACCCGACCCATTCGGAAGCGGTGAAGGAAGCGGCGATGGCGGTGACGGGGAAGCCCATCCATATCTGAGGCCCCGGAAGATCGCGACCGCCCGCCGCGCTTCGGCCAGTGGGCGGTCGAACTGCCCCGCGCGGTGGCGGCGGTCGCTTCGCTGCTGCCGGCCCGTTCGATGCTCGCCGCTGCGCCGAAGGGCGACGGCCGGCCGGTGATGCTGCTGCCGGGGCTGGTCAATTCGGATCGTTCGATGGCGCTGATGCGGCGCTATCTCAACCGGCTGGGCTATCGCGCGGTCGGCTGGGGGCTCGGGCGCAACCTCGGCGCGCGGGCAATCGGCGCGGAGGGCGAGCGGCTGCTCGCCGAGGTGGCCAAGCTGCATGCGCGGACCGGGGAAAGGGTCACGCTGGTCGGCGTCAGCCTCGGCGGGATCATGGCGCGCTTCGTGGCGCACCGCATGCCGCATGCGGTGCGCGAGGTGATCACGGTCTCCTCGCCTTATGCCGGCGATCCGCGCGCGACGCGGGTGTGGCGGCAATTCCAGTGGCTGACCGGCGAGCGGATCGACAGCATCGGTGTCGCCGCCCGTCGCGCGGAGATCGCCAGGCCGCTCCCGGTTCCCGCCACCGCGATCTGGAGCCGCAGCGACGGGCTGGTCAACGGCCTGATCTGCCGCGTGCCCGATGAGCCGGGCCTGCGCTGCATCGAAGTGCGCAGCGGCCATCTCGGCGTGCAGGTGCGGCCCGAGGTGTTGCGCGCCATAGCGGACGTGCTGGGCGGCATCGACACGCGGCCGGAACGATCAAGGCGTTGATCGCGTTGTCCCTTTCTATTCCGTCGCCGGTGCGGCGGGCATGGGGAGAGATACGATGCTTTGGACGATTGCCGTCATCCTCGTCATCCTGTGGCTGCTGGGCTTCGGCTTCCATGTCGCGGGCGCCCTGATCCACCTGCTGCTGGTGATCGCGCTGATCGTGATCGTGATCCAGCTGGTGACCGGCCGCCGGGCGCTCTAGGCGCCGAACACACTCCAGCCGGTGGCCTCCGCGAGACGTTCGAGCGCGAGGCCACCGAGCTGCGAATTGCCGCTGGCGTTGAGCCCCGGCGACCAGACCGCGATCGAGGCCTTGCCCGGCACCACCGCGAGGATACCGCCGCCGACCCCCGATTTGCCCGGCATGCCGACCCGGAAGGCGAAGTCGCCGCTGGCGTCATAATGGCCGCAGGTCAGCATCAGCGAGAGAATGCGCCGCGCCCGCCGCGCGGGAACGACGCGGCCGCCGTCCGGATGGCGGCCACCCAGCATCAGGAAGCGACCGGCCTGCGCCAGTTGGCGGCAGCTCATCTCGATCGCGCAGGCGTGGAAATAAGTGCCGAGCACGAGCTCCGGCGCGTGGTGCAGCGTGCCGTAGGACGTCATGAAATGGGCCAGCGCGCGGTTGCGCTCGCCGGTCTGCTCCTCGGAGCGGGCCACCGTCTCGTCGATCGCGATGCTGTCGTCGGTGGCGACGTAGCGGATGAACTGGACAAGCTCGCCGATCGCCTCGCGCGGCCGGTAGCCAGCGAGATTGACGTCGGCCAGCACGATTGCGCCCGCGTTGATGAAGGGGTTGCGGGGAACGCCTTTCTCGGCCTCTAGCTGGACGATGGAGTTGAAGGCATTGCCCGAGGGCTCGCGGCCGACGCGGCTCCACAGGCGATCGCCGATCTTGCCCAGCGCCAGCGTCAGCGAGAAGACCTTGGAGATGGACTGGATCGAGAAGCCGATATCGGCATCGCCGCCGGTGAAGGTCTCGCCCTCGGCGGTGACGACGGCGATGCCGAATTGCGCCGGATCGATCCTGGCAAGGCTGGGAATGTAACGCGCCACGGTGCCGCGATCGGTGGCGGCGCGCATCTCGTCGACGATCTTCGCGATGATATCCGTCAGGTCCATGCCGCTTCCTAGCCCGTTCGGGCCGAGCCTGTCGAAGCCCTGTCTTTGTCTTCTTGAAGAAAGGGACAGACCCTTCGACTTCGCTCAGGACAGGCTTCGACAAGCTCGGGGCGAACGGAGTAGGGAATGATCATGCATCCCCATCTGCTGCCCGAGCTCAATCCCTTCTATCCCTGGCTCGATCGTGCCGGGCTCGGCGTGTTCGCGGCGTCCGGCGCGCTGGCGGCGGCGCGGGCGCAGCGCGATATCGTGGCGGCCTGCTTCTTCGCGATCGTCACCGCCACCGGTGGCGGCACGATGCGGGACCTGCTGATCGACGCGCCCGTCTTCTGGATGCACGATCCCGCGCCGGTGATCATCTGCATCGCCGTCGCGGCGATGGTGTGGCTGGTGCCGCGCCGCCGGTGGCCGGAACGCGCGCTCGACTGGTGCGACGCGGTGGGGCTCGCCGCTTATGCGGTCTATGGCGCGGGCAAGGCGCTGCATTTCGGCATACCGCCGCTGCCGGCCGCGATCATGGGCGTGGTGACCGCGTGCATGGGCGGCATCATCCGCGACGTGGTCGCCGGCGTGCCCTCGATCATTCTCCGGCGCGAGCTGTACGTGACGGCGGCCGCGCTGGCGGCGGGGCTGTTCGTGGGGCTGGCGCTGCTCGGCGTGGCCACGCCATGGCCGGCGGTGATCGCGGTGGTGGCGGGGTTCGGCCTGCGCGCCGGGTCGATCGTGCGGGGCTTGTCGCTGCCGGCCTATCGCGGGTGAGCGGGAGGAGGGAACCGCTCCTCACCCGTTGCACGGACAGGCTCAGCCCGAACGGAAGCCGGGGGTCGACGGCTCGCCCGGCGCCGCCACTCTCGGTGCCAGGTCCTTCTGCCAGAAGACCACGTCGTGCCAGCCGCCATGCTTGTAGCCGATGCCGGGCTGGGTGCCGGTGTCGACGAAGCCCAGCCGCTCGTGCAGCGCGGTGCTGGCGGGGTTGCCGGCGGTCATCACGCCCATCGCCGCGACGAAACCGCGTTGCCTGAGCGCGTCGAGCAGCGCCTGGTAGAGGGGCGTTCCGATCCCGCGCCCCCGCGCCGCGTCGGCCATGTAGATGCCGGTCTCGGCCACCCAGCGATAGGCGGCGCGCGTCCGGTATGGCGTGGCATAGGCATAGCCGAGCACCACGCCGTCTGCCTCGGCCACCAGCCAGGGATGGCTTGGCATGACCTGCGCGATCCGGGCGCGCATCTCGGCGGCGTCGGGCGGATCGAGCTCGAAGGTGATGACGGTGTCGGTGACATAGGGGCGGTAGATCGCCGCGATCGCCTCGGCATCCTCCGGCGTCGCCGGCCGGATGGCGAGGCTCACAGCGCCGCCTTGGCCATCATCGCACGGGCGGCGCGCAGGTCGGCGGGGGAGGGCGGCTCGTTCCCGCAGGCGAGGCAGCGCGCCTGCACCGCGGGGCCGGACAGGATGCGCCGCGCATCGCCGAGCGCCCGCGCCAGCACGAGATCGGGCTTCTCCTTCAGCGCGCCGAAAGGATCGACCGCCGCCGTGGCGTCGTCGCTGCTGCTGCTGCTGTTGCCGGTCAGCATCCGCAGGAAGCGCACGAAGGCCGAGGATTCGCGCTCGATATAGACCGGATGCACCTTGTCCGGATCGAGCCTGGCGCGCCGCGCCGCCTCGTCGATCGCATCGTCGAGGCCACCGAAGCGGTCGACCAGCCCGAGCTTCCGCGCGGAAACGCCGTCCCATACCCGGCCCTGCGCGATCTCCTCCACCTTGGCGACGGGCATGCGGCGCGCCTGCGCGACGAGGCCGGTGAAGTGCGCGTAGGTCTGGTTGATGCCGCCCTGGATCAGCGCGTCGACCACGGGCGTCGTGCCGCGCAGCACGTCGGGCTGGCCGGAAAGCGGGGTCGCGCCGACGCCGTCCGCCGACAGGCCGACCTTGGAGAGCGATCCCTCGAAGGTCGGGATGATGCCGAACACGCCGATCGATCCGGTGATGGTGTCGGGATCGGCATAGATCACGTCGCCGGCGGTCGAGACCCAATAGCCGCCCGAGGCCGCCACCGTGCCCATCGAGACCACGACCGGCAGGCCCTTGGCCTTGGCGGCGAGGATGGCGGAGCGGATGCGATCCGACGCGGTCACCGAACCGCCGGGGGAATCCACGCGCACCACCAGCGCCTTGAGGTCGCCCTTGGCCACCGCCTTGCCGAGCGCGTCGGCGATGCTGGTGCCGCCCGCCGTGCCCGAGGGCGCCTTGCCGTCGACGATGTCGCCCGCCACGGTCAGCACGCCGATCGCGGGGCCGGAGGTGCCGGCGGGATTGGCCTGCAGCCAGTCGGCCAGTTCGATCTTCTTGTAGGCGCCGGGCGCGGCCTTGTCGGGCGTGCCGACGATCTGGGCGACGCGCCGGCCGAAGGCGATGCGGTCGCCGAGATGATCGATCAGTCCGAACGAGGCGGCCATGTCCGCCAGCGTGCTGTTGGGCAATTGGCCGGAGGTCATCTGCGCGAGGTAATTGGCGAAATGCGCCTTGGGCCGGGCCTTGCCGAGTTCGGCCTGCCAATTGCCCCACAGCGCGTCGATCAGCGCCTTGTCCTCTTCCTTGGCCTCGGGCGAGGCCTCGGTGCGGGTATAGGGCTCGACATAGCTCTTATACTTGCCGACCCGGTAGATGTGCGCGGTGACGCCCAGCTTGTCGAGCAGCCCTTTGTAATAGAGTTGCGATCCGCCCGGCCCGGCGGTGAGCACCGCGCCCAGCGGATCCATCCACACTTCGCTGGCATGGGAGGCGAGCAGGTAGCTGGCATCGTCATAGCCGATGGCGAAGGCGAGCACCGGCTTGCCCTTGGCACGCACGTCGTCGAGCGCGGCGCCGACCTGGCTGATCGCCGCCTGGCCGCCGCCGGTGAAGCCATCGAGATCGAGCACCACCGCCTTCACGCGATCGTCGTCCGTCGCGTCCTCGATCGCGCGAAGCACGTCGCGCAGGCGATACTGGTCGGAATCCGAACCGCCGCCGCCGGAGATGATGTCCGTCGCGCTCACGTCCGCGGGCTGCTCGGCGAGGCTGCCGTGCAGATCGACCAGCAGCGCGCCGCCGCCGGAGGGCATCTTGGCCTTGCCGCCGGACAGGCCGGCGAAGATCAGGCCGAAGAAGATCAGCAGCACGAGGAGCGCCAGCGCGTCCTTTACGCCGACCAGGAATGTCCACAGGCCCTTCAGGAAGCGCTTCACGTACCGTCACCTTTCCGTCTCACGTCCGGGCTAGAGCAAGCCCGTGACGCTGGCAATCGGCCCGTCCGGCCCCGGGGGGCGATCGATCCGTCCCGGCCCCGGCACGCACTACGTCCGGCGGCTTGAAAATTTCCGTGGAAGTCGCCTTGACGCTGTCGCGCCGCGCGCCATATTCGGCCCGCTAGCACTCACCGAGGGAGAGTGCTAACAACGCCATCAATGCCGCTTGTCCGAGTCTCTCCCGAACGGGAAAGGCGAGGGGGCGGTAGCACATCGAGGAAAGGGTAGCCTCCCATGAATTTCCGTCCCCTGCACGACCGCGTGCTCGTGAAGCGCGTCGAAGCCGAAGAGAAGTCGGCCGGCGGCATCATCATTCCGGACACCGCCAAGGAAAAGCCGCAGGAGGGCGAGGTCGTCGCCGCCGGTGCCGGCGCCCGGGACGAGACCGGCAAGATCACCCCGCTGGACGTGAAGGCCGGCGACAAGATCCTGTTCGGCAAGTGGTCGGGCACCGAGGTCAAGATCGACGGGCAGGACCTGCTGATCATGAAGGAATCGGACATCCTGGGTATCATCGGCTGATTGTCAGTCGCGAGCCTGCCGGCCCGTTCGCCCTGAGCTTGTCGAAGGGCTGCCCTTCTTCTCGAAGGGGAAAGAACAGGGCTTCGACAGGCTCAGCCCGAACGGATTTCACGGTTTCGATCTATTTTTGAGTTTTTAGGAAGGAATTTCAAATGGCTGCGAAAGACGTCAAGTTTTCGCGTGACGCCCGTGAGCGCATCCTGCGCGGCGTCGACATCCTCGCCGACGCGGTGAAGGTGACGCTGGGTCCGAAGGGCCGCAACGTGGTGATCGACAAGTCGTTCGGCGCCCCGCGCATCACCAAGGACGGCGTCACCGTCGCCAAGGAGATCGAGCTGAAGGACAAGTTCGAGAACATGGGCGCGCAGATGCTGCGCGAAGTGGCCTCGAAGCAGAACGACAAGGCCGGTGACGGCACCACCACCGCGACCGTGCTCGCCCAGGCGATCGTGCGCGAGGGCATGAAGTCGGTGGCCGCCGGCATGAACCCGATGGACCTGAAGCGCGGCATCGATCTCGCCGTGACCAAGGTCGTCGAGGACATCAAGGCGCGCTCGAAGCCCGTGTCCGGCACCCAGGAAATCGCCCAGGTCGGCGTGATCTCGGCGAACGGCGACGAGGAAGTCGGACACAAGATCGCGGAAGCGATGGAGAAGGTCGGCAAGGAAGGCGTCATCACCGTCGAGGAGGCCAAGGGCCTCGAGTTCGAGCTGGACGTCGTCGAGGGCATGCAGTTCGATCGCGGCTACCTGTCGCCTTACTTCATCACCAACCCGGAGAAGATGTCGGTCGAGCTCAACGACCCGTACATCCTGATCCACGAGAAGAAGCTGTCGTCGCTGCAGGCGATGCTGCCGATCCTCGAGGCGGTGGTGCAGTCGGGCCGTCCGCTGCTGATCATCGCCGAGGACATCGAGGGTGAGGCTCTCGCCACGCTCGTCGTCAACAAGCTGCGCGGCGGCCTGAAGGTCGCGGCCGTGAAGGCGCCGGGCTTCGGCGATCGCCGCAAGGCGATGCTCGAGGACATCGCCGTCCTCACCAAGGGCGAGGTGATCTCCGAGGATCTCGGCATCAAGCTCGAGAGCGTCACGCTCGGCATGCTCGGCACCGCCAAGCGCGTCTCGATCGACAAGGACAACACCACGCTGGTCGACGGCGCCGGTGAAGAAGGCTCGATCAAGGCCCGCGTCGAGCAGATCCGCCAGCAGATCGAGATCACGACCTCCGACTATGATCGCGAGAAGCTCCAGGAGCGCCTCGCGAAGCTGGCCGGCGGCGTGGCCGTGATCAAGGTCGGCGGCTCGACCGAGGTCGAGGTGAAGGAGCGCAAGGATCGCGTCGACGACGCTCTCCACGCGACCCGCGCCGCCGTCGAAGAGGGCATCGTTCCGGGTGGCGGCGTGGCGCTGCTGTACGCGGCGAAGGCGCTCGACGGCCTGAAGGGCATCAACGACGACCAGACCCGCGGCGTGGACATCATCCGCAAGGCGCTGCAGTCGCCGGTCCGTCAGATCGCCCAGAATGCGGGCGTGGACGGTGCCGTCGTCGCCGGCAAGCTGCTCGAGGGCAATGACGAGACGCTCGGCTTCAACGCCCAGACCGAGAAGTACGAGAACCTCGTCGCCGCCGGCGTGATCGACCCGACCAAGGTCGTCCGCACCGCGCTGCAGGACGCGGCCTCGGTCGCCGGTCTGCTCATCACGACGGAAGCCGCCGTGTCCGAGCTGCCCGAGGACAAGCCCGCGATGCCGGCGATGCCCGGCGGCATGGGCGGCATGGGCGGGATGGACTTCTAAGTCCTTCCGACCAGCGTTCGATAGGGAAGGGCCGGGGGAGCGATCCTCCGGCCCTTTTCTTATGCCGTGTTCTGGTCCTCTCCCGTTTTTGCGGGAGGGGTGATGGGCGTCACTTCAATGGCAGGAACAGATCTGCCACGGCCTCATGCTCGGGCACGTCGGGGAAGAGGAGCAGACGCTGGCAGTAAAGCGGGAAATCCCTCGCTTCCTCGCCACTGGCCGGCAGCCAGTCGCGATACAGATAGAGGGCCGCAGGCTCCAGATCGTCGGTATGGCCCACGATCCGCAGCACCGCGCAGCGTCCACCGGGGATCGCGCCGGCCTCGATTCCGTCTTCCGCCGGGAATGATCGATCGGTGCCGACGCACAGGTCCATCCGATAGTCGGCCGGCGGCGTCGTGCGCGGATCGGAATGGAAGACCGTGAAGGTCGGGCTCGTCCTCGGAGGCAGGCCGGCGGTCTTCCGCCACGCGATGAACCGCTGGATGGTCGCGCCGATCGTGACCGGATCGCCGCGATGTTCCATGATCGCCACCGCGATCGGGGGCACGTCGCGGATGGTGACGTCGTCGAACGTGTAGGTCTTCTGCATGAGCTTGTTCCTCGCATTGTCGAGAGGCCCGAAGGCGACAAGCCACGTTTCCCAGTCGGGAGATTGGCGGAACGACGAAGGCGATTGCCCGAGCCTTTGTCGAAAGGCGCGGGCGAAGGCATCTGGTGCGTCGTAACCGGCATCCATCGCAATGTCCGTGATGCTCTGGGCATCCCGGTAAGCCAGCCGGTATGAAGCGCGCTTCATGCGGGCAAGCTGGACATAGCGATGCACGGACAGCCCGAAGGTCGCCGTGAATTGCCGGTGGAAATGATATTTCGAGAAGGCCGCGATGCCGCTGACCGTGTCTAGGTCCAGATCGCCGTCGAGGTGCCGGTCCATGTGATCCAGCACCCGTCGCATCCGGGCATGATAATTTCGCAGCGCCGCCGTCATCGTTCCATCCTCCGTGGCGCCACCCATTAGGGGCACGGCAGGGCGATATGCTCGACCGATCTTGCGGTTCGGATGGCTCCGATCACACCCCGCGCGGATGCGTGTCGTGGAGCTTGGTCAGGTCGAACTCGAACAGGTCGGTGCTGTCGTCGATCATGTCGGCGAATTCGTGGTCGATCAGCACGTCCTCGCGTCCATAGCTCTGGCCGCCGAGCGCCTGGCTGGCGAGCAGCGTGTCGACGCCGCTGACGGTGACGGCGAGGCGGAACTCGCCGTCGCCGCGCAGCCCTTCGAGCATCGGCGAGCCATCCTCGATCTCGTGCACCAGGGTCCACGCGAAGGCGAGTTGCGGGTTGTGCGAGCGGATCAGCGGCAGCTCGACGAGCTGGCGATACCGCCGCCCGTCGGTCAGCGTCACCTTCTCCAGCCAGGAGAGCTGGGCGGTGACGTCGGCGATGGGGCGCAGGCGGGTCGAGGCGACGCGCAGCATCAGCACGGCGCGGTTCTCGCGCTGGCCGATCACGGCGACACGGCTGAATACGAAGCTGGTGCGCGGCCGGGCGAAGCGGGCGAAGATCAGGCCCGTCATCGTCGCCGAGAAGAACAGGCCGAGCAGAATCTCGGTCGCCGCGATGAGATGGCCGAGATGCGTCGCGGGCGCCATGTTGCCATAGCCGACCGTGCCCAGCGTCTCGGCCGAGAAGAAGAAGCCGTCGGCGATCGAGCCGGGCGCGGCATTGGCGATGGCGCCGGGCAGCAGCGCGTAGAGGATGCCGAAGCCGAGGTTGAGCAGCACGAAACAGGCGCTGACCACCGCGATGAACGCCGGCCAGCTCATCTCCATCGTCGTGTAATAGAGATCGGCCGCGGCGGATGGCCGGCCGATCTTCACGGCGCGAAACCCGCCGAGATCGAGCATGTGGCGGCGGGGCGGACGGTGCGGCATGGAACCAGCGTACCGAAGCGGCAAGGGGATCGCCAGCCGCGCAAGGCGCGAGGCCGAAAAGAAAGACGAGGAAGGGGCCTGTGGCAAGCGCCCGGAGGGTTGTCGGGCCATCCTGACCAAGGTCAGGATCCATTGGATGCGGCGATGTTGGCTTGGTGCTGCGTCGAGGCCGATTCATCGCGATGCGGCAGGCGCCGCGCGAATGGCGCCTGACCTTCGTCAGGATGACGCCCCCGCTTTGTGGGCAATCGATGCGACCAACACCAAAAAAGGCCGCGGCGCCCGTTGGGGCGCACGCGGCCTTTCCGGTCATCGGCCGGGCGCGAAGCCCGGCGCGGATGATTACTGCGCGTTCGACGTGTTGGCGTCGGTCGCGGCGGCGTTGTCCAGCGCGGCGGCCGAGTTGTCGGTCGCATCGGCGGTCGCGGCGTTGACGTCGGCGATCGCGTCGTTGGCAGCCGCATTCAGATCGGCCGAAACGTCCGCGTTGTTGGCGGCGTCGGTCTTCTTCGTGCAGGCGGCGGCGCCCATGGCAACCGCGACGATGAGCGGCAGCGCGACAATCTTCTTCATGTGCATCTCTTCCCTGATGACGGAGCACTGGTTCGGCTTACCGGGTGCATATTTCAGCAAGCCCCCCCAAGCCGTCCGCAGGCCTAGCGCCTTGCGCGCCGCCTTGCAATGCCGACTGTGCGACAGGTTTATTTCGGCGATGTGCTGTCCCGGGGCGTCGGCGCGGGCTGCGGCTGGTCGGGCGAGGGGACCGTGGCGGCCGGCGCGGCGGCGCCGGTGGACGGTGCCGTGCCGCTGTCCGGCCCCAGCTCATCGAGCGCGGCGTTGAGCGAGGCATCGTCGCCGGTGTTCGCGCTGTCGCCGTCGCGATCCTCGATCTGCGCCTGGCGATGCTGGAGATAGGCCGAGCGCGCCACCGCATAGCTGTCCGCGCTGCTGTCGAGCAGGGAATCCGCTCCGGAATCGATCAGGTTGGCGCGCGCATCGACGAATTCGAAGGCAGTGAGCCCGGCGGCGGGCCAGAAGCTCAGCTCCTTGCGGATGACGATGCGGTACGGATCCACCCATTGCGAGGCGATCGTGCCGACGCCGTCGCGCACCGTCGTCGGCCCGTAGAAGGGCAGGACGAGATAGGTCGATTTCTTGGCGCCCCAGACCGCGAAGGTCTGGCCGAGATCCTCGGGCGTCTTGGGATAGCCGTTGCGCCCCGCCACATCCATGAAGCCGGCGAGGCCGACCGTCGAGTTGATGACGAAGCGGCCAAGCGAATTGAGCGCGCGCTTGGGCTTGCCCTGCAGCATGCCGTTGATGAAGGAGAAAGGCTCCGTCACGTTGTCGAGCATGTTGGAGAGGCCGTGGCGCACCGGGTGCGGCATCACGGCGATATAGCCCTTGGCGACCGGCTGCATCACCGCCTTGTCGAGGCCGCGGTCGAAGCCCCACATCTTGCGGTTGAAACCTTCATAGGGATCGCCCGGCGTCTTCGAGCCGGTGGTGGCGCAACCGGCCAGCAGAACAAGAGCGGGAAGGAGCTTCCAGGCACGCGTCGGCAAAATCATCCCCCCTTGCAGGAACGGCGGTGTAACACTTGCGCCGGAGATAGGTTGCCGATTGCCATGCAGGAAGAGGCGCTACAAGGCGATTGACCGATATAAGGATATCTTTATATCGTTATTCCCATGAAGGACGCGCTCGCCATCTTCCGTGCCCTCGCCGATCCGACCCGGCTGCGGATCGTCGCGCTGCTGCGCGAGATGGAGCTTTCGGTGGGCGAACTGGCCCAGGTGCTGGGGCAGAGCCAGCCGCGCGTATCCCGCCATGTGAAGATCCTCGCCGATGCCGGCCTGACCGACCGGCGGCGGGAGGGGAGCTGGGTGTTCCTGGCGCTCGGCGATCCGAGTCGCGTCGCCCCGGTGTTCGGCGCGATCGACGCCTGGGGCGAAGGCAAGGGGCAGGTCGATGTCTCGGGCGATCTGGCGCGGCTCGATGCGGTGCGCGCCGAACGCTCCATCGCGGCGGAGCGCTATTTCGAGGGGCATGCGGCGGAGTGGGATGCGATCCGTTCGCTCCACGTCGCCGAGGCCGAGGTGGAGGCTGCGATCGGCCGCGCCCTGGGCGACGGCCCGATCGGCCGGCTGGTCGATGTCGGCACCGGCACGGGCCGCATGCTGGAATTGCTGGCCCCCCGTTCGGACAGCGCGATCGGGATCGATCGCTCTCCGGAAATGCTCCGCTTCGCCCGCGCCAAGCTTTCCTCGCGCGCGGACGTGGCCCGGGCCGAGCTACGGCAGGGCGATATGTATGCGCTGCCACTCCAGGATCGCTCGGCCGACGTCGTCGTGCTCCATCTGGTGCTGCATTATGCGCAGCAGCCCGCCGCCGCCGTGGCGGAGGCCGCGCGCCTGCTGGGGCCGGGCGGGCGGCTGCTGATCGCCGATTTCGCCCCGCACGAGCGCGAGGAGCTACGCGACCAGGCCGCCCATGCCCGCCTGGGCTTTTCGGACCAGCAGATGGCCGAATGGTTCGGCGCGGCGGGGCTGGTCCCGGCGCAGATCGAAGCGCTGGCGGGTGGCGAGCTGACCGTGAAATTGTGGCTGGGCGAGCGCCCGGCCGAACCTGTCCGAAGGGTTGCGTGATGCCGACGATGTCCGAACTGGAAGAGGCCCGCCGCGCGCTCGATGCGCCGCTCTTCGCCGATCTCGCGGGCGACGCGCAGGTGTCGTTCGAATTCTTCCCGCCCAAGAGCGAGAAGATGGAGGCGCAGCTCTGGGATGCGATCCAGACGCTGGCGCCGCTCGGCCCGCGCTTCGTCTCGGTGACCTATGGCGCCGGCGGCTCGACCCGCGAGCGCACCCATGCGACGGTCGCGCGGATCGCGCAGGAAACCGCGATCCCGGCCGCCGCCCACCTCACCTGCGTCGAGGCGACGAAGGACGAGGTGGACGAGATCGCCCGGGCCTATTGGGAGGCGGGCGTGCGCCACATCGTCGCGCTGCGCGGCGATCCGCCGGAAATGGGCGCGCGCTATCGCGAGCATCCCGGCGGCTACCGCAATGCCGCCGATCTGGTCGCGGGGCTGCGCCGGATCGCGCCGTTCGACATCTCGGTCGCGGCCTATCCCGAATGCCATCCGGATTCGACCGATCCGCAGGCCGACATCGACAATCTCAAGGCCAAGATCGATGCCGGCGCGACGCGGGCGATCAGCCAGTTCTTCTTCTCGCCCGAAGCGTTCTTCCGCTTCCGCGACCGCGCGGCGGCGGCCGGGATCGAGGCCGAGATCGTGCCCGGCATCCTGCCCGTCTCGAACGTGGCGCAGACGCGCAAGTTCGCCGGTGCCTGCGGGGCGGCGATCCCAAGCTGGATGGACCGCCTGTTCGAGGGGCTGGACGACCATCCCGCCGCGCGCCAGCTCATCGCCGCGACGATCGCTGCGGAACTGTGCCGCAAGCTGTATGCGGGCGGCGTGCGCCACTTCCATTTCTACACGCTCAACCGCGCCGAACTGGCCTTCGCGATCTGCCACCTGCTGGGGCTGCGCGCGGACAAGACGGCGCTGGAGAAGGCGGCGTGAGGCTGGATCAAGGTCAATCCGTTCGCACGGAGCTTGTCGAAGTGCGTGCCCCAAGCGCAGCGCGTGCTGCACGTCCTTCGACTTCGCTCAGGACGAGCGGTGGTTTCTGGATCGGAGGTTTTTCGTGAGCAAGGCTGATCTCTTCCGCGCCGAAGCGGCCAAGCGCATCCTGCTGACCGACGGCGCCTTCGGCACCATGATCCAGGGCTATGGCCTCGACGAGGCGGCCTATCGCGGGGAGCACGACACCGGCTTCGACCAGAAGGGCAATAACGACCTGCTGGCGCTGACCCGTCCGGACGTGATCGACGCGATCACCCGCCAGTATCTGGAGGCGGGATCGGACATCGTCTCCACCAACACCTTCAATGCCAACACGATCAGCCAGGCCGATTATGGCTGCGAGTTCCTGGTGCGCGCGATGAACCTCGCCGCCGCCGGCATCGCGCGCAAGGCGGCCGACGATTTCGAGGCGAAGGATGGCCGTCCGCGCTTCGTGGCGGGCGCGGTGGGGCCGACCAACAAGACGCTGTCGCTCTCGCCCGACGTCAACGATCCCGGCTTCCGCGCGATCGATTTCGACACGCTGAAGGACGTCTATCGCGAGCAGATCGACGCGCTGCTGGATGGCGGCTGCGACTTCATCCTGATCGAGACGATCTTCGACACGCTCAACGCCAAGGCCGGCATCATGGCGGTGATCGAGGCGGGCGAGCAGCGCGGCGCGCCCGTGCCGCTGATGATCTCGATGACCATCACGGACATGTCCGGCCGCAACCTGTCAGGCCATTCGGTCGAGGCCTTCTGGGCGGCGGTGCGCCACGCCCGGCCACTGACCATCGGGCTCAACTGTTCGTTCGGCGCGCCGCAGCTGCGGCCGCACGTCGTGACGCTGGCCGCGCAGGCCGATGCGTTGATGATGGTCTATCCCAATGCCGGCCTGCCCAACGAACTCGGCGCCTATGACGAGGAACCGCACACCACCGGCGGCTTCATCGCGGAATGGGCGGCGACCAACCTGATCAACGTGGTCGGCGGCTGCTGCGGCACCACGCCGGCGCATATCGCCGCGATGGCCGAGGCGGTGAAGGGGCACACGCCCCGCAAGCCGGCCCAGCCGCCGGTGAAGATGATGCTGGCGGGCCTGGAGCCCTTCGTGATCGCGGCGTGACCTCAAGGCCTTCTCCCGCCTTCGCGGGAGAGGGTTGGGTGAGGGCCTTCTTCCTTTTGCCTTGGAATTTATCGTGACCGCAGAAGCCTCGCTCCGCTCGGCCCCTCTCCCGCAAACGGGAGAAGGAGATTTGGAGCCCCAGACCCGCGCGACGTTCGTCAATATCGGCGAGCGCACCAACGTCACCGGATCGGCGGCGTTCAAGAAGCTGATCATGGCGGGCGACTATGCCAAGGCCGTCGAGGTGGCGCGCCAGCAGGTCGAGAACGGCGCGCAGGTGATCGACGTCAACATGGACGAAGGCCTGCTCGACGCCGAGCTCGCCATGACCACCTTCCTCAAGCTGATCGCCGCCGAGCCGGACATCGCGCGCGTGCCGATCATGGTCGACAGCTCCAAGTGGAGCGTGATCGAGGCGGGCTTGAAGTGCGTCTCCGGCAAGCCGATCGTCAACTCGATCAGCATGAAGGAGGGTGAGGAGAAGTTCCTGGCCGAGGCGCGCAAGGTGATGGCCTATGGCGCCGCCGTGGTCGTCATGGCGTTCGACGAGGTCGGGCAGGCGGACACCAAGGCGCGCAAGATCGAGATTTGCGAGCGCGCCTACAAATTGCTCACCGGCATCGGCTTCCCGCCCGAGGACATCATCTTCGATCCCAACATCTTCGCGGTGGCGACGGGGATCGAGGAGCATAACAATTACGGCATGGACTTCATCGAGGCGACGCGCGAGATCCGCGCGCGCTGCCCCCATGTCCATATCTCCGGCGGCCTTTCCAACCTGAGCTTCTCGTTCCGCGGCAACGAGCCGGTGCGCCGCGCGATGCATTCGATCTTCCTGTTCCACGCCATCCCCGCCGGCATGGACATGGGCATCGTCAATGCCGGCCAGCTCGACGTCTACGACCAGATCGACCCGGACCTGCGCGAGGCGTGCGAGGACGTCATCCTCAACCGCGATCCCGACGCGACCGAGCGGCTGATCACGATCGCGGAGAAATATCGCGGCCAGAAGGATACCGTCGCCGAGAAGGCCGCCGAGGAATGGCGCAGCTGGCCCGTGGCCAAGCGGCTGGAGCATGCGCTGGTCAAGGGCCTCGACGCCTTCGTCGTCGAGGATACCGAGGAGGCCCGGCAGGGCTTCGCGCGGCCGATCGAGGTGATCGAGGGGCCGTTGATGGACGGCATGAACGTCGTCGGCGACCTGTTCGGATCGGGCAAGATGTTCCTGCCGCAGGTGGTGAAGTCGGCGCGCGTCATGAAGAAGGCGGTGGCGCATCTGCTGCCCTTCATCGAGGCGGCGAAGGAAGCCGGCGCGCGCTCCAAGGGGCGCATCATCATGGCGACCGTGAAGGGCGACGTGCACGATATCGGCAAGAATATCGTCGGCGTCGTGCTGGCCTGCAACGGCTACGAGATCATCGACCTCGGCGTGATGGTGCCGTGGACGACCATCCTCGCCGCCGCCAACGAGAATGACGCGGACATGATCGGCCTGTCCGGCCTCATCACCCCCTCGCTGGACGAGATGGTGACGGTGGCGAGCGAGATGCAGCGGGCCGGCATGGCGATGCCGTTGCTGATCGGCGGCGCCACCACGTCCAAGGTCCATACCGCGATCAGGATCGCCCCGGCCTATCAGGGGCCGGTGGTGCATGTGCTGGATGCCTCGCGCGCGGTGGGCGTGGCCTCCACCCTGATGAGCGACACGCAGAAGGACGGCTTCGTCGAGAAGACCGCCGCCGAATATGAGGCGGTGCGCAAGGCGCGCGAGGGCAAGGGGCAGAACGAGCTCGCCACGCTGGAGCAGGCGCGTGCGAACGGCTTCGCCTTCGATCCCGCGCAGATGCCGTCCGCGGCGGTGAAGCCCGGCCTGCACGTCTACGCGGATTGGGACCTCGCCGATCTGCGCGACTATATCGACTGGACGCCCTTCTTCCGGGCCTGGGAACTGCACGGCAATTACCCCGCCATCCTCGACGACGCGGTGGTGGGCGAGAGCGCGCGATCGCTCTACGCCGACGCGCAGGCGATGCTGGACAAGATCATCGCCGAGAAATGGCTGACCGCGAAGGGCGTGGCGGGGCTGTGGCCGTGCCGGCGCGAGGGGGACGATATCGTCGTGTGGACGGGCGATCCCCAAACCCCGTTCGTCTCGAGCGACGTCGAGGGAGCCGAGGCGGGCGCTGCGCTTGCGGCACGGACCTCGACTTCGCTCGGCACGAACGGATCTTTCGAGGCGAGCGTTGCACGGCTCCCCATGCTGCGCCAGCAGATCAAGAAGCGCGAGGGGCGGGCGAACATGTGCCTCGCCGATTTCGTGTCCCCCGATGGCGACTGGATCGGCGGCTTCGCCGTCACCGCCGGCCATGGCATCGACGAGCGCAGCGCCGCCTTCCGCGCGGCGCATGACGATTATTCGGACATCATGCTCAAGGCGCTGGCCGATCGCCTCGCCGAGGCGTTCGCCGAGCGGCTGCACGCACATGTCCGATCCGATCTGTGGGGCTATGCGCCGGGTGAGCAGCTCACCAACGAGGCGCTGATCCGCGAGCAATATCGCGGCATCCGCCCCGCGCCGGGCTATCCGGCCTGCCCGGATCACAGCCTCAAGCCGATCCTGTTCGATCTGCTCGGCGCGAGCGAGGCCACCGGCATCACGCTGACCGAGCATTTCGCGATGCTGCCGACGGCGGCCGTCTCGGGTTTCTATTTCGGCCACGGCGACAGCCAGTATTTCGGCGTCGCGCGGATCGGAAAGGACCAGCTGGAAGACTATGCCGGGCGGCGCGGCGTCGACCTCGACACGGCGGAGCGGTGGCTGCGGCCCAATCTGGATTGAGGCTTCAGGCCAAACCTCTCTTCCGTTCGCCCTGAGCTTGTCAAAGGGCCGTCCTTCTCTTTCCCGAGCGAAAGGAAAGGACAGGGCTTCGACAAGCTCAGCCCGAACGGGGATAGGTCATCCCGTTTTGGCGCACGATGGGAGCAGGAGACCAAAGGCGAACCTTGAGCGCGCCGCCCGCCAATGGCAGCGTCCGCGCCATCCAAGGAGTGCGCCTCATGAAGTCTCTCGCCGCGTTCGCCGCCTTCGCTTTCGCCACCGCCGCGCAGGCGCAGCAGGCGCCGCCCTTCGTGGTGCAGGAAAGCGGCAAGGGCTTCTGGCGGCTCGACGAGGCGGTGAAGTCGGTCAATGGCGGCGACGCCACGATCGTGATCGCGCCGGGCACCTACAGCGATTGCGCCAAGGTCGATCAGGGCCGGGTCGCCTTCCGCGCGAAGGTGTCGGGCAGCGCGATCTTCGATGGCGGCATCTGCGACGGCAAGGCGACCCTGGTGCTGTCGGGCGCCGACGCGATGGTCGATGGCCTGGTTTTCCAGAATTTGCGCGTGCCGGACGGCAACGGCGCCGGCATCCGGCTGCAGCACGGCAACCTCACCGTGATGAACTCCACCTTCCGCAATTCGGAGGAGGGCATCCTGACCGGCGAGGACCCGCATGGCGAGGTCCGCGTCGATCGCTCGACCTTCTCGGGCCTCGGCAGCTGCGCGGTGGCGTCGGGCTGCGCGCACTCGCTCTATATCGGCCATTACGGCAAGCTCTACGTGACCCGCTCGCGCTTCGAGAAGGGGCGGGGCGGCCATTATCTCAAGACGCGCTCGGCCGTCGTCTCGATCACCGACAACAGCTTCGACGACGCGCAGGGCCACGGCACCAACTACACGATGGACCTGTGCGCCGGCGCCACCGGCCTGATCGCGCGCAACGTGATGTCGGGCGGGCCGGATCGCGAGAACCATTCGGCCTTCATCGTGATCGGCGCCGAGCAGCGCGACAATCCGTCCGCCGGCCTGACCATCACCGGCAACACCGCGACGCTGACCCCGAATGCCGGCTATTCCACGACCTTCGTGGCGGATTTCACCCATGAGCCGATGAAGATCAGCGGCAACACGCTGGGCAAGGGCATCAAGGATTTCGAGACGCGGTGACCTCGAAGCCCTCTCCCGCTTTCGCGGGAGAGGGTTGGGTGAGGGTCTTCTTCTTGGACGCAGGCGTGGCCGTCGAAGAAGAAGACCCTCCCCACCGCTGCGCGGCGGGTCCCCTCCCTCTCCCGCGAAGGCGGGAGAGGGCTCTAGATCACCTGCACATGCCCCCGCCGAGATCGATGCACTGGCCGTCCAGTTCGGGGGTCTTCACGCCGGCGAGCGCCGCCAGCGTCGGGGCGATGTCCACCGTCTCGATCGGGGTGTCGCGGGTCTCGCCGCTCGCGCCCGGCCACCAGAACAGGATCGGCACCTGGCGGTCATGATCCCAGGGCGAGCCGTGGCCCGCGACCACGTCGCCGGGGCCGCGCGGCATGCCGAAGCTGGTGCGCTCGCCATAGGCCACCGCGATGTCGCCCGAACGATCGCGATCGTAGCTTTCGTGGAAGCGCTGGGCGAAGCTCAGCGCCGTCGGCGGCGTGTGCGGCGGTACGGTCGCGGCCTCGACCTCGGCGCGGGTGAAGGCCTCGCGCACCTGCGGCTGCTGCTTGAGCCACGCCATCGTCGCGTCGCGCACCTTGCCACGCAGCGCCTCGTCCGGGCCGACATTGATGTAGAGCTGCTGCGCATCGTCGCCGACGATCGGCTCGTAGCTGAGGCCGGTCGCCGCCATCATCGCCTTGTTGAGCCTGGAGACGAACGCCGCGCCGTCGAGCCGGCTCGCCTTGGGATCGGCCGCCTGCTCGCGCTCGGCGGCGTCGGTCGCGCCATGGTCGGCGGTGAGCACCACCATCACCGGCACGCCGAGTGTCTCGAGATCGGCGACGAAGCGGCCGAGCGTCGCGTCTAGCGCGGCCTGCTGGTCGCACATCTCCGGCCCGCCATTGCCGTAGCGGTGGCCGATATAATCGTTGGCCGAGAGGCTGACGGCGAGCACGTCGGTGGCCGGGCCGTGGCCGAGATGCTGGTCGGCGATCAGCTTTTCCGCGAAATCCACCACGGTCGCGTCGAACAGCGGCGAGGCGCGGAGATTGTCCTGGAAATCGGTGGTGACGAGGAATTGCGGATTCTGCTCGGATCGCACGGCGAGATCGGGCGGGACGTGGCCGGACAGATCGATCTGGCCGAAACGGACCGGCTTCGCCATCGCCTGGCAGGCCGCCGAAGGCGCGGGGTAGAGTGCGGGCGGCGCGGCCTTCCAGCGGGCGAACGTCGCCTTGTTGAAGGCGTCGGCGGGGCCGGTCACCGCCGGGCCGGCTGGGCCGGCGAAGGGGGAGGTGGTGAAGCCCACCCCGTCGAACCACCAATAGACGCCGTCGGCATGGTGGCCGGCCATGGTGATGGCGGCGCGGTCCTTGCCCGAGACGGCGTAGCTGCGCGCGCCGGGTTCGGCGGCCTTCACCCAGTCGCCCAGCGTGGACACCTTCATGTTCTGCGGCCCTCGCGCGTTGGGATCGGAGGAACCCGGCGCCTGCACGCAATAGGTGGTGGAGCCCGTCTTCGCATCGAACCAGCTGTTGGCGACGATGCCGGTATGCTGCGGATGCATGCCCGTGAGCAGGGTCGAGTGGCCGGGGCAGGTCTCGGTCGCGGCGTGACTCTGATAGCCGATCGGGAAGGCGACGCCGGCGGACAGGGTCTTCAGGCCGCCCGTATAGGTGGAGAGATAGCGGCGATAGAGTTCGGACGAATATTGGTCGACCGAGATCGCGACGATCAGCCTGGGCTTGGCCGGCGGCGGCGCGGCCTGTGCCGCGGTGGTGCCGAGAAGGGCTGCGAAGCCCGCTGCAATCATGGCTGAACGCATCTATAGGTCCCCGAAACGGTAACGATTTCCCGTCCGGCATCGAAGAGCAGGGCGGATGAAGGATCAAGGGCGGCGATGGCTGTGATGCGTTTCTTATTGATGACAGTGGCGGCGCTGCTCGGCCTCGCCACGCCGGCGGCGGCGGAACTGGCCGGCAGCGGCGGACCGCACATCACCGCCGCGCTAGTGCCCGAGAGCAGCCAGCCGGCGGCGGGCCGGCGCACCACGCTCGCCATATCGATGGTGCCGCAGCCCGGCTGGCACGGCTATTGGCGCACGCCCGGCGACACCGGCTATCCGATGAAGACCGCGTGGACGCTACCCAAGGGCACGACGGCGGGCGAGCCCGCTTATCCGGTGCCGGGCACGCTGGTGATCGCGGGGCTCATGAACCATGTGTTCGAGAAGCCCTATGCGCTGCTGGTGCCGTTCGACGTGCCGGCGGGGCTGGCGAAGGGCACGACGCTGCCGGTCTCGGCCAAGCTCGACTATCTGGTCTGTTCGCCCAGCATCTGCGTGCCGGAAAGCGCGACCGTCGCGACCACGCTGACGGTGGGCGACGGCGCGCCCGACGCCACGTCGGCGGCGAAGTTCGAGGCGTGGCGCAAGGCCCTGCCCCGGCCGCTCGGCTCGCCCGTGGTGTTCGAGGCGAAGGAGGGCAAGCTCCGCCTCGCCGTGCCGCTGCCCGCTTCGGTGACGCTGGGCCAGGCCCATCTCTTTCCGGTGACCGACGGCGCGGTGAACTATTCGGCGCCGCAGAGCTTCACGCGCGACGGTGACACGCTGGTGATCGAGACGGCGGCCGGCGCCACGATCCCCAAGAGCTTCGAGGGGGTGCTGGCGCTGGGCGACGGCACCGGCCTGTCCTTCACCGCCGCGCCGGGCGCTGTACCGGCGGCGGGCTCGGCCGCCGCCGCGCACGGCACGCTGGCGCTCGCGCTTCTTGCCTTTGCCGGCGCGGTGCTGGGCGGGCTGATCCTCAACATCATGCCCTGCGTCTTCCCGATCCTGAGCCTCAAGGCGCTGAGCCTCGCGCGGTCCGGCGGCGAGGAGCGGACGGTGCGGCGCGAGGCCCTGGCCTATGCGGCGGGCGTGATCCTGATGTGCGTGGCGCTGGGCGGGCTGATCCTCGGCCTGCGCGCGGCGGGCACGGAGGTCGGCTGGGCGTTCCAGCTCCAGGATCCGCGCGTGATCCTGGTGCTGATCCTGCTGACCAGCGCGATCGGCTTCAACCTCGCCGGCCTGTTCGAATTCGCGACCGTCTCGGCCGGCTCCGATCTGGCGGGCAAAAGCGGGCTGGCCGGCGCCTTCTGGACGGGGGCGCTGGCCGCCTTCGTGGCGATGCCCTGCGCCGGGCCGTTCATGGCAACGGCGCTGGGCGTCGCGATCGAGCTGCCGGCGATCGCCGCTCTGTTGGTGTTCGTCGGCCTGGGCATCGGCTTCGCCTTGCCCTTCCTGATGATCGGCTATGTGCCGGCGTTCCGGCGCCTGCTGCCCAGGCCCGGCGGCTGGATGGAGACGTTCCGGCGCATCCTCGCGGTGCCGATGTTCCTGACCGCGCTGGGCCTCGCCTGGGTGCTGGGCCACCAGACGCAGGCGAATGGCGTGGTGGTCGGCGTCGGCGCGGCGATGCTGCTCGCCTTCGGCCTGTGGCTGACCGGCCTGCGCCAGCGTGGCTTCAAGACGGCGGCCTGGGTGCCGGCGGCGCTGGTTGCGCTGCTGGTCGCGATCGGCGGCATCGCGATGCTGCCCGGCCGTGGCGCGCCGGTGGCGGCGGCCGCCGCGCAGGACGGGGTGCAGCCCTTCGACGAAGCGAAGCTGGCGGCGCTGCAGGCCCAGCACAAGCCGGTATTCCTCTATTTCACCGCCGACTGGTGCCTGTCCTGCAAGGTCAACGAGAAGGCCGCGATCGAGCGGGCCGAGACGCAGGACGCCTTCCGCAAGGCCGGCGTGGTGACGATGGTGGGGGACTGGACCGACGGCGACGCGAAGATCGGCAAGTTCCTGGAGGCGCATGGCCGCTCCGGCGTGCCGCTCTACCTCTGGTATGCGCCGGGCAGCGGCACGCCGAAGGAGCTGCCGCAGATCCTGACGCCGGGGCTGCTGGCGGGGCTGACTACCTCCTGATCCGTTCGCCCTGAGCTTGTCGAAGGGCTGTCCTTCTTCTTCATCCAATGCGCAAAGCAGAAGGACAGGGCTTCGACAGGCTCAGCCTAAAATATGCGAGCGGCGAGCTGGACGATCTGATTGACCGCTTCAGCCGATAAACGAAGATTCTGCGATGCCTGTCCGATGACATCTCGATCCGAAGAGCCAAAAGTCTTGATCTGGAGGAAAGTCTCGCTGTCGATCATGATCGGACAGATTTCTCCTCCGATTTCAGACTGGTGGCGACCTGTCTTTGCCGACGATATCGTGAACTCTCGAACCAACGCCACGAGGTGTCCTCCTACTTCCGCACCCACACCCGCGCCCCGCCGATCCACGTCTCCAGCACCTGCGTGCGGCGGATCGCCTGCGGGTCCTGCGTGGTCAGCGGATCGGTGTCGACCAGCACGAAGTCGGCGAAATGGCCCGGCTCCAGCGAGCCGATCCGGTCCTCCGCCTGTGCCGCATAGGCCGCGCCGGAGGTGAACGCCGCCAGCGCCTGCGGCATCGAGATTTTCTGATCCGGTTGCCAGCCGCCCGCCGGCTGGCCCTGCGCATCCTCGCGGCTGACCGCGGCGGCGAGGCCGGGGAAGGGGTTCGGGCTCTCGGTCGGATAGTCGGAGCCGAAGGCGAGCGGAACATGTTCGGATTCCATCGTCGCCCAGGCATAGGCGCCCTTGAGCCGCGACGGGCCGAGGCGCTTCTCGGCCATCCGCCAGTCGTCCGTCTCATGCGTGGGCTGCATCGAGGCGACGATGCCGTTGCGGGCGAAGCGCGGGAGGTCGGCCGGATCGACGATCTGGGCATGTTCGATCCGCCAGCGGCGATCGCCCTTGTAGGTCTCGGACAATTCCTCGATCGCCGACAGCGCCTCCTCGTTGGCGGCGTCGCCGATGGCGTGGATGGCGATCTGGAGATTGTCCATCGCCGCGCGGCTCATCAGGTTCTTGAGCTTGGTGTCGTCGAGCCGGGGCAGGCCGTTGGTCGACGGCAGGTCGGCATAAGGCTGCTTGAGCCACGCCCCCCGCGAGCCGAGCGCGCCGTCGAGGAACAATTTGGCGCCGACCAGGCGGAGATGGTCGCTGTAGAGCCAGGGCGTCGGCGCGTTGCCGGCGATCGACAGCGCGGTCTCGACGCCATCCCCGTAGGCGACGATGCGCAGCCGGATGGCGTTCACGTCGCCCGCGCGGCGGAACACGTTCCAGTCGTCCTGGGTGGTCTTCATGTCGCAGGTGGCGGTGATGCCGAAGGCGAGCAGCGCCTCCTGCGCCTTGCGGAAGGCGTCGTCGCGCTCGATCGGGGCGGGAGCGGGGACGACGCGCATGATCAGGTCGCGCGCATTGTCCACGAACACGCCGGTCGGATTGCCCCTGGCGTCGCGCTCGATATGGCCGCCGGACGGGTCCTTGGTCGCGGCGGTGACGCCGGCCGCCGCCATCGCCGCCGAATTGGCGAGCAGCGCATGCTGGTCGATCCGCTGGAGCACCACGGGGCGATCCTTGACCGCGAGGTCCACGTCGGCGGCCGTGGGAAAGCGGCTCAGCCCCCATTGCTCCTGGTTCCAGCCGGAGCCCTGCACCCAGCCCGGCTCGCTATGGCTGGCGGCGTAATGGGCCACCTTGGTCTGCATGTCGGCGAGGCTGGTGGCGGTGGTGAGATCGACATGGGTGAGCGCGAAGCCCAGGTCCATGAAATGGCCGTGCGCGTCGATCAGGCCGGGCAGCAGGGTGCGGCCGTGGCCGTCGAGCCTGAAGTCCAGCCAGTCGGGCCGCTTGTCGCCGGGCTGGAGCAGCGCCTTCACCTTGCCGTCCTTGCCGATCAGCAGGCCGTTGAAGCGCTTGACCGTGCCATCGCGCGCGATGGTGTAGCCGTTGACGTCGTCGAGCAGGCCGCCCTCGGTGGCGGGAGCGGGGCCGTATTTCTTCTTGGCCTCGGCGGGGGTGGAGAGGAGGGCGAGGGCCGTGACACCCGCCATCAACCACCCCCAGCCGTTCGCCCTGAGCCTGTCGAAGGGCTGTCCTTTCGTCGGGACACGCCCACAAGAAAAAGAACAGGGCTTCGACAAGCTCAGCCCGAACGGATTGCGCGTGGTGGCGGTGTGGCTCATTTCGGCAACCTCCGGACGAGGGCCGAGACATCCTGCCGGTGGCCGCCCATCCGCTGCACGTCGGCATAGAATTGATCGATCAGCGCCGCGACCGGCAGGGCCGCGCCATTCGCATGCGCCTCGTCGATGGCGAGGCCGAGATCCTTGCGGAACCAGTCCACCGCGAGGCCGAAGTCGAACTCGTCCTTCGCCATGGTCTCCCACCGGTTGGTCATCTGCCAGCTCGACGCGGCGCCGGTGGAGATGGCCTGGAACACCTTGTCGAGATCGAGCCCGGCCGCCTGGGCGAAGCGCATCGCCTCGGCCACGCCCTGCGCATTGGCGGCGAGCGCGATCTGGTTGACCATCTTGGTCGTCTGCCCGGTGCCCGATCCGCCGATATGGACGATGATGCGGGCATAAGCGTGCATCAGCGGCTCGGCCGCCTCGAACGCCTTGCGCGGGCCGCCGCACATCAAGGCGAGGCGGCCTTCCTCCGCGCCCTTCTGCCCGCCGGTCACGGGCGCGTCGAGCACGAGGAAGCCGCGATCCTTGCCCTCGACGCCGAGCTGGCGGGCGATCTTGGCGGACACGGTGGTGTGATCGACGAACAGCGCGCCCGGCCGCATCGAGCGGAAGGCGCCCGACGGCCCGAGCGTCACCTCGGCGAGGTCGTCGTCGGTGCCGACGCAGGTGAACACCGCATCGGCGCCCTCGGCCGCCTCGGCGGCGCTGGTGGCCGCCTGGCCGCCATGCGCCGCCACCCAGGCATCGGCCTTGGCGGCGGTGCGGTTATAGACGGTGAGATCGTGGCCGGCAGCCGCGAGGTGCCGGGCGATGGGCGCGCCGATCGTGCCCAGCCCGATATATGCCAGTTTCGCCATAGGGGCGGGGGCATAACCCAGCTTCCTTGCCGCCGCCAGATGGTCTAGTCCGCCCGGCACTATGGCAACCGCAGAAGCAACGCTCCGCCCGCAGGATCCTCCCGTCGTCACGGTGGCGGATATTCGCATGGCGCACGAGCGGATCGCCCCCAGCATCGTGCGGACGCCGACCCTCTATTCCAAGACGCTGTCGGATCTCACCGGCGCCAATATCTGGCTCAAGTTCGAAAATCTGCAATTCACCGCCGCCTACAAGGAACGCGGCGCGCTCAACCGTCTGCTCCAGCTGACCGAGGAGGAGCGGACGCGCGGCGTGATCGCGGCCTCCGCCGGCAACCACGCGCAGGGCCTGGCCTATCATGGCCGCCGCCTCGGCATCCCGGTGACGATCGTGATGCCCAAGCCCACCCCCACCGTGAAAGTGCAGCAGACGGAGGGCCACAAGGCCGAGGTGATCCAGGTCGGCGAGCGCTTCGACGATGCGCAGACCGCCGCCTACGAGATCGCCGCCGAGCGCGGACTCGTCTTCGTGCCGCCGTTCGACGATGCCGCGATCATCGCCGGCCAGGGCACCGTCGCGCTGGAGATGCTGGAGGATGTTCCGGCGATCGACACGCTGGCGATCCCGATCGGCGGCGGCGGGCTCATCTCGGGCTGCACCATCGCGGCGCGGGGCGTGAAGCCGGACATCGACGTGGTCGGCGTGCAGGCCGAACTCTATCCCTCCATGTATGCCGAGATGAACGGCGTCGCGCTGCCGTCCGAGGGCGACACGCTGGCGGAGGGCATCGCGGTCCGGGTGCCGGGCAAGATCACGCGCGAGATCGTGCGCGCCCTGGTGCAGGATATCGTCCTGGTTTCGGAGCGTGATCTGGAAAAGGCGCTGTCGCTGCTGCTGCAGATCGAGAAGACGGTGGTGGAGGGTGCGGGCGCCGCCGGCCTCGCCGCCCTGCTCGCCCATCCCCAGCGCTTCACCGGCAGGAATGTCGGGCTGGTCCTGACCGGGGGCAATATCGACACGCGCCTGCTCGCCAACGTCCTGCTGCGCGATCTCGCCCGCTCGGGCCGGCTCGCCCGCCTGCGCATCCGGCTGCAGGATCGCCCCGGCGCGCTCTATGCCGTCGCGCGCATATTCCAGGAGCAGAATGCCAACATCCTGGAGCTCTACCACCAGCGCATCTTCACCAACCTGCCGGCGAAGGGGCTGACGCTCGACGTCGAATGCGAGACGCGCGATGCCGAGCATCTCGACCGCCTCGTCGCGGCGATCGTGCGGGAGGGATACGAGGTGAGCCGGGTCGAACTGGCCTGATTCGAGGGCTCCGCAAGCCCCAATCGGACACTTATCCACAGTCAAGTGCGGTTTTCAGGCACGTTTCGTCGCGAAACGGGCCTGTTAATCTTCTTTTAAGACTCACCGCTCTTTCGCCCGCGCAACTCTTGCCTCATAAAGAAGTTGGCAACCATGTTGGGCATGAGAGGACAGCCAGGCCGGTGAGCGCGCCATTCCGCTTTCCACGTTTTTTCGTGACGACGCCGAGCCCGTGTCCGTATCTGCCCGGCAAGACGGAGCGGAAGGTGTTCACCGAGCTGGCCGGGCCGCACGCCAGCGAACTCAACGACGCGCTGGGCCGCATCGGCTTCCGCCGCTCGCAGTCGGTGGCGTACCGCCCCAGTTGCCAGGGCTGCACCGCCTGCGTGTCGGTGCGCGTGGTGGCCGGCCAGTTCAAGCCGACCAGGACCCAGGCGCGGATGATCCGCCAGCACAAGGATCTCGTCGTCACCGCCTGCAAGCCGTGGACGACCGAGGAGCAGTTCCTGCTGCTGCGCCAATATCTGTCCTTCCGCCACCCCGGCGGCGGCATGGCCGACATGGACGAGTTCGATTTCGCCGACATGGTGGAACAGACGCCGGTGCGGAGCTTCGTGATCGAATATCGCGAGCCGAGCAGCGACGGCCGCCCCGGCAAGCTGGTCGGCGCCTGCCTGACGGACCAGCAGGGCGATGGCCTGTCGATGATCTACAGCTTCTTCGATCCCCATCATCCGGATCGCGACGGGCTCGGCACCTACATCATCCTCGATCATATCCGCCGTGCCGCCGTGGCGAAGCTGCCTTACGTCTATCTCGGCTATTGGGTCGAGGGATCGGCGCGCATGCAGTACAAGACGCGGTTCAAGCCGATCGAGAAGTTGACCGCGTCGGGCTGGCAGCGCTTCGATCCACCGGCCCCGCAGCCCATGCCGGCCCAGCGCGAGCCGCTGCCGGCCAAGGAACGCCTGATCGGCTGATACGATCGGCGCCCCGGAAGGAGGCATTTGCAGCCGGGTTGGCCATATCCCCCGTCGTCATCCCGGCGGAGGACGGGACCCATCCGCGCGGCATCTGCGGCATCGCGATGCGGCGGCCTTTACGCGGAGTCAGACCATGAGCGTTGTCCTGACCTTCGTCAGGATGACGAGGAGTCGAACGCCGATGAGACCGCAAGACCTGCTTTGCTTGTCATTGGCTGTCATGCGGTGGCGAAGGGCGCCCCGCTGATCCTTGTCTTTCCGGAGCGGCGCGCATTTGCCTCTTGTGCACCGCAAAAAAAATGGCAGTCTTTCATCGAACCGACATGAATCGGATCGGAGGGTAATGGGGAATCCAGCGTTCGACGAAGTCTGGGGCAGTGCGGGGCCGGAGGCATCGCGCGAAGGGTTCGAGGCGCTGGCCGCCTGGATCGCGGATACGCCCCCGCATGAGCTCGATCGCCGCCAGCAGGCCGCCGAGGCCGCCTTCCGCCAGCTCGGCATCACCTTCGCCGTCTATGGCGAGGACGAGGCGGCGGAGCGCATCATTCCCTTCGATATCGTCCCGCGCATCTTCTCCGCGTCCGAGTGGCGCGGCCTCAAGGCCGGGCTGGAGCAGCGCGTCGAGGCGATCAACGCCTTCCTGGCGGACGTCTATGGCCCGCGTCGCATCCTGCGCGACGGCGTGCTGCCCGCCGAACTGGTGCTGGCCAACCCGCAATTCCGCCCCCAGGTCGCCGGCGCCCGGCCGCCGCATGACGTCTACGCCCATATCTGCGGCATCGACATGGTGCGGACCGGCCCCACCGACTTCTTCGTGCTGGAGGACAATGCCCGTACGCCGTCGGGCGTCTCCTACATGCTGGAGAATCGCGAGGCGATGATCCGGCTCTGCCCCGAATTGTTCGAACTGTTCCCGGTCGAGCCGGTCGACGATTATACCGATCTGCTCTTCTCCACCCTGCGTTCGGTGGCGCCGCATGGACGCGGCAGCGAGCCGGTGTGCGTGCTGCTCACCCCCGGCCATTTCAACTCGGCCTTCTACGAGCACAGCTTCCTCGCCGATGCGATGGGGATCGAGCTGGTCGAATCGGCGGATCTCGAGGTGGATGACGATATCGTCTGGATGCGGACGATCGACGGGCGGGTGCGGGTGGACGTGATCTACCGCCGGCTGGATGACGATTATATCGATCCGCTGATCTTCCGCCCGGATTCGATGCTGGGCGTGCCGGGGCTGATGGCCGCCTATCTCGCCGGCAACGTCACCTTGGCCAATGCGCCCGGCACCGGCATCGCCGACGACAAGGCGATCTACAGTTACATGCCCGAGATCGTGCGTTATTATACCGGTGCCGAGGCGAAGCTTCCCAATGTCGAGACCTGGCGCTGCCGCGAGCGTCAGGCATTGACCTACACGCTGGAGAATCTCGACAAGCTGGTCGTGAAGCTGGTCGACGGATCGGGCGGCTACGGCATGCTGGTCGGCCCGACCGCCAGCAAGGCGGAGATCGAGCGTTTCCGGGATGCGCTCAAGGCCGAGCCGCATCGCTACATCGCCCAGCCGACCCTGGCGCTGTCCACCGTGCCGACACTCACCGAACAGGGGGTGGCGCCGCGCCACGTCGATTTCCGGCCCTTCTGCCTCACCGGCGCGGACGGCATCCGCATCGTGCCGGGCGGCCTCACCCGCGTGGCGCTGCGCGAAGGGTCGCTGGTGGTGAACAGTTCGCAGGGCGGCGGCACCAAGGACAGCCTGATCCTCGCCGACCGGCCGCGTCGTCGCTCGATCGGGCCGCAGCCGATGCGATCGGGGGCCGACTGATGCTGTCGCGCACCGCCGCCTCGCTCTACTGGCTCGGCCGCTATGTCGAGCGCGCCGAATTCACCGCCCGATTGATCGAGGCGACGATCCGGCTCGACCTGCTCTCGGCCCGCCCGGCGGGCGAGGGGGCGTGGGAGAGCGCGCTCGCCGTGGTCGCCGCCGAGGACGGCTTCTGGTTCACCGGCGAGGCGGTGAGCCCGGAGGCGGTGGGCCGCTATCTCGCGCTCAGCCAGGCCAATCCGAGTTCGATCCGCTCCTGCCTCGATGCGGCGCGCAACAACGCCAAGTCGGTGCGCACCGCGCTGACGCGCGAGGCGTGGGAGGCGATCAACCGCGCCTGGCTGTTCGTGCGCGACGTCAAGATCACCGACGGCACGCCGGCCGCGCTCGCCATGATCGAGAAGCTCAAGGCGGAGGCGCGGGGCTTCGAGGGCGCGCTCCACCGGATGCTGCGCAACGAGTCGAGCTTCTTCGTGCGCCTGGGCGCCGCGATCGAACGGGCCGACAATACGGCGCGGCTGATCGACGTCAAATATCACCTGCTGCTGCCCGAAGGCGAGAAGGTCGGCGGTCCGATCGACCGTGACCAGTGGACGACGATCCTCCACACCGTCTCCGCCGTCACCGCCTATCGCTGGCTGTATCGCGAGGGGCTGCGGCCCGGTTATGTCGTCGACCTGCTGGTGCTGCGCCACGAGATGCCGCGCTCGATCGCGGCGTCCGCCGACGAGGTGGTGCAGATGCTCACCGCCATCGGCCGCCGGCTCGGCCGGCAGGGCGAGGCCGATCGCATGGCACGCACGCGGCAGCTGATGCTGGGCCGCTCCACCGTCAACGGCATCATCGCCGGCGGCCTGCACGAATTCCTGCGCGGCTTCATCGCCGACAATGCCCGGCTCGATCATGCCATCGGCCAGCAATTCCGGTTCCAGTGATGGGTGCGGGCGACTCTCCTTCTCGCGTCATCCCAGCTTTCGCCGGGATGACGGATGGTATCGGCATGACGGATGGTATTAGGAAGGCGTCCCCATGCGCCTGAAGATCGAGCACCGCACCCATTATGCGTTCAGCCAGCCGCAGCGCCGGCTGATCCAGCTGCTGCGCGTCACGCCGCCGAGCTTCGACGGGCAGGCGGTGGTGGACTGGCATGTCGAGGTCGATTGCGACGCGCGGCTGAAGCGCAGCCGCGACGGCTATGGCAACGAGGTCACGATGCTCTACGTCGATGGCCCGGTCGACCGGATCGCGCTAACCGTCGGCGGCGAGGTGTTGACCGAGAACCGGGCCGGCATGGTGCAGGGCGCGCCCGAGCCGCTGCCGGTCGAACTGTTCCTGAGACCCACCGACCAGACGATGGCGGACGCCGCGATCGCCGCCTTCGCGCACGACATCGCCGAGAGCGCCGCCGATCCGCTGTCGCGCCTACATGCCTTGTGCGGGGCGCTCTGGCACCGCATCCGCTTCGATGCCGGCGACGGCAATCCGCATCGGGATGCCGCCGCCACCTTCGCGGACGGGCATGGCGTCTGCCAGGATCACGCCCATGTCTTCGTCGCGGCGGCGCGGGTGCTGGGCTATCCGGCCCGCTACGTCTCGGGCCATCTCTGGCGCTCCGACGGGCAGCATGTCCAGCCCGCCGCCCACGCCTGGGCCGAGGCCTGGGTGGAGGGCTATGGCTGGATCGGCTTCGATCCCGCCAACGGCGTCTCGCCGACCGAAGCCTATGTCCGCGTCGCGGTCGGGCTCGACTATCGCGACGCCGCCCCGGTGGTCGGCGCGCGCGTCGGCGGCGGTTCGGAAGAGCTTCACGTCGAAGTAGCGGTTGCGGAGGCGTCGGCGCAGAGGCAAAGCCAGTCGCAATGACCTACTGCGTCGGAATGCTGGTCGAGGCGGGCCTCGTGATGATCGCGGACACCCGCACCAATGCGGGCGTCGACGACATCTCGGTCTATCGCAAGCTCCATACGCTGGCCGAGGGGCCGGAGCGAACCGTGTTCGCCGCGACGGCGGGCAACCTCTCGACCACCCAGAACGTGCTGGCCCAGCTCGCCGAAGGCCTGCCGCCCACCGAGCCGGGCGCGCTCCCGCGCCGCATCGCCGACATGTCGAGCATGTTCCGCGTGGCGCAGCTGGTCGGCGAGGCGATCCAGGCCGCCAATGCCGTCATCGGCAAGGCGCTGGAGGCGGCGCAGGTGTCGGCGGGCGTGTCCTTCCTGCTGGGCGGGCGCATCGGTGGAGGGCCGCTGGCGCTGTATCGCCTCTATCCTGCGGGCAATTTCATCGAATGCCAGAGGGAGCAGCCGTTCCTGCAGATCGGCGAGACCAAATATGGCAAGCCGATCCTCGATCGCGCCCTGCAATATGGCACCGAATTGTCCGAAGCGGTGAAGGTCGGCCTGATCTCCTTCGATTCGACGCTGCGTTCGAACCTCGCCGTCGGCAAGCCGCTCGATCTCGTGGTGGTGCCGGCCGATGCCGGGGAACCCATCACCGAGCGCCGGATCGGCGTGGACGATCCCTATTTCAACGATCTCTCGGCGCGCTGGTCGCTGATGCTGAACGAAGCGCGGGCGACGATTCCCGACCCGCCCTTCATGCCGGGCTGAGGAAAGCGCGGACCGCGTCCACGAAGGCGTCCAGCCGATCGTGCTGCACCCAGTGGCCAGCATCGTCGAACGTCACAAGCCGGGCATCCGGGATGGCGCGGCGGCCGGGATGGTCCTCGCCGATCGCCGCCCAGCTGTCGCGTCCCTGGACGAGCAGGGTGGGGCAGGCGATCCGTGCGAAGAGGCCGTGCTCCTCCTCCAGCGAAAGCTCGATCGGCGTGCGCGGGCGGGCGAGCGGATCGAACTTCCAGCGATGGCGGCTGTCCGCGTCCTCATGGGTCCCGTGGCCGGCGAGGCTCAACGCCAGTGCGTCCGTGAGCCGGGGATTGACCGCGCGCATGCGGGCGGCCGCTTCCTCAATCGTCGCGTAGCGCGGCGGGGACTTGGCGACGAAGATGCGCTGGCGGCTGTAATAGTCCCGGATGCGCTCGGCGGGGGATGCCGTGGTGTCCGTACCGAACAGGCCTTCGATCGCGACCAGCCGCTCGACCGTTTCCGGGAAGAGACCGGCGTGGCGCAGGGCCACGCGCGCGCCAAAGCTGTGCGCGACGATCGGCACCGGCGCGATGCCCAGATGCCGGATCAGCTCGGCGAGGTCGATGACGTGCGCGGTGACGGAATAATTCCCATCCGGCGACCAGTCGCTGTCGCCATGGCCGCGCAGATCGGGGGCGACGACGTGGAAATGGTCACGCAGGCGCAGCGCGACATTGTCCCAGCTGCGCGCATGATCGTTGCCGCCGTGGAGCAGGATCAGCAGTGGCGCGCCCGCATTGCCCCAGTCGACATAATGCAGCTTCAGCCGGTGCGAGAGGAAATGGCGGGACGCCGGCTCCGTCACGCCAGCCACATAGCGAGCGCGCCGGCCGCCGCGGCGAGGGCGGCCACCACCAGGTAGCGCCAGCCGCCACCGGCGCGGATCACATGCACTTGGGGCAAAGGCGGCGGCGGCGGGGCGGCACCGGGGTGCGGGAAGGCATGGTCGATCCGCTCCAGGAGATCGGGGATGCGGCGGATCAGGCGGCCCATCTCCAGCACGCGATCGGCCAGGAAGGCTTCCGGCCCCAACTCGCCGCGCAGCCATTCGCGCACGAACGGGGCGGCGACGTCCCACATGTTGATGTCGGGATCGAGGCCGGTCGCCACGCCCTCCACCATCACCATCGTCTTCTGGAGCAGCAGCAGGTGCGGCTGCACCGGCATGTCGAAATCGCGGGTGATCGAGAACAGGCCGTCGAGCATCTGCCCGATCGAGATGTCCTTCACCGGCAGGCCCCGGATCGGCTCGCCCACGGCGCGCAAGGCGGTGGCGAACTCGTCGAGATTGTGGTGGGCCGGCACATAGCCCGCCTCGAAGTGGATTTCGGCGACGCGACGGTAATTGGCGGTGATCAGGCCGTGCAGGATCTCGGCCAGCCAGACGCGGGCCTGGCGGTTGATCCGGCCCATGATGCCGAAATCGATCGCGGCGATGCGCCCGTCCGCCAGCGCGAAGAGATTGCCCTGGTGGAGATCGGCGTGGAAGAATCCCTCCGCGATCGCCTGGCGCAGGAACACGCGCACCAAGGTCGCGGCAAGCGCCTTGCGATCCTGCCCGGCGGCGGCGAGGCCCGCCATGTCGGAGAGCTTGATGCCGTCCAGCCATTCGAGCGTCAGCACGCGCCGCGCGGTGCGCTGCCAGTCGATATGGGGGACGTGGAAGCCGGGCTCGGCCTCCATGCCGCGCGCCAGCTCCGAGGCGGAGGCGCCTTCGCGGCGCAGATCGAGCTCGCGCGCGGTCCATTGCTTGAACGTGGCGACGACCAGGCGCGGGCGCAGCCGGCCGATCTCGCCGCCCATATGCTCGGCCTGCGCGGCGGCCCATTCGTAGGTGTCGATCGCGCGGGCGAAATCCTGCTCGACGCCCGGGCGCAGCACCTTGACCGCGACGTCGCGCCCATCGGTGGTGACGGCGCGGTGGACCTGCGCGATCGAGGCGGCGCCGACGGGAATCTCGTCGATGCTGGCGAAGAGATCGCCGATCGGGCGGCCGAGCGACTGTTCGATGCTGGCCTTGATCAGCGGGAAGGGGACGGGGGGCAGCGCGTCCTGCAGCCGGTAGAGATCGAGCGCGGCCGCCTCGCCGACCAGATCGGGGCGGGTGGCGAGCGCCTGGCCGAACTTGATCGCGGCGGGGCCGATCGCCTCGAGCGCGTCGGCGTAGCGGGCGTCCTTCGGGACGCGGAAGCCGATGCGAAGCAGGCGCACGGCGCGGCGCAACGGCGTCGGCGTGAGCGGATCGCGCTCGATCCCCGTCAGCGCGCCATGGCGGGCGAGGGTGCGGCCCCATGTCCAGAGGCGGGCGGTATGGACGAGGGAGGAGGTCATGCGCGGGAGGAGGAGGACCGGAAAACCGTTCGGGCTGAGCCCGTCGAAGCCCTGTCCTTCCTTCCCGTCCGGTCAAAAGAAGAGGACAGCCCTTCGACAAGCTCAGGGCGAACGGTGTGGAAGAGGGCCAATCGCACCAAGCTCAAATCTTCCAGCCGCTGTGGATCGCCACCAGCCCGCCGAGGATCGGCTCGACCTTGGCGTTCACGAAGCCGGCCTCGCCGATCATCGCCTTGAAGGTCGGCATGTCGGGGAAGCGACGGATCGATTCGATCAAATAGCGGTAGCTGTCCTCGTCGTCGGCGATGAGCTTGCCGATCTGGGGCACCAGCTTGTGCGAATAGGTGTCGTAGACCTCGCGGAAGCCCGGCCAGGTGGTGGTCGAGAATTCGAGGCAATAGAAGCGCCCGCCGCGCTTGAGCACGCGATGCGCCTCGCGCAGCGCCTTGGGGATGTCGGTCACGTTCCGGATGCCGAAGGCGATGGTGTAGGCGTCGAACTGCCGGTCGGCGAAGGAGAGCGTCTCGGCATTCTCCTCGGCCCAGAGCAGGCCCTCGATACCCTTCTTCTTCGCGCGATCCATGCCGACGCCGAGCATCGACGGATTGATGTCCGCCACCGTCACGTCAGCGCCCTTGCGGGCCATGCGGAAGGCGATGTCTCCGGTGCCGCCGGCCATGTCCAGGATATGCTCGCCTTGCCGCGGTTTCACGCGGCCGACGAACTGGTCCTTCCACAGGCGATGGAGGCCGCCCGACATCGCATCGTTCATGATGTCGTAGCGCCGGGCCACCTTGGCGAAGACGTCGCCCACCATGCGGGTCTTCTCTTCGGGGGCTACTTCGCTGTAGCCGAACGAGACGGTGTCGCTGCTCATCCCCGCCGCTTAGCCGCCGCTTGTGGAGGGCGCAATTCGATCCTAGCTGTTGGATCACTTATGCCTGAACTTCCCGAAGTCGAAACCACCGTGCGCGGGCTGGAGAGCGTGCTCGCCGGCCGCGTGCTGACCCGCGTCGAGCCGCGCCGTGCCGACCTGCGCCGCGCCTTTCCGCCGGACCTCCGCCAGCGGCTGACCGGCGCGCGGGTGACAGGGCTGGGGCGGCGGGCCAAATACGGCCTCGTCCACACCGATCGCGGCGACACGATGGTGTTCCATCTCGGCATGTCGGGCCGCTGGCGGATCGATCCGGAAGAGATGGGAAAACACGACCATCTCGTGCTGGAGACGGACGACGGCCGCCGCCTGTCGCTGGCCGATCCGCGCCGCTTCGGTTCGGTCGACCTGATGGCGACCGAGGCCTTGCCCGAATGGGCGCCGTTCAAGGCGCTGGGGCCGGAGCCGCTCTCGGCCGATTTCAACGCCGCGCAACTGGGCGAAGCGCTCAAGGGCCGGATCGCGCCGATCAAGGCCATGCTGCTCGATCAGCGGATCGTCGCGGGGCTGGGCAACATCTATGTCTGCGAGGCGCTCAACATCGCGCGCATCGCTCCCGTGCGCGAGGCGGGGACGCTGTCCGCGCCCAGGCGCAGCCTGCTGGTCGAGGCGGCGCGGCAGGTGCTGACCGAGGCGATCGCCGCCGGCGGATCGACCCTGCGCGATTATGCCCGGCCGGACGGCGAGCTCGGCTATTTCTCCAAGCAGTTCCGCGTCTATGGCCGGGAAGGGGAGCCGTGCCCGTGCGGCCGGGGCGTGGTGACGCGGCGCGTGGATGGAGGGCGTTCGACCTTCTATTGCCCGCGCTGCCAGAAATAAGCCCCCTCCCAAGGCGGCGGGAAGAAGGGGAGATGGAGTGTTGACGAATCCCCCGCACCTGCGTAGAGGGCACGCCTTCCCGGCGCTGGGGTGACCCTCCGCCGCCATCCCATTTTGAGCAGGTTCGAGGACACACATGGCGAACACGCCGCAGGCCAAGAAGCGGATCCGTCGCAACGATCGTCGCAATGTCATCAACGGCAATCGCGTCAGCCGTATCCGCACCTTCGTGAAGAAGGTCGAGGCCGCGATCGCGTCGGGTGACAAGAATGCCGCCGCCGATGCGCTGAAGGCTGCCCAGCCCGAGATGCAGCGCGGCGTGTCCAAGGGCGTGCTGCACAAGAATACGGTGGCGCGGAAATATTCGCGCCTCACCAAGGCGGTCGCCGCGCTCGGCTGATCCCATATTACACGTTGGTCGCAAAGGCCCGCCGGTCACCCGATCGGCGGGCTTTTTCGTGATACCGATCGTGACAAAAACATTGCGGGAAAAAGTCCAGCTTTTCCCACGATTCGCGGCAAAGCTGTTTCGGAGCAGAAAGTTAATGCCCTGAAAATGCCCGGAAATTCGCCGTTTTCGGCGAATCCGGCGCGATTGCGTGTCAAGCGCCTATATTTCAGTCGAATGACTCTTCTGTGCTTGATACTGCCCCTCCCGGGTTCCTAAAAAGGACCTCCCGGCGACATCGAATCGCTTCGATGGCCCGGCGGGGATCAGAGTTTTGTAACAATCCGGAAGCCGGCGCGCGGGGGTGTCTCCAGCAACGGATGAAGCTTTGTCTTCGGAAGGTCCTGGGAATGTGTTTCCGGGCGCGGGGGAGATTTGCGTGAACGAGATGCTGGGCAAGGTGGGAGCGATGCACGTCACGGCCGACGATCCGATCGAGCTGGCGTGGGAATCGATCCGGGCCGGCCTGCGCCGCGATTGTGGCGCCCGCACGTTCGACAATTGGCTGAAGCCGTCCCGCCTCGCTGGCTATGACGAGGACGAGGCGACGGTGCGCATCGCGCTGCCGTCCGAATTCATGGCGAACTGGGTCGAGACCCATTATACCGAGCGCCTGCTCCATGCCTGGCGCGCGCACCTGCCGCAGGTCCGCCGCGTGGTGGTCACCGCCGGGGTCGATTCGCTGAAGCCGGCGCTGTTCACCGTCGCCCCGATCGAGGAGAAGACCGAGGAAGCCGTCGAGGCGCCGACCGGCACCGTCGAGGGCATCCAGCTCGAGGCGCGCTACACGTTCGACAGCTTCGTGATCGGCAAGCCGAACGAGGTGGCCTACAACGCCGCGCGCACGGTGGCCGAAGGCGGGGCGCTCACGTTCAACCCGCTCTTCCTCCATGGCGGCACCGGGCTCGGCAAGACGCACCTGATGCACGCGATCGGCCACGAATATCGCCGCCGCGTGCCCAAGGCGAAGATCGTCTACATGTCGGCCGAAAAGTTCATGTTCGAGTTCGTCGGCGCGCTGCGCGCCAAGGACACGCACAACTTCAAGCAGCGGCTGCGCTCGGCCGACCTGCTGATGATCGACGACGTCCAGTTCATCGCCGGCAAGGATTCCACGCAGGAGGAGTTCTTCCACACGATGAACGAGATCATCAGCGCCGGTAAGCGTCTGGTGATCACCGCCGATCGCTCGCCGCAGGATCTCGAGGGCATCGAGGCGCGCATCCTGTCGCGCCTGTCCTGGGGCCTCGTCGCGGACGTCAATCCGGCCGATTTCGAGCTGCGCCTGAACATCATCCAGCGCAAGCTGGAGGCGATGCCGCACGTCCAGGTGCCGCAGGAGGTGCAGCTCTTCCTCGCCAAGCGCATCGCATCGAACGTGCGCGAGCTGGAGGGGGCGCTCAACCGGGTCATCGCCTATGCGATGCTCAACAGCCGCCCGATCGACATCGCCTTCGTCGAGGAGACGCTGACCGACGTGCTGCGCGCCCACCAGCGCCGCATCACCATCGACGAGATCCAGCGCAAGGTGTCGGATCATTTCCGCATCCGCCAAGCCGAGATGACTTCGGCGCGGCGTGCCCGCGAGGTCGCCCGACCGCGCCAGATCGCCATGTATCTCGCCAAGCAGCTGACTCCGCGGTCGCTGCCGGAGATCGGCCGCCGCTTCGGCGGGCGCGACCACACCACGGTGATCCATGCGGTCCGCCAGATCGAGAAGCTCCGCAAGGCGGATGCCGAGCTCGATGCGGACGTGCGGCTGCTGCTGCGCCAGCTGGAAGCGTAACCGCTCCCGCGTCCGGCGAGAGCCGGGCGCGCTACCGCCCCAAATCGATCACCCAGAGATCGGGCTGCGCGCCGAGCCGGAGCGGCAGGTTGCTCGTGCCCAGGCCGGCGGTGACGACGACGGTGCGATCGCCTTCGCGGACGATCCCACAGGCATAACGATGGCCATAAGCCGAGGCCGTGAAGAGCGGGCCGACGGGCCAGGGCGCGATCTGCCCGCAATGCGTGTGGCCCGCCAGCACGATACGGAGCGACGGGTCGAGCTCGGGCGTCACGTCCGGTTCGTGGGCCAGCGCGATCGGCAGGCCGCCGAGCGGGCGCGCCGCCGCCAACGCTTCGGCGGGGCGGGCGTGGCGGGTGAAGCTGTCGCCGATCCCCACGATCGCGAACGGCCCGCGCCGCGCCGCCTGATTTTCCAGCAAAGTGACGCCCACGCGCGGCAAAAGGGCTTGCAGCGCCTTGCGATCATGATCGTCATGATTGCCCAGCACCGCGACCGTGCCGAGCGGCGCGCGCAATCCGGCGAGGGGCGCCACCGCATCGGCGGGCGAGGCGGGGAGCGCGAGCGAGCCGGTCGACAGGAAGTCGCCGGCGATCAGCACCAGATCGGGATGCAGCCGGTTCACCTGCGCGACCGTCGCGCGCAGCCTGGCGGGGCTGTCGCCGGGAATCGCGACATGCAGGTCGGACAGCAGCACGATGCGGGTCGGCGGGATGTCTGCGCGGATGCGGAGATGCCGCTCCACCGGCGCGCTCGACGCCAATAGCAGCATGTGCAGCCCCAGCAGGGCGAGCGCGGAAACGAGGATGAAGCGCAGCCCCGGGGCTCTCATCGGCCGGATCCGACAAAAAGGGCGCCGAGCCCATGGCCCGGCGCCCTCTTGTTATGCATCCTGCTCAGGAAGCCTTGGGCTTCTGGCGCGGCGGGATGGTGATGCGGATGTCCTGCCCCGAATTGCCCGGGAAGCCCGTGAACATCGCGTCGATCAGGTTCGGGACGAGCTGGGTCAGGTCGTCCGTCGCCGAATGCGCGCGGGCGCGGCCTTCGAACAGGCGGGCGCCGTCGGAGCGCGTGATCGTCATGCCGAGATAGCTCGAATAGATGGTGTAGCTCTCGACGTCCGGGCAGCCCCACGGGCCGAACGGATCGCCCCAGCCATAGCCCCAGCCGCGGCCACCCCAGCCCCAGCCGCCCCAGCGACCCCAGCCGGGACCGCCCCAGCCCGGACCCCATCCGGATCCGAAGCCGCAGTTGAAGCCGCCGGGCGTGGTGGTGACCTTCTGCTGGCCGTGATCGACGCCATAGCCGACCTGCACGATCATGTCGGCCGCGCCGCCTGGCGCCGCCTCGTGATAGCCGGCCTGCGTCAGGTGCGCGGCGACCTCTTGCGCGTAGGTCGCGAATTCCAGCCCGCCATTGTTGTGCGCATCAGCGGCCTCGACCCGGAAGGTCTGGCCCTGCGGCGCGGGAAGGCGCTGGAATCGAGAGACGTTCGCTTGGAAATTGGTGGCGCAGCCACTCACGCCCAGGAGGGCGATGGGGGCGGCGATGGAAAGCAACAGGCGTTTGATGGTCATGGACGTGCCTCGTGCGCGGAGGATTCCGCATGTCAGGACGTGACGGCCACTCCTCCGCCAAGCGTGCTGAATATGCGTTGAACGTATGTTCCTGTCACCTAGTTTCGCGGTTCAACCCGAGCGCGGCATAAGCCCCCGCCATCACCGGCGCGGCGGCGGCCCGCGCCTTCGTCGCGCCGGCGGCGAGGATGCGGTCCAGCTCGGCCGGGTCGCGCTCCAGCTCGACAAGACGGGCGGTGATCGGCCGCAGCGTTTCCACCAGCAATTCGGCCAGCGCCGGCTTGAAGGCGCCGAATCCCTGCCCGGCGAAGCGCGCCAGCACGGCCTGGGCGCTCTCGTCGGTCAGGGCCGCGTAGATGCTGACGAGGTTGCGCGCCTCGGGGCGGCTTTCCAGCGCGGCGGGATCGTCGGGCAGGGGCTCGGGATCGGTCTTGGCCTTGCGGATCTTGGCGGCGATGGTGTCGGCGTCGTCGGTCAGGTGGATGCGGCTCTGTTCCGACGGATCGGACTTGCTCATCTTCGCATTGCCATCGCGCAGGCTCATGATCCGCGCAGCGGTCGGCGGGATCATCGGCTCGGGCAGGACAAACAGCTCGGTGCCGAAATCGAGGTTGAATTTGGTGGCGATGTCGCGGGCCAGCTCGAGATGCTGCTTCTGGTCCTCGCCGACCGGCACATGGGTGGTGCGGTAGACGAGCACGTCGGCGGCCATCAGGACGGGGTAGGTGAACAGCCCGACCGAGGCGCCCTCGCGATTCTTGCCGGACTTCTCCTTGAACTGGGTCATGCGGTTCAGCCAGCCGATCCGCGCGGTGCCGGCGAGCAGCCACGCCAGCTCGGCATGGGCGGGCACGGCGGCCTGGTTGAACAGGGTGGAGCGATCGGGATCGATGCCCGCCGCGATCAGCGCCGCCGCCATCTGGCGGACATTGCCGGCGAGTTCCTTCGGATCGTTGTGGACCGTGATCGCGTGGAGATCGGCGAGGAAGAAGAAGCAGTCGCCCCCGTCGCGCGCCACCTCGTCCTGCATGCGCACCCAGTTGCGGATGGCGCCCAGATAATTGCCGAGGTGCAGGTTTCCGGTGGGCTGGATGCCCGAGACTACTCGGGTCTTTTCGGGGCGCTTTTCCATAGTGGGCGCGCGTGTCGCCCGCCGCGCGGCTCAGGTCAAGCGCGGCGACGGCGGAGCAGCGCTTTGGTCTCGTTCCAGTCGAACGCGCCGAACAGGAAGGCGCAGCCGAAATAGCAGGCGCCCGCCGGCACGATCAGCAGCAGCAGCGCGACGATGCGCGCGCCGACGCTGCCGCTGGCCCGCGCGGCCATGATCGGATCGAGGACGACCAGCAGCGCCGCCATCACCAATGTCGCCAGCAGCAGCCGGATCGCGCGGCGCTTCAACTGCGCATCGATGGTGAAATGCCCGCGCCGGTGCAGCACCCAGTAGAGCAGGCCGACATTGATCCACGCGCAGCTCGCGCCCGAAATGGCGAGGCCGACGTAGGAGAGCTTCACCACGAACACGAAGAACAGGTTCAGCGCCATGTTGCAGGCCATCTCGGTCAGCGCGATCCGCACCGGCGTGCGGGTATCGGTGCGCGCGTAGAAGCCGGGCGTGAACACCTTGATCAGGATGTAGGCGGGCAGGCCGCAGGAGAAAGCGGTCAGCACGGCGGCCGAGGCTGCGGTGTCCTGGGCCGTGAAGGCGCCAGTCTGGAGCAAGGCGGCGATCAGCGTCTTGGCGCCCAGCATCAGCCCGGCGGTGGCGGGCAGGGTGAGCAGCAGCGACAATTCGATCGCGCGATTCTGGGTGCGGATCGCGCCGGCCTCGTCGCCCGCGCCGATCTGGCGGGAAATCACCGGCAGGATCGCGGTGCCCACCCCGATGCCGACCAGCGCCAGCGGCAGCTGGTTCAGCCGGTCGGCGTAATAGATGTAGGAAACGGCGCCCTGGCCGAGGAAGCCCGCCGCCAGCATCGTGATGACGAGCAGGTTGAACTGCACCGCCCCGGCGCCGATCGCCGCCGGCCAGACGATCGCGAGCAGGCGCTTCACCTCGGGATTGATCGTCGGGGGCTTGAGGCGCAGCTTCACGCCCGCGCTGCGCGCCGCGAGGATCAGCCAGAGCAATTGCGCCGCGCCGGACACCGTCACCGCGATGGCCTGGGTGTGGGCCGTCGCGATGCCGTCATGTCCGCGGAAGAAGACCAGCGCCCCGATCATGCAGATGTTGAGCAGGATCGGGGCCGCCGCATTCACCCAGAAGCGGTTGAGCGAATTCATGATCCCGCCCAGCAGCGAGACGAGGCTGACGAGGCCGAGATAGGGGAAGGTGAGCTGCGTCAGGTGGACGGCGAGATCGAATTTCTCCGGTCCGCCGCCATTCTTGAAGCCGAAGGTGATCAGCCACACGATCGGGCGCGGGAAGGCGACCATCAAGGTGGTGAACACCGCCAGGAAGGGGAACAGCACCGAGAGGACGTTCTCGGCGAAGCTCAGCCCTTCCTGCACGCCGTCGCGGCCTTCCGCATCCGCCTTGCCGACGACGCGGTTGAACATCGGCACGAAGGCCGCGGAGAAGGCGCCCTCGGCGAACAGCGAGCGGAACAGGTTGGGCAGGCGCCAGGCGACCAGGAACGCGTCCGACGCGAAGCCCGCGCCGACATAATGCGCCATCAGCTGGTCGCGCACGAAGCCGAGCACGCGGCTGACCAGCGTCAGGCTGCCGATCGTCGCGGTGTTCTTGACGAGGCTCATCTAACTACACCCCCATATGCGACGTCGCCCCTGCGCAGGCAGGGGCCCATCTCCTTACCGTGCCGCGAATCCGACAGCTCAGGAGATGGGCTCCTGCCTACGCAGGAGCGACGGGAAGAGGGCATCGTTGGAACGTCAGGCCTGGCCGGCGGGCTCGCCCATCAGGCCGCCCTGCTGCTGGAGCTGGGCGAAGAAGAGCGCGTTGAAATCGATCGGATCGAGCATCAGCGGCGGGAAACCGCCGTCGCGCACCGCATCGGCCACCACACGGCGGGCGAAGGGGAAGAGCAGGCGCGGAGCCTCGCCCAGCAGGAAGGGCTGCAGCGCGTCGGCCGGCACGTTGCGCAGCGCGAAGAGGCCGCCGTAGAGCAGCTCGAGCTGGAAGGCGACGCCCTCAGGAGCCTTGGCCGTCACCTCGATCTTCAGCGCGGTCTCATGCACGTCGTCGGCGATCTGCTGGGTGCCGATGTTGAACTGCACGTCGATCTGCGGCTGGTTCTGCCAGTTGTAGACCGCCGGCGCGTTGGGATTCTCGAACGAGAAGTCCTTCACATATTGCGCGATCATGCCGACCTGCGGCTGGGTGTCCTCGCCGTTCTGGCTGGGCATGGTCAGGAAATCGGGGGCCTCGTTCTCGGCCATCTGGCATGTCCTCAAGTCGCTGGAGCCGGGCAGCAAGTCCGCCCGGCGGATCGCTGCGGCGCCTAGCAGCCGCCGGATAGGAGGGCAATGGTGGCGACGCCCGGGCGTGCGGGATTTGAAACCCGGCGCATCCTCCTCTATGTACCAAGGCAACTCATTGGGAGGCTGGGGCGTTGCCATTGTCTCAGCTGTGGAGGTTCGGTGCCTGAGATCATCATTCTGGCTTGTGTCGCGCTCTTCGTCGCCATCCGGCTCTATGCCGTTCTGGGGCGCCGGACGGGGCATGAGCAGCCGATCGTCAAGCCGGCCGACCTGCAGCAGGCGCCTCTCGTCTCGCGCCCCGCGATCGAGCAGCAGCCGGAGCGCAAGGCCGAGCCGATGGGCACGGTCGCCGCCATGATCGATCCGCATGCGCTCGACGGGGTGCGGCAGGTGGTCGCCGCCGATCCGCATTTCGATGTCGCCACCTTCCTCGATGGCGCGCGCTCGGCTTATCGCATGACGCTGGAAGCCTTCTGGCGCGGCGACGAGGCGGAATTGCGCAAGCTGGTCGACGACGAGGTCTACGAGGCCTTCGCCGAATCGATCGCGGCGCGGAATGATGCCGGCGAGACGCTGGAGAACAAGCTCGTCTCGATCGAGCGCTCGACCATCGACCAGGCCGGCATGGCGGGCCAGATGGCGATCGTGACCGTCCGCTTCGACGCCGATATCGCCGCCGTGACGCGCGATGCCGAGGGCAACGTCGTGGCCGGCTCGCTCAGCGATGCGGTGCAGACGCGCGACCTCTGGACTTTCAGTCGTCACGCCAAGGCCGAAGACCCCAACTGGATCCTGATCGAGACCGACGAGGCGGCATGAAGCGCCGCGCGCTGGCGGCGGCGACCGTCTCCTCGCTGGCGCTGGCATCGTGCGTGGGGCCTCAGGGGCGGGAGGCGCAGAACCTGCCGCCTCCGCCTCCGCCGCTGTCCCAGCCGCCTGTATCGGCGTCGACCGCCAAGACCGCCATTCTCGCGGGCGTGACGCGCGGGCCGGCGGTGGCGTCGCTGCCGATCGATCCCGCCAAGGCGGATGTCGTGCTGGCGGCCTTCCGTTCCTCCTGCGCGGCGTTGCTCAAGCGCACCGATGGCAGCGGGCTCACCACCGCCGCCGACTGGCAGCCCGCCTGCACCGCCGCCGCAAGCTGGCCGCAGGGGCAGAGCGTAGGCTTCTTCCAGCGCTATTTCGAGACGGCGCGGATCGGCGAGGGCGCGCTCTATGCCACTGGCTATTACGAGCCGCAGATCCAGGGCTCGACCACGCCGCAGCTCGGATATGATGTGCCGATCTACGGGCCGCCCGACGACATGGTGAGCGCCGACCTCGGCCAGTTCGCGCCGGACCTCAAGGGGCGGACGATCCGCGGCAAGGTGCAGAACGGCAAGCTCGTTCCCTATCCGGATCGCAGCCAGATCCAGGGCGGGGCGATCAACGGCCATGCTCCCGTGATCGGCTATGCGGCCGACAAGATCGCCTTCTTCTTCCTGCAGATCCAGGGATCGGGGCAGCTCCGCCAGCCGGACGGCAGCGTGGTCCGGATCGGCTATGCGGGGCAGAACGGCCAGGCTTATACCGGCATCGGCAAGTGGATGCTGGCGCAGGGCATGCTGCAGCCGGGGCAGGCCTCCATGCAGGGCATCGTCGCCTGGCTGCGCGCGCATCCCGGTCAGGCCGATGCCGTGATGGACCAGAATCGCAGCTATGTGTTCTTCAAATATCTCAACACGCCGCCGGTGGGCGCGCTCGGCGTGCCGGTGACGGGCCGCGCGTCGGTGGCGGCGGATCCCGCCTTCACGCCGCTCGGCGCGCCGGTGTGGCTCGCGCCCGATCGCGCGGAGGCGGCCGGCCTGTGGGTGGCGCAGGATACCGGCGGCGCGATCAAGGGCGCCAACCGCTTCGATACCTTCTGGGGCGCGGGCGCCGACGCCGAGCGCATCGCCGGCGGCATGTCGGCGCATGGCTCCGCTTATGTGCTGCTGCCCACGGGCACGCTCGCGAGGCTGGCCGGTGCCGGGCAGATCCCGCAAGCCTGACGCGGCGGAGGGCGAGGCCCTCTGGCAGCGCGTCGTGGAGGATGTGAGGCCGCTCAAGGGGCGGCGTGCCTCTCCCAGGCAGGCGCCTGCCAAGCGGCCTTCGGTTCGTCCCGAGCCTGTCGAAGGACGGGCTCCGAGCGCGGCGCCTGCAGCCCGCCTTTCGCCTTCGCCCCGGACGAACGGTGTGGTGGTGGCGGCCGTTCGCCCCACGCAGAACACCCTCGACGCGTCCTGGGATCGCAAGCTCGCGCGGGGGCTGATCGCGCCGGACGTCACCATCGATCTCCACGGCTACACCGTGTCGGCCGCCCACACGGAGCTGGAGGCGGGCCTCACCCGCGCGGTGGCGATGCAGGCACGGCTGATCCTGCTGGTCACCGGCCGTCCGCCGCCGCCGGGCCGCAGCCGGCTGGACAATCCCCTGCGCGGCGTGATCCGTGCCTCGATCGGGGACTGGCTGCATCACTCGCGCCACGCCGCCCGGATCGCGGCGGTGCGCAACGCGAATCCAAGGCATGGCGGGGCAGGGGCGTTGTACGTGGTGCTGAGGCGGGCGCGAGGCTAGCGAATAGCGCCCCAACGCGCCTCGTCACCCCAGCGAACGCTGGGGGTTGGTAAAAGTGAGGTGCAGTGCCCGCCTCCCTGAGATCCGAGCTTTCGCTGGGATGACGAGGGCGAGGCGGAGCTCGCTAGCTCAGAGCGCGCCTCAGCACCGCTTCGTAAATATCTGCCAGCACGCGCAAATCCTCGACCGCCGCCGCCTCGTCGAGCTTGTGCATGGTGGCGTTGGGCAGGCCGAATTCCACGGTTGGGGCGATCCTGGAGAGGAAGCGGGCATCCGATGTGCCGCCGGTGGTCGAATAGCTGGCCTCCACCCCCGTCACCTCCCGGATCGCATCCGACACCAGGGTCGAGAGCGCGCCCGGCTCGGTCAGGAAGGCCTCGCCCGAGATCATCGCCTCGACGGTCGCGCGCGGTGCCTCCTCGGCCGTCACGCGGCGGATTTCGGCTTCCAGTGCAGCGCCTTGCTGCTCGTCGTTGAAACGGATGTTGAGCCGCGCGCGCGCCGTGCCGGGGATGATGTTGGTGGCGCCGCTCGCCACCTCGATGTCGGTGACTTCGAGGTTGGAAGGCTGGAACCAGGCATTGCCGTCATCGAGGGGCCAGCGCTGCAGCCGGTCGAGGATGCGGACGAGCCGCGTCACCGGATTGTCGGCAAGATGCGGGTAGGCGACATGGCCCTGCGTGCCGGGCACCTCGATCCAGGCATTGATCGATCCGCGCCGGCCGATCTTGATCGTGTCGCCCAGCCGCATGTCGGACGTCGGTTCGCCGACCAGCACCATGTCCGGCCGGATGCCGCGCGCGTCCATCCAGTCGATGATGGCGCGGGTTCCATGGATGGCGGGGCCTTCCTCGTCGCCGGTGATCAGCAGGCTGAGGGTGCCGGCATGGCCCTGGCACCGCCCGGCGGCGGCGAGGAAGGCGGCGATCGCGCCCTTCATGTCGACTGCGCCACGCCCGTAGAGCAGATCGCCGCGTATCTCCGGCGCGAAGGCGCCCGCCGTCCAGCCCTCGCCGGCCGGCACCACGTCGCTGTGGCCGGCGAAGGCGAAGTGGGGCGCGCCATGCCCCCGGATCGCGACCAGATTCTCCACCGGTCCTTGCGGCGCTTCCCCGGAGGTGAAACGATGGACGGTGAAGCCCTGCGCTTCCAGGGCGTGGGTCAGCACGTCCTGCGCGCCCGCATCGGCGGGGGTCACGCTGGGGCAGCGGATCAGATCGGCGGTCAGCGCCACGGGATCGATTGGACCGGTCATGACGGGTGCGTTAGGCTGGGCCGCGCCATTTGCCTAGCGGGGACCCATGCCGAAGATCGATATCGACGCCATCGCGGGCCAGACCGGCAGCGACTATCCCGAGCCCTACAATCTCGGCCATCACGGGCGCGTCTACCGCTCCTTGGCCAGAGCCGGCGGGATCGCCGATTTCGAGGCGAACCACGTGATCCTGCCGCCGGGCGCCTGGTCCAGCCAGCGCCACTGGCATGAGGGGGAGGACGAGTTCCTCGTCATGACCTCCGGCAGCGCGATCCTGACGGACGATCACGGCGAGACGCTGCTGAAGGCGGGCGACTGCGCGGCCTTTCCGAAGATGGACCGCAACGGCCATCATCTGATCGGCGGACCGGAGGGGGCGACCTTCGTGGTGGTCGGCATCGCCGAGACCAGCCCATGCCACTATCCGGATATCGACCTGCGGGCCGAGGGGCCCCGATACCTTCACAAGGACGGGACACCTTACTGATCCCGATCCGTTCGGGCCGAGCTTGTCGAAGCCCTGTCCTTCCTTCTTCCCACCTCGAAAGAAGAAGGGCAGCGCTTCGACAAGCTCAGTGCGAACGGTTTCCGATGATCACGCCGCCGGCAGCGTCTCGAACTTCTCGATCACCCAATCCTCGGCCTGCGCGCCGCCGACCCATTCCTGGGTGAAGGGGTGGGAGAAGATCGCCTGCAGATAGGGCACCGCGAAGCGCGGCAGCGGCAGCTGATAGGTGACGATGCGCGCGCAGACGGGGGCGAACATGATGTCGGCGGCCCCGAACGCCCCGAACAGGAACTCGCCGCCGGTGCCGAAGCGCGCGCGGGCCTGCGCCCAGAGCTCGTAGAGACGCGCGAGATCGGCTTCCACGGCGGCGGACGGCTTGTAGTCCGGGAAGCGCTGGCGGATGTTGAACGAGCATTCGCGGCGCAGCGCGGCAAAGCTGGAATGCATCTCGGCGGCCATGGAACGGGCCATGGCGCGGGCGGCATCGTCCTCCGGCCAGAATTTTTCCCGGCCCACCCGGTCGGCCAGCCAGTCGACGATGGCGAGCGAATCCCACACCACCGTGTCCCCGTCCCACAGGATCGGCACCTTGCCGGAGGAGGGCGCGAATTCGTCGCCTTCGCGGCGCTTGTCCCAATCAGCATCGTAAAGCGGCACGACGATCTCCTCGAACGGGAGACCCGACTGCTTGACCGCCAGCCAGCCGCGCATGGACCAGGAGGAATAGGCCTTGTTGCCGATGATGAGCTTGAGCATGGGCGGCGTTGTGGTGGGGGAGCGTGGCGGCGTCAACCGCGACGTGGCTTCCGCGCTGCCCCTTTCTCGTCATCCTGACGGAGGTCAGGATCCATTTGCGCGGCGTGGCCACGATGGGTCGACGCTTCCGCGCACGTCCGCGTCGGGATGCATGCGATGTCGCATGCTCTTCGGGCGCTGCGCGAATGGATCCCGGCCTCCGCCGGGATGACGGATGATGTCAGGCGCTGATCGCGTCCAGCACCGCCGCGCGCAACTCGGGGATGCCGCCGCCGAGTTCGCTGGAGGTGGGCAGAATCACCGGGTGCGCGGCGACGTGCTTGCGCGCCTCGGCCTCGGTCGCGGCCGTCACCGCCGCCAGTTCGGTGGCCTTCACCTTGTCCGACTTGGTCAGCACCAGTTGGTACGAGACCGCCGCCTTGTCGAGCATGCCCATCAGCTCGCGATCGACCTCCTTGATGCCGTGGCGCGAATCGATCAGCACCAGCACGCGCGCCAGCACGGCGCGGCCGCGCAGATAGTCGTTCACCAGGAACTTCCAGCGCTTGACGATGTCCTTGGGCGCCTTGGCGAAGCCGTAGCCCGGCATGTCGACCAGCCGGAAGGCGAGCGGCTCGCCGACGTCGAACAGGTTGAGCTCCTGCGTGCGCCCCGGCGTGTTCGAGGTCCGCGCCAGGCCCGAGCGGCCGGTCAGCGCGTTGATCAGGGTCGACTTGCCGACGTTGGAGCGGCCGGCGAAGGCCACTTCCGGGGCGGTGGGATCGGGCAGGAATTTGAGCTCCGGCGCCGATTTGAGGAATTCGACGCGGCCGGCGAACAGGCGCCGGCCCGCCTCCAGCCGCTCGTCCGCCTCGGGAAGGTCCCTCACGTCTTGGGTGCCGGCATGCGGTGGTTCAGCATCTGCATCTGCCCCACCGTGATCAGGTTGGAGAGGATGTAATAGACCTGCAGGCCCGCCGCGAAGGGCGACATGATGAACATCATGAACCACGGCATCAGCGCGAAGATCTGCTTCTGCGCCGGATCCATGTTCATCTGCGGGTTCAGCTTGAACTGCAGCCACATGGTGATGCCGAGGAAGATCGCCAGCACCGAAAGATGGAGGAAGCCGGTCGGCTGGAAGGGCAGGTAGCCGAACAGGTTGACCGGCGTCAGCGGATCGGGCGCGGAGAGGTCCTTGATCCACAGGATGAAGGGCTGGTGGCGCATTTCCAGCGTCAGCGTCAGCACCTTGTAGAGCGAGAAGAAGATCGGGATCTGCAGGAAGACCGGCAGGCACCCCGCCAGCGGGTTGATCTTCTCTTCCCGATAGAGCTTCATCATCTCTTCCTGGAGGCGCGGCTTGTCCTCCTTGTGGCGCTCCTGCAGGGCCTTCATCTTCGGCTGCACGATCTTCATCTGCTGGCCGGATTTGAACTGCTTGTGCGCGATCGGGAACATGACCAGGCGCACGATCACGGTGAGCAGCAGGATGGCCACGCCGAAATTGCCGACCTGCCGGAACAACCAGTCGAGCAGATAGAAAAGCGGCTTCTCGATGATGCGGAACCAGCCCCAGTCGATGGCATGGTCCAGCTTGTCGAAGCCATATTTGTCGTCATAGGTATCGAGCAGCGAGGCGTCCTTGCCGCCCGCGAACAGATAGGAGGTCTGCGTCGCCGTCCGGCTCGGGCCGACCGGCTGGACGGTGGGCGTGAACTCCGCCTGATACTGGCCGTTGCCGCCGCCGAAGGCCGCGTCCACCTGCGCCTTGGGATCGGGGATCACCGCCGCCAGCCAATATTTGTCGGAGAAGCCGATCCAGCCGCCGGTCGACTGGAATTTCTGGCCGGCGGCGCCCGCCGCATCCAGATCCTTCCAGTTGGTCTTGTACTGGGCGATGCCGCCCATCACGCCGATCGGGCCGACATGGACCTGCCAGCTTGACGGGTCCTTGGACTGGCCGGTGCGCGAGACGAGGCTGTAGGGGCGGGCGGCGATCGGGGCGCCGGTGCCGTTGGTGACGCTCTGCTGGACGGTGAAGAGATAATTGTCGTCCACCGCCAGCTTGATCGCGAAGGCCTGGCCCTGCTGGTTGTTCCAGGTGAGGGTGACGGGCTTGCCCGGCGCAAGCACGTCACCGGCCGCCGTCCACACCGTATTGGCGTCAGGCAGCTTGATGTTCTGGCCGCTCCAGCCGAACGAGGCGAAATAGGCGTCCTGCGTGCCCTCCGGCGAGAAGAGGCGGACGGGCGGCGAATTCTTGTCGATCGTCTCGCGCTGGGTGGTGAGCACGAGATCGTCGATCTGCGCGCCGCGCAGGTCGATCGAGCCGGCGAGCTTGGGAGTGTCGATCTTCACGCGCGGCGTCTGGGCGAGGACCTTGTTGCGATCCTGCACCTGCGCGGGCGCGTTGGAGGCCGGCGTCGGCTGCGGCAGCGCCACCGTCTTGCCGTTGACGATCTGGGTCGCGGGCTTGTTGGCGGTCGGGAAGAACTTGTCGGAGAGCAGCGCCCAGCCGAGCAGGACGATCGCCGACAGCACGAGCGCCGTGATCATGTTACGCTGTTCGTTCACCGAAGAACCCCCGAATCCATCTGTCTCATGATGCCCGCCTTAAGGCACCGGGTCGTAGCCGTGGCCGCCCAGCGGGTGGCAGCGGCAGATGCGCCGCGCCGCCAGCCAGGAACCGCGCGCCGCGCCATAGCGCGTCCAGGCCTCGATCGCATAGGCCGAACAGGAAGGTGTGAAGCGGCAGGTTGGCCCCATGATCGCGGACGGCCCCGCCTGCCAGGCTTTCGCCGCCAGAACGAGGCCCTTTTCGATCATTGGGACAGCTTCCGCAACGCCTTGCCGAGCTCGTCCTGCAGCAGCGCGTAATCGCGTTCGATCCCGCCGTTGCGGCCGATCAGGATGTGATCGGCGCCGGCGATGCCATGGGCGGGGAGCAATTCGCGGCCGAGTGCGCGGAAGCGGCGCTTCATGCGGTTGCGGACCACCGCATTGCCGACCTTCTTGGTCACCGTGATGCCGAGGCGCATCGCCGGATCGCCGTCGTCCCGCTTGCGCACCAACAGCACGAAGCCGGGCATGGCCCGGCGCGCGCCTCCGTTCGCCGCGAGGAAATCCGCGCGGCGCCGGAGGATGGTATAGGCGTCTTGGCTCAGGCCGAGAGCGACTTGCGGCCGCGCGCGCGGCGGGCGGCGAGCACCCGGCGGCCGGCGGCGGTCGCCGAACGGGTGCGGAAGCCATGGCGACGCTTGCGCACGAGGTTGCTGGGCTGGAAGGTGCGCTTCATCGGTCAAGTCCTCGAACGTCTGAATCTGATAACGGAAAAGGGCGGCCGAACGGGCGGCCGCCGCTGTTGGGGCGCCGATAGGCAAAGTGGGCGCCGGAGTCAATTGGTGTGTCGATCCGGGCGTCAATGCGACGCGGCGGCGAGCGCGAGCTTTTCGCGCTCGCGCCGGCGGCGTTCGCTCGGCCGGCGCATGGTCCGGTCGATCAGTGCGCCGGTCTTCGGCCAGCGGCGCTTGAAGCGGACATAGACGCGCTTCGCCCAGTGCGAGGTCTGCAGCACCAGCGCGAAGCCCGCCGCGGCGACGAAGATGCCACCGGGGCCGGGCAACAGGCCGACGACCGGCGAGAGCACGAGCAGCACCCAGCCGAGCCCATGGATGGCATGCTTGATGCCATGCGTCCGCTTCCAGATCCGCCATCGCTCGCGCCATGTCATGACCGGGATGTGGGCGGGGAATGTGACGGTGACAAGGCTGAGCGACGCGGACTTTCACAATCCGGTCGCGCTGAGCCTGTCCAGGCGCCGTCCTTCCCTCTAACCCGCGGGAAGAAAAGGACGGGGTTTCGATAGCCTCGGCCCGAACGGTTTTGGGCGCGGCGGAAGGGGCTGGACACCCGCTTTGCCGCCGCTAGGGTCGCCCGGCGCGGGGCAGGCACAGGGGTAAGCGTTGGTCGCGATCGTCTCGACCGTGGCGTTTCTCGGGCTGGAGGCGCGCGCGGTCGAGGTGCAGGTGCAACTCGCCCCCGGCCTGCCGGCCTTCATCGTCGTGGGTTTGCCGGACAAGGCCGTCGCCGAGAGCCGCGAGCGGGTGCGCGCCGCCCTCGCCGCGATCGGGCTGGCGACCCCGCCCAAGCGGATCACCGTCAATCTCTCACCGGCCGACCTGCCCAAGGAAGGCTCGCACTTCGATCTGCCGATCGCGCTGGCGCTGCTCGGCGCGATGGGGGTGATCGATGCCGAGACGCTGTCCGATTATGTCGCGGTGGGCGAGCTGGGGCTGGATGGCCGGATCGCGCCCGCGCCGGGCGTGCTGCTCGCCGCGCTCCATGCGTCCGAGATCGATCGCGGCCTGATCTGCCCCGCCGCGCAGGGGCCGGAGGCCGCATGGGCGGGGCGGATCGAGGTGCTCGCGGCGCCCGGCCTGCTGGCGCTGATCAACCATCTGAAAGGCACCGGCCAGCTTGCGCCGCCGGTGAAGAGCCGGGCCGATCCGCCCGCGCCTGGCCCCGACCTGCGGCAGGTGAAGGGGCAGGAGACCGCCAAGCGCGCGCTGGAGATCGCGGCGGCCGGCGGCCACAATCTGCTGATGGTGGGGCCGCCCGGCGCCGGCAAGTCGCTGATGGCGGCCTGCCTGCCCGGCATCCTGCCCGAACTGACTCCGGCCGAGGCGCTGGAGGTGTCGATGGTCGCCTCGGTCGCGGGTGAGCTGCCCGGCGGGCGGCTGATCCGCGCGCGTCCCTTCCGCGCGCCGCATCACAGCGCCTCGATGGCGGCGCTGACCGGCGGCGGGCTCAAGGCGCGGCCGGGGGAGGTGAGCCTCGCCCATCTCGGCGTGCTGTTTCTCGACGAGCTGGCCGAATTCCAGCGCCCGGTCCTCGATTCGCTGCGCCAGCCGGTCGAGAGCGGCAAGGTGACGATCGCGCGGGCCAATGCCCACGTCACCTTTCCGGCGCGCGTGCAGCTGGTCGCGGCGATGAATCCGTGCCGCTGCGGCCATCTCGGCGATCCCGCGCTCGCCTGCGCCCGCGCGCCGCGCTGCGCCGCCGATTATCAGGCGAAGGTGTCGGGGCCGCTGCTCGATCGCATCGACCTGCATGTCGAGGTGCGCGCCGTCTCCGCCGCCGATCTCGTCCTGCCGCCGCCGGCGGAAGGATCAGCCGAGGTCGGCGCGCGGGTCGCGGCGGCGCGGGCGGTGCAGACCGAACGCTATGCCCCGCACGGGCTGCGGACCAATGCCGAGGCGGATGGCGAACTGCTCGATGCGGTGGCGTCGCCCGACGAGCCCGGCCGCAAGCTGCTTGCGCAAGCCGCCGAACAGATGCGACTGTCCGCGCGCGGCTATCATCGCGTGCTGCGCGTGGCGCGCACGATCGCCGATCTGGCGGGCGCGGCCGGGGTAGGCCGCGTCCATGTCGCGGAGGCGTTGAGTTACCGACGGAGGGCGCCGGTCAACTGATCGCAACAGGAGGGACGATGCGATGGAATGGATGATCCTGCCACTGAAGCGCTATGCGCAATTTTCGGGGCGATCGACCCGGCGCGAATTCTGGATGTGGGTGCTCTTCTATTTCATCTGCGTGATCGCCCTGAGCATCCTCGACGGCCTGCTGGGGCTCGGCGGGCACAACAGCTATGGCGAGAGCCGATATGGCGGGCCGGGCATGACCGGCTATGGCTATGGCGCGGGCGTGCGTGGCGGCATTCTCGCCTGGATATTCGTGATCGCCGTCTTCATCCCCAACATCGCGGTCGCGGTGCGGCGACTGCATGATACCGATCGCAGCGGCTGGTGGTTGCTGGTGTGGCTCGTGCCCTATGCGATCGGGCTTGGCCTCATCGGCGCGGGGGCGGCCGGCATGGGCTTCGGGCTGATCGTCGGCGGCCTGCTGACGTTCATCGGCTTCATCGGCGCCATCGTGCTACTGGTCTGGTATTGCTTGCGCGGCACGCCCGGCCCGAACCGCTTCGGCCCTGATCCCTACGCCGCCATGGGCGATCTGCACGAAACGTTCCGGTAGGGCGTCGCCCGTTGGATCGGAGCCATATCCTCCGCTCGTTCTGAGCGAAGTCGAAGGACGTGCCGCAGGCGTTGCGCCTGGGCACGCACTTCGGCTGCGCTCCGTGCGAACAGGGTAGAGGCGATCCCGAATTCAGATGTGTCGGTATCCGAGCCACTCAGGGCAGCGGCGTGCCCGTCGCGGCCTGCAGCACGGCATACCATTCGGCGCGCGTCCAGGTGACGCGGAAGGCGTGCGCCGCCTCCGCGATGCGCTCTGGCCGCTGGCTGCCGACGATCGGGATCGGCCGCGCCGGATGGGCGAGCAGCCAGCTATAGGTCGCCGCCGCCGCCGAGACGCCGAAGCGCTCGCCCTGCGCTGCCAGCAGCGTGCCGATCGCGTCGCCACCATGGCCGAGCCGCCCACCGCCGAGCGGCGACCAGGCGAGCACGGCGAGATCCAGCGCCATCGCCTGGTCGAGCGTGCCATCCGTGATCGGATCGAGGTGAAGCGGCGAGAATTCGGGTTGCGTGCTCGCCAGCGGCACGGTGAGGAAGGCGGCCAGCGCCGACACCTGGGCGGGTGTGAAGTTGGAGACGCCGATCGCGCGGACCTTGCCGCTGGTCATCATGTCCTCGAGGGCGCGCGCCGTCTCCTGCGGATGCGCGAGCAGATCCGGCCGGTGGATCTGCCACAGATCCACTTGCTCCAGCCCGAGCCGCGCCAACGAGGCATCGAGCGCCCGCGCCAGATAATCGGGGCTCGAATCATACGGCGTGCCGGGGACGATGCCGCCCTTGGTGGCGAGGACCATGCGCGCGCGCAGCCCCGGTGCCGCTGCCAATACCCGGCCCAGCAGCGCCTCCGCCGCGCCGAACCCGTCCGTATCGACGCCGTATATGTCGGCGGTGTCGAACAGGGTGATGCCCGCCGCGAACGCCGCCTCGATCAGCGCCTGCGCGGCCGCCACGTCGTCGCCTTGGAAGCGCCACATGCCCCAGGCGATGGGCGAGACGGACAGGCCGCTCTTGCCGAGTGGGCGCGGTGCGGGGGAGGGGGAGGGGGAGGCGATCATGGCCCGGCCCATCGCACATGACAGCGTTGTTGTGGAGGGGGTCAGGCGCTTTCCCGGATCGTTTCCATCGCCACGTAGGTGGAGGTGCTGGCGACGTGCGGCAGGCTGGAAATGCGCTCCCCCAGCACGCGGCGATAATCGCGGATGTTCGCGGTGCGGACCTTGAGCAGATAATCGAAGCTGCTCGCGATCATGTGACATTCCTCGATCTCGGGCACGCGCAGCACGGCGGCGTTGAATTCGCCCAAGGCTCTTTCGCGCGTGTCGGACAGTTTCACCTCGGCGAAGGCGACATGATCGAGCCCCAGCCGCGCCGGATCGACGATCGCGCGGAAGCCCCGGATCACGCCGCCATCGACCAGCCGCCTGAGCCGCATCTGAGTCGGCGTCTTGGACAGGCCGATGCGATCGGCGAGATCGGTGACGGTCATGCGCCCGTCGCCCCGCAGGGCCGCGACGATCTTGCGATCGAACTCGTCCAAATCACTAGGCATGGCTGTATCCTGACGCAATCGAGGCGTGTATAAGCTTCAATATAGGCAAAGTGCCTATCCAAGGCGCTCCAAGAAGGCAAATTTCCGCACGGCGATCCATTATATAGGCAGGCATGACCGAGCCCTTCTCCTTCGCCGCCTTCGCGCCCGCCATCAGCCCCGCCACGCCGCTGCGTGGCGCGATCACCGCCGCCTATCGCCGGCCCGAGGCCGAGGTGATGGCGCCGCTGATCGAGGCGGCAACCCTGCCGCCCGCCACGGGCCAGGCGGTCGCCGCGACGGCGCGCACGCTGGTCGAGGGGCTCCGCACCAACCAGCAGGCGAGCGGCGTCGCGGCGCTGGTGCAGGAATTCGCGCTGTCCAGCCGCGAGGGCGTGGCGCTGATGTGCCTCGCCGAGGCGTTGCTCCGCATCCCGGACAATGCCACCCGCGACGCGCTGATCCACGACAAGATCGCGCCCGGCCAATGGAAGGCGCATATCGGTAACGAGCGCTCGCTGTTCGTCAACGCGGCGACCTGGGGGCTGGTCGTCACCGGCAAGCTCACCTCCAGCGTCAACGAGGCCGGATTGGGCGCGGCGCTCACCCGCCTGATCCATCGCTGCGGCGAGCCGGTGATCCGCAAGGGCGTGGAGCTCGCGATGCGGATGATGGGCGAGCAGTTCGTCACCGGCGAGACGATCGCCGAGGCGCTGCGCCGGGCGAAGACGATGGAGGCCAAGGGTTTCGCCTACAGCTACGACATGCTGGGCGAGGCGGCGATGACGGCGGCCGATGCCGATCGCTATTATCGCGATTACGAGCAGGCGATCCATGCCATCGGCAAGGCATCGGCCGGGCGCGGCATCGTCGCGGGGCCGGGCATCTCGATCAAGCTTTCGGCGCTGCACCCGCGCTACGCTCGCGCCAAGGTGGAGCGGATGATGATCGAGCTGCTGCCGCGCGTGAAGGCGCTGGCCGCTCTGGCCAAATCCTACGACATCGGCCTCAACATCGATGCGGAGGAGGCCGATCGCCTCGAAATCTCGCTCGATCTGCTGGAGGCGCTGGCGCTCGATCCCGATCTGGCGGGCTGGAACGGCATCGGCTTCGTGGTGCAGGCCTATGGCAAGCGTTGTCCGTTCGTGATCGACTGGATCGTCGATCTGGCGCAGCGCGCCAACCGGCGGATCATGGTGCGGCTGGTCAAGGGCGCCTATTGGGACGCCGAGATCAAGCGCGCGCAGGTGGACGGGCTGCCGGGCTTCCCGGTCTATACGCGCAAGATCCACACCGACATCGCCTATGTGGCCTGCGCGAAGAAGCTGCTCGCCGCGCGGGCGTACGTCTTCCCGCAGTTCGCGACGCACAACGCGCAGACGCTGGCGACCATCTACGAGCTCGCCGGCAAGGATTTCGCGCCGGGCGACTATGAGTTCCAATGCCTGCACGGCATGGGCGAGCCGCTCTACGCGCAGGTCGTGGGCGTATCGAAGCTGGGCCGTCCCTGCCGCATCTACGCGCCGGTCGGCACGCACGAGACGCTGCTCGCCTATCTGGTGCGCCGCCTGCTGGAGAATGGCGCCAATTCCTCCTTCGTGAACCGCATGGCCGATCCGCAGGTCTCGGTGGAGGAGCTGATCGCCGATCCGGTGGAGGTGGTGCGCGCCATGCCGGAACCGGGCGCCCCGCATCCGCAGATCGCGCTGCCGGGCGATCTCTATCCCGATCGCCGCAATTCGGCCGGGCTCGATCTCAGCGACGAGACGGTGCTGACGCAGGTGGGCGAGGCGCTGAACACGCGGCACGTGTGGGCGGCGGTGGCGGCCGGTGCGGCGGGTGGCGCGCGCGACGTGCTCAACCCGGCCGATCATCGCGACATCGTCGGCACCGTGACGGAGGCGACAACGGACGAGGCGGTCGCGGCCGTCGCGCGCGCCGCCGCGTCTGGCTGGTCCGCCACGCCCGCCCCCGAGCGCGCCGCGATGCTGGATCGCGCCGCCGACCTGCTGCAGGCGCGGATGGCGCCGCTGCTCGGCCTGATCATGCGCGAGGCGGGCAAGTCCATGCCCAACGCCATCGGCGAGGTGCGCGAGGCCACCGACTTCCTGCGCTACTACGCCGTGCAAGGCCGCGCGCTGTCGTCCGATCACCGTCCGCTCGGCCCGGTGGCGGCGATCAGCCCGTGGAACTTCCCGCTGGCGATCTTCACCGGTCAGGTGGCGGCGGCATTGATGGCGGGCAATCCGGTGCTGGCCAAGCCTGCCGAGGAGACCCCGCTGATCGCCGCCGAGGCCGTCCGGATCCTCCACGAGGCGGGCGTGCCGGAGGATGCGCTCCAGCTCGTCGCCGGCGACGGCCGTATCGGCGCCACGCTGGTCGGCGCGCCGCAGGTCGCGGCCGTGATGTTCACCGGCTCGACCGAGGTGGCGCGGCTGATCCAGCGCACCCTGGCCGGGCGGCTGTCGCCCGAGGGGCGGCCGATCCCGCTGATCGCCGAGACGGGCGGTCAGAACGCCATGATCGTCGACAGCTCGGCGCTCACCGAGCAGGTGGTGGCCGACGTGATCGCGTCCGCTTTCGACAGCGCCGGCCAGCGCTGCTCGGCGCTGCGCGTGCTGTGCGTGCAGGACGAGGCGGCGGACCGCACCCTCGCCATGCTGAAGGGCGCGCTCGCCGAGCTGGCGGTACGGCCGACCGACCGGATCGGCGCCGATGTCGGCCCCGTCATCACCGCCGAGGCGCGCGACGGGATCGAGGCGCATGTCGAGCGGATGGCGGCATTGGGCGCGCGGATCGAGCGGCTGCCGCTCGGACCGGATACGGCGAACGGCACCTTCGTTGCGCCGACGATCATCGAGATCGACGACATCGCCCAGATCGAGCGCGAGGTGTTCGGCCCGGTGCTCCACGTCCTGCGCTACAAGCGGAGCGGGCTGGACGCGCTGATCGCCGCGATCAACGCCACCGGCTACGGCCTCACCTTTGGCGTGCAGACCCGGCTGGACGGGATGATCGACTATGTCACCAGCCGGATCGGGGCGGGCAATCTCTACGTCAACCGCAACATGATCGGCGCGGTGGTGGGCGTGCAGCCGTTCGGCGGCCATGGCCTCTCCGGCACCGGCCCGAAGGCGGGTGGCCCGCTCTATCTCGGCCGGCTGGTGACGGGGCCGGCAGTGACGGTGCCCGATGCACGCCCGGTCGATGCCGCGCTGGCGGATTTCGCGCGCTGGCTGGACGGGCAAGGCGAGGCGGACGCCGCGCAGGCCGCGCGGGATTATGGCACGCAATCCGTGTCCGGGGCGGTGCTGTCGCTGCCGGGGCCGGTGGGCGAGGAGAATCGCTACGGCATGCATTCGCGCGGGGTGATCCTGCTCAAGCCGGCGACCAAGGCGGGCCTGTTCGATCAGCTCGCGGCGGTGCTGGCGACCGGCAATGGCGCCGTGATCGAGGCACCGGCCGATCTGGCCGACGCGCTGCGGGGCGTGCCGGCGAGCGTAGCGGCGCGCGTTGCGGCGAAGCGTCCGGCAGCGGTTGCGGGCGCGCTGGTCGAGCGCGACGCTGGCGAGGTCTCGGCCACGCTCCACGCGCTTGCCGATCTGCCGGGGCCGCTGGTGCTGACGCAGGCCGCGCCGCGCGGCATGCACGGCGCCTATCGGCCGGATTGGCTGGTGCAGGAGGTGGCGGTGTCCACCAACACCACGGCATCGGGCGGCAATGCGACGCTGATGGCGATCGCCTGACAGAAATATCGCGCGCCGGGGAATAACCGGCGCGCCCGTCCGGTCCTTGCTTCGAACCTCATCGAAGCGGGACGCATTCCATGGACGATCACGATATCCTGAACCCCCGGCTCGACCGGCGCGGCATGCTGATGCGCTGCGCCGGCTGGGCCGGGACGGCGGCGCTCTACACCGTGTCGGGGGGCATTGTCTCCTCGATGGGGCTGGATGCCGCGCTCGCCGCCAGGCCGCGCACCGGCGGCCCCAGGCCCTTCACCTTCCTGCAGATCAGCGACACCCATATCGGCTTCGACAAGGCCGCCAATCCCGATGCCCGCGGCACCGCCATCCGCGCTGTCGAGCGTATCCGGGCGCTGGCCATCAAGCCCGATCTCATCCTCCACACCGGGGACATCACGCATCTCTCCAAGGACGAGCAGTTCGACGATGCGAAGCAGATCCTCTCCGATCTCGGCGCGCCGATTTTCTTCGTACCGGGCGAGCACGATTTCCTCGACGAGGGACAGGGCAAGGCCTATCTCGCGCATCACGGCCAGGGCACGCTGGGCAGCGGCTGGCAGAGCTTCGACCATGACGGCGTGCACTTCGTGGGCCTCAACAATGTCGCGGCGCTGAAGCCCGGCGGCATGGCGCATCTGGGCGACGACCAGCTCGCCTGGCTGGCCAAGGACCTCGCCCCGCTCTCCGCCAGCACGCCGATCGTGGTGTTCGGCCACATTCCGCTCTGGACGGTCTACGAGGCGTGGGGCTGGGGGACGGACGACAGCGCGCAGGCGCTGGCGCTGCTCGCCCGATTCGGCTCGGTCACCGTGCTCAACGGCCATATCCACCAGATCCTCAGCAAGGTGGAAGGCAATGTCACATTCCACTCGGCGCGCTCGACGGCCTATCCCCAGCCGGCGCCGGGGGCCGCTCCGTCGCCCGGTCCGCTCAAGGTACCGGCGGAGCAGCTTCCTTCCATGCTCGGCATCCGCACCGCCGCCTTCGTGCGCGGCAATGCGCCGATCGCGCTGATCGAGCAGACGCTTGCCTGACCCTTCCCATCCGGAGACTGCCATGACCCTGTTTTCCCGCGCCTGTCGCCGTGCCCTGCTGCTCGCTCTGCTGGCGGCGCCGCCCGTCACGCTGGCGGCCAGCCATGTCGTCGCGGCGGCGCCCGCCCGGACGCAGAATGTCGCGATCAAGATGTTCGCCTTCACGCCGCAGGTGATCACCGTCCCGCCCGGCACCACCGTCACCTGGACCAATGCCGACGAGGACCCGCACACCGTCACCGCCAACGACAAGAGCTTCCATTCGGCGGCGATGGACGAGGACGACACGTACAGCTTCACCTTCACCAGGCCGGGCGAATATGCCTATTTCTGCTCGCTCCACCCGCATATGACCGGCAAGGTCATCGTGAAGGGCTGACATGCGGGCGCGGGGCGGAGGCGATCGGTCATGACAGGCGGCGGGCTCTTCCGGCCCCGGCTCGTCTTCTCCGCCGCGCGTCGCGGTGGCGAGACGCGCCCCGCGCCCGATCAGGGGGAACGTTTCCGCAGCGTGATGCTGCCGCACATGGATGCCGCCTATACGCTCGCGCGCTATCTCACCCGCGATCCGAGCGCGGCCGAGGACATCGTGCAGGAGGCCTTCCTGCGCGCCTATCGCAGCTTCGCCGACTGGCGTGGCGAAGCGGCCAAGGCGTGGCTGCTGGCGATCGTCCGCAACTGCTTCCTCAACAGCGTCTCGACCGCCGCCGCCCGTGCCCAGACCCGCGACATCCACGATTGGCAGGGCGAACTGCCCGCCGAGCTGATCGCGCGGGACGATCCCGAATCCCTGCTGGCCGATCGCAGCGAGGCGGCGATGCTGCGCGCGACGATCGAGCAATTGCCCGAGCCTTTCCGGGAGACGCTGGTGCTGCGCGAACTGGAAGAGATGAGCTACAAGGACATCGCCACCATCGCGCAGGTTCCCATCGGCACCGTCATGTCCCGCCTCTCCCGCGCCCGCCAGATGCTGGCCGAACTGCTGCTGCCGGGCGATGCACAGGGAGCCCGGGCATGAGCCTGCATCCCGACAAGCTGCCGCTGATCCACGGCCTGCTCGACGGCGAGCTGGACGCTGCCAACACGCTGGCGATCGAGGCGCATCTGAAAAGCTGCGGCGACTGTCGCACCGAGATGGATCGCATCCAGCATGTGCGCGACCGGCTGAGCGCGGCCACCCTGCGTGATCGCGCGCCGGATCGCCTGCGTGGCCGGATCGAGGCGATGCTGGAGAGCGAGACCGGCGTGGCGCCTGCGGCGAAGCCCGCATCCCCGCCGCGGGCGCGCGGGCTGGCGGCGCATGTGTGGAACGGCCGCTGGGCTTCTGGCGCGCTCTCGGGCGCGATCGCGGCGAGCCTCGCGCTCGTCTTCGCGGTGCCCCAGCTCACTTATACCGACACAGCGGACCAGCTCGTGCAGAGCCATGTCCGCTCGCTGCTGGTCGGCCATGTCGTCGATGTCGCCACCTCCAACCGGCACGTCGTGAAGCCCTGGTTCAACGGCAAGGTCGATTTCGCGCCGCCGGTGCCGGAACTGGCCGACGAAGGCTTTCCGCTGGTCGGCGGCCGGCTCGATTATGTCGACGATCATGCGGTGGCGGCGATCGTCTACCGGCGGCGGCTCCACACCATCAACCTGTTCGTGCGGCCCGCCAGGACGCTGTCGCTGCCGGGCGCGGTCGCCAGCCGGCACGAGGGCTACAGCCTGCTGCGCTGGACGGCGGGCGGGCTGGAATTCTGGGCCGTCTCCGATCTCGACGAGACCGAGCTCAGGCTGTTTCGCCAGACCTATACCGCGCGCGCGTCCTGACCGGGGCGGGGCGGGATCGGCGGGATGCTCGCCAGCGAGGACTGGATCGCGCCGCGCACCGCCGCGAGGTGGCGGAGATTGTCGGCGCCGCTCGCGCCGTCGATCATGGGACTGTAGTCGCGCGGCACCACGCCTTGGCCGTCGAGCACGGCGAACCAGCTCGCATCGCGGAACAGTTCGTCGGTGGTGAGCACGATGCGGCCGGATTGCTCGAAATGGCCGATCTTGCGGGCCAGCGTCTCGGGAATCGCCATCTCCTGCCGCTCGCGCCACATCGGCTCGGTGCGGCCGGCGGTGCGGTGATAGTGCAGGATCAGGAAATCGCGGACATCCTCCATCTCCTGCCCGAAGACCCGGTTGAACTGGTCGGCGAGCAGCGGCGAGCAGCCGCCCGCCGGGAAGAGCGACAACAGCTTGGCGATGCCGCTCTGGATCAGGTGGATGCTGGTCGATTCCAGTGGCTCCAGGAAGCCGCTCGACAGGCCGATGGCGACGACATTGCCCACCCATGGCCGCCGGCGCGCGCCGGGCGTGAAGCGGATCAGGCGCGGATCGGCGATGGGCGGGCCATCCATGCCCGCGATCAGCGACTGGCGGGCGCTCTCCTCGTCCTGGAAGCGGCTGGAGAAGACATAGCCGTTGCCGACCCGGTGCTGGAGCGGGATGCGCCAGCGCCAGCCGGCTTCGGCGGCGGTGGCGCGGGTGTAGGCGGTCACCTGCGTCTCGACGGCGCTGGGGGCCGCCCAGGCGCGGTCGCAGGGCAGCCAGTGGGTCCAGTCGTCGAAGCCCGCCGCCATCGTCTCCTCGATCAGCAGGCCGCGCAGGCCCGAGCAATCGATGAAGAGATCGCCCGCCGCCTCGGCGCCGGTATCGGTGGCCAGCGCGGTGACGAAGCCGGTATCGGGATCGCGGTCGATGCGGCTGACCTTGCCCTCGATCCGCGTCACGCCGGCTTTCTCGGCCCGCCCGCGCAGATGGCGGGCATAGAGACCGGCATCGAAATGATAGGCATAGCCCAAGGTCGAGAGCAGGGAGCGGGGATCGCCCACCGGATGCGTGAAACGGCCGGCATGGGCCGCCTGTGCGGTGAGCGAATAGGCCTCGGCCGGGGTCGTGTCGCCGTCGAGCCGGCCGCGGATCAGGCGATGGAGGAACATCACCCCGTCGCCCGGCGGGCCGAAGGTGCCGAAGGGGTGGAGATACCGGCTGTCCGGCCCGTTCCAGCCGACGAATTCGATGCCGAGCTTCACCGTCGCCTTGGTCTCGGCCATGAACGCCGCTTCGTCCAGGCCGACGATCTGGTTGAACCAGTGGATGGTCGGGATCGTCGCCTCGCCGACGCCGATCGTGCCGATGGCATCGGATTCGATCAGCGTGATGGCGATCGGCTGGCCGGCGAGCACGCGGGAGAGCGCGGCGGCGGTCATCCAGCCGGCGGTGCCGCCGCCGAGGATGACGATGCGGCGGATGCGGGTGTCGCTCATATGCTGTTCCTAGGAGGTGTGGGCCTTCGATGAAACCGTTCGTGCTGAGGAGCCGCTTCGCCAGGCTCAGTCCTCAGGGCGAACGGGGGCAAGGGCTCATGCAGCCGGGCACGCGGTGCCGGGCGCGGAGGATGGCCGCTTGAGCGCGAGATAGACGGTGCTCCACAGCTGCGCGGCGTTGGATTCGTCCACGTCCGCCCCGTTCGCGCCGAACGCCACCACCTGGTAGCGGCCGCCCGCATAGCGCCACGACCAGAGTTCCGAACTCTGCACGGCGCGCGTGGCGTCGATGCCGTCCCACAGGCAGGATTGCGCCACGGCCAGCGCGCGGCGGGTATCGGCCGGCAGGTCGCGCCGTTCGAGCTGGCGGGCGAGGCCGGCGGCGGCCAGCGCCTGCTGCCAGCTCCAGATCACCGTGCCGTGATAGGCGCTGGGGCTGAACCTTGCCTGCAGCGCCGGATCGGCGAAGACGGGGTTCGCCACGAGCAGCCCCGCGCCGGTGCGCAGGCCGGCGGGGAAGGGGCGGGTGAAGAGGGCGGCGGTGTCGGCCAGTTCTCCGGCGGAGGGATGGCCGAAGAGCAAGGCGAAGCCCTCGTCGCTGTTCTGGATGGGGATCGCGCGGCCGCCCGCATCGAGCGACAGCGCGCGGAACCGCACCGGGGCGGCCCCGATCGCGCGGAGCGCCGGATCGGCCGGTACGCCGGCTTGCGCGGCATAGGCCGAGACGGCGCGCTTGGCCGCATCGGCCGGGATCGACTGATCGAACAGCGCTGGAGCCTTCGCGCGCCATACCGATGCGATCGTCGTCAGCCGGTCGAGAAGCGCCGTGTCGCCGGGCTTGAGGTAAGGCTTGAGCAGGCCGCTGGCGTTCAGCCGTTCGGCGGCCTCCAGCGCGGCGGGGAGAAGGATGGCGTTGACGTCATAGGGCAGACGCCCGCCGCCCAGCCCGTCATTGCTGTCGCGCCATTCGCCGGCGTCCATGCCGGGGTTGAGCGCGATCAGGTTCGCCGCCTTCGGATCCCTGGCGAAGGGCTCCGCCCTGGCGGCGACGAGGCGGATGTTGCGCAGCATCAGGTCACCGAGGCGGGCGCCCTGGTCGGTTTCCGCGAGGAAGGCGGCGGCGCGCGCGCGGCCGCGCGGATCGTCCAGCAGCCAGGCCCGCGCCACGGGCGCGAGCAGGAAGTCGCTGTCGATCATCTTGTAATTGTAGACCGGCGCGTCGGAGGAACTGCCATCGGCCTTGCGGTGATCGAGGATGGCGAATTCGCCGATATCCTCCTCGTGCGCGACCTCGCCCGTGGGCGACAGGCGTTCGAGCACCGAGCGCAGCCCGGTCTCCACCGCCGCCGGCTGCAGCGCGGGCATCAGTAGGCGGACGGACATCAGCGTGTCGCGGCCGAAATAGGTGTCGAAGCGCCACGAGCCGGCGAGGAACTTCTCGCGATAGCTCAGAAACTCCAGCGCGCGCCGCGCGGCCGGATCGGCATTGGCCTGCGCGTTGAGCAGGTCGGTTCCGGCGACGGGCGTCAGCGGCGCCTCACCGGTGAGGGCGGTGACGGCGAGGCGGATAATGCCGTCGGGGCCGGCCTCGATGGCCTGTCCATCGACGCGGCCGCCCGTGACGCGCAGCGCCAGCCGGTAGCCGGGCGCGCCGTCGAGACGATCGCGGGCCCATGTGATCGTGTCGCCTTGCACGGTCGGCGCGGTCAGCACCTCGGCCGGGGCGGTGCCGAGCCCCTGATAGTCCCGCAGCACACGGATGCTCGACAGCACGGCCTGCTTCACGACCAGCCTGGGCGCCTTGATCGCGATGGCGAAGGATATGCCGTGCAGCGGGCGCCCTTTGGAGTCCGGCACGGTCAGCGGTGCGGCGGGGGCGGGCATCGACCAGTCGGCGCCTTGCGCCAGCGTGTCGAACCACAGGCCGACGCCGCTGTTGCCGGCCGGGAAGGCGACGATCAGGCGCGGCTTGTCGCCCGATTTCAGGACGATGTGCGCGGAGACCGGACCGGAGCGCACGAAGCTGTTGAGGTTGAGGCCCTCGCGCTGGACGAAATCGTGCGAGGGTGCCGCCGCGCCGAGAAGGGCTGTGCCGGCGAGCGCGAGGAGGGCGGCGCGGGGGTTTCTCGAATAAGCCATTGCCGAAACTCCTCGCGCCGACAGACGGGGCCTTTTTCCGTTCGCCCCGAGCGAAGTCGAGGGGCTGGCCGAGCGGAGCCGAGGCCGTTGCGGCGCTTGTGGCTGTGCCTCGACTTCGCTCGGCACGAACGGGATGGTTAAGTTCGGGAAAAAAGGGCGGCCGACCACAGGGGCCGGCCGCCCAGGAGGGAAGCTTAAAGCTTGATCGTCGCCGAGACCTGCGCGTTGCGGCCGACGATCGCGCGGCCATAGAAATTGCCGTTGACGATCGTCTGGGTCTGGCCCTGGCGCGGATTGCCCTCGGTGAAGCCCTTGGCGTTGGTGAGGTTGTCGACGCTGGCCGAGATGTTGATCTTCTCGGAGACGTTGACGCTCGCGCCTACGGTGAACACCGAATAGCTCGGCAGCGCGATGCCGTTGCCCGAGTCCGCGAAGATCTTGCCGATATATTTCCAGCGGCCGTAAATCTCGCCCAGCCCACCCGGCAGGATGAAGGAGGGCGTGACCGTCAGCAGCTTCTTGGGTGTGCGCTCCGGCGTGTTGCCGTTGTAATCGGGCACATCCTTGCCGTTGTCCTGGATGCCGGTCAGCTTCGGCACCTGGTAGACGCCCGTCACGTTCAGGCTGAAGAAACGGACGGGGCGGATGTCGGCATCCACCTGCACGCCGTTGGTCTTGCTGTTCGCCTCGACGTTGATCTGGTTCGTCTGATTGTCCGGATCGTTGAACTGGTAGGACAGGTTCTTGATGATGGTGCGGAAGCCCACCACCGAAGCGGTCAGCCAGTGGGACTGCCAGCGGAGGCCGCCTTCGTAGAGCGTCAGGCCGGTCGGCTTGTGGGTGCCGCCGGTATCGCCGCCGTTGGTCTGGAAACCCCGCGCGCCGCGCGCATAGAGCGACAGGTTGTCGGTCAGCTCGTAATTGGCGCCCGCCGTGTAGGCCCAGTCGTGATAGGTGGCCTTGGCGTGGGTGTAGGTGCCGTCGAAGGTGCTGCCCGTATTGTTGAACAGGCCCGGCGTGCCGGCGGGGACGAGCTCGTTGATGGCGTTGCCGGCGGCATCCGTCAGCTGGTTGCCGATGTCGACGCTGACGTGCTGATGCTCGTAACGCGCGCCGAAATCGATGTGCAGGCGGTCGCCGATCTTCATTTCGTCGTTGAAGTAGCCGGAGAGCGAGGTCACCTGATCCTTGAAGATGCCCTGGCCCCAATTGCCGTAGCTCACCAGGCCGTTGTTGGTCAGCGAGCCGACCACGCCGCCGCCGGCATCCAGCGCGACGAGATCATAGACGTGCGAATTGTTGCTCACTGAGTTCAGCACGGTCGCGACCGCCGACTGGTCGTTGGAGCGGCGCACGTTGTAGACCATGCCGCCGACGGTCAGCGAGTTGTCGATCGCGCCGGCCGAGTGATCCCACTTCGCGCCGAAGTCGCTGCCGAAATCCTTGGTGCTGAGCGTCTGGTGGTTGAGCACGGTCTGCTGGAGCAGGCCGTTGCCGCCGATCGCGGCCAGCCCGGCGGCGTTGGACGCGGCGATCACCTGGCCGGTGCGCAGGTCCTTCAGGCCGAACTGGGTCGCCGTCGGGAACATCGTGTGCGCGACATTGAAATATGTGGCGTTGGAGCCCTGGATCGGGGTCAGGCCGGCGAGCGGCGAGGTCGTTTCGTTCAGGTAGCTGGCGGCCGTCGTCAGGCCGGCGGTGCCGGAGCCCGAGCCCGGGAAGATGCCGTTGAAGTCGTAGAACCCGTCCAGATAGCGGGCGCGGCCGAACAGCGAGACCTCGCTGCTGATCGGCTTCTCGATGTCGAGGCGATAGACCGTCGAGCGGACATGCACGCCGTTGGTCGAGCTGAAGCGGCGCAGCGTGTTGCCGGTCGCCGAGGCGTCCGGCACCAGGAAGTCGGCGAAGCTGTTGCCGCCGACATCGTCTGTCTTGAGGTTCAGGCCCGGAATGCTGCTGATCTTGCCGCTCGCCGAGACGGCGAAGGGCATGTCGGCATAATAAGGATTGTGCTGGTCGCCATGCTTGATGGTGAAGCGGATGAAGCCGCCATCGTCGAACTTCTTCTCCAGCATCGCCTTCACGTCATAGGCATTGTAGGAGAAAGCGGACTTGCGGACGCCCTTCTGCGAGGTTGCGTAGCCGCCCACGCTGAACGCCCAGCCGTCCGTGATCGGGGCCGAAAAATAGGCGTCCGTGCGCAGATCGCCATAGGTGGCGCCGGTGAAGCGCACCGAGGCGGTCGGCTTGTCATGGTTGGGCTTCAGCGAGATGAAGTTGATCGTGGCGCCCGCGCCGTTGGGCGCGAGCACGCCCGACGTGCCGCCCTCGACCGCTTCCATGCGGTCGATCGTGATGTCGTTCTGGAAATAGAAATCGGCGCCGCCGCCGCCGTAGAGGATCGGCATGCCATCCTCTTCCAGGGTGATGAAGGTCTGCGCGCCGCCGCGCAGGCCGCGCACGGAATAATTGTTCGAGATCGGGCCGGCCGTGCCCTCGACGAACACGCCGGGCACCAGCTCGAGCGTCTCGGCGGTGGAGCGCGGCGCCTTGCGCAGGAGGTCGGCGGCGTTGGCCAGCGTGACGTTGGACGAGGAGTTGAACAGCGTGCGCTTGCCCGAGGTGTTGCCGGTGACGACGATTTCCTGCAGCCCCTGCGTATCCGCGACGGGCGGCTGGGCACCCGGCGCCTGGGTGGCGTTCGGAGCGGTGGCGTCGGTGGCCGGCGCGCTCATCGGCGCGGTCGCCTGCGGGGAATAAGCGACGGTGGTGAAGCCGCTGCGCGGGGCCGACGCCGCCGCGCCGCTGCGATCGGCGATCACGGCGGTGCGGCCGTCAAAGGAGACAAGGCGGAGATGGCTCGGACCGATCAGGCGGCGCAGGCCTTCCTCGACCGTGTAGCTGCCCTTGAGGCCGCCGACCTGGCGCCCCTTGGTGGCGGCGCTCGGCGCGAGCACCTGGATGCCGGCCTGCTGGGCGAAGCTGACGATCGCGTCGGCGGCGGGCTGGGCCGGCACATCGAAGCTGCGCACCTGGCCCTGCGCAAGGGCCGGGCCGGCGACGGCGGCGACAGCCAGCGCTGTCATCGAGGCTGAAAAGAACGGACGGCTGCCGAGCGGCATCATACTCTCCCCTGTTATGCACCTGCGTTTCTTCGCGACGCATGATGCCAGATGCGCCGCCTGAAACTTTCCGTCAGGCGGTCGCAAAATATTTCAGGGAACGATCCGGATCGTGTTTCGATCCCGCTCGACATGGCCGCCGACCATCGCGGCGCCGGCGGTGGCGAAACCGTCGAGATCGTCGGTGCGGAACCAGCCGACCACCTGCTTGTCGGCCAGCGACGGATCGATCACGAGCTGCTCCGCATGATAGCGGTTGAACTCGGCCGCCGCCGCCGCGAGCGTCATGTCGTCGAGCACGATGCGGCCGTCACGCCAGGCGAGTGTCTGGTCGGGCGCCGCCGGCACCAGCGAGGCCATCTCGACGCCGCCGATGTCGCTCACCTTGGCGCGATTGCCGGCCGAGACGAAGACGGGCTCGGCGTCGCTGTCCGTGGACCAGAGCTTCACGGTGCCCTCGGTCACCGTCACTTCCGATCCGCCGTCGCGGCGGCGCACGTCGAAGGCGGTGCCGACCGCCTGCACGCGCACCGGCCCGGCATGGACGGTGAAGGGGCGGCGGTGGTTCCTGGCGACCTCGAACCAAGCCTCGCCCTCGGCCAGCTCGACGTCGCGCCGATCGCGGGTGAAAGCGACGCGCAGCCGGCTGGCGCTGTTGACCACGGCGACGGATCCGTCGTCGAGCGGCAGGCGCCGGATCTCGCCGATGCCGGTGCTGATCGGCGTGCCCTTCGGCCAGAGGCGCAGGCCGATGCCGCCCGCGATCGCCGCCGCGAGGCCACTGGCGCTGAACTTCAGGAACCAGCGGCGATCGGTGGCGGGTTCCGGTTCGGGCGTTTCGTCCTCGATCGGGGCCAGGGCCCGGCCGCGATCGAGCAGGCTCAGCGCCGCCTGCGCGCGCAGCAGGGCACCACGGTGCCGGCGATCGGCGTCCAGCCATTGCCCGAGCCTGTCCTGCTCGGCATCGTCGAGGCCGCGCTCGATGCGGGCGGCCCACTGGCAGGCGAGATCGTCGATCATCGCTGCTCCTTCGCCTTGCTGGTGCGGGAGGCGGGCTTGCGCCGGGTCGGCATCTCGGCGCGCTCCTCGTCGGTGAGCTGGTCGAGGATGCGGCGCAGGCCGCGCGCCACCTCATTCTCGACCACGGTTTCGGTAAGGCCCAGGCGGGCCGCGATCTCGCGTTGCGGCACGCCCTCGATCTTGCGCAGGCGGAAGACCTGGCGGGCGCGGTCGGGCAGGCCCTCGATCAGCCGCTCGACCCGCTCCAGTGCGCGGCGGCCGGCGACGACGCGCTCGGGCGAGCCCTGTTCCTCGGGCGCCAGCTCCAGCTCGGCGAGGCCGCTGGCCGCTTCGATGCTGACCACGCGCTCGCGGCGGATCTGCTCCAGCACGACGTTGCGCGCGGTGCGGAACAGGTAGCGGCGCGGATCGTCGATATGCTCGACGTGGGTGAGCGTGGCGATGCGGCAATAGGCTTCCTGCACCACGTCATCCACATCGATCGCCGGAAAGGCGGCGCGCAGCCACGCGCGCAGCTGCCGCTCGTGCGGCAGGATGTGGCGACCCACCCATCCTATCAGTTGCTGCGACATCGTGACCATGGCTGGAGCGATAGATGCCGGAGATCGCTGTTTCCGTCAGGAGGGGGCATGATTTTTTATGATGGCGCGCGCCCGGCATACAGCAACCGCCCTTCGCCCAGCATCGCGAGCAGGGCCGCGATGTCGGCGGGCGAGACGGCGAAACAGCCGTCGCTGCGCCCGAGCTTGCCCTGCTGCGCGAGCACCGAGGCATCCGCATACCAGGCCGAGTGGATCACGATCGCGCGCTCCTCGGCATGGGCGTTGGTGGGATCGAGGCCGATGAGCCGCAGCGAAAGGCCATGGACGCCGGTATAGACGGGGCCTGTGAGATAGGCTCCCTCGGACGTGGCGGCCGATCCCACGACATCCGAGAAGGTCTGCAACATGCCCGTATGATCGGGATCCGATCCGCGCCCGTGGGTGACGCGGAGGCTGGTCGTGGTGCCCGTGAGGATGTCGACGAGGTGCAGTCGGGGGGTGGACGAGGGCAGGCCGAAATCGGCGATGGCGATCACGTCCCGCGACCAGACCAGGGCATTATGCCTGGACAGGGCATCGAGGGCGCGGCCGACGAGGGTGCGGTTCACGCCTGTCGCGGCGGCGGCGAGGCCCTGCTGGGGCGATGTCCGGCCGATCGCGGGCAGGCTCGCGATCATGCCGAGAAGGGCGCGGCGGGAAACAGAGGGGGCGGCCATGGGCGGAGCCTAACACGGGCTTGGCCGGAGCGCTCGCGGATCGTGTTCGTTCATGGCATGGATGATGGTCAACATGGCCTTCTATCAACATGGCCTTCTAAAGGTGGAGGAACTCCACCGCATGGCGGCCGTTGGCGTTGGTGGACCTCACGGGTCCTTTCGCAGCGTCCTGTCATGTGGCGCCGCAAAAAAATTGATCGAGGTCAGGGAACCCGATCGCCCTCCAAACGCTTTGCTGCCCCAGGTGGTTAATGCCATACCTGTGGCATCTACTGTGCTTCGCTGATCGTCGGCGAAATAATCCACAGGACGCCGTGAATCACGAAAATAACTGGAAGTAACAATATTCTCTCGGAGAGTATCCGTAAGTATTTACCCATTAACAAGAATGGTTAACCAATTCGGTTCATCGTGCTGATGCGGCAATTGATCTTGGGTCAATCGCCGCGCGCTTGACATAGGTGGGGTATCGAAACCCATTTCCGTCGTCGACCCGGGGCATTCGCTTTGAGAGCCGGGCCGAGGCGTAAAGGGAGTAGATATGACGGGAGTGCAGCGTTTCAGGGGTGTCGGCATCGTAGCCTCCCTGCTGGCATCGGTGGCGATCGGTCTTCCCGCTGCGGTCGCCCAAACTGCCGCTCCGGTTGCGCCGAGCCCGGCATCGTTCGCTCCGTCGGCTGCGCCTTTGCTCAGCCTTGCCGGAATCGGTTATCGCGATGGCATCGAATTTACCGGATATGAGGGCAAGCGCGACCTCTTCTTTCGCGTTCCCGCCGGCGCGTGGCTGAGCGGCACGCACCTGTTGCTGCCCTATGAGGCGAGCGCCGCGACAGGGGCGGGACGCAGGACGCTGACGGTGATGGCCGGCGGCAAGGTGCTCCGCCAGATCGCGCTCGCCGACGGGCCGGGCACCGCCGACATCCCCGTGCCGGCCGAGGCGATCGACGGCGGCACGCTGCGCGCCACCCTGATCTACAGCGGCGGCGAGTCCGCCAACCGCTGCGCCGATCGCCGGCTGGGTGCGGACCATCTTCATCTCGATCCCGAAGGCGGACTGGCGCTCGACATCGCGGCCGGCGCGCAGGTGCCGGTTGCCGTCGCGGCCGCGCTGGTCGGGCCGAAGCCGGGCATCACGCTGCCGGCTTCGCCGACGCCCGAGCAGGCGGCGGCCGCCTTGACCGTGATCGCCGCGCGGGGCGGCGGCACGTTCGGCTCGGCCGGCGGCGCCGTCCAGATAGCGGGCGCGTCCGATCCCGCGCTGCGATCGATTGCGACGGGTGGCCGGCCCGGTCTCGCGATCGGCGGGCCTGACCCGGCGGCGGCGGCCCGTGCGGCCTTTTCCGGTCTCTCGGATTTGCTCGCTGCGCCGAGCATCCAGCAGCTCACGGTACGTCCGCACCGCGACGGCCGGCTCCATCTGAGCGATCTGGGCGCCGATCCCCGCGCCACCGAAATCGCGGACGAGGGCGGCTGGACGATCGCCTTGCCCGCCTCGCGCCTGCCCAAGGGCAAGACGGTGAAGGGCCTGTCGATCGATGTCGCCGCCGTGCCGGACGGCAATCCGAGCCCCGCCAGCCTCTCGGCCTGGATGAACGGCGTGCTGCTCGGCAGCGTGCCGATCGAGACCGTGGGCACCACCCACCTCGATGTGCGCGTGCCGGACGGGATGGTCCATTCGCTGAACGGCATCGAGGTTCGCGTCACCCGCCAGCAGACGGAGGATTGCGGCGACATCCCGCGTGGTTTCCCGGTGCAGTTGCTCGGCACCAGCGAAGTCCTGCTGGGCGATGCCGGCAAGCTGGAGGCGTTCCACGATTTCGCCGCCGCCGCGGGGCAGGGGCTGACCGTGGTGATCCCCGATGCGGGTGCGCTTCCGCTGGCCGGCAAGGCCGTGGCGGGGCTGGTCGGCGGCGACGTGCCGATCCGGGTCTCCTATGGTGCGATGCCGGCGGACGGCCCCGTCCTCTATATCGGCGCGACACCGCCGCCGGGCACCACGCCCAGGCTCGGCCTCGCCAATGGCCGCATCACGCTTGCCGCCGGTGACGGGCAGGCCGACATCGATCTGCCCGATGCCGGCACGCAGACGCTGGCGCAGCTGCTCGATGCAGGCGGCCGCCCGGTGCTGTGGGTGCGTCCCGCCGCGCAGGGGCCGGTGCCGTCGACCTTGTGGCTCGATCAGGGCGATGTAGCCTTTGTCTCCGGGGATGGCGCGGTCACGCCGCTCTCCACCGCGCATGACCGGCTGACGCCGCTGATCGGCCCGCCGCCACCGCCGCCTTGGTGGCAGACCTACCAACACTGGATCTTCCTGGCGCTCGGGCTGCTGGTCGGACTGCTGATCGTCGCCTGGTCGTTCCGGCCGTCGATCAAGAAAGCCAAGCCTGGGCAGGAATCGTAACATGAGGAGCGTAGCTTTGCAGATACTGGTCACGGGCGGCGCCGGCTTCGTCGGTTCTCATTTGTGCGAACGGCTCCTGCGCGAAGGTCATCGCGTGGTGTGCCTGGACAATTTCTCGACCGGATCGGTGGATAACGTCCATGCCATGCCGCATGCCGAGCGGTTTGTCGTGATCGACCGCGACGTCTGCGATCCGATCCTGATGGACCTGCCCAAGTTCGACGAGATCTACAATCTCGCCTGCCCGGCCTCGCCGCCGCATTATCAGGCGGACATGGTGGCGACGATGCGCACCTGCTCGGACGGCACGCGCAACGTGCTGGATCGGGCGGCGCGCGACGGCGCGCGCGTCTTCCATGCCTCCACCTCCGAAATCTACGGCGATCCGGAGGTGCATCCGCAGGTCGAGGACTATACCGGCAACGTCCACACGATCGGCCCGCGCGCCTGCTATGACGAGGGCAAGCGCTATGCGGAATCACTGGTCCACGCTTATGCCGAGCAGCACGGCGTCGACGCCAAGATCGCGCGGCTGTTCAACACCTACGGCCCGCGCATGCGGACGGATGACGGGCGGCTGATCTCCAACTTCGTCACCCAGGCACTGACCGGCGTGGACGTCACCGTCTATGGCGACGGTACCCACACCCGCTCGCTCTGCTATGTCGAGGATACGGTGGACGGCATCGTCCGCCTGATGCGCTCGGCCGTGCCGGCGGCGGTGCCGGTCAATCTCGGCAACCCCGTCGAGATGCGCGTGCTCGACATCGCGCGGCAGGTGCTGGCGGCGACGGGCAGCGCGTCTTCCATCGTCCATCGCGACCTGCCGGTCCACGATCCGATGCGGCGGATGCCCGACATCCAGCGCGCCATAGCCTTGCTGGGATGGAAGCCCGTGATCGGCCTGCAGGAGGGGCTGGAGCGCACCATCGCCTATTTCCAGGGCCGGCTCCGCGAGGAGCAGGGCGGCGGCATGGCCGCGGCCGGCTGAGGCTCTGCCCGTGCCGGGGGCGACCGACACCCTGACGGCGGTGCTGTGCGTGGCGTTCGTGGGGACCCAGATCCTCTACGCGCTCGCCTTCTGCATCGACATCTACCTCTTCCGCCTGCCGATCGATCAGGTCGACATGCGCGAGGAGGCGGATCTCCAGCCGCAGGATTATCCGCGCATCACGCTCTTCTATCCCGTGCTCCGGGAACTGGAGGAGACGATGCGCACCACCTTCATTTCGCTGCGCCGGCTGCGTTACCCGAAGCATCTGTTCCGTGTCGTCTCGATCCCCAATGCCGACGATGCCGAGACCGTGGCCAGCCTGCGCCGGCTGCAGCGGGAGTTCGATTTCCTCGAAGTGATGGAGATCCCCAAGACCTCCGATCCTTCGTGGAGCGCGGTGTGGGACCAGTGGGAGGCGAACCCCAAGGCCTATTGGTGGCATGACGGGCCGCGCGCCAGGATGAAGGATCTGCCGCCCAAGAAGACGCGCCAGCTGATCTACGCCTTCTACACGCTGGCGGCCGAGGACTTGGCGAGCAAGGGCGACTTTCTCGTCAATTACATCGATGCGGACAGCTGCCCGCCGGAGGATCACCTGATCGCCGCCGCGATCGGCATGCAGCGCTTCGACGTGCTGCAGGCGAGCAATATCGCCGGCAACCTCAACGATACGCTGGCCTGCTCCTGGCACGCCTTCGATCACATGGCGTGGGACGGGCGGAAATATCCGCACCTCACCGGCGGCGGCAAGCAGCCCTTCTGGGTGCTGGGCAAGGGGCTGTTCTACCGGGCTTCCGATCTCGTCGCGCTCGGCGGCTGGCACCCCTGGATCACGATCGAGGATCCCGAGGTCGGCCTGCGCTTCTGGAAGAACGGCAAGCGACTGGGGTTCATTGAAAATCCGCTGATCGAGGAGGTGCCCGCCACCTTCGGGCGCGGCATCACGCAGCGCAAGCGCTGGGTCGCCGGCTTCTTCCAGAGCCTCGACGTGCCGCTGAAGGCGCTTGGCTACACCTGGCTGGAGCGGGTGAAGGCGTGGGCGATCTTCCTGCCGTGCCTCAGCTACTGGATCAATCCGATCGGCCTGCCCGTCGGCATCTGGGCGCTGTGGCGCTGGGCGCACGGCACCGGCCCGCTGCCGGCCTGGACGGTGATGCTCTCGGTGGCGAACATCACCTGCTACGGGCTCGCCATGGCGCTGCTCTACCTGTCGGTATGGCGCCGCACCGCGCTGGTGCTGGAGCGCAAGCGGGACCGGCTGCGCTACCTCGTCCGCTGCAACCCCATCTTCCTGATGATCTGGGGGCTGATCTGGATCGCGCCCTTGTGGATCGGCTGGCGGATGTACCGGAAGGATGGCGGCCTCGTCTGGGAACGCACCGAAAAGATCGACGCCAACAACCGCCTCGTCCGCCGCGTGACGGGCGGGGACAAGGAGCCGGTATGAACGACGCTTGCTTCAATGACGGGACGGAGCGGTGAGATGATCACCGTGGAGACAAGGGTGCATCCCCTCGTGGCATCACGACCGTTGAACGGATTGCTGATCCCCATC
>Ga0105239_10000059_pt1 | contig 155685 bp, 147 predicted proteins | sample KBSC44metaG_FD_92761 | JGI IMG/M metagenome (GOLD analysis project Ga0105239, IMG submission 92761) | Corn rhizosphere microbial communities from Kellogg Biological Station, Michigan, USA - KBS C4-4 metaG | ecosystem: Host-associated > Plants > Roots > Rhizosphere > Soil | place: Michigan... | reverse complement strand
CATTTTCTGTTTACCTCCTGATTATTTTAACGAATCTGTAACATAAGGTAATAAACCGATGTGGCGTGCACGCTTAACAGCCTGGGCCACTTTACGCTGGAATTTTAATGAAGTTCCGGTTAAACGGCGAGGTAATACTTTACCCTGATCGTTAACAAACTTTAATAAAAAGTTCGCGTCTTTGTAATCGATGTACTTAATGCCATTCTTTTTGAAACGGCAGTATTTTTTACGTGTGTCCTCTACTTTAGGGGCGGTAACGTATTTAATTTGTTCGTTTGCCATTACTGTGCTGCCTCCTCTGCTTTAGCTGGTTTTTTGTTGAAAGCACCACTGCGTTTTTTCTCGTTGTAAGCAACAGCGTGCTTATCTAAGGCAATGGTAAGGAAACGTAGCACGCGCTCGTCGCGACGAAGCTCTACTTCCACTTTGTTGATTAAATCACCCGGAGCCTTAAATTCAGTTAAGTGATAGTACCCTGTAGTCTTTTTCTGGATAGGGTACGCTAATTTTCTCAAACCCCAATTATCTTCCTGGATAATTTCGGCTCCGTTATCAGTTAAAATTTTGCTGTATTTGGCATTAGCCTCGGCAGCTACATCAACCGATAACAACGGGGTTAGAACGATCACAATTTCGTACTGTTGCATTGTTATACTTTGATTTTTAATTACTTTACCCGCTATTACGGGGCTGCAAATGTAAGTATAATTTATTTCTTTTCAAATCATTTTAAATTGTAATTTACATCGGTTTAGCGGTTTAAAATTTACCACTGACCATTAAAATGAATATGAAAAAACTTATACTATTTTTTTGCGCTCTTGCCTTCACTGCCACTGTTACTGCACAAACCAAACCCGGACCGGTTGAAAAGAAAATGATGGATTCGCTGTGTATTGCTTTGAGCAAGCTTGATATGGCAAAGATAAGCACTAAAGAAGAGGCTAAAGCAGCATTTTTGGATTGTTTTACGAGGTATACAGGCTTGTTTATGGATTTTGCCAAAGAGCGCAACGTTTCTATCGATGATGAGCAGGCAGGCGAAGTGCTTGGAAAAGACCTGGCCAAGGACCTGCTGGAAGAAAAATGCGATGGTTTTTTGAAGCTGTCGATGAAGATGGCAGGAAAAGATAACGAGGAAGACGAAGTTAGTGCCGCTACCGGCGCTTTTAAAAGGATAGATAACAAGGGTTTTAATTATTTTATTATCGCAGCGGAAGATAATAAGGAGCAGTCGTTTATATGGCTCCGCCAGTTTCCCGGTTCGGAAAACTATATGCAGGGCGTCACTAAACTGGCCGGCAAAAAAATTAAGATCAAATACCGCGAAATTGAGGTGTACCTGCCCGCCGCGCAGGGATACTATAAGGTTAAGGAAGTTGTTGCACTTGAGGTATTATAGTTACAATGTAAATGCTTATAATGATGGATATAAAAGAAAAAGAACTTTCTGTTTACACGCTTGGGCCCGACGACACCTATACCGAATACCAGCCCGGCGATGACGACGACGATGATGATAGCTGGGATGATGAGGAAGATGAATCGTTCGACGATATGGCCGAAGACCGCCAAGACCTGCATGACATTATAGTTGAGGAAGATATTTATGATGAGGACGACGACGACCACCTACCCGATGAAGATATTTAGTTATATTATTGAAATGTAGTTTATTAAATATCTCAATAGTTAAATTTAAATTTTTGAAATCCGCCCGAAACTTTACTTCGTTTATATAGGATTAAAATCCACAACAATATAATATGAAGTCGACGAGCGATTCAAAAACTAAAGAAATTGTCACGAACATTCGTAAAATCAGGGAATTCAGAAATTACACGCAGGATTACCTGGCGGCGAAATTGAAAATTTCGCAAAACGCGTACAGCAAAATCGAGCTGGGCTACAGCAGTATCACATTAAACCGGCTGGTTGAGATTGCCGAAATACTGGAAATTGACCTGGTAGATTTAGTATGCCACGACAGCGAAAATGTTATCCAGTTAAAGTTAGCAGTCGGCAACCGTAAATAATGCGGTTTAACTACAGCTTATTCAGCTCCTCCACCAGTATTTTACTCATCCCGTTAAAATACCGCCTCACGCCAAACCCTATCACACTTTGAATACCGCGGCCGGCGTTGGTCAAAAATACCTCGTCAGCTTCGTACAATATGTCGGGACTTATTTGTGCCTCGGTTAGGGGAATGCCATTCTGTTTGGCTAAGTTGATGGTAACCTGGCGCATTACCCCTTCAACGCAACCTTCGCTGAGGGCTGGGGTGTACAAATTTTTTTTGTAGGATATGAATATGTTCGAGCTGCTGGCCTCGCATAGATTGCCGTGCTGGTTCAGCAGGAAAACATCGTCCAGCTTGTTTTGCGTTTTGTAGATGCCGGCCATCACATAAACCAGCGAGTTACAGGTTTTTATATTCGATAGATAGTTTGTGGGCTTGGGTATCTCGGTATATAGATCAATTATCAGGCCCTTTTCGTTCAAAAAATAGCGGGGCTCATCTACCGGCTGCAATTCAAGGCACCAGCTCATTTTGTTTTGGGTGGGCGTGTACAACCCTTCCGCATCCCGGAAAACGGTTAGCCGGAACCTGCCATGTTTTACTTTATTCCTTCGGGCAAGGTCGGCGGTTTTTTCCTTCAAAAACCAGGCATCCATTTGCGAATAACCTTCAATTTTCAGGGCTTTCATGCCTTTTTGCAAACGTTCGGCATGCAGTTCGGGAAATTTAAGCTGCCCCTTCATCAGCCGCATTGTCTCAAACAACCCATCGCCATACTTAAAGCCGCGGTTATTCAACGCAAAAAGCTTGGTGTCTGCGGGAAGAATTTCGCCGTTAAAATTGATGAAGACAGGAGTCATGTGTTAGTTTAAAAAAAAGTTCATAGTTGATTGTTCATAGTTTATAGCCGCTGCAATTCCAATCCTGGTTCTTGGCTCTTGATTCTTTTCTATTATGAACCATCAACTATACGCTCCCCGGTGTATCTTCTCCACTTCTCCAGTCCCGCAGCAAAATCCGGTGGGAGCGGGGCTTCGAAATATAAGCGCTTTTTTATTGTGGGATGTAAAAAACCTAACGATTGTGCGTGCAGGGCTTGCCTTGGCAGCAGCTCAAAGCAGTTTTCTACAAATTGTTTGTATTTGCTGAAGACGGTTCCTTTAAGGATTTTGTCGCCTCCGTACATACCATCGCTAAACAACGGGTGACCAATGTGCTTCATGTGAGCGCGTATCTGGTGCGTGCGGCCTGTTTCCAGCTGGCATTCAATCAGCGTGACATAATCCATTCGCTCCAAAACCTTGTAATGCGTTACCGACCATTTGCCCTTTTCAGGGTCGTCATAAATCGACATCACTCTTCTGTCGGCAATGCTGCGGCCTATATAGCCGGTTACTGTGCCGTCCTCCGGTAAATCGCCCCAAACTAATGCAATATATTTACGGGCAATGGTGTGCTCAAAAAACTGGCGCGCCAGCCAGGTCATCGCTCTTTCGTTTTTACTGATGAGGAGCAGGCCTGAGGTATCTTTATCGATACGGTGCACCAGTCCCGGGCGGCCATCATTACCGGGCAAAGTCGGCAGTTGCTGAAAATGATAAACCAGTGCATTCACCAGCGTACCCGTATAATTGTTGTAACCCGGATGCACCACCATACCTGCCGCTTTATTAACAATCAGCACGTCATCATCTTCATAAACAATATCCAGCGGAATATTCTCCGGGTAAACTTCGGTATCACGCGGCGGATGAGGCAACACAACGGAAATAACATCCTGCGGCTTTACCTTATAGCTGGATTTGACGGCTTTTTCGTTAACCAGCACATTACCAAGCTCTATGGCGTTCTGAATGCGGTTGCGCGATGCGTTTTCAATCCGGTGCATCAAAAACTTATCGATGCGCAGCAGCGACTGGCCCTTATCTACCACCACCCGCAGGTGCTCGTAAAGATCTTGTTCTTCCTGCTCTAATAAACCGGTTTCGTCAATCATCGGGGCAAAAATAGTCGTTTTTTGTATAATGTTTAGCGTTCCATTTTTCAGCACGAACACCGTGAACATTATGCAATATGCTGATTATTAATATAATGTGTTTTTGATGCTTTTCAACATCTTGATAATCAATGCTTTCCTTGTGGGTTTACACTCCGGGTTTACACTGTAAACCCGGAGTGGTTGTAATTTATTGATATATAGAGCATTATAAAAAATCGAGGGTTTACATCTGTAAACCCCTCATTAATTTGTTTCTCTTTCGCTGGTTAAAACAGCAATAATCTTGGACTGGAAAAAAAATTGATTATTAATCTGTCTCATGTTTGGGCCTTGGTGAAAATAGAAAAAATTAGGGTTTCTGAACGGCGTTCCATGGCTAAAATAAAAACATGTTGCCCGCAATAACGTTAATGTATCGATATGAGAAAAATCCACCTTTTCGCAGTCGTAGTTTGCTTGACTATCACTGCTTTACATGCCAATGCGCAAGATTCGTTTTCCGGCCTGATCAAATCCAGTCCGGAGGATGCTACCAAACTATTAAATGCTTATGCCTTGCCGATGTTCCGCGGCCTGGGCATCGACCAAAACAGCGGCTGGACAAACACCGCCAAAACAAAAGGCCTGCTGAAATTTGATTTGCGCATTACCGCCTCCGCAACCTTTATTTCTTCGGCTGATAAAACTTTCGATGTTACCAAAATAGGGTTGTCGAACCATGTGCGTCCGGCCAACGCCAATGAAATCATCGCCCCAACTTTTGGCGGTAAAAAGAGCGACGGCCCGCTGATGAATATTTATGACGACAACGGTCAGAAGGTAGGGGAGTTCAATACGCCAGCTGGTGTACTTTCGGTTATCCCGGCGCCACAGGTGCAGGTAACTGTAGGTCTCCTGCAAAATACAGATGTGACGCTTCGCGCCATCCCCAAAATTAGCGTTGGGAGCGATGTCGGCAGCGTATCGATGATAGGCTTCGGTATAAAGCACGACATTATGCAGGACGTTGCCGGCAAAACCGCTGATGAACTGATCCCCTTCGATTTATCGATTGCGCTGGGTTATAGCCACCTCAATCTGAATAAAACCTTAACAGTCAATCCCGATCAAGGCTCACAGCCTAAAGACAGTCACCAAAGCACCGATTTCAGCAATCAGCATATCGAAGGCAATTTTAACAGCTTCATGGGCGAGGTTATTATTTCCAAGAAACTACTGGCCTTTACCCCATTTTTGGCCGTGGGCTATAATACCACCCACGCCGGCGTTGCCGCAATCGGCAATTACCCGGTTACTACTGGCGGCACCTTATTGAACAGCACCTATACAACGTTTACCAATCCGGTATCCATCAGCGAAAATGTGGTTAGCGGTGTTCGGGCTGATATTGGCTTTCAATTGAGCCTTGGCTTTTTTCGTTTTTATGCTTCGGGAAGTATTGCGCAATATAAATCGGTGAATGCAGGAATTGGGTTTGGGATTTGATATGTATGCGTTGTTAATAGCCAATTTACAAAAGCCCGATGGGCGATGCCCATCGCTGATGTATCGGCGCTCCTACAGGGCTTTTGAATGCTGAATAGAGAGCGTTCGCTGTTTTTCGCCCTGAAGGGGCAAAATATGCCAGCACAGGGCATCGCCCTGTGTCCGCCATGCCCGCCATACCATCCAATTTTTCCCTAATTTTACCCCATGCACATCAACCTCGAAATCTACAGCCCCATTCATCAAATAAAAAACCAGCTGTTTGATGAAAAAGGCATTGAGGTTTACCTGAAACGCGACGACCTTATCCACCCCATCATTTCCGGCAATAAATGGCGGAAGCTGAAATATGTGCTGCAAAAGGCATCCGCAGAAAATAAAAATCACCTGGTAACCTTTGGCGGCGCCTATTCCAATCATTTATTAGCCACCGCGGCTGCTGCTGCAAAATTTGGATTTAAGTCGACCGGGATTGTGAGAGGGGAGGAGATAAGCAACGACACCCTTTTTTTATGCAAGCTGCATGGCATGAAGCTGTTGTTTGTTGACAGGGAAAGCTACCGCGATAAGTCGGCGTTATTCAATAAATATTTTGGTAATGATGATCAGGCATTTTTTATAGATGAGGGAGGAGCATCGACAAAAGGAGCGAAGGGTTGCAGTGAATTGGTTGACGAATTGACCGAAACATACGACCATATTTTCTGCGCCTGCGGAACCGGCACCACAGCCGCCGGCATTATAAATGGCATCACCCAAAATAACCTCAATACGCAATTTAACGCCATTCCTGTTTTTAAAAACGGTGGGTTTATCAGGGATGAAATCGACAGATTTTTAACAAGGCCTGCGGCCTATCAATTGCATACAGACTATCATTTCGGCGGCTACGGCAAAGCCGATGGCACTTTAATTCAATTTATAAAACAATTTGTGGCCGAAACCGGCATCCTGATTGAACCGGTTTATACGGGCAAAATGCTGTACGCGATTTTTGACCTAGCTTCAAAGGATTACTTTAAAAAAGGCGACCGCATCCTGGCCATTCACACCGGTGGGATATGGGGATTGCTGGGGATGCGTGATAAATTTATTTTTTAGGATTTCATTTTTGGTGATTTCACCGATAGAAAATGATTACACCGATTTTGGTAAATGGGATTAATGTTTTTAACGGAAAGGCTTAATAATACCACAAAATCAAAAGGCCCAACGGGCCGACACAATCCAGCGCAGGTCGCAGGCCTGCGCCGATACGTGCAAAAAATGCTTCGGACGGCCGTTTTCGCGATGGGGGTTACCCATCGCTGACATATATAACCCCTTCAGGGTATTAAGATTGGGTTCTACCTAATGTTTCATTCCCTGAAGGGGATACATATGTCAGCGCAGGGCATCGCCCTGCGTCACCGACGTGCGAAACAAACCCCACAAAATACATATCTTTAGCCATCCTGAATTTTAATCGGTATCATGAAAAAATATTTACTTTTATCCCTGTTGTCCGCCCTGGTTTTTAGTGCAAACGCCCAAACCGACAGCGTTACTTTCTTCCTGCACAAGTTTGAGCAGCACATCGGCAAAGAAACTTATGCAGTTACCAAAACTGCCAACGACATCACTTATTCCATCAACTTTAAATTCACCGACCGCGGCTCGCCGGTACCATTAAAGGCGGAAATGAAGCTGACTAATACCTACGAGCCTCTGTCATTAAAGATAAAGGGCAGCACTTCGCGCTCATCAACCATTAATGATACTATCGGCATTTCGGGAACACTGGCACGTATCAAGGTAAACGATTCGTCGTACCAGCAACAGCTTACCACACTGGCGTTTCCGGTGGCCAGCTACGCGCCGGGAACTGTTCAGCAACTGCTATTACAATACTGGAAAAACCATCACGAGCCTGCAAGCATAAATACCCTGCCCTTCGGTTCGGTGCAAATAAAAAGAAGCGGCGAAGATGCCATCAGCTTTAACGGCAAAACACTGCACTTTGACCGTTTTACCGTTGGCGGCCTGATTTGGGGTAATGAAATATTATGGACTGATAAGAGCGGTCAGCTGATATGCCTTATTACCAACGATGCCGAAGCCGATAAGCTGGAGATGATGCTGGAGCCTTATGAAAGCCTGCTGCCACAGTTTATTGATAAGGCTGCCGTTTATGGTATGGAGCTGTTTACCAAGTCGATGCCTGCCGATAATAAAAAAGCTACGTCCATTTTAATAACCGGCGGAACTTTGGTAGATGTGGTGACGGGCAAAAAGCAACCTGATGTAGATGTGCTGATAGAGAACGGGATAATTAAAAGGATAACAAAGGTAAACGGGATGGATGTTGCTGCCGGCGTAAAAATAATCGATGCCAAAGGCAAAACCTTGCTGCCCGGTCTCTGGGATATGCACGCACACTTTGAGCAGGTAGATTGGGGCCCGGCTTACCTGGCTGCCGGCGTAACTACCGTTCGCGATTGCGGTAACGAGTTCAGCTTTATTAACGCTGTGCAAAGCGCTATCGATAACGGGAAAGGCCTTGGTCCAAAGATTTTAAAGGCAGGGATAATCGACGGTAAAGGTCCGATGGCGTTGGGTATTGTCCAGGCAGATACTAAGGAAGAAGCTATAAAGGCTGTAGACCGTTATAAAGATAATGGCTTCGACCAGATAAAGATATACAGCTCTGTAAAGCCTGCTATTGTGACAGCCATTTGCGATGAGGCGCATAAAAAAGGCTTAACGGTTACTGGTCACATCCCCAATAATATGACTTTGCAGGCCGGCGTGGACTCGGGTATGGACATGGTGAATCACATACAATATGTGTACAGCGTAATGAAGCGCAATAAAGACCGCTCCGTGAATTTTGAGGATTCGACAAGCGTAGCTGTGGTTAAGTTTATTAAAGACCATCACACGGTAATTGACCCTACGCTTGGTGTTTTCGAAATGCTGTTCCGCTCAAATAAAGAAGATATTACCAACGTTGAGCCTGCATTTTATACCCTGCCGCCGCCTTACCAGGTTATTTTTAAAACCACAGGTATGGAACCTGCAAATGCCACCAGGCTGGCGCCGATATGGCAAAGCTTTGTGAAATGCGTAAAAGTATTGTATGATGCAGGCATACCCATCATCGCCGGTACCGACCAGGATTTCCCCGGCTACAGCCTCGACCGCGAGCTGGAGTTATATGTACAAGCAGGTTTAACGCCGTTACAGGCCATCCAAACTGCAACCATCACCCCGGCCGCAGTAATGAAAATGGATAAAGAAACCGGCTCCTTACAGGAAGGAAAGCACGCAGATATTATTATTGTGGATGGCGATCCGCTAACAAACATCAGGGATATTAGGAAAGTAATTACGGTAATAAAATCCGGGAAGATTTTTGACCCGGCAGCGATGCATAAGTTGGTTGGGTTTAGTAAGTAGCGGATAAGATTTGTATGACAAAAGTAGATGATATTAACAACGAACTTATCAATTTTATAAGTCTTAAGGCAGGAATTGACCAGGGGGAAGTTAACTATGGGGCATTAATTGAAGATGATCTCGGAGTTACAGGGGAAGACGCTGAGCAATTAATGGTCGAATTTAGTAAGCTCTTTAAAGTGGATATTGCGAATTTTGATTTTGGTAAATATTTTAATGAAGAGCCTTTTTTATCCATCTTTTTAACCCTAAAAATAAAGCTATAGAACCATTGACTGTTGGGGACCTCGCGAAGGGTATAATTGCGGGTAGGTTAGATGACGCAATTATTAGAGGTTAGGTTATTGTACTTGTTATTTAAAGGTAATAGCTGAACAACAGGTTCGGCTATTCTTTTTATAGGCCGATTCGCTTGTTTAGCTCAGCATCCGATGTCTTGTAATCGGTTTCAATGGGAACAAACAACTCGGCTAAACCGCTGCTATCAAGCAATTTTTTTTGTTCACGAACAAAGTCGGTGATATCCTCAACCGATTTAATCAGCTGGATAAAAGCTTTGAGGGCTTTTTCTTTTAAACCAAGCTGTATGGCACGGCGCTCCAATTTATTGCCGAACGGGTCGTGGTCAGGGTCCCATTGCAGGCGGACTTCTTTCGATTCCAGTTCAGCTTTCCATTCATCATGACTTGAATAGTATTGGGGATTAAATGACGAGAACACAGCTTGGCGCAAGATTTCATCAAAGGTTTCTTTTGCGATGCGAATAGCTAAAACACGCTCCTGGTTTTCTTTCTCCGCCCATCCGCAGCGATACATCATCCATAAAAAATTGGGCTTTATCCACGACATCCGGTTAAAGCTGAAATCCGGTCCGCCTAAACGCTGATTGATAACCGCAAAGCCGGCGATAGCCGGTTTGTAGGCTTGGTAAACAATAAGGTCGTCATCCGTTTGATGGGCTAAAATGTGCTGCCCGCTTTTGGGGAGCCGTTTTGTACTTTCATGGTACAGTTCAATAGGTATTTTCATATTTGTTGTTATTGAAATTTGGTTTAAAAAGAGCTCCCCGGTAATCAGGCAGCCATTTTAATTTTCTATATAGATTGCAAGCGTTTAAAGTTTCTTCTATATTCATACCTATAATATACTAAAATTTCAGCAATTTTCAAAGCGAGATATTTGCGAATATTTACTCGCGGACAGAATACTCCGTAAAAACATTGTGGAAGACTTACGAAGTTTCGAAAACTTCGTAAGTCTGGCGGAATCCTGAATTTGACCATTAATTGAAACATTTATGAGCGGAGAACTTACAATACTATACCGCCCGGTCGGTCCAAAAGAACTGGCGTTAATTGAGCAATCAGGTTACAAACGGTTTCCACCAAGACAGCCGCAACAACCCATATTTTACCCGGTAATGAACGAGGAGTACGCCATCCAGATAGCCAGGGATTGGAATGTTCCGGCGTCGGGTTCGGGCTTTGTTACCAAATTCAACTTACCATCAGCTTATCTCTCAAAGTACGAGGTGCAGAATGTTGGCGGCAGAATACATAACGAATTATGGGTTCCGGCTGAAGAGCTGGAAGAGTTTAATGATAATATTATAGGCGAAATTGAAGTGACGAAGTCATTCTATCCGGATTCGACGGACTAAAATAAATCAGCGGGAAGACTTACGAAGTTTTTAAAACTTCGTAAGTCTGATGGTGCACTTTAAGCCATTTTACCCGGAAGATTCGAATAAGTTGCTTTTTTATGCTTAATAATCTAATCAACCCAGTCCAACTCAGTCAACTTAATCAACCCAAAGATTAATGCAATTTAATGACATTGTTAATTAAAAGTTTTAACATTAATATTTTACCTTTGCCGCTCAATACCAAGCATGAGCGATCAGATAAAACATGAGTGTGGTGTGGCGTTTATCCGCCTTTTAAAACCACTTTCATACTACCAGCAAAAGTACGGCACAGCGCTGTACGGTTTAAACAAGCTATATCTCTTGATGGAAAAACAGCACAACCGCGGACAAGACGGCGCGGGCGTTGCTACTATTAAGCTTGATATTGAGCCGGGTAAACGATATATAAGCCGGCATCGGTCGATGGCGTCAAACGCGGTAGCCGATATTTTTGAATACATCCAGAAGAAATTTGCGGATATTCAAAAAGAGACGCCTGAAAGAATGAAAGATGCCGAATGGCTCAAAGAACATGTAAGCTTTACCGGCGAAGTTCTTCTGGGTCATTTGCGTTATGGTACCCATGGCAAAAACAGCATCGAGAACTGCCATCCATTTTTGCGTCAAAACAACTGGATGACCCGTAACCTGGTAATTGCCGGTAACTTTAACATGACCAACGTTGACGAGTTGCTACAGCAACTGTACGACCTTGGCCAGCACCCCAAAGAAAAAGCCGACACGGTAACTGTGCTCGAAAAAATAGGCCACTTTATAGATACCGAAAACCAGGGTTTGTTCGATCAGTATAAACGTGAGGGCCTCGACGACAATATCAAAATCAGCAAGCTGATTGCCAATGATATGGACGTTGCCAAGATACTGCGCAAGTCAGCTAAAAACTGGGACGGCGGCTATACCATTGCAGGTATTTTGGGCCATGGCGATGCCTTTGTAATGCGCGACCCCGCTGGTATCCGTCCTGCTTATTATTATCAAAATGATGAGATAGTAGTCGCCGCTTCTGAAAGACCTGCTTTGCAGACTGCATTTAATATTCCTATCGAGGAAATTAAAGAAATTAAGCCCGGGCATGCGCTTATCGTTAAAAAGAACGGTAAGATAAGCGAAGATATGTTCAGTGAGCCTGTTGAGAAAAAATCATGCTCGTTCGAGCGTATTTACTTCTCCCGTGGCAGCGATTCTTCAATATACCGCGAACGTAAGCAACTGGGCCGCCTGCTTTGCGACCAGATATTGGATTATGTTGATCGCGATATAAAAAACACGGTTTTCTCATACATACCTAATACTGCCGAGGTTGCCTTCTATGGCATGGTTGAGGGTATACACAAATACACCAAGCAGCACCAGCGCGAACAGTTGATCGCCGGCGCTGCTCAAATGACGCCCGAAGAGATAACGGAAGTACTCGCTTTGGCGCCACGTGTGGAGAAAATTGCTATTAAAGATGTTAAGCTACGTACGTTCATCACACAGGATGCCGACCGCAGCGAGATGGTGGCACACGTGTACGACACCACCTACGGCCTGATAAAAAGGGATGTGGATACTTTGGTGGTGCTGGACGACTCAATCGTGCGCGGTACAACCCTAAAGCAGAGCATCCTGAAAATATTAGACAGGCTTGGTCCAAAACGTATTGTGGTGGTTTCATCGGCTCCGCAGATTCGTTTCCCGGATTGCTATGGCATCGATATGTCGCGCATGGGTGAGTTTGTGGCGTTTGAGGCGGCTATCAGCTTGCTAAAAGATGCGGGCAAGGACGATATTATTCTACAGGTTTACCAAAACTGTAAAGACAGCGACAAGCTGCCTAAAGAAGAAGTAGATAATTATGTAAAAGCGATTTACGAGCCTTTTACCGACCAGGAAATATCCGACCGCATAGCGCAGATCATAACCCCAAAAGATATTAAAGCCGAAGTAAAAGTAATTTACCAAACCTTGGATAACCTGCACAAAGCCATCCCTGATCACCAGGGCGACTGGTACTTTAGCGGTAATTACCCAACCCCTGGCGGCAATAAGGTGGTTAACAAAGCCTTCGCCAACTGGATGGAAGGAAAGAATACGAGGGGATATAATTAAGACTTAAGTTTAAAAAACTTGGCAATATACAAGCCGGACATTTTGATGCCCGGCTTTTTTTATGATTGCTAACCGCAAATTCATCCGGGGGAGACTTATTCATTCAGCTTTTTTCAAGTACTCCCTCCGCCCAAACCCGCATGCTATCGATAGCAGGAACCAATCCTTTTCCGGTTTCAGTTATAGTATATTCCACGCGGGGCGGCACTTCCGTATAAACCTTGCGTGTTATCAGCCCGTCATCTTCCAGTTCTTTTAATGCCTGGGTAAGCATTTTGGGCGATATGCCTTCCACTATGCGTTTCAGCTCGCCGTAGCGTAAAACAGTATCTCTTAAAAACCACAAAATCCGGCCTTTGTATTTGCCGCCAACGCGCTGAAAAGCGAAATCAACCGGGCAATAAGCTTTACGGGAGGCTTTGATATACATAGGTGTTGAATTTTAATTATCTGATTATCAATATTAGTAACTTCTTGGTATGTAGGGTACAAAATAGTAAGTACTTGCCATAAATATACTACAAATGTAGGTTTGCGCCAGATCAACCACAAAAAAAATTATGAAAACCGCCAAAATTATCCTCGGAATTATTGCTCTAGTCGTGAGTATGTTTATGACGCCAGCCGTTGCGCAAAATAATACCGCCGATCCGGATATCAATACCCTGGAAATACGCCACTATATAATTAAACCGGGACAGCGCGACAACTTCACTAAATATTTTGCTGCCCACTTTGTACAGTCGCAGGTTGATATGGGCGGTTACCCGATGAAGTGGAGCAGGGTAAAAGGCAGTCCCAATAGCTTTTTTTGGTTGAGGGGATTTACGGATATGGCATCGCGCGGCAAGTTTTTGCCCGCATTTTATTATGGCCCGGTATGGAAGCAATTCGGCAAAGGCGCTAACGATTTGCTGGTTAATAACGACAATGTGTACCTGTTAAAACCGCTCACACTAAACAATGGCGCGCTAACCACTGGTAAACCTATTAACAGCGGCTTGATAAAAAATAGTAAGGGTATAGAAGTAGTTGATTTTTACATCGCCAATACCAAGCTGGATAAACTGGTGGCCGCGTTCGCCAAATATTATGTGCCGGCATATAAAGCGAACGGCATCAACAATTATACGCTTTGGGTAAGCGAGCTGCAAACCAATGATTTCCCACGGTTGCCTGTTTTCCAGGACGCTAATTTGTTGGTAAACATCACTTTTTATAAAGACGAACAGGAATACCGTCTGAAACAAAAAAATGTGGAAGCTGGATTAAGCAGTGAAGTTAAAGCCGAATTGCTAGATATCATTACTATAAAAAACACCGTTATTGCATATCCTGCACAGTAATAAAATACATGATTGTAGGTGAAATCGTCTTCAGTATTAAATAAATAAGAAATATATTATCCTAAAAAGTAATTACGCAAGTATTGTGGCACGTTATGTGTTAATTCATAACCGATAAATTATTGCTTATGGAACTTCAACACACACGCGCCGAAAAGCGCATGCATCAACACCTTGAAGCAGCTAATAAGGTAAATAACGCTGCTAACACTCCAATAATGAAAAAGGTGATCTTGTGGATATTAATAATACTGGCATTGACATGTGTAATCTCTGCGGGATTGATCCTTATTAATTTTGCTTTGAATGCCAGGGTGTAACTAATGCTGCTATTATAATTAACGCCTGGCTTGCTACTGGCCAAATTCTATACAGGAATTTCGGTTAATGCGCAGCTTTAATCATTTCCTCTGCGCGTTCTGCATTTAAGCCGAGGCCGTCTGCAACAATGCCGGCTTGCTTATAATAGATTTCCCTTTCGTTTAATTTTTGTTCGATGAAAGCTATTAGTTCCTCGCCTTGCTTTTCGCGAAGCAGGGGGCGCTGATTCTTTTCGTTCGAAAGCCTTTGCGCCAGCGTTTTTGGAGGTAGCTGGATATAAATAGATCGCCCGTGCGCATTTATCCAATCCATATTATCAAAAAAACAAGGCAAGCCGCCGCCTGTTGATATGATGGCGTTTTCAGGATAATCTGTTTGCTTCAGTATTTCAGACTCCAACTTGCGGAAGCTACCCTCCCCATGGGTGCTAAAGTATTCGGCTATAGTCATACCTGCTTTCGCCTCCAGAACATGATCCAGGTCTATAAACGGATAACCCATTCGCGAGGCCAGTTTTTTTCCAAGGGTGGTTTTCCCGCATCCCATAAAGCCTATCAGGAATATCAAACCGGTTTGTTTTGACTCGTTGCTATTTAAACTATTCACCTTTTTCTACTATCAACTATGAACCATCAACTATGAACTACCCGAGCTTCACCCGCGGGTCAATCCATACATAAACTATATCCACCAAAATACTTATCACCACAAAAATAAAGGCGATAAACAAAATACTACCCATCACCACCGGGAAATCCGACATCTCCAATGCATCCACTGTAGTTTTCCCCAGCCCGTTATAGCCAAACACATACTCCACAAAAAAGGATCCTGCCAGCAATGAGGCAAACCAGTTGGCTATTGCAGTAATCACCGGGTTAAGCGCATTTTTTAAAGCATGGCGATAAATAATGGCATTGTTGCTTAATCCCTTTGCTTTAGCAGTGCGGATATAATCCTGTCCCAAAACGTCAAGCATTGCATTGCGGGTCAATTGCACGATGATCGCCAGCGGCCGGAGCCCCAGCGTAACCATTGGCAGCACTAAGTTACGCCAGTTAATCACCTCGCCCTTAAACGGGTCGTAGCTATATAGGCTGCCCGACATGTTCAGCCCGGTATATTTGGTTAATACAAACCCAAATATCCAGGCGATGATAATTCCCGCGAAAAATGACGGCGCCGAAACGCCGAGCGTTGAAAAGCCTATGGCCAGCTTATCAATCCAGGTGTCCTTATTTACAGCGCTAATAACACCCAGAAATACGCCGATGATAATGGCGAAAATCATTGCCGTTGCCGCCAGCACCAAAGTGTTGGGGATAACCTCAATCAGCAGCCGTGCAACTTCCTTATGGGTTTGATAAGAGCGGCGCAGGTAAGGCCATTTAAGTGCAATCACTTTATTTGATGAAACGCCAAACACCTTTACATAATGATAACGCCCCCGCTCTTCGGCATTATCAGCGTGGATGCCGATAGGGGACAGGTCGTTAAGGTAATAGGCAAACTGTACCGGCACGGGCTTATCCAAACCAAACTCTTTACGTATAGCCTGCAGCGACTGCACATCTGCGCGCTGCCCCTGTGTCATCCTTGCAGGGTCTACCGGTAAAATATTAAACAGGAAAAACACCACAACCACAATGCCCAGCATTACTGCCAGCCCGTAGAATATTTTGCGGATGAGGTAGCTGATCATTATTGCTGCTGAAAGTAGTTCTTCACCAAATCGTCGTATTTCCGCATGGAGTGGTAATGCCATTTACCAAGCACGGTGCCATTCTTTAGCAGCAATATACCCGGGTTTGCCCTGACCATCGTTTTCAGCGGCACCCCATCGGCATAAAATATCTCGAAAGCCAGTTTATGCTGTTTCGCGTATGCCCCGGTATATTGGTGCGAATTTGAAGTGAGCATCACTGTCCGTGTATTAAAGTTTTGCGCCAGGTTAATGGCCATTGCGTTTAGCCGCTCAATCGCCTGGTCGTCGGTTTCGGCGAGGTTATTGGCCACAATTACAAGGTTGCTAAACGGGTTGCCAATGAGCTCTTTGGTATAATCATTTCCCTGGGCATCCTGTATTACCAGGTCGCGGATTTTGGGTGTAAATCCAAGCTTCACTAATTTCCTTTCGGGAGTACCCTCAATCACCCAGTTATTATCCTTCCAGATATTGGTTTTCATGTACTCGGTGTTGGTCATGATTTTCTTCTCGCCGGTCTTTTTGTTTTTCAGATTGTAAGTCAACTCATATTCGTCTGGCTTGGCGCCCGGCGGCGTTTTCATTTCATCTAAAATATTGGCGCCCACTTTATAAGGGAGAAAATCAATTACCGGCGAAAAATTATAGGTGTACAACCCGAAGCCAACCGACACGATAACCGAAGCCATTAATAATTTATCCCCGGTTTTTGGCGGAAATAATGGCTCGATCTCTTTCCGTTTGATAAAAATAATAAGGATTAAAACCAGCAGCACCACATCTTTACTGAACGATTGCCATGGCGTAAGCGGGATGGCATCGCCAAAGCATCCGCACGTTTGTACTACTTCGAAGTAAGCCGAATAGAACGTTAAAAATGCAAAGAAAATAATCAGCAGCAGCAACCCCCAGGCTACGGAAACTGCACGAACGCCAATCAGCAAAGCAAAGCCAAGGATGATTTCGAGCGAGCAAAGGACAATAGACGTGGTAAGCGCAAAGCCATTCAGAAACGTGATATGAAATACTTCGAAATATTCCTCCAGCTTATAGGAGAAACCCAGCGGGTCGTTTATTTTTATCAGTCCCGAAAATATAAAAAGCAAGCCCACAAGTATACGGGCAGCCCAAAGCAAAGGCGAAGCGGATTTTTTTTTCATGTTGAAAGGTTGTAACGTTGTAATGTTGAAAGGTTAGCCCGGTAAGACTTACGAAGTTTCAAAAACTTCGTAAGTCTGTCGCTAGCTTTTTGATTTCGCTATCGCAACAAACAATGGCTAAAGATACATCTTTTCATAAAAAGGCAACGCTGAATGCCGGCGGCAAACTTATAGATTTAAGTACGCCGAAGGTAATGGGCATCATCAACCTCACACCCGACTCCTTTTACGCCGGCAGCCGGAAGCAGGGAACCGATGCCGCAGTGCAGCAGGCCCGCACAATGCTGAATGATGGCGCGGTTTTCCTGGATCTTGGCGCTTATTCATCGCGCCCGGGTGCAGATGACATTTCAATACAGGAAGAAACCGATCGTCTGCTACCGGTAGTTAAGGCGATAGTTACGGAATTTCCGGAAGCAATATTATCGATTGATACTTTTCGTGCGAAGGTTGCAGAGGCCGCGATTAACGCCGGCGCGCATATCATAAACGATATCAGCGGCGGGCAGTTAGATGAAGATATGTTCGCCAGCCTAGCCCGCTTGCAGGTGCCTTATATTTTGATGCACATGAAAGGTAACCCCAAAACCATGAACCAACTGGCGGTTTATGAGGATGTTTTTGCAGAGGTGTACGATTATTTTGCAGAGAAAATCTATTTGCTCAAACAGCTTGGCATTCATGATGTCATCCTCGACCCCGGCTTTGGCTTCGCCAAGAAACCGGAGCATGGCTTTAAACTAATGGGTCGCCTGCAGGATTTTGCGATGCTTGGGCTTCCCGTTCTTGCGGGTATATCGCGTAAAAAAATGATTTACGGCAGCCTGGGCATAACTGCCGACGAAGCCCTTAACGGCACAACGGCTTTAAACACGATAGCATTAACCAAAGGCGCTGATATTTTGCGTGTGCACGACGTCAAGGAAGCGGTGCAGGCTGTTAAAATATGGGAAATGTGCCGGTAACTATTGTTTCTTAATGTACATCGATTCAATTCCGTCGGCTGCATTATTGCCGATTATGAGCGTATCATGCCTTACAACTAATGGATAGCCGGCAGTTTCTTTGTCGTAATAAATAAATTTGAACTTATCCGGCTCAGTCATCGAAGTAGTTCGTTCAATGATATGGAACGTGCCGTGTTGTGTTATGGTAGCCCCAACGTAATAGGAATACGTGCTGTCCTGTTTAAATTGTATGATATTTCCATTGCCAGGTGCATAGTTTACATCCGGTCGCAAACCGCCGCTTTGGTTTCTTAGTTCCCATTTAGAAAACAGCGCGGCATCACCCCAATTTACAGGTGGAGCGACTTTTTTGTCTTTTTTACATCCCATCGCCGCAATAACGATACAGAAAATAAGTAAAAATAGCTTTGTGATTTTCATGATAATATCGGTTTGCTTATTTGGTACGTAAATATACTGAAGTTGCACCATCGGCGTATGTATTGCCGATTATTAGGCTATCGGCTTTTACTATCAGGAAATTTGGGTCACCGCTGTCACCCAGGTAAATGGCATCATGCTTTTCATCAGCCCAGGTTATACCATCTTTTACGATTTTAAAGCGGCCATTATTATCAGCTTTAAAATTAGTGAAATGCTGAAAAGTGCTGTCTGCGCTAAATTTTAGCAGGGTTCCGTTACCTTTTGGGATATCTTTGTCAACACCGGCTATGGTGCCGGAGTAATGCCTCAATTCCCATGTACCTACAAGTCCAACTGAAGCAGGGCCGATATCACCTTTTTGGCAACCGGCTGCTGCCAATACGCAAATAATAAATAAAAATACTTTCATGATGGTTTATTTATCAGATATTACGCAGAGGTAACGAGCAACGCTACAATGAGTTGTGAAAAAACCTTGCTTTCTGCAGCTTTGCAAAGCTTGTTAAGAATCCCACTGTGCCTGCTGAGACTGTTTCTTTTCGTAGCATTTCATTTTTGATAAAGGAATTTCAAAAACCTTACTGACAAAATTCGCATCCTTATCGTTGAGGTATGGAATAGTTTTTATACTCTGTTTAATAGCATCTTCTCCGTAAAAATTAAGTATAAAATACCAGTCGTTAGGCCAGCCCCTTTCAATTACACGCTGCACTACCACATCTCTCATCTTTTCGAAATCAAAGTCTGCAAGATCATATTCCCACAACAGCGTTGGATTCATTTTCGCGTCGGGATGTTTTTCGTATTCGTTAAAGTATAGATAGTCCACTGCGGATTTTATTTTTTACCTATAACAAATATACGATTTTGAACGCAGAAGTGGGCATTTGAAAGATCTGGACAGCTGTATTTAAGCTGCCAAATCTCCTCATATTCTTATTTCTTATCTAATTTCTCAACGGTCTTTACTAATATATCACTGTATTTAAATATTTCATCATACCTCTAATTCGTTAAATAAATCAGTATCCGGGCAATGAGCTCCAAAAGCAGTAAATCTAACTACTTACAATATTTATTAATATCGTCCATTGCTTGTTTAAAACCGAGATTAACAGCTGTTTGCCAGTCAGAACAAGCCCCCTCTTTGTCACTTATTTTATTTTTCATCTCACCCCGCCAGTAATAGGCTTTTCCGAATGTTGGGTTTATAACCAGCGCCTGTTCAAAATCGTCAAGTGCACCTTTGTAGTCACCTGCATCCTGTTTTACCTCGCCACGCCCTTCGTATGCAACGGCAGATGCGCCTTTTGCAGACTGGTTTTTATATTTATACGTTTCAATAGCCTCTGTAAAATCGGATAGCGCGTCCTTGTAATCATGCTCATGTTGTTCGGCCGATCCCCGGCTCATATAAGCTATGCCTGATGCATCGGTCTTTATAGACTCTGTAAAATCTGCTATAGCACCTTTATAATCATCCAACCTTAGCTTTACATTTCCTCGATTGTTAAAATAGTCACCCTTATGATTATCATTAGCCGAAATAGCGTAGCTGTAGTCTGCAATCGCGCCGTTATAATCACGCAGGGCATTTTTTGCACTCGCCCTGCCGGCATAAGCCGCAGCGTTGTTAGGGGCCATCAAAATTACGGCAGTGTAATCACTAATGGCGCCGCTAAAGTCTTTTTGAAAATACTTCGCCCCGGCCCGTACGCTAAATGCACGGATATTTTTGGGGTTTAGCAGAATTACTTTGTCAAGGTCCTGGATACAGCCTTTTATATCTTTTAATTCGCCCCTCACCTGTCCGCGGTTCCAATAGGCATCCGTGTATTGCGAATCTATCGTGATAGCCTTTGTATACAGCAGTTCAGCCTCGCTATACTTAGCGCTATCCGCTTTTTGGTTGGCTGATTTAAAATATTCTTTAGCGGTTTGTGCAAAAACAAAGGCCGGAAAAAACAGGAAAAGAAATAAAATTTTACTCATCAATGTATTAAATAGGTAATCATCCCACCAACTCCATCACCCGCAATATCTCATCAATATACTCCCGGTTATTGGCCAGCCGCGGAACTTTATGCTGACCGCCTAATTTGCCTTTCTCCTTCATCCAGTTAAAAAAGGTCTCGGCGGGGGCTTTGTGCACTATAGGGCGACGCAGGGCAAGGTCTTTAAAGCGCTTGGCATCATAATCGGAATTAACACGGCGAAGGGTTTCATCCATTATATCTACAAAACGCTCAAATTCGGCAGGCTTTTTTTCAAATTCGATAACCCATTCGTGTGCGCCGCTTTGGTCGCCGTTAAAATAAACAGGTGCGGCGGTGTAGTCGCGGATAATGGCGTCGGTTTGATGACAGGCTTCATCCAGCGCGCGCTCTGCATTATCTATTATCAACTCCTCACCAAAAGCATTAATGAAATGCTTTGTCCGCCCGGTAACTTGTATACGGAAAGGCGACAATGAAGTGAATTTCACGGTATCGCCTATCAGGTAGCGCCATAGCCCTGCATTTGTACTGATGATGAGCGCATAGTTTTTGTCTAATTGAACTTCGTCTAATGTCAATGTCCTGGGATTTTCATCATGCAAATGTTCTAATGGCAAGAACTCGTAAAATATGCCATAGTCCAGCATCAGCAGCATTTCGCCCGGCTCAGGAGTGTCCTGTATGCCAAAAAAACCTTCGGATGCGTTGTAGTTTTCCAGGTAATACATGTCGTCCTTTGGAATCAGCTTTTTAAACTGCTCCCGGTAAGGGGTGAAATTTACCGCACCGTGGAAATACATTTCCAGGTTGGGCCACACTTCCAGCAGGTTGTTTTTGCCGGTAATCTCTAAAATGCGCTTAAAGAGCAAAATATTCCATGTTGGTACGCCGCTCAGGCTGGTTACGTTAACGTCCTTGGTGGCATAAGCCATCTTCTCAATTTTCTCCTCGAAGTTATCCAGCAGCGCAATGTCCATGTGCGGTGTGCGGTGCAGTTCGGCCCATAAGGGCAGGTTTTTCATTAGCACGGCGGACAAATCACCAAAAGAAGTATCGGCGCTTAACTGGCTAACCTGGTAGCTGCCGCCAAGCGTCAATATCTTGCCGGTAAACATCCGGGCATCTGGCTTATTGTTAAAGTAAATGGTCAGTAAATCCTTGCCGCCTTTAAAGTGACATTCTTCCAATGCCTCCTCGCTTACGGGGATAAACTTACTCCTGTCGCTGGTGGTACCTGATGATTTCGCAAACCAGCGTATCTCCGACGGCCAAAGCACATTCTGCTCGCCCAGCAGCATGCGTTCGATGTAGGGCTTTAACGTATCGTAAGTTTGTATGGGAACGCGCTCTTTAAACTGCTCCAGGTGAGTGATAGATTTATAACCGTACTTGCGGCCCCATTCGGTATTCTCAGCGCCCGAAATCAACTGTTCAAACCATTCCTCCTGTACTTCATTAGGATATTTCATGAAAAGCTCAATCTGGTGAATGCGCTTTTTCATGAACCAGGTGAATACGGAGTTAAAGATGGTCATAGGTAGAGATTAGAGGCTGGTTAATTAGAGATTAGTTGTTCTGTAGTTTGTTATCTATTTTGGTTGATGTTGGTCCTTTAAATCATTACAAAATTTTATCTGTAGCGATGGGTTTAAACCCTGGGTGTTCGAAACATGGTTTTGTCCGCCGTCTTCGCGATGGGTGTTACCCATCGCTGACAGATGTAACCCTTTCAGGGTATGGAAACCCGGTTCTACTTGGCGATTCTTTCCCTGAAAGGGATACATCCGCCAGCGCAGGGCATCGCCCTGCGTAATCAGGACAGGTTTCGAACACGCAGGGTTTAAACCCATCGCTACAGATCGGGCTTTTTGCAAAAGTTAAAATCCTTTCCTACTCTCCACTCACTATTCACCACGAACACTATTCACCGCTCTCCACCTTCTTCTCCTCAAACTTAAACACCTTTCTTTTCAAAACAAAATTTGCGCCCAGGTAAACTTTGCGTACCATTTCGTTATTAGCCAGCACTTCCGGTACGCCTGATTCCAGCAGCTTGCCTTCAAAAAGCAGGTAGGCCCTGTCTGTTATCGATAAAGTTTCCTGCACGTTGTGGTCGGTTATCAGGATGCCGATATTGCGGGTCCTGAGCTTGGCTACCATAGCTTGAATTTCCTCTACCGCAATAGGGTCTACCCCGGCAAATGGCTCGTCCAACAGGATAAAGTTCGGTTCCGCCGCAAGCGCGCGGGCAATTTCGGTACGGCGGCGCTCTCCACCCGAGAGCAGGTCGCCACGGTTACGGCGAACCTTGTGAAGACTGAACTCATCAATCAATTCTTCCAGCTTATCTTTTTGCCGGTCTTTGGGCATATTGCCCATCTCGAGCACGGCTTTTATATTGTCCTCTACTGAAAGCTTGCGGAAAATCGACGCCTCCTGCGCAAGGTAGCCTATCCCTTTTTGCGCGCGGCGGTACATGGCATCGTTGGTAATGTCTTGATCATCCAAAAATACCTTGCCTTCGTTAGGCTTTATCAAACCAACGATCATATAAAACGAAGTAGTTTTGCCAGCCCCATTCGGTCCCAGCAAACCAACAATTTCGCCCTGCGCAACGTCAAAGCTCACATCGTTAACAACAGTTCGCTGCTTATATCTTTTTAATAGGTTTTCTGCTCTTAATATCATTGCTTTATGATTTCACCGATGCCTTTTTCTATGGACTATTGTCTATGGACTTTCCTGCCATGAACTATGAACCATCAACTATGAACTTCTTCAAACCTTACTCCCTTCACATTCAACTGTATCGTGCGGCGTTCTTTCCAAATGTTTTCTTCGATGGTATAGCACATATCGAATTTTGCGCCGTCTGCCATTTGCGGCACGTATTCGCCGTGACTGAAAGCTATACAGTCAAACATTGCGGAACCTTCCTGCATCACCGTCATCTTCACATGGTTCTGGCCCACTATATTCGCTACTCCGCAAACATACACGTTTTTGCTGACGAACACCGGCGCCATATTCTCCGGACCAAACGGCGAAAATTGGTTCAATATCCTGAAAAACTTGGCGTCCACCTGGCTTAAACGTAATTCTGCGTCAATCTGTATCTGCTGTATTAATTGTTCTGGTTTTATGGTAGCGCTTACCACTTCTTCAAACTTATTAATAAACGCAGGTAAATTATCGGGATGCATGGTAAGCCCGGCAGCATAGCGGTGTCCACCAAACTGGATAAGAAGGTCGCTGCATTCGCAAAGGGCTTCGTATAAATCAAATCCGGCTACCGACCTTGCCGAACCTGCAACATGCCCGTTAGAGCGCGTTAGCACTATGGTTGGCCGGTAATATTTTTCAGTAAGGCGTGATGCCACAATGCCAATGACGCCTTTATTCCATTGCTCGTTAAACAGCACGGTTGATTTGCGGGCGATAAGCTCATCATCAGCCGCTATCATTCCAAGCGCCTCTTCGGTTATCTGCAGGTCGTACCCCTTGCGCTCGGTATTGTGAACATTTATCAGCTCACTTTTTTCGGTGGCTGCCTCATGTTCGGTATTTATCAGCAGTTCAACGGCATGCTTTGCATGGTCGATGCGGCCTGCAGCGTTTATGCGTGGCCCAAGCAGGAATACTACGTCGGATATGGTGTAATGTTTCCCCCGACCGGCAACTTCCATCAGCATTTTTATCCCGATGCAAGGCTCTGTATTTATCTTTTGCAGGCCCAAATGCGCCAGAACCCGGTTTTCTCCGGTTATATGCACGATATCGCAGGCAATGCTGATGGCTACCAAATCAAGGTAGCACTCCACCTCGCTAAAAGGTATATTATTATTCTCGGAATAGGCCTGTATCAATTTAAAGCCAATACCGCAGCCGGAAAGTTCTTTGTATGGATATTCGCAATGCGCTTGTTTGGGGTCGAGGATAGCAACCGCGGCTGGCAGTTCATCGCCGGGCAGGTGATGGTCGCAGATTATAAAATCGATGCCTTTGGTGTTGGCGTAAGCAATTTTATCCACTGATTTTATACCGCAGTCGAGCGCTATAATCAGGGCGAAGCCATTATCTGCTGCATAGTCAATGCCTTTTGTTGATATGCCGTAGCCCTCAATGTATCTGTCAGGTACGTAATAGTCGAGCTTATCGTAATATTTTTTTAAGAAACTATACACTAACGAAACCGCTGTCGTGCCGTCAACATCGTAATCGCCATAAATTAAGATCTTTTCGCCGGTAGCTATGGCGGCTTCAATCCGCAAGATAGCCTGTTCCATGCCTGCCATCAGGAACGGGTCATGCAGGTGGCGATAATCGGGCCTGAAAAAGAGCCGGGCTTCCTCAAAGTTATTAATTCCCCTGTGTATCAGTAGCGTACTTAATATGGTATCGATGTTCAGCGCGGCAGCCAAATTCCTGACATCGTCATGATTAGGATTATCGCGTACCACCCATCGTTTATTCATATCTTTGCAGCTTAAAGGAACGAAGATAGAGATTAGTGATTAGAGGTTAGAGATAGGATTGAAAAATTTCTGTAAAATGGCTAATTGATGCTATCCGTCCTGCCGCAGGCCTGCGACCTGCGCTGGAGAGTATCGCCCCGTTGGGGCTTTTAGTGAAATCTCCAAGCCCCAACGGGGCGACATACGTCAGCACAGGTCGCAGGCCTGTGCGATTTGATTATCAGGAACACAAAATGAACATATTCACCCTTGCCGAAGGCTCATATTCTGTTGATGGATCCAAAAAGTTTATCCCTTTCAACCCGGAAACCGATAATCCGAAGGAGAGGCCCGCATCGCTTTTTATCCACGTAAATCCATTTTTGGTACAAACAGATACTGATTTGATTTTGCTGGATAGCGGCCTTGGCTATAAAGATACCCGCGACGAACTGTATTTGCACCAGCACATCCGCAATGCCGGTTTCGACCCGGATGAAGTTACTTTGGTTATTATGTCGCACCTGCATTACGATCATTCCGGCGGCCTGGTGGTTGAGCGCGGCGGTAAATTAGTGCCAAGCTTTCCGCAGGCGAAGCATATTATTGCAAAGCCGGAGTGGGAGAAAGGGCTTTCGGGCGGCTCATCATCTTATCATAAAGAAATATTTGAAGCATTGCAGGGAAATATTGATTTAACCCTTGTTGAGGGCAGCGGCGAGTTTAAGCCGGGCATACGCTATGAGCATTCGGGCGGGCATTCGCCTTACCACATGGTGATTTGGATTGAGGATAGCGGCGGTAAGTGTTTTTTTGGTGGCGATGAATTGCCGGAACCTGAACAGTTGATAAGAAAGTTTATTGCGAAATACGACTACGATGGCCGGAAGGCGATGCAGCTTAGGGAACAATATGGCAAAATAGCAGCGGCCGAAGGATGGACTTGTCTATTTTACCATGCGAAATCGTTATGTGTGGGTAATATTAGCTATAATGAAGACCATTTTATGGTTAGGCCTGCTTAGGCAGGGTCTTCCACTCTAAAAAGTTCTACTATTTTTTCTACGTTTAAAGGTTTCGATATAAAGTCTTTTACAAGCGGGTATGAGCGTGCTTTATTAATATCATTACTGAATACCGATGAAGAAATGATATAAATTTTGCATTTGCCGGCCGGGTCAATGTTCAGTCGTTTAAACTCATCCAGGAATTCCCAGCCGTTCATTATAGGCATGTTAATGTCAAGCAGGATATAATCAGGCAACTTTTCAGGGTCGGCCTTCTGTATATCTATCAGCTGGTCGATGGCGTACTTGCCGTTAAGGCATGCCATTATTTCGGTATTCACGAGCGCTTTTTTTATTAGCTTGATAGAGATGAAGTTGTTTATTTCGTCATCGTCAACAAGTAATATACTAACGGCTCTGCTGTTAAATTCCATATTCTTAAATTCTGATATGTCTTATACGCAACAAAAAATTAAAAGGTTATATTCCTTTTAAGAATTAATTGTACAGTTGATAGTTATTAGAGAAAGTAAAGATGTAAGGGCGATTATCCAATCTTATCAGCCTTATTGGGTAATATTGATTAAAATTAATACATTAGGCTGAACATTCCAATAACTTAATATGAAAAAAATCTACCTGCTATTTCTACTCTCAGTTAATTTATTGACAATCGCTGCGGCCCAAAAATCCAACGACATCGCTTCGGCCACCAAAGGAATGACAGCCTATAAAGGTTATTTTAATTTTTATTGGGATGAGAATACGGGGCGTATCCTGTTAGAGGTTGATAAGTTGAACACAGAGTTCCTGTATGTTAACTCGCTGCCTGCCGGTGTAGGTTCGAACGACTTGGGATTAGACAGGGGCCAGATAGGCGATACCCGCATTGTAAAGTTCATAAAGAGCGGCCCGAAGATACTGCTGATACAACCCAATTACTATTACAGGGCAGTAAGCGACAATTCCGACGAACGTAAATCCGTCGAAGAAGCTTTTGCGCAATCGGTTATTTGGGGATTTAAAGCAGAAGCAATTGAGGGTGATAAGGCACTGATAGATTTTACACCTTTTTTGCTGCGCGATGCCCACCATTTGACAGATAGATTAAGCAGCCAGGGGAGCTACAGTTTGGATGAATCGCGCTCGGCAGTCTACCTGGAAAATACCAAAGCTTTCCCGGAAAACTCGGAGTTTGAGGCGACGATAACTATAGCCGGTCGCGGCCGGGGAAGTGAAATCAGCTCAGTAACGCCGGACCCGAATGCCGTTACCGTACGCATGCACCATTCGTTTATTAAGCTGCCTGATAATAATTATAAGATCCGCAAGTTCGACCCTCGCTCGGGCTTTTACGATGTAGATTATATGGATTATGCCACGCCAATAGACCAGCCCATCGTTAAAAGACTCCTAAGCCGTCATCGCCTGCAAAAGAAAGATCCATCGGCAGCTATGAGCGAGGCGGTGAATCCAATAGTATATTATGTTGATAGGGGAGCACCTGAACCTGTGCGTACCGCGCTGATGGAAGGCGCCTCATGGTGGGAGCAGGCCTTTGAGGCGGCAGGCTATAAAAATGCTTTCCAGGTAAAACTACTGCCCGAGGATGCCGACCCGATGGATATCCGCTATAATATTATCCAGTGGATACACCGTTCAACAAGGGGATGGTCCTACGGTGCCTCAATAAATGACCCGCGTACCGGTGAGATAATTAAAGGCCAGGTATCATTAGGTTCCCTTCGCGACAGGCAGGATTTTTTAATTGCCGAGGGCCTAATACAACCTTACGAAGACGGCAAACCGGTAAGCGATAAAATGATGAAGATGGCCATAGCCCGCCTGCACCAGCTTGCGGCGCACGAGGTTGGCCACACCCTTGGCTTACAGCATAACTTTGCCGCCAGCGTTAATAACCGTGCTTCGGTAATGGACTATCCGCCACCAGTGTTTACTTTGGCTACAGATGGAACAGTAGACCTTTCATCAGCTTATACTACCGAAATCGGTACCTGGGACAAACGCGCCATTTTATACGGCTACCAGGACTTTCCTGCGGGCATTGACGAGAACAAAGCCTTAAAAGATATTTTAACCGAAACGCTGAATCAGGGGCAACTGTTTATAACCGATGAAGATGCCCGTCCTGCTGGCGGCGCGCATCCGTTGGCGCATCTTTGGGATGCCGGTAAAAATGCAGCTGACGAACTAAACAGACTGCTCGATATCCGCAGAAAAATATTAGACAATTTCTCCGAAAAAGCTATCCGCCAGGATGCGCCGATGGCAACCCTGGAAGAGGTGCTGGTACCCGTTTACCTGATGCACCGCTACCAGGTAGAAGCAGCATCGAAAATGCTGGGCGGTATTTATTATACCTATGCTATAAAGAATGACGGGCAACCAACAACCCGCTTTATCCCGGCAGCGGAGCAATGGAAAGCTTTTAATGCGTTAATGCAGACTATTAGTCCGAATACTTTGGCGCTGCCAGAAAAACTGATTGAAAAGATCCCGCCGCGGCCGGATGGCTATCCAAGAACACGCGAATTATTTAAATCGCGTACAGGCTTAACCTTCGACCCGATGGCTGCTGCTGAAGGTGCTGCCGCTACTACGCTGCAGTTTATGCTATATCCTGAACGTGCCGCACGATTGGTTGAATATCACTCCCGCGATAACACGCAACCAGGATTGATAGCCGTTGAAGATAAATTGATTGCCCAAACCTGGAAAGCACCACAGCAAAACGGCTACAACGGCGAATTGCAAAGGCTGGTGAATAACCTAACGCTTAAGCAATTATTAACCCTTGCCGCAGATGGTCGTGCTGCTGAAAGCGTACGCGGAATAACCTTAATGCAAATAAACGGCTTAAAAACGTGGATGCAGGGCGCGGTAAAAACGGCACAGGCAAACCAAAAAGCTAACCTGGTGTTCGGATTATCACAGATAGCTGCCTTTGAGAGAAACCTGGAGCAGTTTAAACCAGCCGAGCCTGTTGGTATGCCGGATGGGAGTCCGATAGGGGAGTAGATTGATTTCGGATTTCGGAAGTTCGATTTCGGATTTAAAATAAAAAAATGTCATTTCGACGAGGAGAAACCTTTCAAAGATGCATAGCCCGCTACGCATATATTCTCTTACCATTGTTCGAAATGGCATAAAAAGATAATTATCATAAACACCTATGTCAAAACCAATAATTACCGGCCTGATGGCCTACGGAATGTCTGGTCGCATATTTCATGCGCCGTTTTTAACTACTAATCCCGGCTTTAAGCTCAAAGCTGTTGTTGAACGCAACGAGAAGAAAGCTAATGCGCGCTACACGGATTTAATCAGCTTAAATTCTATTGATGAATTATTGGCCGATGATGAAATTGAGCTGATAGTAGTCAATACGCCCAATGATACACATGTTGATTTTACAATGCGGGCGCTGAATGCCGGCAAGCATGTGCTGCTCGAAAAACCCGCCGCCGCAACAGGCGCTGAGGTAAAGGCTATGTTCGACCTGGCGAGGGAAAAGGGCTTACACCTGTTGATGTACCAGAATCGTCGGTGGGATAGCGGATTTTTACATACGAAGGAAATTATAGAAAGCGGTCGACTTGGGGAGCTGATTGAAGTGCACATGCGCATGGACAGGTATAAAGCAGCACTGAACACAAAGGCCTTCAAGGAGAACAAGGATACTCCGGCAGCAGGCCTGGTATATGACCTTGGTCCCCATTTGATTGATAATATCATTGCGCTTTTCGGCAGGCCTCTAAAGTTTTATAAAACCACGGGTATTTACCGTGAAGGCTCGGAAGTGCCTGATTACTTTCACTACCATATGTTATACCCTAATCAATTGAATGTTTACCTTACCTCGGGCTTATTGATTGCCGAACATTTACCTGGATTTGTAGTACATGGCACGCTCGGCAGTTTCGTAAAAGGCCGCGACGATGTGCAGGAGGCCCAACTCGACACAGGTATGCTACCAACCGACCCGGCCTACGGAATTGAACCGGAAGGCTGCGACGGCAAGTTGGTAACAATGGGGCTGGATAACAAAAAAACAATAGAGTACATAAGGCCTCCGAAAGGAGATTACAACGGTTTATTTACAGCCGTGTATCATACAATCCGGGATAATGCGTTATATCCCGTAACGGAAGAGCATGTTGCCTGGCAATTAGAATTGCTTGAAAAATAAAAATATCGTATATATGCCCACGATTATTTTGCAATTAAACACAATGAAGAAATTAGTATTATTTGTTTGCTTTTTAGCAGCCGTAGCCTGCACCAATGCACAAACGAAACCATTTGTACCCCCTGCGTATATTCCGGATTATAAAATCTTAACAACTGACAGCGTCTATGTTACCCCGGCTAATCTTAAAAAAGACAAAGGCACGCTGATAATCTATTTTGCACCGGATTGCAGCCACTGTCAGCGTATGATGTTTGAGTTGAAGCCGCATCTGAAGGAATTTAAAAACGTACAGGTTATCATGATTACCTTCGTAACTAACCAGGCGATAAAATCTATGAAAACCTTCGCCCGTGATTATGGCATCGATAAGTATCCAAACTTTACTATCGGTTCCGAAGGATATACCTACAAAGTGCAACAGTTTTACCACATAGCGACTACGCCATACCTGGCGTTTTACAATAAAGCCGGTAAGCCTGTAAAATATATCGAAAAAGAGCCGAAGGCCGATGATATTTTGGCAGAAGTGAAGAAACTGTAGGGGGAGAGCCAGGAGCCAAGAGTCAAGAACCAAGATTTATTTTTATAATTGCTCAGCATGACCCATAACGTCATGCTGTTTTTTTTTGCAATCCTTCTTGTTACACACGAATCCGTAATACTTCGAATAACCGGGTTCTGTCTTGATTGTTGGCTCTTGGTTCTTGACTCTCTCCTCAGTCCGTCACCAAAAAATTACCCAAACCCATCAATAAAGTTACAAGCCCGATTGTGCTATAAAATCTAAAAAGGTGATTTTTGCGGCATGAGCCCCAAACTGATCAAGACTTTACTTTTTGTACTTGTAATATTCTCGTTTTCAACTGTAAAAGCACAGCAAGCCGCGTCTGGCGGCACTATTTCAGGCAAACTCATTGATGCCGCAAATAACCAGCCGTTGGAATTGGCGACGGTTTCTGTTGTCCGAAAATCAGATAATAAACCAGTTAAAAGTATGCAGACCGACTTGCAGGGTAATTTCTCGCTAACCGGCATCGATGACGGTATTTATCAATTCAGAGCTACTTACGTGAGCTACCTGACTTTCATAAAGGATACGTTACGCGTAGGCCCCGGGAAACGGGCTATCAACCTTGGAGATATCAAAATGAGCCAGTCGAAGGGCGTTTTAAAAGAGGTTACCGTGACTGCCCAGAAGAGCCAGATCCAGTTGGGCATCGACAAAAAATCGTTCAACGTGGAGCAAAGCCTGGTTAGCCAGGGTGGTTCGGCTACCGATTTATTGAGCAATGTGCCGTCAGTACAGGTGGATGTGGACGGTAACTTAAGCCTTCGCGGCTCAACCAGTGTAAAAGTATTGATTAACGGCAAAGCTTCTGCTTTAACCGGTGGTAATATTGCGGATATTTTGCAATCTATCCCTGCCAGCGCAATCGAGACTATCGAAGTGATCACTAACCCATCATCCAAATATGATGCTGAGGGACAATCCGGTATTATCAATATCGTATTAAAAAAGAATGTGCAGAAAGGTTTTACAGGCTCGGCATCTGCATCGGTAGGCACGCAGCATACTTACAACGGCAACTTTAACATCGCTTACCAAAATAAGGCGGTTAATGTATATGCCAACTATAGCTACCGCAAAGGTACCCGTATTGGTGATGGCTTCAGTAATAAAACTACCATTGCCGATACCATTAATCAGGCCCAAAACCAAACTAACAACCAACAGTTCACCTTCACCGGTCAAAACATTCGCAGCGGTATCGACATCAATCTCGACCCTAAAACTACTTTAGGTTTTTCGAACAATATCAATATCCGCGACCGCGACCGCGTATCATCAGGCTTAACTTCTATCACACAGAATGGCGATTTGATGCAGCGCATTACCCAGGCGAATAAATCGACCGGCAGCGGAACCAATCTTGATTTCAACCTTGATTTCAATCACAAATACAAAAAGAAAGGTGAGGAGCTAAGTGCAAACATTAATTACTCGACCGATAAGAACAACGGTTTCGACGATTTAATAAGCCAATACGATAGCTTTAACCCGGCATCAAGCTTATACACCCGTCAGAACAATACGACCATTGGCCGCGGGCACGACTGGAATTTCCAGGCAGATTTCACCACGCCACTTACCAATGGCAAGCTGGAAGCCGGTGTACGCAGCCAGATTAACCAAAGCGACGATAACTATATAGCGGATACGTTAAACAATGCAAACGGCGGTTTCGATTATAATCCGTTCCTGAGCAACCACTTTATTTACAAGGAGAACATCAACGCGGCGTATACCAATTTCCAGCATCAGTTTGGTAATTTCGGCTTACAGGTGGGCATGCGTTTGGAAGATTCGCATATCCGCACCACCTTGATGGATGCTGCTACGGAAAACCATAAGCAGGATTACCTCCGCGTTTACCCAAGTGTGTTTTTAAGCGATAAATTAAGCGAAAACCAAACCCTGCAATTGAGCTATACACGCCGCGTGCAGCGTCCGCGCGACAGGCAGCTTTCGCCATTCCTCGATCAAAGCGATAAACTGAACTACCAGCAGGGTAACCCTGACCTGCGCCCTGAGGATACACATTCATTCGAGCTGAGCTATATCAATTATTGGAAAAGCCTGACGCTAACATCATCCTTATATTACAGGCGCACAAACGGTGTTATACAACGTATCACCACGCCGCTTACGCCGACTAACCTCGACACTACACTTACTACGTTCGAGAACATCAAGAGTGCCTCGAATGCAGGTTATGAGCTGATTGCCAAGTTGAGCCCAAGCCCGATACTGGATTTAACAGGCAACCTGAATGTTTACTATCGTCATCTTGATGGCGACCCTGCCCTGAACCTGGTTACCACTAGCGGCTATGCATGGAACGCCAACCTTACCGGCAATATAAAACCGTTTAAAAAACTAGGCATTCAGCTGCGCGGAGACTACCAGGCGCCACAAGTGATTCCGCAGGGTAAAATGCGCGCTATGTATGGTTTGGATGGCGGCTTGAAATATGATATCACAAAAACGGTAAGCTTTAGCGGCAACGTGCGTGATATCTTTAACACCCGTAAATTCCGCTCTGATATAAATTATAGCACGCCATACTTTGCCAGTAACCAGGTAAGTGAGCGCAGGTTTTCAACACGGACTGCTATCTTTACTTTGTCGTGGCGTTTTGGAAATAACCTGCCTCAACAAAAACGTAAAGACAAAAAGGACAACAACCAACCGCAGCAAGACCAGGACAATATGCCGGATGATGGCGGCGGTGTACAGGGCGGAGGCAATGGCGGCAACCAGGGTGGCGGACAACAAGGCGGCCCACAAGGAGGGAAACCTAAAGGCGGTACCGGGGTAATTTAATCTTGGGCTGAAGCTTAACTAAGTATTGAAAAGTTAATATTAACAACAATAATTGCTACCTATAGAAAGAGAAAGACCCACTGGAGTAGCGGGTCTTTCTCTTTTTATAAGATTAGCCGTTAGCGAAGGTATACGCCATCTGCTTCGCCTTCCTCATCCAGCACCACCACCACAAATTCCTTTAAAACTGTTGAAAGGGCCATACCGGCGAAGTCAGTGATCATCGGGAAGCGTTTGTGATTGCGGTCAATCAATACTGCGGTGCGCAGCTTTTTTAGCGGGACATCGCGAAATACACCAAAACCATAAGCGATGGTCTTACCGCTGTTAAGTACGTCATCAACCAAAATAACCACCTTATTGCTGCAGTCTTGCACATCAAAATCAATATTTGCGTTTAGGCTTGTGCTTTGCTTATCCAGTGTAATGCCTACAAACGTACTTTTGAAAGGGGCAATATCATCCAAAATTGCTTTTAAGCGTTTGGCAATTTTATCACCGCTGGGCAAAATACCGGCAATTATTATTTCTTCCTCTTCAAAATTATCTTCCAGTATCTGGTATGCGATACGGTCAATTTTTTGCTGAATCTGTTGCTGGTTTAATATGAGAAGTTGTTTGTCGCTCATGTTGTTGAAACGTTGTAATGTTGGAAGGTTGAAATGTTACCTGTCAAAACGCTTATCTATTCGATTGTAAAGATAACAACTTTACAACATTTCAACTTTACAACCTTCCAACAAATCCTACTTCTCATAAGGGAAATAAACAAAATTCGCCCCGTCGGGAACCACCACAAAAACGCACATATATTCATTCGGATTTTTGTAGCTATTGACGAAGCGTTCTTTCAATATTTCCTTAATAACGCCTTTCTCCACAAATTCTTCCAGGGTTGAGGCGTGTATGCTCCATTCTGTATTTAAATCGCGACGGTCGAGTATCATTTCGCCGATACTTAATTCATGCTGATGGGCGATGAAAATGGGATAATTGGATACTCCTTCCATTATAATTTCAACCGCAACTTCGTGGATTGATTCGTTAAAAAACTTCAAATCCTTCTCCAAACTAACCAGCGGACTTTTACCTTTCGGCTGTTCGCTGTTTCTGTCTTCGTTTAAAAGTTCTTCGGGTTCCATTATGTTTTATTTTTTTGGGGATTTCACCGATTTGAGAATGATTTCACCGATTATTTTTTGTGATTTCTTTGATTTTATTTTTTGATGATTACACCGATTGTTTTGATTTTGATGAAGCCTGTCGCTTTGCTATGGCCTTTTCTACTATGAACTATGAACCATCAACTATGAACTCCTCAGCACCAGCAACGCCACATTCTCTACGTGTTGGGTGTGCGGGAACATATCAACGGGCTGAATTTTCACTACGTCGTATTTCTCTTTCAATACCAGCAAATCGCGGGCCTGGGTGGCGGCATTGCAGCTTACGTAAACTATTTTGGGCGCTTCTATTTCCATCAGGCGGGCTACTACATCCGGGTGCATACCGGCACGCGGCGGGTCGGTGATGATTACGTCGGGTTTGCCGTGTTCTTTTACAAAATCAGCCACCAGCACATCCTTCATATCGCCCGCAAAGAATTTGGTATTGGTGATGTTGTTTATCGCTGAATTTATTTTTGCGTCCTCTATAGCCGTCGGCACATATTCTACACCCACAACCTCGCGCACATGTCCGGCTACAAAGTTTGCTATTGTTCCAGCACCAGTATAAAGGTCGTACACCAGCTCGTTGCCGGTAAATCCTGCAAAATCACGCGTTATTTCGTATAATCTTAAAGCTTGTACCGAGTTGGTTTGATAGAACGATTTCGGGCCGATACGGAACTTTATACCGTTCATCTCCTCGTAAATAAATTCCGGGCCTTTCCAGGCAATTACTTCCTGGTCGAAAATGGTATCGTTCTTTTTCTGGTTAATGATGTACAACAGCGAGGTAATTTCCGGGAAGTTATCCTCCACAAATTGCATCAGGCTGTCTATTTGCGCTTGCTCCACGTAAGCAAAAACCACTATCGCCATAACTTCGCCGGTTGATGAGGTACGGATAATCAGGTTACGTAAAGCCCCGGCATGGGCCTTTAAATCGTAAAAGCTGTAATTGTGCTGCAAAGCAAAGTTGCGGATGGCATTTCTTAGCGTATTCGATGGCTCATCCTGCAGCCAGCAATGGTTAATGTCGAGTATTTTATCAAAGCGACCTGGAATGTGAAAGCCCAGTGCATCCATATTTAAGGCTTCATCGCTGCGGTTTTCGCCGTCAAACAACCATCGTTTATTGCTGAAGGTATATTCCAGCTTATTGCGGTAGTATTTATCGACAGGGGAGGCAACGATTTCATCCATTCCATCGACATCAATTTTTGCCAGGCGCGTCAAGGCATCGGCTACCGACTTTTGTTTGAATTTAAGCTGAGCCTCATAGGTCATGTGCTGCCATTTGCAGCCACCGCAAATACCAAAGTGCTCGCAGAATGGCTGCGTACGGTATTCCGAAGGCTTTTTAAGCTGTGTTATCTTCCCTTCGCCAAAATTCTTTTTACTGCGATAAACTTCAATATCCGCCACATCGCCGGGAACGGCCTTTTCTACAAAAAGTACAAAGTCGTCGGCTTTACCTACGCCCCTGCCTTCTTCGGCGATATCTATTATCGCAACATCTTCAAAAAACTTCTTTTTAGCAACTTGATTCATCAGGCTGCAAAGGTAATGTTTTGTTGTAAGGGTTGTATTAGTTGTAAATGTTGAAGTAGTTGTAAATATAAAAAACCGGCTGCGGGACACAGCCGGCTGGGTTGGGACAGAACGCACCCACTTAACCCAAACCCAAAGTCTGTGTCTCCACAGACTTCAGGACAGCGCTTTCGTTTTTTAATGCATCTCCGGCTCCATAAACCAGGCAATCTTCAGTTTGTAAAACAGGCTGCCTGCGCCAATGCAAAAACAATTGCAAATCATCAGGCCGAGATAATTATTGTTATCGTTAAAAAATCCATCCTGCAATAAGGTGACCCGGAAGGTGACGATGGTAAATAAAATACCAATTGCAGAGATAATAACCGCTCTCAATTTTATGGTGTGGACATGTCGTGTAATTATCATAATAGTAAGATAGAATACAAGCCAGGTCGCCAGTGAGAAAAATAATTCAAAAGCTGCATCAAAAAGCCATGTGTTAACTATGTAGCCAATAAGAATGCCCGGGCCTTGCAAGTTTAACTTGCCGCGGAAGATTTCAATAAAGATAAATAACAGAGGCGCGCTAACTACACTGGTTAGCCAAACTCGTAAACTGTATGAAAATGTGTTTGATGTCATGATTATTAAAAATCAAGAATTGGATATCATTGAGTTTTCGGCTACACTATGCCAGGGTTCGGCCAAAGGATAAAGCCAGCTGAAGCTTGCTGCGCATACATAGTAACTTACCGGAAAGACGCTGAAAACCTCTAAAAGCGGTATAGATATCAGGTTATTGGTTACGATAAACGTAAGCATGCTTAACACGACACCGAAAAGTGATATAATACTCTTGCAAATTGTGATAGAGGTAACATTATTAGCAGTGATTTTCACAGTCGCATAAAAGAAGCCGAATGTGAACGATGAAAACACGCCGCCGACTATTATCAAACCAAACCATTCTAAAAAAAGCTGCTCAACTGAGAAAAATGAAGTATCCTTGTTAAAAAGGGCCTGAATATAAGTCGCTGCACAAAACAGAATCGGGGCGATTGCCAGTGTCGATACCCACACTTTAAAACTATAGGGGAACTCTTTATATATCATTGTATTCAAAAATTACTGTTTATCCCAATTAATTTTGCGCGAGAAATACATCATTGCAGCCACTGTCACAAAAAGTGCGATACTGCCAAACAGCAGAGACAACTCTTCCAACTGGATAATGATAAATATGAAGCCGTAAAAAATGGACAGGATGAACGAGAAGGTAATGGCCACTGCTTTATTGTTAAGTAATGATGCTGTAAATGCGGCAACCAACCCGATAGTAGCGACAGATGATATCAGGTAAGCCCAGTTAAAGCCGACTTGCTCCGCAAAGGATAGCAGCAGCGTATAATACACTACCATTGCCGCACCTATCAATATATAATTAAATACGTGTACCCGCTGCTGTTTTATCAGCTCAGTCAAAAACAGAGAAACGAAAGTTAGCAGGATGATGAGCGTGGAATATTTGGTGGCGCGTAAAATTTTCCGGTACTGGTCGATAGGCGATTGCAGCTTTACGCCGAATGACGCCGCGTCCGCATCTTTTTTCTTTAACAGCACATAATTGTTATTGACCCATTGTTGTGGAAATGGGCGGGCATAATAAGTTAAATGCCATTTCGCCGTGAAGCCTTTATCATTTATCACACTGTCATCGGGCGTAATGTCGCCAAAACCCGGCGACTTCCAATCGCTGCTTATCTCCACATCGGTAGCCCGGCCGGTATGCAAAAACTTAAGCTTGTCGCTGCCGTTTAAATTGAGCTTATAGCTGAATGTAAAGCCTTGTTCGCTCTTTAAGGGGAATGCGGCCTGTAGTCCCTGGTTAAATGGTATTGTTTCTTCCTGCGTGGGTTCAACAGCATAATTTTGCCCCTGTATATTGATGACAGGATTATTTTTCAATCCCTTCATATCAGTTATACTGAACGCCAGCCTGGCTTTATCATACAGAACAGATGCGGGTTCAATACCTGCTGCCGCTAAATCGGGCTTATTAAAGCTGCCATTTATCAACAGGTCCGAATTGTAGCCGGTGGCATCGTATACACCTTTTTTAAACCGCTCTGTTTTAATAGCGCCTTTTATCTGCAGCGTCTGCGGAAGCACGTAAAGCATTTTTATTACTTCATGGGTATGTGTTTTTTTATTCGAATCAGTTTCGGTAATCAACTTTTTATAAGGCAGCATCAGCACCGGGCCTTGCACCAGTTGGGTATCCGCCCAGCTGGTTTTTATACCCCCGCGCTCGATTTGCTGGTAGCCCTCGCGTTCTAAGATCAGGCTTTGTATCCACGAGGAGGGGATAAGCAGGAGGATTACCAGCGCGGCTATTACTCCTAGTTTAAATAGCACCGAGTCGGTGATACTGGGTTGTGGTTTTTCTGTTTGTTCTATCATTGTTTGATTTATTAAAAGTACTTTGTATTTCAAAGTAAATGAATAAAAAAATTTAGTTTGATTTATCGGTTAGCATATTTTCCCTGTCAGCGCTCGTCAGCACCAGGTAGGAGTTTAGCGCAAGCAGGCATATCAATACGATGCACGAAATAATTTCGGGCCAGGTGCCGCGTACACCTACGTGTATGGCGTTGTAAAATATCCATAGCACGAACAGCAGGTTGCCAAAAACGGCCGCGGCGCGCATAAAAATGACGGAGGTTTTTTGCATGATATTGGTTTCAGTTAAAATTTAAGTCTTCTTTTGCTGTTTTATCAATTGTTCCAGGGCATCCAAGTGGTCCTTAAATGCTTTCTTTCCTTTGTCTGTCGATTCGTACGTCGTGTTTGGCTTACGGCCGAGGAACGCTTTGTGTACTACTATATATTCTTCTTTCTCCAGCCCTTTAAGGTGCGAGGCCAGGTTACCGTCGGTGGTTTCCAGCAGTTCCTTCAACGAATTAAAATCGTACCGGTCGTTCGCTACCAGTACACTCATAATCTGTAACCTTAAGCGGTTTTCAAATGCTTTATCAAGTTTTTCAAAGGGGATCTTCACCTGTCGTATTTAAAGTACATTACGCTGCCATATACTATGTGCAGCACGCCAAAACCAATCGCCCAAAATAGCAAACCGTAACCGGGTATACAAGCAGTAACCAGGCCTAATATAATATCGCAAAGCCCCAGGAATTTTATGTCATTATAAGTGAAATTGCTCGCGCCTACCAATGATAATCCGTAAAAAATAAGCGAGGCCGGCGCTACAATGCTATAATGGCCGCGATAGATAAATATTAAAATTAAAAACCCGCCGGTAAACAGCGGCGTAGCCATATAAAACAACATCGACCGGCTGGTTTTACCCCAAATAGGCTGACCTTTACGCTTTGCTTTACGCAGGGATAAAATAATGCCCGTAAGTATGGAAAGTACCAAAACCACAAAGGCGATGGCTATCAGTTTCCATTCCAGCATGCGGTAACTGCTGCTGAAAAACAGGCCGGTAGCTTGTGCGCCGTTATCTACATAACCCCGTTCCGGTAAGGATGTATAGTTATAAATGATATTGTAGGCAAATGCTGCACCTATCAATGCATAAATGCCAGCTAATATCCCCGACAAGCCGCTAAGGGATATAAACTTCGAAGAACGCTCCATCAGGTTGCGGATGGAGGCCAGTTCGTTTTGAATTTCTTTTTCTTCCACGTAAAGTACTTTGTTGTTCAAAGTAAAAGAAAGAAATTGGGATTTGCAAATAAAATTTGTTTCGGACTTCAGAAGGTCTGTTATGGTTCGAAAATTATATAACTTTATAATAAATGAAATCAGACCTGGACGAACTTATTGAAATACTTGAGGCCGAATTGAAAACTTTAGAGGCGTATATAAAGGTCAGTGTAGAGGAGAGTGAATATCTTAATGCTCACTATCATTCCCAGGCTTTGTTTAAAATACAATCCCAGTTGTACGGACTTTATAAGTTGAAAGACCCTCTTTACAACGAGAAGCAACAGTTGGAACAAATGAAAAAAATGTTTGAGAAGACCGATGATACATCAAAGTCGCCCCGCCTTGAGGCTTATTATGAAATTAAGCTCAAAGAATATGAAGAACAACTAAGGAAATTAAACAGCCAAAAAAAAGAGGCTAAGTATGACGACCAAAAGTTAGATGATGCATTATTTAAAATTATCGAAGGAGCTTATAGTGGTTTTATTCTTTACTTGAATGCCTCGGATAACTTAAGTTTTACTTTCGAGAAGTCGGGAGCAGATATTGAAATTTCTGTAAGTGTTAAAAGCATATTGAAAGCGGATATCTTCCTAACCGACGAAGAGGAACATACCTGGCCAGTTAATAAATTTAAGGCCTTAGGTTTTAATTTAAATCCCGCCGGTAATAAATTTATTTATAAGCTAAGTACAAATAATCTTAAAGATGCTCTTTCTGTAAAAACGTTAGTGTCGCGTGTTATTTATGATTTTTTTAATTATTGTGAACTCGACAATCCTGCGAATTTAATGTTCTTTTGATTATACGCATTTACACGACGAAACATCACCTCACTCCCTATTATATTTATTCCTATAATCATTCGGCGTCATCCCCGTTATCCGTTTAAAAACATCCCTGAAATTCTTTACATCGGCATAGCCAACATCATACATTACTTCGTTGATAGATTTGCGGCCGATTTCCAGCTGCTTTTTAGCGGCTTCGGTTTTTACCAATTGAATATACTCGGCCACGGTGTTCCTGGTTGCTTTTTTAAACCTGCGCTCAAACGTGCGGCGGGTAACATTAAAGTTGTCGGCAATTTGCTCGACGTTTAATTTTTCAGCATAGCTCTGCTCTATAAACTCTTGTGCCTGTTTTATCAGGGCGTCTTTATGATTTTTCTGACCTGTAAAAATTATGAAGGGTGATTGTTCTTTCCTGTCCAAGTCAATTACAAAAAATTTGGCGGTGCGGATAGCTATTTCGCGGTTGGTATATCGTTCTACCAGGTAAAGCAGCAGGTTCCAGTAAGCATTATTGCCACCGCTGGAATACAGCCCGTTCTGATGGGTGATTACTTTCTCGTCCACCAGTTTTATATCCGGGTAATAATAGCGGAATTCGTTAGCATAAGCCCAATGGGTAGTACATTGCTTTCCGCGCAGCAGCCCGGTATAGGCGAGCAAGAAAGCGCCCACACACATACTGGCCACCTCGGCGCCGTCTTTATACTGCTTCATTATCCAGGCTGCATAGTCCTTATTCAGGTAGGTAGCAGCCAGTGCGTCGCCGGTCATCGATGGGATGATAACCAGGTTGGTAAAGGTGACGTCTTTCAGCAACACGTCCGGTTTAATAGTAAATACGCCTTTATTTAGCTTAACCTCTTCCGTTAAACCAACCAGCCTTACATAGAACGGTCGCTCTTTTCCCGATTGCTCCATAAACTCGTTAACCATACTAAATACATAGCTGGCATCTGCGATGGCCGCCGGAACCACATTATTCAAAACTAAAATTGAGACGTCGATCATACTTCAAATGTAAGTGATATTTTTGTCGCAATTCCCCCCTTCACATTGTCGTATTACCACACCCTGTAATTTATTTCCTGCCATTACCTTTGTTTTATAAAATAAAAGAAAACATGATCAGCATTAATCCTTACTTAAACTTCATGGGTAATACGGCAGACGCCATGAATTTTTACAAATCAGTATTTGGCGTGGAGTTTACCGCGTTCCATCTTTTCAATCAGAGCCCCGGCTACGAAAAAATGCCAAAACACGAACAGGGCATGGTGATGCACGCATCGCTGCCGATGGGCAAGCATAATGCAATAATGGCTACCGATGCGCTCGAATCAATGGGAATGACTGTTACGATGGGTAATAACTTTTACATTGTGGTTAACACCGAAAGCGAAGGGGAAACCGAGCGTTATTTTAACGCACTGGCCGATGGCGGCAGCATTGAGATGCCTTTAAACCAAACCTTCTGGGGCGCCTATTGCGGCATGTGTCGGGATAAATTCGGTATCCAATGGATGATTACCTACGATAAAAATATAGCCTCTTAATAGCACGCTTTGGAAAAACGGAAAGGCGATAATCGAAAGTTGTCGTCTTTTTTTCGTTAGACCACAACACTTCAGCCGACCAATAAATACATTCGATTTATACGCCTAGCGTTTAAATAAGTAGCGATTACCTAACGTAGAGCCATCAGTGAAATCACTCAAATCAACTAAATCACAACAATAAAAAAATCGGTGAAATCATTCTCAAATCGGTGAAATCCCAAAAAGAAAAATTATATTGTTACCGCTGCCTTCACCAAATAAGGCAAAATCTCTTTCTGAAAGGAAACAAAGTTCTTGCGCACGTCGCTATCGCTAACCGAGGTAAATGCAAAACTGAATACGATGCTTTTGCTGCATTTAATCAGGAAGCGCAGGCGTTGCAGGTAGTTTTCCTGCTTGCGCAGATCGGTAAGCTGCGAGAATACGCTTACCAGCATTTCTTCCAGCTCGTTCGAAAGGTTCTTAAGAAACTCCTGTGAATTGGTCGATTCACGGATAAAATCCCAACCGATAAATTCATTACACACGGTGTAGCTTAAACGGCAGGTTTTCATAATGAGGACACTTAGGTGCGCCTCCTCGTCCATTTCAGGTGTATTGCTATGGATAAGGTCGTCCACGCTCACCTTAATATAATCCATTAGCAAAGAGTGAAGTACATCCTCCTTACTCTCAAAGTACTTGTAAATGGTGGCTTTAGCGATTTTGGCCTTTTTGGCAATTTCGTTTACGCTGGTTTTATGGTACCCGAATTTGCGGAACAAGTCCTGCGCGGCGCGCTTAATGCTTTCTTTTATTTTATCGGCTTCCATGTATCAATCAGATACAAATATCTCAAAATAACTGGGATTTTCAGTATATCATTTGGGATGCGGCAATAAAAAGGCCTTAAAATTTGTAATTACTTAATTCGAAACATATATCTCGAAATTGCTGACCGTGATATAATAGGAACGTAGCGATTTGGTAGCGGGCGCTTTTACGGGCGTGCCATCGGTCATTGAAAATTTTGAGCCGCTGCAAGGGTCGGTAGCAGTGAAGCCCGATTCATCAACGTTTACAGCGCAGTGTTTTTCAGGTTGATAGCTGCTGCAGCGGTCGTAGGCCGCGTAAGTTCTGTCAGGCCGGCGGTAGAGGATTAAACCAGCTACGCCATAGCCGCTTATAACCACGTAGCCACCGCTGGCATTCAATGGCGCCAGGCGTGGGTCTGTTAGCGAGGCCTGAAAATTCACGGGCACACTGGGTACAACATCGCCGCCTTTGCCGCACGATAAAAACAGCAAAGGCACAAACAACAATAGTAAAAGCTTTTTCATATAATATCCGACTGGAATTGCTTCAGAAAACGAACATCGTTCTCCGAGAATAAACGCAAATCCCGTATCACATATTTTAAGTTGGCAATTCTTTCTATACCCATACCAAAAGCAAAGCCTGTAAACTTAGCGCTGTCGATACCGCAGTTCTCCAAAACGTTCGGATCAACCATGCCGCAGCCCAATATTTCTACCCAGCCGGTATATTTGCACATGTTACAGCCGCTGCCTCTGCAGATGGTGCATGATATATCCATCTCAGCCGATGGCTCGGTGAACGGGAAGTAGGAGGGGCGGAAACGCACTTTTGTACCATCGCCGTAAAGCTCCTGCACGAAGTGATATAAAGTCTGCTTTAAATCAGAGAAAGAAACATTCTCGTCGATATATAAACCCTCAACCTGGTGGAAGAAGCAATGCGCACGCGCAGAAATGGCCTCGTTACGGTAAACACGTCCGGGCATTATGGCGCGGAATGGCGGTTTGCCATTCTCCATCATGCGCACCTGTACCGATGAAGTATGCGTACGCAGGGCGATATCATCCTTGCCATGATTTTTCTTAATAAAGAAGGTATCCTGCATGTCCCTTGCCGGGTGTTCTTCAGGGAAGTTCAAGGCCGAGAAATTGTGCCAGTCGTCCTCAATTTCAGGTCCTTCGGCAACAACGAAGCCGAGGCGCTTAAATATGTCGATAATTTCGTTGCGGATTAACGAAAGCGGATGACGTGAGCCAACAGCAAAGCCATCGCCTGGAAGGGTAAGGTCAAGTCCTAAGTCTTGAGTCTTAACTCCTGAGTCGGTGGCTTCTTTTAATTCAGTGTATTTTGCTTCGGCTAGCTGCTTAAATTCATTAAGTACTTTACCGTAGGTACGTTTTTCCTCAGGGCTCACCGATTTAAATTGCTCGAATAAGTCTTTTATAACCCCCTTTGTGCCTAAAAATTTGATACGGAATGCTTCCAGCTCATCAGCATTGGCAGGTGAGAAAGCGTTTATTTCGGCGGTATATTGGTCTATTTGGGTTTGCATTACGATACTTTCTTAAGTTTATTTTCTGCTTCTTCATTTGCTATAAATTCCCTAAAGGCATTTTCCACAAATTGCGAAGCGGTAATTTTTTGTGCTTTCGCTTGCTTTTTAATATATTTAATAGTTTCTACTGGTAAATCCAATGTTATTCTCTTTTTCATAAATCAAATAGCTGAAGAAATACAAAAATAAAATAATTATGTCATTGCGAGCGAGGAACGAGCGAAGTAACCTCGTCGATATGTATTAGCGTCAATGCAAAGTGATGAGATTGTCTTGTTCCCGGCAATGACAAATGAGATTATTTCAGCACCCCTAACGCTGCCCCCACCTTGGTAAATGCCGCAATAGCCTTATCCAAATGCTCTTGCTCATGTGCTGCGGATATCTGTACCCTAATTCTTGCCTTGCCCTGCGGAACCACCGGGTAGTAAAAACCAATCACATAAATACCTTCTTCAAGCATTTTGGCTGCAAATTCCTGTGCAAGCTTGGCATCATATAACATAACCGGTACAATCGGGTGTACGCCTGGTTTAATATCAAATCCGGCTTTGGTCATTTTTTGGCGGAAGTACTGTGTGTTTGTTTCCAGCTTATCGCGCAGGTTGGTGGTTTCGCTCAGCATATCCAAAACGGCGATAGATGCGCCGGTTATTGAAGGTGCAAGCGTGTTCGAGAACAAATAAGGTCTCGACCGTTGGCGCAGCATGTCGATAATCTCTTTACGGCCCGAGGTAAAACCACCGGATGCACCACCCAAAGCTTTGCCAAGCGTGCCGGTAATAATATCTATTTTACCCATCACACCATGATGTTCATGCGTACCGCGACCGGTTTTACCCATAAAACCAGAGCAATGGCTTTCGTCAATCATCACTAACGCGTTGTATTGTTCTGCCAGTGTACAAATTTTATCCAGCTGGGCAATAGTGCCATCCATACTGAATGCGCCATCGGTAACAATAATACGGTGACGGCAACCGGCAGTAGCTTTTAGCTTTTCTTCCAAATCAGCCATGTCATCGTGCTTATAGCGCTGGCGCTGTGCTTTGCATAAACGCACGCCATCAATGATAGATGCATGGTTCAATTCATCGGATATTATAGCATCCTGGTCGTTAAACAAAGGCTCAAATACACCGCCGTTTGCATCAAATGCCGCAGCGTACAAAATGGTATCTTCGGTGCCTAAAAATTCGGCTATCTTTTTTTCCAGCTCTTTATGTATGTCCTGCGTGCCGCAAATAAAACGTACAGATGATAAGCCGTATCCGTGGGTATCCATAGCAGCTTTTGCCGCTTCTATAACCTTTGTATTTCCGGATAACCCCAGATAATTATTAGCGCAAAAGTTAATCACCTCTTTACCGCCCTGTACGGTAATATCGGCGCCCTGTGGGGATGTAATGATACGCTCGCGTTTATATAAACCCGCATTTTCAATTTCAGTAAGCTCCTGCTGTAAAACCGGCTTCAGTGTATTATACATAGTATTGGATTTTTGAAGCTGCAAAATTATCCTATTATTTCGGATTTCGGAATTTCCATTTCGGATTTTAAAGAACAAACGTTTCCCAAAGCAAACATTAATTCCGAAATCGAACATCCGAAATCCGAAATTTCTTATCTTTGCGCCTCATTTAACACTGTTTGCAGCAGTATCAATGATTTTATGGCAAAGTATAACACACTACTGTACTATTGTTATTCAACAATAGTTGATGGCGAGCAATTTGCTGCCGACCATCTTAAATTTTGTAAAAGCTTAGGTTTAACCGGTCGTATTATTGTGGCTGATGAAGGTTTAAACGGCACCGTTTCGGGCGCTACCGAAGCTTGCCAGGCTTACATGGATGCAATTTACGCCGATGGCCGTTTCAATTCAACTGAATTTAAAATTGACGAGGTTGATGAACCGTCATTCGTAAAAATGCACGTTCGCTACAAATCCGAAATTGTGCATTCAGGACTGCGCGACCCTCATATCATCAATCCGCAGCAAAAAACAGGCAAACACCTGGAACCAAAAGAGTTTTTGGCGATGAAAGATGACGAAGACGTGGTGATACTGGACGTTCGATCCAATTATGAGCACAATCTCGGCAAGTTCAAAAATGCCATCACCCTGGATATTGAAAATTTCAGAGATTTCCCTGAGATGATAAACCAGTTGGCGCAGTATAAAGATAAGAAAGTACTTACCTATTGCACCGGAGGCATCAAATGTGAAAAAGCCTCTGCATTATTATTGCACGAAGGTTTTAAGGACGTATACCAGTTGCATGGCGGCATAATTAAATATGGCAAGGAAGCAGGGGGGGAAGACTTTGAAGGCAAGTGCTATGTGTTCGATAATCGCCTTTCGGTAGATGTAAACTCGGTTAACCCGGTGGTAATTTCAACCTGCTTTAACTGCGGTAAGGTTACCCCAAAAATGATAAACTGCGCCAACCCTGAATGCAATGAGCACTTTACCCAATGCGATGAATGCGGCGATGTGATGGAAGGCTGCTGTAGCGATGCTTGTAAGGAACACCCCCGCAAAAGGATTTATGACGGAACTGGCTATTATGTGAAAGTGCCGCAGCCGGTGAATATTAACAAAAAAGCAAAGGTTTCGCTGGGTGAATAGTCGCACAATGAGACGCAAAATATTGCGTCTCTACAATTATTCAATCTCTATATGTATTTTCGTGGAGACGCAATATTTTGCGTCTCTGTTTGTTTACAACCAATGCGTAAAAGCGTCGTCATTATCTTATATCTCGTTCTTTGGTGCATAGCGCACGTTCATGCTGCCGATATCAAAAGCATTGGCGTGCCGTACGTGCAAAATTACACAAAGGCGCTATATCAGTCCGGTAACCAAAATTGGTCCATCACCAGGGATGAACATGGTATAATGTATTTTGGTAACTCGGAAGGTCTGCTCACTTTCGATGGTAAATACTGGCAATCGTACCCAATGCCTAACGGTCTTATCGTTCGCTCGGTAGCTGCTGATGGCAAGGGCAAAGTATATTCCGGAGGCTTCGGTGAGTTCGGCTATTGGGAAACCAGTAAAAACGGGCCGCTTAAATATCATTCTCTTACGCAACTTGTACCTAAAAAGTATCAGCCCGTTAATGAAGAGGTCTGGAAGATATATATAGATAAGGACCAGATAATTTTCCAGTCTTTCGGCTCCATTTACATTTACAAACAAGGTAAAATAAACGTAGTGAAAGGGCTTAATCCCTTCCTGTTTTTATACAGGATAGGCAGCCGGTATTTTGTTGAGCAGGTTAATAAAGGCCTGTTTGAGCTTAAAGAAAATAAACTGATTTATATAGACGGAAGCGATAAAATAGGTAATAGCGGTGTGCTGTCTATTCTGCCAATGTCTCATAGCAGGTATTTAATTGGTACAGCCCGCAACGGCTTGTTTATGTACGATGGGAGGCAGATAAAGGAATGGGCTAACCAGGCCAACGACTTTTTAAAAACTTACCAGCTTAATAACGGCGTTATGCTGTCGGGTAAATATATGGCCTACGGTACTATTTTGGATGGCGTTGTCATTATCGATACGCTCGGCAATATGGTGCAGCACATCAATAAATCGAGCGGGCTGCAAAATAACACCGTTTTAAGCCTTTTTATCGATAAGGAACAGAATTTATGGGTAGGTTTGGATAATGGTATCGATAGGATAGAGGTTAATTCTCCGCTTTACTTTTATTTTGATAAAACCGGCCGGTTTGGAACCGTCTATTCCAGCATCATATTTAATAATAAGATTTACCTCGGCACAAACCAGGGCTTGTTTTATAGTGATTGGGTAGAGAACGGCAACAAGCGCCTCTTTCAATCTTTTGATTTTAAGCTGATAGCCGGCTCGCAGGGGCAGGTGTGGGAGCTTTCATTGCAGGACGGCCGCTTGCTGTGCGGTCATAACTCCGGAACGTTCCAGGTAAACGGCAATACCATATCCAAAATAACCGGCATAAGCGGCGGCTGGACGATTAAGAAGCTGAACCAAAATCAACTGATACAGGGAACTTACACCGGCCTGATTTTTTATAAGAAAGACAACGCCGAAAATTGGGTGTTTGACCATAAGCTGGATGGTTTCGGCGAACCCTCTCGTTACGTTGAGGCTGATTCTAAAGGCGAAATATGGGTCAGTCATGCTTATAAAGGTATTTACCGGGTAACCATCAGCGCTGATTTAAAGAAAGCGGCATCTATTAAATATTACGATAAAAAATCCGGGTTGCCGGGCAGCTATAATATTAACGTATTTAACCTGGACAACCGGATTGTGTTCTCATCTGATTCGGGTTTTTATGTTTATGACGATATCAGTGACCGCTTTTCAAAATACCAGCAACTCAATAAAATGCTGGGCACTTTCTCATCGTCAAATAAAATAATCCCTGCCATCGGCAAAAGATACTGGTTTATTAATCGCGGCAAAGTAGCACTGGCTGATTTGTCTGTCCCCGGAAAATTAAGCATCGATTCCACCCGCTTCAGTATACTCGACGGCAGGATGGTAAAGGGGTACGAAAACATCAGCCGGATAAACAGCGCCATATATTTAATCAGTGTGGATGATGGTTTTGTTATTTTGAATGATGAAGACGCCCTGCAAAGAAATACTATTCACATGCCGGCAGTACTGGTAAGGCGGATTGAAAACATAACCGACAGGGTTACGCCTATAATTAATGACGACAATCAAAGCGACATAGAAATACCCTATTCGCAGGATAATATCCGCATATCTTACTCGCTGCCGTTTTACAGGCAGGAGAAGGTGAAGTTTCAGTATTACCTGGATGGATACTCCAAACAATGGAGCGACTGGAGCACGCAGAGCCAAAAAGAGTTTACCAACCTTAACCAGGGCAGCTATACCTTTAAGGTAAGGGCTAAGGTCAACGAAGAAAACGTATCTCCTGTAACCACGCTTAGTTTTACCATATTGGCTCCCTGGTATGCGGGCAAAATAGCTGTTGTTTGCTACCTGTTGCTGGTAGTGCTTGCCTATTTCTTTGCGACTAAATATTACCAGTTGAAATTAAAGCGGCATCAGCACCATCTGCATGAAAAGATGCAGAAAGAAAAAGAAGAATTCTTAAAGCAGGAGGCTATTGCAAATGAGCAGCAAATAGTGAAGATAAAGAACGAGCAACTGCAGGCCGACCTTGCCGGCAAAAGCCGTGAACTGGCCAACTCTGCCATGAACATCGTTTATAAGAACGAATTGCTGCAAAAGATAAGTGATGAGATGGGGCATCTGAAAGATAGCAGCGGTAAGCACCTGTCTGAAGAGCAGCTGCGCCGCATACAAAAAGTTATTGACGAGGGCATGAGCGATGAGCGCGACTGGAACATATTCGAGAGCAGCTTTAACGAAGCCCATGAAAACTTCTTCAAAAAGTTGAAAGCCGGTCACCCCGACCTGGTACCAAATGATCTTAAGCTGTGCGCTTACCTGCGCATGAATATGAGCAGCAAGGAGATGGCGTCACTATTAAATATCTCGCTCCGCGGGGTAGAAATACGTCGCTACAGGCTCCGTAAAAAGCTTAACCTTGCTCATGATAAAAACCTCACTGAGTTTCTCATAGAGCTGTAGCACTACATCATTACCTCTCATCGCACTTTTTAAATGTAGTACTATCAACGCTTAGCATGTAGTACGTAATAGATACACTATCTTTATTCAAGTTGTTGATATTTAATAATTTACAAATTATCTAACAGTTAAATGAGCAAGTGTCTACTTTCATGATGTAATAATGTTGAGTTAAATTTTTTGTTAAAACTATATTATCTCGCCAACTTCGAACCAGGAAAAACCAATTTTTTTAATCCTTCTTACTCAAAATTTTAATTAACCACTATGAAGAGAATTTTTACAATCTCAGGGTTAGTACTGTTATGTTTTTTGTTAATTAATACCGCTTTTGCACAAACCACCGTTAAGGGCAGGGTTACTGATGCAACAACCGGCGAAACACTTATTGGTGTAAGCGTTGCGGTAAAAGGAACAACTACAGGTACTCAAACTGATGTAAACGGTGCTTTCTCACTGTCAGCACCATCGGGAGCTACCCTTACGTTTACATACATCGGCTACGCCACCCGCGAAGTTGCTGTAAACGGACAAACACAGCTCGATATTAAATTACTTGCCCAGGCCAGTCAGCTCGACCAGGTAGTAGTTATTGGTTACGGTGTGCAGCGCAAGCTAGATAATACCGGCTCGACTACTGCTGTTAAAGGCGCTGAAATTTCTAAACAGGCGTCGACCAATGCCTTGAGCGCATTACAAGGTAAGGTGTCGGGTGTTAACATTACCAATAATGGTACGCCTGGTTCATCGCCGCAAATAACTATCCGTGGTTTAGGCACCGTTTTCGGTAACGTAAGCCCCTTGTTTGTTGTTGATGGTACATGGTACAGCGATATCAGCTTTTTGAATAATAACGATATCGAAAATATTACCATTTTAAAGGATGCTTCGAGTACCGCTATTTACGGTATACGCGCTGCTAACGGTGTTGTACTAATCACTACTAAACACGGTGTTAAAGGCAAACCGGTTATTTCGTACAATGGCTATGCAGGCTGGCAGGCTGCTACCAACCAGGTTAAAATGGCTAATGCCACCGAATATGCAACCGCTATTAACGAACTTGTAACCTACAACAATAACCTCGGCTCGCCCGATGACGCCAAGCCGCCACTATTTGCCGATCCAAAGAGTTTTGGAAAAGGTACCGACTGGTATGGGCAAATACTGAGGAATGCCTTTGTAACCAATCACCAGGTATCAGTAAGCGGTGGTTCAGCAAATACCACTTATGACTTATCATTTGGCTACCTGGATCAGGACGGTATTGTTCGTAACAACAATTACAAACGGTATACGCTTCACGCGGCCAACGATGTTACTATTGCAAAAATTTTAAAAATCGGGTATAGCGCAAATGGCTTGTTCAGCAAATCGAACGATGTACCGGGTGGTATTTTCCACCAGATGTATGCGGCTGCGCCCGTATTGCCGGTATTTTATAAAGATGGCAAATATGGCGACCCGAGCGATTATGGCCTGGGTAATGGTAATAACTTTAACCCGGAAGCTACGCTTGATTTTACCAACCATAAATCCGTTAACCACCGTATAACCGGTGATATACACGCTGAATTGGAGATTATAAAAAACCTTAAATTCAGGACAAGCTTTGGCGGCGATATCGGCCAGGCCGAGGCGAGAGGGTTTACACCTATCTACAATGCTACGGCTGCTCAAAACAGCACCAGCACCAATTTAAATATTGAACATACCGAAAACCGCAACTGGATTTGGGAAAATACGCTGACCTACAACTACACGTACAAAGACCATAAAGTTACAGCGCTTGCTGGCTACAGTGCGCAGGATAACAGTACACACCAGCTAACAGCAAATGCAAATAACGTGCCTTACCAGGCTTCGGGCAACCTGTTTACTTCATACCCCGCGGATGCTTCAGTTAGTTATGTAAGAGATGCAGGTTTGCAGATACGTAACCGCACATTATCGCAATTTGCAAGGGTGAACTATTCATTCCAGGACAAATATTTGCTGAACGCTTCCATACGCCATGATGGAGCTTCGCAATTCTTCCCTAACGCTTATGGCTGGTTTCCGTCAATAGGTGCAGGTTGGGTTGTAACCAACGAATCATTCATGAAAGATCAGCACCTGTTTGATAACCTGAAAATACGCGGAAGCTGGGGCCGTGTCGGCAACTCGGTTGTACCGATAAACCCGTCTAAGCTTACCGTTTCTGCAGATCCATACCTAACGGCCATTTTCGGCAATCAGCCGGTGCAGGGCGCCAGTATCAATACTGTAGTTCCGCCGGTTATAGTTTGGGAGAAATCACAGGGCAGCGACTTCGGTTTGGAGGCGGGCTTTTTACACAACCGTTTAACATTTGAGGCAGACTACTATGACCGCCAGACAAAAGATGCTATATTCTCTATTCCTATCCCGGCATCAGTTGGTACCAATAGCGGTTCGATTATAGGTAACCAGGCCGATATACAAAACCGCGGTTTTGAATTTTCTCTTAGCTGGAAAGACCAGGTAAATAAAGACTTCTCCTACTCTTTCAGCGGTAATATTGGCGTAAATAACAATAAAGTACTTAGCGTAGAAAGTGGTAAAAACCCTATCTATGCAGGTGGTAAAGGCATGGCCAACGGCAACCTTGGAACGCGTACCGTTGTTGGCGAGCCTATTGGCGAATTTTACGGTTACAAAGTTACAGGCGTGTTCCAAACACCTGCCGAAGTTGCCGCATCGAACCAAAAATCAGCGCAGCCGGGCGATTTTATTTACCAGGATACTAACGGCGACAAGCAAATTGACAGCCGCGACCGTATAGTATTAGGTAACCCAAACCCTAAAATTAACTACGGTTTCAATACAGCATTTACCTACAAAGCGTGGGACCTTGCCCTTGATTTTCAGGGTGTAGCCGATGTTGATGTATACAACGCAAATATTGGTTTCCGTTTTGGTAATGAGAACTTTACACAGGATTTTTATGACCACCGCTGGCATGGGGCAGGTACTTCAAATACCTATCCGTCAACCAACGTCGGTACCAACGACAACTCGAAGCCAAACTCGTTTTTTGTTGAAAGCGGAGCTTATTTCAGGGTACGTAATGCACAGTTAGGCTATACATTACCAGGCAATACACTCAAAAAACTTGGCGTGCAAAAAATAAGGTTTTATGCAAACGCCCAAAATGCCATCAATATATTTGGGTATAAGGGTTTTACGCCTGAAATTGGTGGAGGTGTAGGTGATTTGGGTATAGATGCTGATGTTTACCCACTGTATGCAACCTACAATTTTGGAGTTAACGTTACTTTTTAAACTGAATAATGATGAAGAATAGTAGAAAAAATTTAATGAAGATATTGGGGCTTGCTTTAATTGCTGCTTCAATAACTTTTGAGGGGTGTAAAAAAACATTCCTTGACGTAAACCCGGCGGGCAATGAAGCCGCCGTGCAGTTCTGGAAAACGCAGGACGACGCTACCAAGGCAGTTAGTGCTATGTATGCTAACCTGCACGAGTGGACTAACATAGCATTTGCATCCATCGCAGTTGAAAGTATGGGTTCGGACGATGTAAACAAAGGCAGTACCGCCGCTGATGCCGCGTTCATGAACGATTTTCACAATTTTACTGCAAATTCGGGCGAAGGCCAGATATCTGATTTCTGGGGTGGTGAATACAAAACCATCAACTTTGCAAACCAGGTGTTGGACAATGTACCTGGTATCAGCATGGATGCATCGCTTAAGGCGAGATACTTGGCAGAAGCTAAATTTGTACGTGCCTGGGCTTATTTTAGGCTGGTAAGAGCATTTGGCGATGTGCCTTTGCGTTTGCATGTACCAAAAACTGCTGCCGAGTATAACCTGCCACGCACTGCAAAAGCACAGGTTTGGGCAGCTATTGAAAGCGATTTAACCGATGCCGCTTCGGTATTGCCGCAATCATACGGTGCAGCCGACGTTGGCCGTGTTACCAAAGGTGCTGCGTTAGCGCTGCATGCCAAAGCTGCTATGTATCAGAAAAAATGGAACGATGTGCTTACCTATACCAACCAGGTTATGGGTTTAGGCTATACCTTGTTCCCTAACTACGAGCAGATGTTCAGAACTAATAACAAAAATAATTCTGAATCTATCTTTGAGATACAGTGTATGCTAATCCCAAATAACCCGGATGCCTCTAACTCACAATATTCGCAGGTGCAGGGTGTTGACGGTTCAACCGGCGGCGGATGGGGCTTTAACGTGCCAAGTGCAGCGCTGGTAGCAGCTTATGAAGCGGGCGACCCTCGTAAAGATGCAACCATCATTTTCCGTGGAGAGACCACCCCGGAAGGCGATGCCATACCTGCTACTGGTAACAGTACAATGTATAATCAAAAGTCTTACGTTCCATTTAGCCTATATGTATCGGGCTTTAACGAAGGAGCACAGCAAAATAAGATAGCGTTGCGTTACGCTGATGTGTTATTGATGAATGCAGAGGCAAATAACGAATCGGGTAACACCGCGGCAGCGCAGGGGCCGCTTGAACTTGTAAGAGCCCGCGCCCGTGGAGGCAATGGCGCAATATTGCCAAAAATAACAACTACCGACCAGGCAACTATGCGTGCCGCTATATACCAGGAAAGGCATATTGAGCTTGCTATGGAGTTTGACCGTTATTTTGACGTGATTCGCCAGGGCAGGGGAGTTGAGGTTTTTGGCTCAAGAGGTTTTAAAGCAGGCAAAAATGAAGTTTGGCCTTTACCACAGAACGAAATTGATTTAAGTGCCGGTACTTTAACACAAAACCCGGGCTATTAATAAATAAAAAATATTACAGAGATGAAGACAAACAGAAACATACTTATGGCGGCCATTACGGCAGTTGCTATAACTGTCTCTATAACCTCCTGCCAAAAAGGTTTTGATGATAAGTCATACGCACCTGTTAAACCGCTTCCGAGCTACAGTGGTTACTCAAATTCAAAAGCCATTGACCCGGACAACCTGGTTGCTTATTGGGCATTCAATAATTCACTTATCGACAGCGTTTCAAAAACTACAGGTGTGGCAACCGGAACTTCTTTCGGTGCGGGTGTAGGAAAAGGGCAAGGTTTACAAGGTGGCCTGAACAATTATGTGCTTAGCGATGCCTCAACAGCTTTGGCTAACCTGCATAGTTTCACCCTTAGTGTTTGGGTTAATACGCCCCCGCCGTCAACCGGCATTATCGGTTTTTTTAGCCTGGCAAATACCTCGAATTTTTGGGGCAACATGGATATGTTTTTCGAAAATGGCAGCGATAATACCAATGGCAAACTAAGATTCCACATATCGCAAGCCGGTAACGACAATACCTACGCGGTTGATAACGTGCCTAACCTTTTTAATAAATGGGTTAACATAATTTTCACATACAGCGAAACTGACGGCAAATGTACAGTCTATGTAAACGGCAACTCGGTTTCTTCGGGCACTGCCGGATCATTAAAAGGTCCGCTTACGTTTACAAATGTTGGCAAAGTAGTTTTCGGCTGTGTGCAATTCATGACCAAACCAAGCCAGACATCTGCAACTGATGCGCAGGACTGGGCCAGCTTTAATACTGGCGGTACTGACCAGGTTAGAATTTACAATAAAGTGTTATCTGCAGGTAAAGCTTCGGCTTTGTATAACCTGGAGAACGCCGGAAGATAAACAGTTGATTGATTATGGGGTTGCCGGGGTGGTTCCTGGCAGCCTCTTTTTTTAAAACTTAAAGCCCCGTTCAACAATATTAATTATAAGCATGCGGTATTTGAATTTTTTTGGTTGGATAGGTGCGCTGGCAATACTAATATCGTGCGGGAAAGGAAAAACGGTTGCGCCTGCACAACCGGTAACGCCCGGATCGTTTAGCTTTAATTCATTGAAGATTAACGGAGTTTATAACGCATATTCCTACACAAATCTTAACAGCAAACCTGTAATTAAGCTATCATTTTCGGCGCCGGTAAATCATACTTCGGTTGCCGCAGGTGTTACTTTGCACAGTAAGGATGGCGTAGTTGCACTGTTTAACACCACTTACGAAAATGACGACAGCACTATTATAGTTACCCCAACCGGGTTACAACCCATAACGCAATACACGCTGGCTGTAACAACTGGGTTAACATCATCAAAAAATGCTTCATTGCTTTCGGAAATTGATGTGCAATTAACCACCGCCATCGATTCGGCGAATAAGCATGATGTTATTACCGACGACCAGTTGCTCGACCTGGTTGAACAGCAAACGCTAAAATATTTCTATGATTTCGGTCATCCAACCAGCGGCCTCGCCCGTGAGCGAAATAGCTCGGGCGATGTAGTAACTACCGGTGGTTCGGGCTTTGGAATAATGGCAATTGTTGCAGGTGTGAACAGGAGTTTTATCCCGAGGGCTGATGGCCTGGCGAGAATGCAGAAAATCGTTGCATTCCTAAAAAATAACGCACAGAAATTTCATGGCGCTTTTCCGCACTGGATGAATGGTGCAACGGGAGTAGTGGTGCCTTTCAGTGCGCAGGATGACGGCGCCGATTTGGTAGAAACATCTTACCTGATGCAGGGCCTGCTAACAGCACGCCAGTATTTCAGCGGTGCAAGTACAGCGGAAACAACGTTGCGCGCCGATATTACTGCGCTTTATAATGGAGTGGAATGGGACTGGTTCAGGCAGGGCAGTCAAAACGTTTTGTACTGGCACTGGAGCCCGAACGTTGGTTTTGCTATTAATATGAAAATAAGCGGCTGGGATGAAGCGCTTATCACTTACGTGATGGCAGCATCATCGCCAACCCATGGTATCCCTAAAGCGGTTTATGACAATGGCTGGGCGCTTAACGGCGGCATAAAAAATGGCAGCAACTATTTTGGCGTTACATTGCCGCTTGGTCCTACGCAGGGCGGTCCCTTGTTCTTTTCCCAGTATTCGTTTTTAGGTATCGACCCTAATGGCTTGAAAGATGCCTATGCCAGCTACGATGTGCAGAATAAAGCGCATGCTACTATCAATAACAAATATTGCATTGCCAACCCTAAAGGCTACAACGGCTACAGCGCCGATTGCTGGGGATTAACTGCAAGCGACATAAAAGGCGGCTATACGGCCAGTTCACCTACAAATGACGTTGGCGTAATAGCACCAACGGCTGCGATAGCCTCATTGCCTTATACGCCAACAGAATCGATGCAGGCGCTTAGATTCTTTTATTACAAACTGGGCGATAAGATATGGGGCCAATACGGCTTTTACGATGCGTTTAATCTTACTGACGTTTGGTTTGCCGACTCGTACCTGGCTATTGACCAGGGGCCTATAATTGTAATGACTGAAAATTACCGGAGCGGACTGTTGTGGAACTTATTCATGAGTTCCCCCGAAGTAAAAACCGGTATGAAGAGTTTAGGCTTTACCAGCCCGAAACTATAGTGATGTGCGAATGTGCGGATATGAAGATGTGCGGATGAAATTTTTTAATTGCTTTTTAAGTCTTTCTTTTAGGGGAGATTTAGCGGGGCTAACTATTTAAACTGATGAAAAAAACGATACTTCTTTTTTTAATGCTACTGTCTGTTTGCTGTATGGCGCAAAAACCTGCTGCCAGTAAAGAGGACGGTATTAAGCCAGTCGGCATTATAAAAAACCTGACCGACAGCGCCTTACTTGATGTAGTTCAGCGGCAGACATTCCGGTATTTTTGGGATTTCGGTCACCCCGTGAGCGGGCTTGCGCGGGAGCGCAGCAATAAATCGTACGATTACGGCGACGAGGTGGTGACTACCGGCGGCTCGGGCTTTGGCATTATGGCCATGATTGTGGCTGACCACCGCAAATGGATTAGCCATGACCAATCGGTAGACAGGATGCTGAAGATATTGAGTTTCCTGATGAAAGCACAATCGTTTCACGGTGCATTCCCGCATTGGATGAACGGTGAGACAGGTAAAGTTATCCCATTCGGCAGGAAAGATGACGGGGCGGATATTGTGGAGACGTCTTATTTATTTGAAGGACTATTGTGCGCACGCCAGTATTATACCGCTGATAACTGGAAAGAGGCCGCCATACGCGGCATGGTGAATAACCTGTGGGAAGAAATGGAATGGAACTGGTTTACCCGCGAGGGCAGGCCAAACCTGTACTGGCATTGGAGCCCGAACAATGGCTGGGCGATGAACTTTGCCATACGCGGCTTTAACGAGTGCATGATATCCTATATACTCGCAGAATCGGCAGAGAGGTATTCCGTGCCTGCATCTATTTACTGGGATGGCTGGGCACAAAGCGATTTCTTTAAAAACGGAAACACTTATTACGGGCATAAGCTGCCATTGGGTTTTCCGTATGGCGGTCCGCTTTTCTTTTCGCAATATACTTTCCAGGCGCTTAATCCGAAGGGCTTAAAGGATAGATATGCTGATTACTGGGAACAGAATTTAAATCATACCCTCATAAACCACGATTATTGCGTTGATAACCCGAAGAAATTTAAAGGCTACGGCGAAAATTGCTGGGGCCTTACTGCCAGCGATAATTTTGAAGGCTACAACGCCCATGCACCAAACAATGACCTTGGGGTAATTACTCCTACTGCTGCTTTGTCTGCATTCCCATACACGCCGGAATATTCCATGAAAGCACTGCGTCATTTCTACTACGATTTAGGTGATAAAATATGGGGCGAATACGGTTTTACCGATGCTTTCAGCGAATCGCGAAATTGGTATGCAAAATCGTATCTTGCGATAGACCAGGGCCCGATAGTGGTAATGATTGAAAACTATCGCAGCGGTTTAATCTGGAACTTGTTTATGAGCTGCCCGGAAATAAAGAAAGGCTTGAGGAAGCTTGATTTTCAAAGCCCGGCAATTAACTAGACCATGATTCGCTTGATTTAAGGATTCTTCGATTTGATAGTAATCTATAAATCCTTAAATCAAGCGAATCATGGTTCAGAACTGCGTTAGCGATAGGAGCGGACACCGTCCGCCAACCGGCGGATAACGCCTGTGCAGTATGAGCGGATAGCACGGGCCGCTTCTATCAGCGGGAACGCCCCAATAATATTTACTATGAAAAGATATATCTTCTTTTGCCTGATACTCATTAGTACAGCATCTTCCTTCGCCCAGCAAAAACAAAAAACCTATTGCAACCCCATCAATATCGATTACGGCTACACGCCCATACCTAACTTTGCAACCTGGGGCAAGCACCGCGCCACCGCCGACCCGGTGATCACCATGTATAAGGGCGATTATTACCTGTTCTCCACTAACCAATGGGGCTATTGGTGGAGCCATGATATGTACCACTGGAATTTTATCGCCCGCCATTTCCTCCGCCCGGAGCATAAGGTTTATGACGATTTATGCGCACCCGCAGTTTGGGTGCAGGGCGATACGCTGATGGTATTCGGCTCTACTTATTCGTCGAATTTTCCAATCTGGATGAGCACCAATCCAAAAGCTAATGAATGGAAGGAAGCCATCCACGAGTTTGAACCAGGGGGCTGGGATCCTGACTTTTTCAGGGATGACGATGGCAAGTTATATATGTATAACGGCAGCAGCAATACCTATCCTTTGTATGGCGCTGAAATTGATCCGAAAACATTCCATTTAAAAGCTTATCGAAAGGAAATGTATTTTTTGCAGCCTTTTCGTTACGGGTGGCAGCGTTTTGGCGAAAATATGGACGATACTTTCTTAGACCCATTCATCGAGGGCGCCTGGATGACGAAGCATAACGGTAAATATTACTTACAATACGGCGCGCCGGGAACAGAGTTTAGCGGTTACGCCGATGGGGTAGTGGTAGGTGACAGTCCACTGGGGCCGTTTACGCCGCAAAGCCAGCCGTTTAGCTATAAGCCGGGTGGTTTTGCCCGCGGTGCCGGTCACGGTGCTACTTATACTGATGCATTTGGCAATTACTGGCATATCGCCACGATTGTAATAGCCGTTAAAAACAGCTTTGAACGCCGTTTGGGTATCTGGCCTGCCGGTTTCGATAAGGACGGCGTAATGTACTCCAATACCGCATTCGGTGATTACCCTACGTATTTGCCTGATGGCAAGGCCGACCACCTGCAAAGCAGCTTTACCGGCTGGATGTTATTGAACTACAATAAACAGGTTTGGGTATCATCCACACTGGGTGGCTACATGCCGAACAATGCAGTAGATGAAAGTATAAAAACCTACTGGAGCGCAAAATCGGGAGACGCGGGAGAGTGGATCACCACCGATTTGGGCAACATGAGCACCGTTAATGCGGTGCAAATAAATTATGCCGACCAGGATGCAACCATACTCGGCAAAGCGACAGATACTTACACCCAATACAAGTTATATTACTCGCTTGATAACAAAAAGTGGACGATGCTGGCCGATAAAAGCAAGAACAAAACAGACGTCCCCCATGATTATATCGAGTTGGAAACTCCCGTAAAAGCACGCTACATCAAGCTCGAAAACGTGCACATGCCGACAGGTAAATTTGCTATCAGCGGCTTGCGTGTCTTCGGCAATGGGGGAGGAGCAAAACCCGATACCGTAAAAGAATTCATTGTACTACGCACCGAAAAAGATAAACGCAGCGCCTGGATAAAATGGCAGCCGGTGGATAATGCCTTCGCCTACAATATCTACACCGGCGTAGCGCCCGATAAGCTATACAACTGCATTATGGTACACACCGCCAACGAATATTATCTAAAAACAATGGACAAGGAAAAGCCTTATTACTTCCAGATCGAGGCTATAAATGAAAACGGCGTATCGAAGCGGACGAAGGTGGTGAAGGTTGATTAGTTGAAGCGCCAGATTTGTCAACTTTCAAAAAGTTGACAAATCTAAATCAAATAGCCTAAATTTACCGGCATTTAACAGCTACCTTGTTTTCCTATGGCAAAAATTAAGTATCTATCTATATTGTTAATAGCGCTTTTCATTGCTCCAATATTATCGAAAGCGCAGGACAAGTCATCGTTCGACCGTGGTACTTATATCTCAAAAAAGGACACATTGCCTTACCGGATTTTATTTCCCCATGATTTTGACCCCACAAAAAAATACCCGTTGATTTTGGTGTTACATGGCGCGGGTGAGCGGGGCAATAACAACGAGTCGCAACTGGTGTATGGTACCAAGACTTTTTTGAAGGATACCATACGCGAGAAATATGCTGCAATAGTTGTTTACCCGCAATGTCCTGAAAACGGCTGGTGGGCAAACAATAAATTTGAGGAAGATTCCATAACCCACAAAACCAAGTTCATCTTTCAGCATGATGCGCCGCCAACCAAAGCAATGATTAGCCTGTTAGGCTTGCTCGACCAGCTTTTGGATAAGCCTTATGTAAACAAGCACATGATTTATGTCGGCGGATTATCAATGGGAGGGATGGGTACGTTTGAAATTATCGGCCGCAGACCAAAGATATTCGCAGCTGCATTTGCCATTTGCGGCGGCGATAATACGCTTAATGCAAAAAAATACGCTAAGAAAGTACCATTATGGGTTTTCCATGGCGCGAAGGATAGCGTTGTACCCGAAGTACATTCTGAATCAATCGTCGCTGCTATAAAAGATGCCGGAGGCGACCCGAAGTTTACTGTTTATCCTAATGACGACCACAATAGCTGGGATGACGCATTCAGGGAACCGTTGCTGATTCCGTGGTTGTTTAGCCATACGAAATAATACCCCGAAAGACTTACGAAGTTTTCAAAACTTCGTAAGTCTGGCAGATGCTTTTAAGTACCGCTAATATGCCCTAAAGCATACTCAATAAAATCCCTCGTCAACCCATAATCCTCTGTCCCTTTCCTGCGGATAAAAAAGAAATCGCGGGTAATTTTAAGCCCTTCTATGGGAACTTCCACCAGTTCACCTTCCTCAAGCTCACGAATGATGGATGGTTTGGGCATAAAGCCAAGGCATTGGTCGGCCCGGAGAAAGTTTTTTAAGGCCTCAGTGCCGCCAAGGCGAATTTTGACAGACAGATCGGCCGGCTTGATATGCAAAGCAGACAGGGATTTTAGCAAGGCATTAAGCGTTCCTGAGCCGCGTTCGCGCAGGGCCAACGGCGTTTTTACAAATTGCTTAAGCGTTAGTGATTTACCCGCCAGCGGACTCTTGGCCGAACATACCGGTATTACCTCGTCGCTCATAAACGGCCGGTAGGAGACGGTGGTGAGTTTATTATCCACTTCTATAATGCCGATATCCACCTCGTGATTGAGGAGCGCATTCAAAATATACTCTGAGTTACGGTTTACCAGCTGCACATCCACATTGGCATATTCCCGCTGAAAGCCGGATAATATGGATGGCAGGATATATAAAGCAATTGTTGTACTTGCACCAAGTCGCAAATGCCCGGCGGCTTGGGATAAATTGCTTAAAATAGAAAGATCGTATTCAATTTTGCGCTCTATTTCGGTGGCCTGTAACAGGTATTCGTTAAGCTTTTTACCGGCTTCGGTAAGCAGGATGCTGTTGCCCTTGCGCTCAAATAACGGTACCTTGTATTGGTCCTCCAGCGCTTTTACGTGCTTGCTGATAGCAGGCTGTGTGATAAACAATACCTGTGCCGCCTTGCTGAAGCTCAGGTTGGCAGCAACTTCCATAAAAACACGGTGGGCGAAGGAGATCATTTATAGCTTTTCAATTATTTCAGATTTATCTATTTTAAGATGGTCAGAAACATCCGAGATTATCGACATCAAGGTTCCAAGTCGTATCGACTCGTGATTAGGAATCGTCACATTATGAACGTCATTATTTTTTGTATATAACAGTCTGATGTGACTTCCGGCTTGTCGAACGACTTCATAGCCGTATTTTGTTAAGAGCTTAACGAACTGTTTACCCGAAACATCACGCGGTGTTTTTGGAGACATAACACTTTGCGATTAAACTGTAATAATTTCTTCCTTAACTAAATGCAATCGAATAATTTTAGGAATATTCCCCTCGTCGAAATGGCATTGAACCGCGTCCCGGATATTTGCTTTCAAATCATCCATGGTATCTCCTTGTGTATAGATTGATTCGCCAATTGCCCTCGCATTATATCCGCCCTCAACGGCCTCCTCTATTAAAAAGAATATCTCGTTCATATTCAAATTTAGATAATCTTCCCGATAACTCCGTTTATTTTCTTAAGTTCCGTAATTAACTCTTCCGCCTCGCTACATAAAGGCATGTCGCCATATTCCTGGCAACACCACCGGGAAATTCTTCTGTTGCTATCCGGCCTAATTCTGTCAGCACCATATCCTTGTCTTCACGTATTTTGATATTTGAAAATGTGGAATAAAGCGCAACCGTTTGTGCGGCATCCAATACCCATGGCCACTCCGTAACTTTGTATTCAATTGAATCAAATGAATTCGTTCGTTCCAATGCCGCAATACGCGATTCAAAATCCAGCCCAAATGGTGTCATCCCCGGCCCCTCGGCCGGGCTCATTGGGCCTGCAAGCAGTTCTTTGGTGGCTTCATGAAATGCATCGTACCGGTCGTACACCCCAAAAATATTCCATACCATGCCAAACCAACCGCCGGGCCGTAGCGATTTGGCAATCTTTTCTAACGCCACTTCCTCATTAAGCCAATGGAATGAGGTTGCTGAAAATCCAAAATCAAAGCTATTCTGCTGCAATGGCGCTTCTTCAAATGGAACAGATAATACCGATAATCCATTACACTGTATTGTATCACACAGGAAACCGGCCATCCGTTCATCAGGCTCAATAATTACCAAAGGGTTTACGCCAAGCTCAACCAAATGGCGCGTTGCAGTGCCGGTACCGGCTCCGATTTCAAATGCAGCAGCACCATTAAAAATGCAGCCGCGATTTACCAGCATTTCAAAAACCCAATCGGGATAAGCTGGTCGAATAGCGTGGTAGCCTACAGGGTCGCTCCCGTAAGCGCCGCGGCCAAACTTTAAGTCTATTGCAAAATTTCCCATTATACGTAACTCGATTATTGGAGAAAGTTAAACAAACTTAAAATAAATCCGGAAGCAATATCATTATGGCCTTCGCCTCGCTACGTAAAGGCAGGTAACCATCTCCTTTATAACCCGGTTGTCAAATTGTTCTTTCGCTATTTTCCCCAACTCAGCCAGCAATTTATTACGGTCAGGAAGGATGCTGATAGGAGAATAAGTTGCATATAATGCCATGGTTTGCTCAGCAGTGAGCACCAGCGGCCACTCGTCAACACGGTATTCAATGGCCTCGAATGCATCACTTTCTTCGAGCGCTGTAAGGCGGGCGTTGAAATCAAGTGCGTAGGGAACATTATCAGCGCCTTGCGAAGGACTCAGCACATCGTCCAGTAAATGTTTTGTTGCTTCATGGAAAAGGCTTTCGCGGTCGGGGTTCCTGTAAACGTTCCAGACCATGCCCCACCACCCGCCCGGGCGTAACAGGCGTGCGATTTTTTGCAGGGCGACGGGCTCATCAAGCCAATGAAATGCTGTTGCCGAAAATCCAAGATCAAAAAGCCCCTCTGGAAGTTCAGCTTCTTCAAATGGTATAGAATATATTTCCAGGTTGGCTTCCGGCATCGAGGCGGCTAGATATTCAGCCATCCGCCTATCGGACTCTATAACCGCAAGTGGATATGCCCCAAATTCCAGCAAACGTTGGGTGGCGATGCCTGTGCCGGCGCCGATCTCGAAAGTCCGGGTGCCGCCGGCAAAGCAACCGCGTTCAGCCAGCATCTCAAAAACCCAATTGGGATAGCCCGGGCGTGCAGCATGATACCCGGCAGGGTCGCTGCCAAAAGCCAAACGGCCAAATTCGCGGTTGAGAGTGGAGTTTTGCGTCATAAATAATTTGAATTAAAAATAGGGATAACCTCCCGATTATCCCTATAATTTATATTGTTGAGAAAGAGAAACTAATCTCTAATCTCCAATTAACTAATCTCTGCGACAGCACCAATCAAATGTTTCTCCGCCAAATACTCCGCTATCTGCACTGCATTGGTAGCAGCCCCTTTACGCAGGTTGTCTGACACTATCCACATATTAAGTGTTTTTTCCTGGCTTTCGTCACGGCGAAGGCGGCCTACAAATACCTCGTCTTTGTCATGTGCGTCAAGCGGCATAGGGTATTTAAGGTTAGCAACATCGTCAACCACAATAATACCGGGTGAGTTGGCCAGCAATTCGCGCACTTCGCTCAAATCATATTCGTGCAAAAACTCAACGTTAACCGACTCCGAGTGGCCACCCATAACTGGGATACGCACTGTTGTAGCGGTAACCTTGATGCTATCGTCGCCCATGATTTTGTTGGTCTCTTTAACCATCTTCATCTCCTCTTTGGTGTAGCCATTCTCTGTAAACACGTCGATGTGCGGCAACACGTTAAGGTCAATCTGGTATGGGTAAACTTTTGGTCCGTCTATACCATTACGCTCGTTGAAAAGCTGCTCTACAGCTTTAACACCGGTACCGGTAACAGACTGGTAGGTTGATACCACCACCCTTTTGATTTTATATTTATCGTGCAATGGTTTTAAGACCACTACCATTTGTATGGTTGAGCAATTTGGGTTGGCAATGATTTTGTCATCGGCCGTTAACACGTCAGCGTTCACTTCAGGAACAACCAGCTTTTTGGTTGGATCCATACGCCATGCCGATGAATTATCAATAACAGTTGTGCCGGCTGCTGCAAAAAGCGGCGCCTGTGCCAATGACGTGCTGCCCCCTGCCGAAAATATAGCGACATCGGGCTTCTGTTTTATCGCATCCTCAACAGAAACTACCTTGTACTGCTTACCCTTAAAAGTGATTTCTTTACCAACACTTTTTTCTGAAGCTACCGGAATTAATTCTGTAACGGGGAAGTTGCGCTCCGCAAGGACCTGCAACATTTTAGTGCCTACCAATCCTGTGGCACCTACTACTGCGACTTTCATCTTGTTTTTAAATTGTTATAAATAATTAAATAAACTGCAAAGATGCGTTTTTTTTGTTGAAATGTTGTAAAGTTGGAAGATTGAAATGTTATGAACTGCTGTTTTTTACGCTGACTTTTGTATTTTTTGTAATGATAAATATCATTTAACAACAAATTGTTAATATGGATATTGCCACGTAATCTTTATTTGTTAAAGTCATAATCATTTCGGTCAAATTTCTACCTTTGCTTTTGTAATAACTGGCATTTCATGAGCGAAAAAATTCTAATAATTGGCGCCAATGGTCAAATTGGTACCGAATTGGTTAAGGCGTTGCGTGCAATTCACGGCGCCGAAGCAGTAATAGCTTCAGATATTAAAAGTCCGGCTTATGCTATCCGCAACAGCGGTCCGCATGAAATCGCCAACGTGCTCGACAAGGACAATCTCCACCATATATTTGATAAGCACCGCCCCACGCAAGTTTACCTGTTAGCCGCCATTCTTTCGGCCGTAGGCGAGCAAAAGCCAAAAATAGCCTGGGATTTAAACATGACCGGCCTTTTACATGTACTGGATTTTGCCGTTGAGTTTAATGTAGCCAAAGTTTTCTGGCCAAGTTCAATCGCTGTTTTTGGGCCGCATTCGCCACAGTATAATACACCGCAGTATTGCGTGATGGACCCGAATACGGTTTACGGATTCAGCAAGCTGGCTGGTGAGCGTTGGTGCGAATATTATTTTGCCAAATATGGGCTTGATGTGCGCAGCATCCGTTACCCCGGTCTTATCGGCTGGCGGGCCAACCCGGGTGGCGGCACAACGGATTATGCCGTCCATATTTTCCATGAAGCATTAAAGACGGGCAAATACCAAAGCTTCCTTTCATCGCAAACGGCGCTGCCGATGATGTATATGGACGATGCCATCCGTGCTACGATAACATTGATGGACGCACCCGCCGAAAATGTAAAAATACGCTCCTCCTACAACCTGGCCGGCATTAGCTTTACTCCTGAACAACTGGCCCAGGAAATAAAAAAACACATCCCGGATTTTGAAATCAGCTACGCAGATTACGACCCGCGCCAGGCAATTGCCGATAGCTGGCCTAAATCGATAGATGATAGTTCCGCTCAACAGGATTGGGGCTGGCAATTGGAATACGACCTGCCAAAAATGGTAGATGATATGTTGTTGAACCTAAAGACAATTATATAGGCACAAATTTTCACGAATTCGATCGAATTTCACGAATTGAATTTGCGAAATTAGCTGGCTTTTAAAACAAATATTATATTCGCTGATTATAAGCGTTGATGTATGGCATAATGCTGCTAAGTTGTGACTGGCTATTAACTACCGCGTGCGCCTTAGCTTTAGCGGCGGCGCATGAACCATCAACTATGAACTAATAAACAATGGGAAGAGCATTCGAATTCCGTAAAGAGAGAAAATTTAAGCGCTGGGCCAAAATGGCTGTTCAGTTTACGCGTTTGGGTAAAGAAATTGTGATGGCCGTTAAAGCCGGTGGTGGGGACGTAAACACTAACTCGCGCCTGCGCACTGCTGTGCAAAACTCCAAGGCGGTTAATATGCCTAAAGACCGCGTAGAAGCTGCTATAAAAAGAGCCACCAGCCGCGACGAAAAGGATTACGAAGAGCTGGTATATGAAGGTTATGCGCCGCACGGTGTTGCCGTGCTGGTTGAAACTGCCACCGATAACACTAACCGTACCGTGGCCAACGTACGCAGCTACTTTACAAAAACAGGCGGCACCCTTGGTAAAACCGGCTCGCTGGATTTTATATTCACCCGCAAATCGGTGTTTACTTTTGTTCCGGGCGACCGCGACCTGGAGGAATTGGAATTTGAACTGATTGATGCCGGTTTGGAAGACCTGTTTGTTGAAGCCGACGAGGAAGGTAATGACCTGGCGGTATTGCACACCGCATTTGAGGATTTTGGCAAAATGCAGAAAGCTTTGGAAGCTGCAGGTATTGAAACCAAATCAGCTAAGCTGGAGCGTATTCCTCAGTCTTTCCATGACGTGACAGAAGAACAGGTTGCCGATGTAATGAAGCTGATTGACCGTTTGGAAGAAGACGACGACGTGCAGGCGGTATACCATAACATGGCTGAGTAGTTCTTGATTTGAAGATTTGATGATGTGTTGATTTGAAGATGGGAATCTTTTCATCTTTAAATAGGTTATGCCGTCATTCACCTTCAAATCCTCAAATTGACCCATCTTCAAATCAATACCATGGCTATATTCCATACACGTAAGCAGGAAAAGAAGGTTAAAGTAACATTTGCCAATGGATTGCTTTTGGTGGAGAATGAGGGCGGGAAACAGCAAGTATTTCCATTGGACTTTTTTCCGAAGCTGATGAATGCGACGGATGAAGAACGCGAAGACTGGACCCAAACAGCAACCGGCATTCATTTTAATCAAATAGACCTGGATGTTAACCTTTGATGAGTTTTTTAAAAAGAAAAGAATAGACCTTCCGGCTTTACAAAAGGCTGAACCGGCGCTCTTTTACGAATTTAAAGCTCATTTTGAACAGATGGGCGAGAAAAGCTTCGACCACACGAAGAAATACTGGTTCAATAAAACACGCAGACAATTCCCATTAGCCGCTGAGGTTAAGACCGAGAAGCCCCATATCGCCAATCCTATTGCCGAGCAAACTATTACCGAGAGTTTAAGCGAAACTATCAGTCAGCCAAGTGCCAAAGTTGGTTTTACGCCAAGATTTAAGGTAAACGTAACGAAGCCTACTACTGAAGAAAGACCCGAAGAAGCTGCGGACGTTAAACAGGAACCCACGCAATCCGAATCGACGACTGCTGCTAAGCCTGCCGGTTTTGTTCCGAGGTTTAAAATGAAACCTAAGACAGAAGAAGGCAAATCGGATTTATCTGTGTCTGAAAAAACAGCGGAACCAGCAGTAGAAGCACCTGTAGAAGCGACACCTGCAGCGTCTGCACCAAAGCCAGCCGGTTTCACGCCTAGGTTTAAAATGAAACCTAAAAGTGAAGAAGCCGAAGCAAAGACTGAAATCCCCGCAGTATCTGATATCCCAGTAAAACCGGAACCCGAAATAGCTGCAGAAGTATCGGCGCAACCTTCTCAAGCAGCAACCAAGCCTGCTGGATTTACGCCAAGGTTTAAGATGAAGCCCAAGGTGGAGTCCGACCAACCTGCTAATGATAGCACTGCTGTGCCTGTCGCTCCTCCAAATTCTGAAAGTGAATTAAATACCGAATTTTCGGCACCAGATACGCCTGTCAACAAACCCGCATACAAGCCACGCTTCGTGCCGCCAAAGCAAAAGGAAGAATAATGTGGATTTTTAAAATATACTTTAGCTGCTTCGGGAAACAAGGGAAGGAGTACATGCATGATTTAGGTTTACAGGAGCAGTAAAGACTTACGAAGTTTCAGAAACTTCGTAAGTCTGGCTTCACAACAATCAGCAGACACATGTTTCCTATTCTATCTAACAATCGTCCCCAAAATCTCCGCACCCACCGGGTCTATCGTCTCCGCCGAGTTGGATAGCAACACAATCGCAACGCCTTTATCCGCATTAAAAGCCATAAAGCTACTGCTGCCATAGGTGCCGCCATTATGGAAATAATAATCTACACCTTTAATATTTATCACATGCCAGCCCATACCTATCTTCACATCTTTAGTAAATGTGATTTTATGCGTTAGTTGAATAGCTGCTGAGAGGGGAGTTGGTTTAGCATTCATATTTACGTTAGCGTATTTCAGCAAATCATTAACAGTTGAGCGTAATGCACCACACGGAGCAAGCACATCAAAATCCCAGGGTGCTGTAGGTTGGCCCTCCGAATTGTAAACCCCAACAAAACGCGGAGTGAACAACGGATTTAAGTATTGCGCCGTGCTGAACATGCCGAGCGGGCGGGTTATAATGTCGCTCACCATCTGCTCAAAAGTCTGGCCGCTTACAGATTGAAGTATTGAGCCAAGCAATCCCACACCTAAATTTGAGTATGCATATTTTTCGCCGGGCCTGGTTATCAATTTGCAACTTTTTAAGTAGGCATACATCATCGGTCTAGTGTAATCCTTATAGGGGTTAGACGGGTCGCTTAGGTTATTTTTTAAATTATCCGGAACGCTTATCAGTCCCGAGGTATGATTTATTAAATTCAGCAGGGTAATACCTTTAAGTTCATTGTTAACCGCAACTGAGTCTGGCAGGTACATAATTATCGGATCGGTCAGCCTTACCTTTTTTTCGTTTACATACCAGGCCAGCAGGGTGGCAGTAAATGTTTTGGTTATCGAGCCGATTTCAAAAAAACTATCGGCTGTCGGTAGTACTTTGCCGCCTCTTTTCATTTCGCCGTAGCTATACAGCTCGGTCTTACCATCCTTTATGATACCGATACACAATCCTACGGTATTGGCTTTCTGAATGTATTTACGTGCTGCTGAATCAACCTGCTTATCCATTTCTGATGACATCGGATTATTTGTGGCTACAAGGGCAGTTTTGTCGCTAAAGGGTTCGGTATAAGGCGTGAAAAGTAGCGTTTCTATTTTGTCTTTATTATCCAGGTTTATTAAAACACGCAGTTTTACGCTGCCAAAACCAACTTTATATGCAGCAAGACTATTATTTACAAAATTGATTAGCGAGCTTTCCTTTATTGCCCCTAAGGGAAAAAGCGACTTATTAGCGACGTCGTTAAACGCTGTAATGCTCAGCTCTTTCTGGAAATTGTCGCCGGTAAGATTGTATATGGCATCGGCATTTTTACTGTTGAAGTAAAGTTTTACCAGCATAAATACCGAATCAACTTTTTTTTGCTGATGGGTTTGAGCGGACATAGTTAATGAAAATGATAAGAGCAGCGCAACCGTCAAATATCTCATAAACTAATTAACGCATTTTGGGTCAAATTAATGCAGCGTACCGGTTAGGTGGATAAATTTTCTTTCATTTAATGACCAGGAGAGAATACTTAAGGTAAACCCCAAAAGTGCGCCAATCGGATATGTAAATTCAATAAAATCTACAAAATTGATTGGTGTCCCGAAAAACGATGGTTGAATTAAGAATGTTATCAAACCAACGACCATAGCTAATACCATGCCCATTAATAGCACGCCATTCATTAAGCAGTATTTTAATATTCCATCTCTTTTCTTGTTTTTCCAGGTTATTATGAACGAATCGTTTTCGGCCTCTTGTTCGGTTATCCCCCGTTCTGTTAGTTCAGTAAGATATGTTTGCTTCTTTTTGTAGGCAGAAAAGTTTTTTATGAAATTAAATAAGCTAAGTCCTCCAAAGAATATTAAAGCAAATTTATCTTTCACAAAAAAATAAAAGCTGCAAAAAAGCGCTATCGAGGCGACTATTCCCCATATTTCACTTTTTAAATAGCCTATCAATAAACTGCGGTTCATAATATTTACTGCGTTTGCCCGGCCAGCAAAAATAACACTGCCATACGTATAGCCACGCCATTTTCTACCTGGTCCAGGATAATGGATTGCTTGCTGTCGGCTACGTCACTGGTTATTTCTACGCCGCGGTTTATCGGGCCCGGATGCATTACGATGATTTCTTTATCCAGCGAATCGAGGATTTGCTTGTTTAATCCGTAAAGCATGGTATACTCCCTTAAGGACGGGAAATACTTGATATCCTGTCGCTCCAGCTGTATGCGCAGCATGTTGGCTACATCGCACCAGTTAAGGGCTTTTAGCAGGTTGTGTTCCACCTTAACACCCAAAGAACCGATATATTTAGGGATAAGTGTAGTTGGTCCGCAAACCATTACTTCGGCGCCGAGGTGTTTCAGGCATAAGATGTTTGATAACGCCACGCGGGAATGCAGGATATCGCCTACAATCACCACTTTTTTGCCTGCAACATCACCCAGTTTTTCGCGGATAGAAAAAGCATCAAGCAATGCCTGTGTAGGGTGCTCGTGTGCACCATCACCGGCATTTACTATTTGTGCTTTAACATGTTTAGAAAGAAATACGCCTGCACCGGCGTATGGGTGACGCATTACCACCATATCCACCTTCATGGCCAGTATATTGTTAACGGTATCTATAAGGGTTTCACCTTTGCTTACCGACGATGACGAAGCGGCAAAATTTACCACATCAGCAGAAAGTCTTTTCTCCGCTAACTCGAATGATAAGCGTGTACGGGTAGAGTTTTCGAAAAATATATTAGCAATAGTTACATCACGCAGGGAAGGAACCTTTTTTATCGGCCTGTTCAAAACCGTTTTAAAATTATCCGCAGTTTCAAATATGAGTTGAATGTCTGATGGATTTAAATCTTTTATCCCCAATAAATGTCTTGTGCTTAATCCAGCCATGTGTTTTGATTTCGGAATTATTTACTTCCCTCGGCTGTGTCTCCACAGCCGACCTTTTGCAGGTAATTTGCAGGAACACAAATTACGGGATGTTGTACTTTACTTTGCTTCTGATAATAGAACTATCCGGTCTTCCCCATCCGTTTCCTTCCAGCTTACTATTACTTTTTGTGATGCGATTGAATCTACCTCAATTCCCACATAATCTGCTTCTACAGGTATATGCCTGGAGTACCTTCTGTCAACTAAGGCCAGCAATTCAATCTTCTCAGGTCTGCCGAACGCCTGCAATGCATCCATCGCTGCGCGGATGGTACGACCAGTCCAAAGCACATCATCCATCATAATTACATTTTTGCCTTCTATGATGAAATCTATTTTTGTTTGATTGGGCACCAACTGGTCGCGGCGGCGGAAGTCGTCACGGTAAAAAGTAATATCAAGGTCGCCCTGCTGAATAGTTTTGCCGGGTAATATTTTGCGAAGTTCTTCTGCGATACGTTTTGCTACATAAATGCCACGCGGCTGTATGCCTATAAGTACTGCATCAGCGAAATCATTATGATTTTCTATTAACTGACGACATAAACGCTGTAATGTAATTTGAAATTTCTGACCGTCGAGCAGTGTTAGATTTTGCATCGTATGGGTGGATTTGGGCAAAGGTATGGATTAGAACTGAGATTTGAGAACTGAGATTTGAGATTTTGCCCTAAAAGACGGACACGTTAGCTACAAAATGTAACCGATGCCGCAGCTTCTTTCGGTCTTCCGGACTTCATGTCTTTCGGACTTCTTCAAAATCTCACCCTGTAAGGGTGAGTGATTTTGCTGTGGTAAGGCTTATACTTGTATAAATTTATTCGTGGTGAGCCCCGGGGCAAAATTCCGGCTTCCTGAATAAAATATAATGACTAATTTAAACGCGTATTAACTGACAAGTAACAAACTCAATTTATGAACCTTTTTAACAAAACCTTCCTTGTTGCGGCGCTGGCCTGCAGCAGCGCTATGTACGGTTTTTCGCAAACCTACCAGGCCCCGGAAAGCCAGCCAACAGATTATCTTACTCCCGCTTTTCACGCCGGCCGCAGGCAGGCGCTGCGCGATATGATGCCTGCTAATTCAGTAGCCGTGGTATTCGCTTATCCTGAGCGGGTGTTTTCGAAAGATGTAAACTTTGTTTATCACCCCAATCCGGATTTGTATTACTTTTCGGGGTATAAAGAACCTGATGCTGTATTAGTTGTGTTTAAAGAAATGCAATCAGACGCTGATGGCAGCTTTAACGAGGTGATTTTTGTGCGTCACCGCGATGCAGCGCAAGAATCATGGACAGGCAGAAGGTTAGGCGTTGAAGGCACAAAGGCTGAACTTGGCTTTAAACGTGTTTATAACAGCGAAGAATTTGCCAAGTCCGCTATCGACTTTAAAAAATTCAAGACCATTATTTATGACGATTTGGATAACGACGGTAGTGGCAGCGGAGCAGGCGGTCTTAAAAGCGTAATAGCATCATTTATAGAAAAAACAGGTTTAAAAGCAGAAGACAAAGGTTTGCAGAATGACTTGAACGTCATCAACAACTACGCTACCCCTAAAAACCTTGACCGGATAATCACATTTATAAAACCACGTGCTGATAAAGAATCCTATAAAAATAACGCGCTTATACAGGAGTTATTCAACAAACCCGATTCAGCTACTTTAGCAGATGTTAAAGCTAAAATTGCTGCTAACCCATCTGGTTCGTCTCTTTTTGAAAAAATCACCAATGATCTCAGAGGTACAAAAACGCCGGAAGAACTGGCGTTGGTAAAAAAGGCGGTCGTGATATCGAGCATTGCTCACGCAGAAGCTATGCGTGCTGTAAAGCCGTCAATGTCTGAACGTGAACTGGAAGGTGTTATGCGTTATGTACATGATAAATACGGCGCGGAAGAAGAAGGTTATCCCCCAATTGTAGGCGCCGGTGCAAATGGCTGTATCCTGCACTACGAGGAAAACAACGCTACCGAAGTTAAAAACCAGTTGGTATTAATGGACGTTGGCGCCATGTACCACGGCTACTCTGCCGACGTTACCCGTACGTTCCCGGCCAATGGTAAATTTACCGAAGAACAAAAAGCTATTTACAATGCTGTTTACGACGCGCAGGAGGAAGTTTTCAAACTATGCAAAGAAGGCGTAAACTACAGCGAGCTGGAAACTAAAACCCGGGAAGTGTTATCGTCAAGGCTGATAGCGCTTGGTTTGATAAAAGACGCAAAAGAAGTAGGTAAATACTACCCGCACGGCGTATCGCACCATATCGGTCTCGATGTGCACGACAAGGGCGGCTATGGCGTTCCATTGAAAGCAGGCATGGTTATTACCGTTGAGCCTGGTATTTATATTCCGGCCGGCAGTCCATGCGATAAGAAATGGTGGAATATCGGCGTGCGTATAGAAGATGATGTACAGGTTGGTAAAGATGCCGGTATATTACTATCTGCTGATGCCCCCCGCAAATGGCAGGATGTTGAAAAGACAGTTGCCGAAAAAAGCATCTTTGATGCCGGCAAATTTCCGGAAGTGAAATAAGAGACTACTACGGATTTAGATTTGTCAACTTTTAAAAAGTTGACAAATCTCTTCCGATAAAATTTTAGGATAATTAATTGGTGGGGACGCAAAATATTGCGTCCTTACTTATTTAGATAGTTTTTGTAACGCTTGCAATGCTCGGTCGGCATCTTCTTTCGCTACAAAAATATGGTCATGATAATAAGCGGCTACCACATTGCAGCTTATTCCTTCAGCCGCCAGAGCATTTGAAAACGCTGCAGTTAGTCCAACTGCTTCCAGGGAAGAATGGATTGTTAATGTTATCCAGGCAGCAATGTATGAATAGGAGAGGCTAAACTCATCGGCAAGTTCTTTACCTATAATAACCGTCCACCCTTCATCTTCCTTAAACGAGCTGATGATGCTTTCAGGGTTAATGTCGTTTGGTGAAGTTATTGTGCAAAAAACAAAATCTCCATCGTTAAGCTTAGGACGCATCGTCTTCAGCAGCGTTTTTAAATTTGTTTCTCCACTCACGCGTTTTGAATAACTAATATGGGGATTGCAACTGATACGATAACTACAATAGTAAGTGCGATTAAAAGCAGTAACCGGCCTACCTTCGCAGAAATTTCATCATTAGGCGGCGGTTGCCTGATGAAACCAATTAAACCCGCTACGCTAACTATTGCACACAGGATAAGCAGGCCAATTACTAACACATAAGGCATTACAAAATCGCTGAAATTGATATACAATAAACCTATAGAAATCAATAAGCAGAGCACGATTATCAAGGGATAAACAAAAGGCCTGATGATTCTGCGAGTGGTCATGTAAGCAAATATAATAATGCTTAGCTACAGTATGATATTTCAGGTAAAAATAAAAAAGCCTTCCGATAAAAATCGGAAGGCTTATAAGGATTCAATTTACTTAACTTATTCAGCAGCCTCTTCTTCTGAAGCTTTTTTAGCAGTTGTGGCTTTACGTGCTTTGTTTTCAGCACCTTCCATCTGCTCTTTTAATTGAGCCAACACGCTAAGGTCACCCAAAGTTGATTTCTCAACTGAGTCTTTCACCTTCTTCACAGCGCTGGTAGCGGCTTTTGCTTCCTTTTTACGGGATTCAAATTCCTGAACACGCTGCTCAGCACGGGCTTCTTCCCAGATGCGTGAGTGAGAGATAACGATGCGTTTGTTCTCTTTGTTAAATTCGATGATTTTAAACTCAGCAACCTCGTCGGCTTTTAAGCTTTTGCCATCTTCTTTAACCAGGTGTTTGGTTGGGCAGAAGCCTTCAACACCGTAAGGTAAAGCAACAATTGCACCTTTGTCGGTAACTTTCAACACAGTACCTTCATGTATCGAGTCAAGGGTGAATACAGTTTCGAAAGTATCCCAAGGGTTTTCTTCCAACTGTTTGTGGCCTAAGCTCAATTTGCGGTTTTCAACGTCAAGCTCAAGAACAATCACGTCTAATTTTTCACCAACTTTAGTGAATTCGTTAGGGTGGTTAACTTTTTTGCTCCATGAAAGGTCGCTGATGTGGATTAAGCCGTCAATGCCGTCTTCCAATTCAACAAACACACCGAAGTTGGTCATGTTTTTAACGGTAGCTATATGCTGAGTGCCTTGTGCATATTTTTCAGCAGCACCTTGCCATGGGTCAGGCGTTAACTGTTTAATGCCTAAGCTCATTTTGCGCTCATCGCGGTCAAGTGTTAACACTTGTGCTTCAACTTCGTCGCCAACTTTCAGGAATTCCTGTGGGTTACGCAGGTTTTGTGACCACGACATTTCTGATACGTGGATCAAGCCTTCAACACCAGGGATGATTTCAAGGAAAGCACCATAGTCAGCAACAGTAACGATGCGACCTTTAACTTTCGAACCAATAACGATTGTCTCGTCAAGGCTCTGCCAAGGATGAGGAGTAAGTTGTTTTAAACCAAGAGCGATACGTTTTTTCTCATCATCAAAATCAAGCACAACAACGTTGATTTTTTGATCCAATGAAAGAATTTCGCGTGGATGCTCTATGCGGCCCCATGAAATATCGGTGATGTGCAGTAAGCCGTCAACGCCGCCAAGGTCAATGAATACACCAAAGTCGGTAATGTTTTTAACGGTTCCTTCAAGCACCTGTCCTTTTTCAAGACGGGCAACAATTTCAGTTTTTTGGTTTTCCAAATCGTCTTCAATCAGCACTTTGTGCGATACCACTACGTTTTTAAACTCGTGGTTGATTTTAACAACTTTGAATTCCATGGTCTTGCCCACATATACGTCATAATCGCGGATAGGCTTAATGTCGATTTGTGAACCAGGTAAAAAGGCTTCAACGCCCATAATATCTACAATCAAACCACCCTTAGTTCTGCTCTTAACAAAACCGGTGATGATTTCATCGTTGTCTAATGCAGAATTAATACGCTCCCATGATTTTTGAGTTTTAGCACGTTTGCGTGAAAGAACTAACTGACCGTTAGCGTCTTCCTGCGACTCAACGAATACTTCAACGTCATCACCAACTTTCAGGTCTGGTGTATCACGGAATTCAGATACTGATACTAAACCGTCAGACTTAAAGCCTATGTTTAATACCACGTCTTTGTTGTTGATGCTTACAACGGTACCGCTGATGATCTCGCCCTTAGTGATAGAGCTGAATGTACCATCGTACATTTTTTCAAGTTTCTCACGGTCGCTGTCGCTGTAATTACCAAACTTTTTATCATCAGCATCCCAGTCGAAATCTTCGGTGTTAGCTGTGATTTTTGATTTGATCTCTTCGATCGAGATTGAATCAGCCTCTGATTCAATTGTTTCTTTTTCCTGAGGAACCTTTGCGTAAAGCTCAGCCTCCTTAGATTTTAATTCTTTTTCTGCTTCTTGTTTTTTTGCCATTAAATAAATTTTCTCCTTTTCCCAATTTATTAATTGGGACTGCAAAGGTACGGATAAAAATTTTATTTAAACAAGAGCGTTCGAATGTTAAATGCTGATTTTTAAGCCTTTTTAATACTAAAAATGCTGTTTTTTTAGCATTTCCGGGAAGCATGCCGTCTATAGGAGATATTTATGCGATCATCCGGCCAATATCAGGGAATCAATCTCTTGAAATACTGCCATAAAATCATCCAATAAGCCGGCCCTGTATTCAGTAAGTATAATATTTATATCAGCCTCATGCGCAGGCGTAAACGGATCTTTCCATACACGCATACAGATACGTTTTAAAGCGTAGGCTATCTGCTGCGTTTCGGCGTAAGTATACAGGTAGCGACTGCTTTTAAAGCCTTCAAAAAAGCGAAAGAAGCCGGTTGTGTCCTTTAATCCGGCAAAGGTTAAAAACTCATTTATCACTTCCGGCTGGCAATCGTCAAGGTGGTTGTAAAAAGCATCGACGGTAACTTTCCCGGTAGTGAGCAGCAGGTTGTCCAAAATCAGTTCAATTGCGATGTGCCCTAAAAAGAATGGCTTCACAGGGGAACCGTCAATAACCGGCCGGAGCAATACTTTTAGCTGATGTGAGTGTTCCAGGAAAAACTCCGACGAATGAAAATGGCGGTCGACTTCGATGTGCTTATTCCAGCCGGCAATAATTGAATTGACATGACTATCCGTATGATGAAGTTTTTCGGGATGAAGGACTATGGTTTTATCGGCATTTTTCAGCAGGTCGGGCAACACGGTTCCCAATATATGGTAACAATCGTCAACCTCCCTGTCGAAATAAAAATGAGATAAAAAATTCATAGGCGCTCTCCAAAAATCCTGTACATTCCTAAAATAGTTATTTTTTTTGATTTTTCGTTCTTTGTCTGTTTTTCAGCGGCACTCAAGAGGGCTACGCCGTTTCACCGATTTGAGAATGATTTCACCGATTAGGAAACGCTATTTTTATGATTGTGGTTTGCTACCTATGATTATTAATATATTAAATGATTATCAACTTAAATTAAGAATCACACACGTGTAATCATCCTTTCAATCTGTGAAATCCAAATAAAAATAATCGGTGAAATCATTCTCAAATCGGTGTAATCATAAATAATTATATTTGCCGTCCCGAAAAGCTATCGGGATTGAATATTACACTAATGAACTTTGTAGAAGAATTACGCTGGCGGGGTATGTTGCATGATATAATGCCCGGAACTGAGGAGTTACTAAGTAAAGGTACGACATCGGGTTATATCGGTTTCGATCCAACTGCCGATTCGCTGCATGTGGGCAGCCTGGCCCAGATAATGACGTTGATTCACTTTCAGCGCGCAGGCCATAAGCCTTTTGCCCTGGTTGGCGGCGCTACCGGTATGGTGGGCGACCCATCAGGGAAATCGCAGGAGCGTAATTTATTATCGGAAGACGTGCTTCAAAAAAACCTGGCGGGTATAAAAGGCCAGCTTGAGAAATTCCTTGATTTTGACTGCGGTGCAAACAGCGCACAAATGGTTAATAATTATGACTGGTTTAAGGATTTTACCTTTCTTGATTTTATTCGTGAGGTCGGTAAGCACATCACCGTAAACTACATGATGGCCAAAGATTCGGTTAAGAAGAGGCTGGAAGGTGAAGGAATGTCGTTTACTGAATTTACTTACCAGCTGGTTCAGGGTTACGATTTTTACTACTTGTGGAAGAATAACAACTGCGCCTTACAAATGGGCGGCTCCGACCAATGGGGTAATATTGTTACCGGTACTGAACTGGTGCGCCGTAAAGGCGCTGGCGAGGCTTTTGCCCTGACAACCCAATTGATAAAGAAAGCGGACGGGACAAAGTTTGGCAAATCAGAAAACGGCAATGTTTGGCTGGATGCTGAAAAGACATCACCATATAAGTTTTACCAATTTTGGCTTAGAACCAGTGACGATGACGCCAAAAGCTACATTAGGATATTTACGCTATTCGACGAAGAAACCATAAAGGCGCTGGAAGCAGAGCAAGAAGCCGCGCCGGGATTACGAGCGCTCCAAAATGCCCTTGCAAACGATATCACTGTAAGAGTACATGGCGAGGCAGCTTTAGAGAAGGCAATAAAGTCTTCAGAGTTCTTTTTTGGAAACACCGGAATCGAGTTTTTGAGCGAACTAACTCATAACGAGATACTCGGTTTGTTTGATGGCGTGCCTAACTATACCATAAACACTGCTGATTTGCAGCAAGGCATAAATATTATCGATCTTTTGGCAGCACATACCAGTATTTTCCCATCTAAAAGCGAGGCAAAGAAAACCATACTGGGTGGGGGTGCATCTATAAACAGGAATAAAATTACTGCTGAAGATGTGATTAACCAGGATGCGCTCATCAACGGAAAATTCATTTTAGCTCAAAAAGGGAAGAAAAATTATTTTTTGATTATTGCTGAATAATTTGCAAATACGACATTTGGTTTTTATATTTGTATATATGTCGCACAAATCGAAAAACTCAGATAGCCCAAGCATAGTAAGTGAGCCAATGGTGGCTTACGTTACCAGCGGCATGGGTAATCCTTTTTATAATCTTTTAAGCGGTTCTGGTGCTTATAAATTCAACAATGAGTTTGATGTCATCAATCTTGCACGCAAAGGCTTTTCAAAAAGCGCTTTGCTGGCGCTTGGTAAAAAAATATCCCTTACCCTCCAGGAGTTAGCTAACATTCTGCACATCAGTGAGCGCACCCTGCAACGCTACGATGATAATGAAATCATCAAAACTGAATATGCCGAGAAAGCCGTTGAATTGGCCCGCCTCTACACCCGCGGCGAAGAAGTATTCGGCTCTATCGATAAGTTTAAGCTTTGGATGAAAACCCCCGGCTTAATTTTTAATGGCGAAGCTCCGGTTTCGATGCTCGATACCTCCGCAGGTTTCGATATGGTATTTCGTGAGTTAGGCCGTATTGAACACGGTATTTTTGCCTAATTATTCATGATACTTTATCGCATTGCACGATGCCCTTATGCTAATGACTTAAGCGGAACTGGCGCACGGTTGTATGGCGGACGGTGGAGCGGTATCGGTAAGCCGGTAGTATATCTCGCCTCATCATCCTCACTGGCAGTACTCGAAGTACTGGTTCATCTCCAGCCGTTAATGGTTCCTAACGATTATTGCCGCATGGAAGTGGAGGTGCCTGACGATAATATTTTATCTGTTAAAATAAATGAACTCCCTGCTGATTGGCGGGACATTTCGCCCCCTCAAATCTTAACACGGTTTGGAGATAGCTTTATCAAAGAAGGAAAATATCTATTGTTAAAGGTTCCGTCTTCTATTGTACCGACCGAATTTAACTACCTCTTGAACCCTGCCCATCCGGATATGAGCAAGGTTACGTTATTAAATAGAGATCCTTTTGATTTTGACAGCAGGCTGGTTTAATGGTTAATTTCTTCGTTAATCGCCCATGGTGTAATTAATTGACAATCAGTTTTTTTAGACGTGTGCTTCTGATAGCTCCGTTAGGAGCGTAATATTGGTAGAAAAATATTAAACGATATAAACGCTCCGTAGGTGCGGAACACCGCATGCAGGTTACGCACCTACGGAGCGGACAATCTTATTTATTCTACTACTACTACCAATATTTGCCCTCTATGGGGGCTGTAGTTAAGTGAAAGATTTTGAATTAATAATGGATGCTACAAATCACTCAGTAAATCCAACTTCTTCTGGTTATATTCTTCCTGCGAAATCAGGCCGTTTTCAAACAGCATCCTTAATTTCTTAAGCTTTTCTGTCAGTTCGTCCGGCTTTGGCGCTTCGGATGCAGGGACCGGAGTTGGTGCAGGAGTTGGAACCGGCGTCGGTGCTGGCGTAATTGTGGCAATTACCTCTGGTATCTGTATAATTTCAGGCTGATGTATTGGAGTTACCGGCTGCTGAAAGGCTGGAGCGGTCTGCTCAAAATGCATAGCGCCTGATTCAGCGCGCTTGTCTTCCAAATCACGCTGGCGGCGGGCATCGCGCTCCATTTCTTTGCGTTCCTGGGCGTATTGGTATAGCTTGCGTGCCTGTACCTTTGGCAGGTAATCAACGCCCATTTCGGCACCTGCGGTGGTTTTTACGCTAAATATGGCGCCGATAATTTCTTCACGTGTATATACATCTGCTATGTCCTTCCACACAAAATCCACAAACTTTATAGAAAGCCCAAGGTTAGCCGGGGTAAAAAACAGCACACGCTTATTGGTAAGCGCAATGCAATCGGGAAACAGGTTTACGATAGGCTTTTTCTGAACTGCAATGTACAGTATGTCCTCGCCGGTGGTTAACAGGTCTGTAAGGCGCAGGTATATTTTTTCGACAGCTTTGGGATCTTGTTCGTCGTTCAAAAATTTTTCTATCATAACCGTTTTTAAATTTAGCAGGTGCAAAAATAATAATATTATGTTAGTAGCAAGTTAAGTTTACGCAATCAGCAAATTGCAGCCCCTTATGTCGGAATTATCAAACCGGCCAAGCACTTCAAATGAGCCATCATTGTAAATTCTCCCCAAATCTTGCGTAGCGATAAACGCACAGGAATTGATATTTGCCAGGTCGACAACATTAATTCCGCCTGTTTTATTGTTTTCGAGAATTTCCAGCGGGTCGTTGGTATCACGGGTAAGTATCTTCATCCACGGCGGGCAATAAAATATACCTTCTCCTTTGGAGTAAGCCTGGGATAATAGTTCCGTCATGCCGTATTCTGAATGAATAGCGCTAACACCAAAGCCTGGGCATAGCTGCTTATGCAATTCTTCGCGTATCATTTCCTTTCTGCGTCCTTTCATTCCGCCAGTTTCCATTACTATCAATTCAGGGAAGTGTATTTCGTATTGCTCCACAAAATCAAGCAGAGCAAAGGTTACACCGATTAGTATGGTCGGTTTTTTAGTTTGCTGCTGTTTTTTAAGCTGATTGTATAAATCGTTGTGATTATAAAGATAAAAGCCGCTGTCTGTGTTTTGTGATTGCCTGATAAGGTCATCTGCCATATAAATCAGCGATGAGCCTTCCCGCTCCAGGTAGGAGGGGAGCAGTGCCAATATGGTATAATTCTTTATATCACCATAAAATAATTTAAAGGCCTCGCGGAAGCTTCGGGTGTACCAGCTAACATCTGTAACAAGGTGCCGGCTGGTTATCATTCCTGTTGTGCCGGAACTGGTAAAAGTTACTTCGGCAGGTGTATCGGCGCTGAGCACCCTTTGCGATTTAAAAAACTCAATCGGCAGGAAAGGAATTTGATTGATACCCCGAACCGCTGCTACATTAATGTTCAAACCGGATATGAAATCGTGATAAACTTTACAATTTTCGGCCTGGCATTTAAAAATTTGCAAAGCAATATCGGTAAACTCCTGCTCGTTACTAATGCCAAATACTTGCTCCTTATTCATCGGGGCAAAGATAAGGATTTGAAAATTTGGCGATTTGAAGATTTGAAAATGAGGAACACATACTTGTTGTCAGAATTAAAAGATTGCAGAACTTAAACAAACAACCATAAGATTTAAGAGTTAAATAAATAATATTTGCACAGTTCTAATAATATCTACTTAAAAAATAAAATGAAAACGTTTAGATTATTAAAAATACCGGTTATACTCGGCCTGTTCTTTGTACTGATATCAGCTACCACCGATGGCAGCAAAGAAACTGAGCGCGTACACAGCGCGTCAAATGTATTGCTCGACTTTGGTAAACTGCATGAAACTATACCTCATAACCTAATATCTGAATGTGAGGGCATCGTAATCATCCCTAAACTTATAAATGCGGGATTGATTGTCGGAGGTAAACGGGGCCGGGGAGTTGCTATGGTTAAAATGGATGATGGAAAATGGAGCGACCCGGTTTTTGTTACGATGACCGGTGGCAGCGTTGGCGCGCAAATTGGCGTTCAGTCTGTCGATTTGGTTTTGGTATTCCGTCATAAAGGCGTACTTGCTAAAGTTAAAAACGGCGATTTTACTGTTGGTGGCGATGCGTCTGCGGCTGCCGGCCCGGTTGGAAGAAGTACGTCTGCTAATACCGACTATAAGTTGGATGCCGAGATATATTCTTACTCGCGCAGCCGTGGTTTGTTTGCAGGTGTAAGCATTAACGGTTCAAACCTTGCTATCGACAAAACAGCAAATGCTAATTTTTATGGAGACGACCTGACATCCAAAGAAATTTTTAACAGCGCTAACAGCGATAAGGAATCGGTGAAGACGTTGAAGGCTTCGTTAACATCCTTGTAAGAGAGGTGAAAGCCGAAAGGTTTTTAAAAATGCCCTGTCGATTATAAATTACAGGGCATTTTTATTTGGTTATTTTTTTGCGAATGCTCTTTTTACGAGTACCCCCGACAATGCCGACATGCCGCCAACCAAGCCTCCGATTACGGCAGTTACAATCAGCAATAATATCCAATTAGGCAGCTGCATAAGGGTAGCCACCCGCTTGGCCAGCATATTATCGTTAGGGATGGATTTACAAAGCGCCATCGCCGCCCAAACGATAAACACCGCGGAGAACCCGGCGAAAAACGATTTTGCAGGTGTTTTGCCGATGAATAATGCCGGTAAAAATGCGGCTATTGCCACTACCCACCAGGGAAGGAAATAGCCGCCGGCGAAGGTTAGTATCAGGATGATGAAAAATAGCATGATCTTGTTTTTTTATTTCTTTGTTAGCGTTAATGTTGATTTTATTCTTTCAGATTTTTCATCTGCCGAATTTAAAAACAGCAACTCGTTTAATTGCCCGTTATTCCAGGTGTCAAACATATCCTTGTAATAAAAGCTGCCCGGGTTACCTGATTCTCCACCGGGGAATACGCCAAAGCCTTTTACAACAGGCCCCATCTGTACTACCATACGCCAGCTTGGGCCGTTATTGTCCCGTAAAGCATTGATCACGCTGCCGCGGCCGCCGGCTGAGAATTTGCCCGTGCCGAATCCCGGCAAGTTTGCCATGTGATTAATATAGGTATCTTTCACGCTGCCCCACTGCCAGTTATCACCCGGTTTGCCTTTGCTTTTTACCAGGCCGTCGACAGCGGTGTAAAATGCATGATTGACCATATCTGCGCAAGTTTCTTTTGCAGGCGTTTTGTTATTATCAAACCATTTTGAATTCGGGTCAGTAAGCAGCAATTTTTCCGTTTGGTCGATAGAGGGATACTTAAGGTAAGCCCCCTTTACGCCAAAGTCATCGTCCCATACCAGTCTATAAAAATTGTACCACCACGAGTCGAAAATACTGGCGCCTAAAGAATTTGCATCGTATCGTTTATCCCACTTTTTTATCAGCTCAAAAGCCTTTGCCTGATCTTCACTTAGCTTGGTAGGGTCAAGATATTTGATCATAGCAGGTAAAACATCATGTGCCCTAATGCTGTAGTTGTCCATTTGCATCAAACGCATACTGTCAACCGTTGCTTTTTGCATTACGGTTAGCCTATCATTAATGCGTTTGCCGCGGTCATAATCTCCGAAACGCCAGTTGATATAGTAAGGATAGCTTGTGTCTGTTGATGATTGATTGGCCGAACTCACAAAACCTCGCGGCGGATTTTTAACCGTCGGGTTTTGCTCAGGCGGAATCCAGCCCTGCCAATCATTAGCCGGGTCGCTGCCGTCCATAATATATTTGCCCTGCTCTTTATATTTTAACGGAAACTTGCCATTGGGCGTAATGGCAATATCATTATCATTACTTGAAAAAATAAAATTTTGCGCCGGTGCGGTAAAATGGGTTAGCGCTTCGCGATAATCGGCATAGTTTTTTCCCCGGTTCAGGATATAAAAACATAAGAATTCATTCGATTCATCATGTGCAATCCATCTTAAAGCATCACCAACCGGGATATTTTCATAACTGTCCTTCGGCTTTTTTGTAGCAGTTTCGTACACCACCGGGCCATGGTGCGTATAGATAACGGTATCAAACTCATCAGGCGCGCCGAGTATTTTTATGGTCTCCACCCGTTTCTTCACCGGGTTCCATTTATTGTTGTACCAGTATTCGTTTTTGGTATTATCCTTAAATTTTACCTGGTACCAGTCCAGCACATCAGCATCAACATTGGTAACGCCCCAGCTTATTTTCTGATTATAGCCGATAATAACACATGGCGCCCCAGGTAACGAAACACCATTTACATTTCCTGTTGGCGATGACAGCTGGATTTGATACCATATAGCCGGAAATGTCAAATTAAGATGCGGGTCGTTAGCCAAAATAGGATAACCGGTAGCCGACTTGCTGCCTGCTATTGCCCAGTTATTGCTGCCTATGCCGTCAACTTTTTCTTTTGGTTTGATGTTTTCTGTCATCTGGGCCAGGTAGCCGGCGGAAGGCTTGGGTATAGGCAATGGCTTAAAATCCCATTTGGTTCCAACGGGTATTATCGGCGACTCATGGAAAGGGTAGTCCGGAAAAAGGTCACTAACCGCTTTAGAACCAAAAATGCGCAGGTTATTGGTCATCGCAAACTGGTCAGAGCCGCCCGCAAGAGTTTCCGACATCAGCTTTAATAAAAATATACAGTTAATAGGTTTCCACTCCTCGGGCGCATAATTCAGCAGTTTGAACTCTAAAGGGTAATCCTTTGGCGATAATGAATGAACGTAATTATTTACACCATCAGTATAAGCCAATACCATTTCCCTGGTTTGCGGATTAGCCATGATGCCTTTCAGTCCGTTTTCTGCGCCATAAACCATGCCCATACGCCGATGGTAGCGGTCAACTTCCAACGCATTGGGTCCGACAACTTCTGATAATCTGCCGGCTGCGCTGCGGGTTTGAATATCCATTTGCCAGAGTCGGTCGCGGGCGGTTACAAATCCCTGGGCGTAGTACAAATCATGGTCGTTTTTGGCGAAGATGTGCGGAATGCGGTGCTCATCGTAACGGATGATAACCTCATCCTGTAATCCTGTGAGCTTTAACTTTTCAGGCGGCCGACTGTCCTTGCTTTCAGCATTTTGCCAGAAACCCGTAAACGGGTTAAGCAATGGTGCTACAGGAGGCACCGGCCCAAGTTTTATTTGAAGCGCCCAGACCAGCGCAATTGTCAAAATAATGGCTATGAAAGCTTTTACAAACCTCATGGGGGATAGGATTTATTGAGGCAAGATAAGTAAAAGAGCGTAAAGTTTTAAGGGAATTAATTAGTATTAAGTCCGTTAATAAAATGATAACATGTTACTTGCCCGCTCAATCTAAACAGGCAGCTCAATCCTGAACTCCGTACCCTCGCCCAATTTGCTTTTAACCTCTATTTTGCCCTGCAAAGTTTCAATTTGAGACTTCACCATAAACAGGCCGAGGCCCTTACCTTCCACATGCGAATGAAAGCGTTTATAAAGCCCGAACAGGTCATCACCCTTCGCCGCCAGATCAATGCCTAAGCCATTGTCTTTGAAATTGAGCAGGAACTTATTCCCTCGTTTGGAAACATCGATATTAATCATCGGAGCTACACCGGCTTTTTGATACTTTATACTATTGGATATTAGATTGAGGAATATGCTGTAGATAAACGATTTTATCGTGTTGATTGTGGTGACCTTGAATTCCGCCCGTATTTCGCCGCCGGATTGTGCTATTACGCTGCTCAAGCTGGTTTTTACATCGGTAAAAATTTCTGTTAAGTCTACTATTTCTTTTTTTTCGCTGATGTCGTTCTTTAACTGCAAAATGGTGTGTAAATCGGTTATTACATCATCAAGCTTATTTATAGACTGTGCCAGCCCATCAACAAAGCTTTCTCGTTCTGCCGGGGTAAGCTCCTCGTCTTTCAGCATCTGCGCACAGCCCATAATATTCGCCACCGGCGAGCGCAGGTTATGCGATATAATGTAGGTAAACTGTTCCAGGTTTTTATTTTGCTTAACCAGGTCATCAATCAGCCGACTGCGCTCCGCCTCATTATTTTTGCGCTCGGTTATATCCTGCATTGCACCTACCATCCGCAGCGGTGTTTTATCTTTATCATATATAGCGTACCCGCGGTCGTAAACGTTTGCGATTGTGCCATCACTTTTAAAGTAGCGGTATTCTTCTTCCCAAATCTCGCTTTCGCGTTTTGTTATAACTTCTTCAATGCTTTTTATCACCCGCTCAGCATCATCGGGGTGTAGCTTATTTTTCCAGCCCTTAAAATCCCCGGTATTTTTTTCTAGCTTATAGCCAAATATTTTCTGGTAGCCTTCTCCCCATTGTATGTTGTAGGTTTTAAGATCCATATCCCATATCGCATCGTTTGTCGCTTTTACTACATACTGGTAACGTTCATTGCTGCTAAGTAGCGATGCCATTACATGGGTAAGCTCGTCATTGGCTTTTTTTAAGTTTTCCTGGTATAAAAACTCTGTCGTAATATCACGGTCCACCACAAGGCTACCTATTATCCCGCCATCTTCATCCCTGATAGGTGAGGCAGAAATGGACAAATAAACCCGGCCCTTTTTTGGGTTTTTAATAAGATATATCTCATCTTTTATCTTTTCGCCATGCAATGCCCTCACAATAGGCAATTTATCGGTGGGAATTAATGAACTGCCCTCCCTGTCATATATATTAAAGCTCTTTGCCCAATCGTACGTTTTTGAATCAACCGGCTGGACGCCCAGCATCTCAATCATCGCGTTATTAAATATCACAAACTGTCCCTGCTTATTGGTAACCGCCACGCCCTCGTTGGTATTATCAACAACCGCATTTAAAAGCCGCTGGCGCACAAAGGCCTGGCGCTCGCTGGCACGTTGTTCGGATATATCGATAAGATTGATGCTTGTACGGAGCTCGCCGTTTTCATCTGTAAATAATACTGACGAAGCCTCGCAGGCAAACCGCTCGCCATTTTTCCTGATACCTGTTAATTCGCCCTTAACTGTACCATGTATCGACCTCGTATCCAAAAAGGTCTTCGTTTTTGGGTCCGTCAGGTCAATTATACCGGCACGGCCCAATTTTTTAAGTTCTTCCTTAGTATACCCGAAAATATCAGATGCGGCCTGGTTAGCGTCCAAAATAGTCCCGTCCGGAATGGCGAAAAATATCGCGCTCAGCGAATTATCAAAGATAGCCTTGTAATAATTACTGTTTTTACCGGTTCCGTCGGCAGGGGGTATTATCATCTTAATAGTTAAAAGTTTACTTATACGATAAGGTTTGTAATAGGTTAGTTACAAACCTATACCCGAAGGTATAAATTTTTGAATAGTAAACTGCGAAGCCGTGATAATAAAACCGTACTGGTATTGGCATGAGATGGTGTTGCCGACAGAAGAGATGAACCGCCTGCGGATATCATGCAGATACATCAAAGTTTGGATGGGGAGGATGTTGTGAGTACCGGTAAGGAAAAGAAATGATCGGCGGCGAACAGATTTGTCAACTTTTTAAAAGTTGACAAATCTAAATTTATTCATCCGTCCTAATCCCTAAAATCCTTTAATCCCGGTTCCGGTTTTACTCCAACAACAGCGCATCCTCATCATCCGTCAAGCTCAACTGTATTACATCGCTGCCGGCAATGCCTTCTACGGAACCCTGTATATGTGCAGCATTCAGCAGTACCTTTTCCAGTTGCTTTTCACGCGCTTTCCATAGTTTTTCCATGGCATCGCGTTCACGTTGGATGCTTACACGCATTTGCATGAAACCTTCGCGGATTGCTTTCCATTGTTCGCTGAACTCCCTGCTGGTAAGGTAATCATACAGCAGGTGCATTTTGTCGCCCTTATTATCCTGCGACTTGGAGAGATTATTCAGTTTAATAATACCATCGCGCAGAATATATGCGACTGCCTTTACCTCATCGAACGAACATATCCAAACCCCATCCCGCTCGCCGAAGCAGTCCATGCCTTTGGGGTAGCACTGGCTAACAATTACGGCTACATCAACACCTATGTTGCGCATGTCTTTTTTGAGCTTTTCAATCCAGTCGGCGCCGAAATCTTTGGTGCATTTGCTTTCATAAATTATGCGCCCGCATTCCTGCCCAAACTGGTTGCGAACGGTCTGCACACAATCGGCGCCACGCACGCCTTTGCCAACTTCGGCGATTACGTCAAAGGGGAAATTAGAGCGGAGCAATTCTTCAAGTATAAGTTCCTGCACTTCGCCTTGCAGCTGCGTAGAGCCTTGTTCGGCTTTGCGTTTCATTTCCTCGGCCAGCTTTTTCTGGTCGTCCAGCTGTTTTTCAAGCTCTTTAACTTTTAGCTGGTAGTCGGTATCTTTAAGGCTGAATTTTTCGGTCTCCTGCTTGCGTATTTGGTCGGTAAGCTCGTTACGCTGTTCCTGCAATTTACGTTGAAGGGCCAACTCGAGTTCCTGTTCCTTATCTACTAATGCTTTTTCCTTCTGTAAGAACTCCAGTTCTTTCTGGCGGGACAGCTTTAGCTTTTCGTCTTTTTCAGTAACGCTGTTTTGCAACATCAGCATTTGATTTTCAAAATCGGTAGCTATGGTTTTGCGCAGATTTTGCTCAACGCTAAGCTGCAACTGCTTTTTCTCTTCGGCCAGGCGCTGCTCAAATTGCTGCGCCTGTTGGTTTTGCCGGGTTGTAAAATCATTTTCCTTTTTGCGGTATTCCTCCTCTTTCTGCTGGGTGTACTCCACCATCTTAACCCTGAGTTCCTTTTTGTACTCCTCGGCCATCACTTCTTCTATCGGGAACGGCACCCCGCAGCTGGGGCATTTCACTTCTGTCGCCATAATTTTAATCAGGCGTTAAAGATAGGGGTTATAGTTCATGGTTCATAGTTCATAGAAGAGCCAAGAATAAAGAGCCAGGAACAAAGAATCAAGAGCCAAGATTCAAGAACCAAGACAAATAGCGGAGATATTTCTAAACCTGTCTTCTATGCGATATGCAGGTTAGCCAGTTATCGGGATAGCTTTGAACTACAGGCCTTCGTGCAATAAATTCATAACCTTTTTAAAATTTTCTGAAAGTTAGTTTAAAAACTATACCTTTAGTTTTTAAACTAACCCAATGAAAACACTATACCTGGTTTTATTCTGTAGCCTCATATTCGGGTTGACATCATCAGCCCAAACAGCAAAGCACGATACCGTTCTCATTCAAAAGATAGACTCCATGTTTAAGGACGACCAGTTTTGGCGCAAGGAGTACGATAAAATCGTCAAAAAACAGACAACTTACAGCGAAGAAACCATTAACAGAAATTGGGCCGTGGCCGATAGCATTAATGAAATAAAAGCGAAAGCCATAATTGCTAAATATGGTTACCCGGGTTTTAACCTGGTAGGGGAGTGGTCGAACGATTTTTGGGCGATAGTGCAGCACTGTGATGACGACATATCTTTCCAGGAGCAGGTTTTGGCATTAATGAAAATTGAAGTCGCAAAAAATAACGCCGATAAAAACAATTACGCCTACCTTACGGACAGGGTATTGGTTAACAAAAAGCAAAAGCAAATTTACGGCACGCAAATTCACGTCGACCTTAAAACCCATAAGGCTGAACCATTCCCGTTGAAATATCCTAAACAGGTTGACGCTTTGCGAAAGAAAATGGGTTTGGGGCCATTGAAGGATTATTTGAAGCTGTTTCAGTAGTCTGTTTGTAGATTGGCAAAACCAATTTAGCCCGTAACGAAAACGACCCCAAAAACGGGCATAATGCGTTTTGCCTGTAACAAAAAAGGGGGTCAAAACGGGCAAAAGTCGTTTTACCCATCTACAAAAACAGACCCTTAACGGGTCAGAACCATTATGGCCATTCGGTCTGAAACCTCGGTCTGTAGCATTTTTTCAAAGAAAATCGCTGGATTTTGCCTCGTTTTATCGGATTTCGGCCTCAAACTTTTTGAAAAACTTCAGACAGTGCTTTCTATGTGGGCTGGTCGCGTCTTTCGTTCATACTGCACGAGGCCTTAATCGCGGCCTGCACTGAGGCTCTCGAAGTGCAGGTTTCCACTTCAGCCGGGTTTAGTTAGAGGGTCTTGTTCTGTAAAGGAAGGAATAGGTGCTCAAATTTACAAAATGCGGATGGTTAAAATGGTGACAGGGTTTTGTCAGCAGCGAAAGAAAAACACGGGCCAGTGCGATTTCCCTCTTGAAGGGGAGGAGGGGTGTGTTTGCGGAGACGTTTGATTTAAGGATGCTTGCTGGTACCCCGATGCAAACGACATACGCACGAGGAATGCGGGCTAACACACCCCTGCCCCTCTCAAGAGGGGAACCCCTCGCTCAGTCCCTTTTTAATTAATAGTAAAATCAATCCCTCAAGCCGCATCCCAATCCTCTCCCTAAACTAAATTTCAATTTTCCATACAACCAATCATTTTTATTATAAATTTGAAAACGCTGATGGCCGGAAATGCCGCCACCGCGTCCAATTATATACCGGTTAAACCTGATATGAAAAAAAGATTGTTTTTTACGGCTTGCTGCCTGTTAACGGCATTGGGCTCTTTTGCGCAGATTCCTGCCCTGGGGCGCGTAGAACCCATGTTTTGGTGGGTTGGTATGCATAATCCCAACGTGCAATTGCTGGTTCACGGCAACAATATTTCGGCCCGTAAAGTGGAGCTGAAATACCCCGGTGTAACGGTTGTTGCGGTGCACAAAGTTGAAAATCCTAATTATCTTTTTGTGGATTTACGCGTTTCCTCAGGCACTACTCCGGGAACGTTCCCGATAAAATTTATTAAAGCCGGTGAAAAGCCATTAATTTATAGTTATGCGCTCAAGGCCCGTAACCATTCGACGGACCGCGCGCAAGGCGTAACCGGCAAGGATTTGATTTACCTGATCATGCCCGACCGTTTCTCTAACGGCGATAAATCAAACGACATTGTAAGCAGCATGCGCGAGAAGACCATCAGCCGCGATTCGATGTTCAGTCGCCACGGGGGGGACTTACAGGGTATCATCAATCACCTGGGGTATTTAAAGGATTTAGGCGTTACCTCGATATGGCTGACACCCGCCATTGAAAATGATGAGCCGCACGCATCTTATCACGGCTACGCCGTTACCGACCATTATAAAATAGATGCCCGCTACGGCACCAATGCGCTGTACAAAGAATTTGTTGATAAATGCCACAGCATGGGCATGAAAGTGGTGATGGACTTAGTGCATAACCACGCCGGCACAGAGGGGTATACCATACAGGATATGCCGATGAAAAGCTGGGTACACCAGTGGCCTAAATACACCAAATCGAACTTTAAATATGAGGCGGTGATGGACCCGCACGGCTCGGCCATGGACCGCAAATTAATGCTCGACGGCTGGTTCGACCATCGCATGGCTGATATGAACCAGGACAATCCTTATGTTCAGAATTTCCTCACTCAAAATCATATCTGGTGGACGGAATATTCCGGCATCGATGGTTTACGACTGGATACCTATCCCTACAACAACCCTGAATATATGGCCAAATGGGCGGTTGATATAAAAGCGGAATTTCCACACCTGACCATATTTGGCGAAGTGCTTACACCATTGCCGTATACCCAGGCTTATTTTACCCAGGGAAATACCATTAATCGCGGCTTCGATACGCATCTGCCTGCAGTAACCGATGCAGCAGTAAAGGATGCTATTTATGAAGCGCTGAACGGTAAGGACGGCTGGGATAGCGGTGTTACCCATCTGTACACCATCATAGCGCAGGATTTTATGTACCAGGATGCATCGCGCAATACCATTTTCCTGGATAACCACGATATGAGCCGTGTGCTGTCGATGGTGGAAGAAGATATCAATAAATATAAGTCGGCTATGGCTATGCTGATGACCCTGCGTGGTGTGCCGCAAATGTATTACGGCGACGAAATACTGATGAAAAATTACAGCAATCCGGACGGACTCGTTCGCGAGGATTTCCCCGGCGGCTGGGACGGCGACAAGAAAGATAAATTTACTGCCGAAGGCCGCAGCGATAAGGAAAATGACGCATTTAACTATGTGCGCAAGCTGGCTAACTATCGCAAAAACACGCCTGTTTTACATAACGGCAAGCTGATGCAATACCTGCCCGAGCAAGGCATTTACGTGTATTTCAGGTACGATGCCAAAAATACGGTGATGGTGGTTTACAACAGTAATGATAAAGAAGTTACCACTCCAACCGCCCGTTATGACGAACGGATAAAGGGCGTAAAGACCGCCAAAAATGTGATGACCGGCGAAACGCTTGATTTAGAGAAATTGACTGTTGGCGCGAAATCTACGTTGGTTTTGGAGTTGGGCGCTAAGTGGTAGATTATTGTGCCAATTGTTAGCGGTATTTTCTAAAAGGTTAACAGGTGTGCACAAGTTTAGAAATTAAGGATAGCGCAATGGCCAGTAGGGCCTACCGCTTTGTAGAAAAGAATAATGAGTTTGACTTGCCGCGTAGCGGTTACCCAACCGCCAGACAGGTAAGAGAATTACTGCTTTACTGGCGGAAGAAGGTTTATAAAGGGTAACCCCTCCGGGGCAAAAGCCGTTTGTGTTATGATGTTACAAAGCGGTAGGCCCTAAGGGCCATGAGATATTTTATACTGCTAACGGATGTGCGATTGAAGAGAGCAGTCTGATGAGGAGATATAGCTAAGTGATTAGGAATTTTATAATTGAACATTGATTTTTACACGATTAATTAAGGATTTGGCAAAAGTGAATATCACAACCCAATACATAACCCGCTAAACCTTAATTAATTAAATTTGCGCATTGAAGATGAGTACTGTTAAAGCCTGTTTATTTGATTTGGATGGTGTGATAGTGGATACGGCTGTCTATCATTATAAAGCCTGGAAGCGCCTTGCCGACCAGCTTGGCCTGAAATTTACCGAACACGATAATGAACTGCTGAAAGGCGTTAGCCGCGTGCGTTCGCTGGAAATTATACTGGAATTGAACCACGTCACCAAAACCGTCGAAGAGCAAACCGAACTGGCCACGCAAAAGAACGACTGGTATGTAGAGATGATTAATCAAATGACTCCTGCTGAAATATTGCCTGGCGCCAAAGAGTTTTTGGAAACATGCAGGGTAGCCGGTATAAAAACAGCCCTTGGCTCGGCAAGTAAAAATTCAGGCACGATTTTAAACAAGATTAACCTTGCAGGCTTATTTGATGCGATTGTTGACGGCAACCACGTAAGCAAAGCCAAACCCGACCCGGAAGTATTTTTAAAGGGGGCCAAAGCAGTTGGCGTTCAGCCATCGGAATGTGTGGTTTTCGAGGATGCGATAGCAGGGGTAGAGGCAGCCATTAATGGTGGAATGAAAGTAGTTGGAATTGGTTCACCTGATGTACTCGGCAAAGCAAACATAGTGGTGAGCGGGTTGGATAAGATGAGTTTGGAGAAGCTAAACAACTTATAAAAATTTGATTTTTTTGTCATTCTGAGCGAGAGCGAAGAATCTTATGCGAGCGATGTAAACGCAGGACAGGCTTAATGAATGACAAGATATTATAACGATACTGAATACATATTACAATAAAGAATGAAGGACTACATTAAAGTTGATGAGTGGAAGATTATAGAAAACGGCTTTAATCCGCATTACAACAAGATATCCGAAAGTATTTTCAGCCTGGGCAACGGCCGCATGGGGCAGCGTGCAAACTTTGAGGAAGCTTACAGCGGTGAAACCTTGCAGGGAAATTATGTTGCAGGCGTTTATTACCCCGATAAAACGCGTGTGGGCTGGTGGAAAAACGGTTACCCCGAATATTTTGCCAAAGTACTTAACGCCGCCAACTGGATAGGCATCGACATCAATATAGATGGTGAGCAGCTTGATTTGGCTAAATGCGAGGTGCAGCAGTTTAGGCGTGAGCTGAATATGCTGGAAGGTTACCTGAGAAGAAATTTCACAGCCAAAACCGCTGGCGGTAAGATTGTGGAAGTGGAAGCAATTCGTTTTTGCAGCATGGCTGATGATGAATCCGGCGCGATTAAATACACTATTACTCCGGTAAACTTCAGTGGGGCTATCACCGTTACACCTTTTATCGACGGCGATGTGGTTAATAAAGACTCGAATTACGACGAAAAATTCTGGGACGAGATAAAAAAAGAAAGCTGGAACGACGGTGGCTTTATACAGATGCGTACCAAAAAGACCGGCTTTGAAGTGGCAACCGGTATGTTGCTTGCCGCTTTGCAAAATGGACAGTCCGTAAAGCTGCATACCCAGGCTATCAGTAAAGAAAAGTATGTAGGCGCCAAATTCAAGTTGGAAGCAACGCAGGGGCAAAGCGTTAGCGTTATAAAGTACGCGGCCAACCTGTCGTCACAAAATCACCAGGCGGCCGAGCTTGCTGTCCAAGTTAAAGAGACATTGCATCGCATAGCTGCCAAAGGCTTCGATACCATGTTAAAAGAGCAGGCCGATGCATGGGCTGCTAAATGGAAACATAACGATATTATAATCGAAGGCGATGCCTCTGCACAACAGGCCATCCGCTTTAATATATTCCAACTCAACCAAACTTATACCGGCGAGGACGACCGCCTGAATATCGGCCCCAAAGGCTTTACCGGCGAGAAATATGGCGGTTCAACTTATTGGGATACCGAAGCCTATTGCGTGCCTTTCTACCTCGCTACCGCCGACCAGAAAGTTACCCGCAACCTGCTGCTGTACCGTTACAAACAATTGGGCAAGGCTATAGATAATGCAAAGCTGCTGGGCTTTACAAACGGCGCTGCACTGTACCCAATGGTTACCATGGATGGCACCGAATGCCACAACGAGTGGGAGATAACATTCGAAGAGATACACCGAAACGGTGCTATCGCATACGCTATATTCAACTATGTGCGCTATACTGCGGATGAAGCTTACCTGGCGGATTATGGTTTGGAAGTATTAATTGCTATAGCACGTTTTTGGTCGCAAAGGGTTAGCTGGAGCGAGGACAAGCAGCAATATGTGATGCTGGGTGTGACGGGTCCGAACGAATACGAGAACAACGTAAACAACAACTGGTATACCAGCATGCTGGCGTGCTGGTGTATGAAATATACCATTGAGGCAGCTGCAAAAGTAAAGGCTGCCGACCATGCGAAATATACAGAGCTGGTAAACAGGATAAACTTTAACGAGCAGGAAGAAACCGGTCGTTTTAAAGACATTATAGCCAAAATGTACCTGCCTTATGATGAGAAGCGGCAGGTGTTTTTGCAGCAGGATGGCTACCTTGACAAAGAGCAGATATTAGTTAAAGACCTCCCTGCCAGTGAGCGCCCCATCAATCAGAAATGGAGCTGGGACAGGATATTGCGCTCCTGCTACATTAAGCAGGCGGACGTATTGCAGGGCATTTACTTTTTTGAAGACCAGTACGATATCGATACCATCCGCCGCAACTTCGATTTTTACGAGCCGCGTACGGTGCATGAGTCGTCGCTATCGCCGTGCGTACATGCTATTTTAGCGGCAAAGCTGGGCGATGAAGCGCGGGCTTACGAGTTTTACCTGCGCACTGCCCGTTTGGATTTGGACGATTACAATAATGATACAGAAGATGGCTGCCATACCACTTCGATGGCCGGCACCTGGATGTCGGTAGTGGAAGGTTTTGGAGGTATGCGGGTGGTTGATGGCAAATTATCATTTAATCCATTCCTGCCAGAGAAATGGACATCATTCTCTTTTAATGTAGGTTTTAGAGGTAGTTTGATAAAAGTTACCATCGCCAAAAATCAAACAAACATTAAACACTTGTCAGGTCCGGAATTGAAAGTGGTTGTTGATGAACAAGAAATTGATGTACAACCTGATGGTGGCGTGAAAATCGCCAAAGTAGTATTAGCCCCGCCGCCAATTGCTTAATAATGATGGACAATGGGCGCAGTAATATGAAAAGATGCATCCTTATAATAACGATGCTGACGCTTTTCGTAAATGTTAGCTTTGCCCAGCATCGCACTAAAAAGATAAAAATGGAGTCATCCACGACTAATCACAAGCTTATAATTTATCAACTGCTGCCGCGTTTGTTCGGTAACGCCAAAACCACCAACAAATTCAATGGCTCCATTGAAGAGAATGGCGTTGGCAAATTCAACGACATCAGTGACAAAGCCCTGCATGAAATAAAGGCCATGGGTTTTACCCACGTTTGGTATACGGGTGTAATCGAACACGCCACCATGACGGATTATTCCGCATTCGGTATAAAAGCCGATGACCCGGATATCGTAAAAGGCCGCGCAGGCTCGCCCTATGCGATAAAGGACTATTACGATGTAGATCCCGACCTGGCTGTAGACGTAAAAAACCGCATGGCGGAATACGAGGCGCTCATAAAACGCACGCATTCGAATGGCCTGAAGGTGATAATGGATTGTGTGCCCAATCACGTAGCACGTACTTATGGCTCGGACGTTAAACCGGCCGGTGTAAGGGATTTTGGCCAGGATGACGACACCACAAAAGCATTCAGTGCTAAAAACGATTTTTATTATATGCCGGGCCAGCATTTTGTGGTGCCGGGGGGCTATAATCCGGGTGGGGACGAGTTGAAAAGCTTACTAAAGGATGGCAAGTTTGATGAATACCCGGCCAAAGCAACCGGCAATGATGTATTCTCGGCGTCGCCATCTATCAACGACTGGTTCGAGACAATGAAGCTGAATTATGGCGTTGATTATCAAAATAACCGCGCTCCCCATTTCGACCCTATACCGCCGCTTTGGAATAAGATGTACGACATCCTGCATTTCTGGGCGGCGAAAGGTGTAGATGGTTTCCGCTGTGATATGGTGGAAATGGTGCCTTTTGAATTTTGGGGATGGGTAATACCAAAGCTGAAAATCGATTATCCTAACCTGGTATTTATCGGCGAAGCATATAACGCCTCGCTCTACAAAAAATATATCGAAACGGGTAAGTTCGACTACCTGTATGATAAGGTAGGCCTATATGATGCTATCAAACGTTTAGTCCGAAATGAGGACAACGCCACCACATGGGACATTAATCATGTTTGGCATAACGACAGCAATGGTATTGATGAGCACATGCTGCGCTTTATGGAAAACCATGATGAACAGCGCATCGCCTCGCGCGATTTTGCCGGCAACCCATGGCTGGCGGTACCGGGGATGATAGTTTCTGCTACCTTATCAGCGGGTCCGGTGATGGTTTATTCAGGACAGGAAGTAGGGGCGTCGGGAGCAGGCGCCGAAGGCTTTGGCGGAGATGATGGACGAAGCAGTATTTTTGATTACTGGGGTGTACCCGAGCATCAAAAATGGCTCAATAACGGCAAATTCGACGGAGGGCAATTATCTGCAGAGCAAAAAAGTCTGCGCAGCTTTTATGGCAAGCTGCTGAATGCAGTGCGCAACAACGAAGCATTAAACGCCGGCAGTTTTTACGAGCTGATGGTAGCCAACGAGCATCAGCCCGGCTTCAATACGCGATTGTATATTTTCCTTCGCTATACGGACAAACAACGTATATTAGTGATAACCAATTTTAACCGTTCGGAACAAGATATTGTTGTAAAGCTGCCTGCTGATTTAATTCATGAATTGAAGCTAAACGCAGGCACAGAATTTACCGACATTTTAAGCGGAACAAAATTTTTTAGCCACGAAATTAATGATGGGGTAACTATAAAGCTGCCTCCTTCAAGCGGTATGTTGCTGGAATTCTGAACCTGAATTTTTTGAATTAAAGAATTACCTGAATTCTGAAAATTCGTAAATTCTATAAATTCGGGTTCAGACAAAATGAGCGACCTGATTAACTAATTATAGATTATGACAACATTGAGCACCACGCAAAAACCAACCCTTGGTTTTTGGCAGATATGGAACATGAGCTTTGGCTTTTTAGGTATCCAGTTTGGCTGGGGATTACAAATGGCCAATATGGGCGCCATTTATGAATATCTCGGTGCAAAACCTGAAACCATCCCGATGTTGTTTTTGGCCGCACCGCTTACCGGCCTTATCGTTCAACCAATAGTAGGCTATTTAAGCGACCGTACCTGGCACCCTACGCTGGGCCGCCGCCGCCCGTTCTTCCTTGTAGGGGCAATTTTGAGTACGATATGCTTAATCCTGATGCCGCAGTCGTCAACCCTATGGATGGCTGCAGGTGTTTTATGGATACTGGATACTTCCATCAATGTAAGTATGGAGCCATTCCGGGCGTTCATCACCGACAACCTGCACGACGACCAGCGCACCCGTGGATTTGCAATGCAAAGTTTGTTTATTGGCTTAGGCTCGGTGGTAGCATCTGCTTTGCCATGGATGATGGGGCATTGGTTTGGCGTAAGCAGCAAGGTATTACCGGGCGAGATATTGCCCGCCGTAAGATATTCTTTTTACATAGGAGCGGTAGCTTTTATGGGCGCTGTATTGTACACCATATTTACTTCTACAGAATATCCGCCGGTGGATATGGAGGAGTTTAGAAAATCGAAGGAGGCAAAAAAAGGATTTTTAACAGGTGTTGGTGAAATATTTAAAGCCATAGGCGACATGCCTAAACGCATGCGCAAGCTGGCGCTGGTGCAGTTTTTTACCTGGCCGGGCTTGTTTTTAATGTGGTTTTATTATGCCCCCGCGGTTGCCCGTAATGTATTCGGCGCTACCGGCACAACCGACCCATTATACGGGAAAGGCATTGAATTTGCCGGACTAACGCTATCGTTCTATAATGTGGTCACTTTTATTTTTGCATTTTTTATACCCATGATTGCCAACAAAATGGGTAGAAAGTATACACACATGCTGTGCCTGCTTTGTGGTGCTGCAGGGCTTATTTCTGTTGGCTTTATCCACGATAAATATTTTCTTTATGCGTCTATGACGGGCGTCGGAATTGCCTGGGCCAGTATACTTTCCATGCCTTATGCCATGCTGGGCGGCTGCCTGCCTGAGGATAAAATCGGTATTTATATGGGCATTTTTAACTTCTTCATCGTACTACCCGAAATTCTGGCTTCTTTGTTCTTCGGCAAAATAATGGAACACGTTTTGCACAACGACCGTTTATTGGCTGTTGAACTTGGCGGCGGTTTGATGATTTTGGCAGCAATTTTAACTTTGCTGATAAAAGAGCACGAGTAGCAGCAAACTAATAATGTGTTTTGAACATTTATTATATGTTTTGTAACATCAATTGTTATATTGCGTACTACTTACACATTGTACTTTATAGCAGATAGAGACTAATTTTTTTGATGGAAGAGAATATACTTAACGAGGAACTGATAGCGAACAGCTTAATTGAAGAAGAGGAAGAAGAGTTCCACCACTTGAATAACCCTGCCGACGGAATAAAGCCAATCATAAAGAAATACCTGGGCGTTCCTAATAATGTAAATCAGCAGGGTAATAAATTTTATTTTTCGGATGGCGATGCAAAGGTTGAGGTTACAGTTGTAGCCGATGAAATTATTCGTGTACGCCTGGCCCCGCATGGGGTGTTTTTAGAGGAGTTTTCGTACGCAGTGCCAAAATTGGAGCAAAAGGCGACTGTTTTTGCCCTTCACGAGGATGCAACCGAATTCCGGGTATCAACAAACGTAGTTACCTGTCATATCCGCAAAGAAGACTTTTTTATTTCTTTCTCTGACAGCCAAAACCATATTACCAGCGCCGATGCCGTGCCTATGCACTGGGAGGAGAATGTAAAGTTTGGGGGCTACTATGTATACTGCACCAAGCAATGCCATGAACAGGAAAGCTTTTTTGGACTTGGTGATAAACCTACCGAACTAAACCTGCGCGGTAAAAGGCTGAAAAACTGGAATACCGACGCTTATTCGTTCGCCTGGAACCAGGACCCGTTGTACCGCAGCATTCCTTTTTACATAAGCTTAAACGAAGGTATTGCGCACGGTATATTTTTCGATAATACATTTAAAGCGCATTTTGATTTTGGCGCCGAAGACGCTACAAAAACCAGCTTTTGGGCTGATGGGGGCGAGTTACAATACTATTATATCCATGGTCCGCACATGATGGACGTGGTAAAAAGCTATCATTCATTAACCGGAACACACCCTATGCCGCCTCTTTGGGCGCTGGGTTACCACCAATGCCGCTGGAGCTATTACCCGGAGAGCAAGGTGAAGAAGATAGCAAACGGTTTCCGCGAGAATAAAATTCCATGTGATGGTATCTACCTCGATATAGACTACATGGATGGCTACCGTTGTTTTACCTGGAACCGCAAATATTTCCCTGATCCAAAGAAAATGATTAAGGAACTTGCGGCGGATGGCTTTAAAACGGTTGTGATTATTGACCCGGGCATACGTGTGGACGATAACTACTCGGTATTTAAAGAGGGTAAGGAAAAACGATATTTCTGCCGCCGCTGCGATGATTACTTTATGGAAGGCCACGTGTGGCCTGGCCGCTGCCAGTTTCCTGACTTTACCAATCCCGAAGTGCGTGAATGGTGGGGCGGTTTGTTTGATGAGTTAGTACAACTTGGCGTAGCAGGTGTTTGGAATGATATGAACGAACCCGCTGTGTTCGGTGCTGGTACTTTCCCCGACGATGTTCGCCATCAGTATGACGGTTTCCGTGGCTCACACCGTAAGGCGCACAATGTTTACGGCATGCAGATGGTACGCGCTACTTATGAAGGTTTGCGCAAGTTGCTAAAGAACAAACGTCCGTTTACCATCACAAGAGCCGGGTATTCAGGCGTGCAGCGTTATTCATCGGTTTGGACGGGTGATAACGTGGCATCATGGGAGCACCTTAAATTAGGCAATATTCAAATGCAGCGCTTATCAACCTCGGGTATACCATTCTGCGGTACTGATATAGGCGGATTTAGCGGCGAGCCTGATGGTGAGCTGTTTACCCGCTGGATACAAATGGGGACGTTCTCACCTTTTATGCGTGCACACTCTGCCGGCGATACCAAAGAGCGGGAGCCATGGAGCTTTGGCGCGCCGTTTACCGACATCAACCGTAAATTTATTGAGTTAAGATACAGGTTGTTACCTTATTTATATTCTACTTTCTGGGAGCATCACCGTTATGGCTTCCCAATCCTGAGGCCGATAGCGATGCAGGAACAGGAAGAAATAAGTAACCACTTCCGCCAGGACGAGTTTACTTATGGTGATAAGATTTTGGTTTGCCCGGTAATGGAGCCCGGCCAGCAGGCGCGCAAGGTTTACCTGCCAAAAGGCAAGTGGTTTAACTACTGGACCCTGGAGCTGGTTGACGGCGGGCAGGAAGTAGTGGTGCCGACGCCATTGGAAACTATCCCGATTTTTGTAAAAGCGGGGTCGGTTATCCCGGAATATCCTGTAATGCAATACGTAGGGGAGAAGGAAATAGAAGAAGTTAAGCTGAATGTTTATTTCAGCAATTATGAAGTGAACTCCTTCCTGTTTGAAGATTACGGTGAAACATTTGCTTACGAGCAGGACATTTACCTGGAAAAGAAATTTGTAGTGAATGGCAAAAATACGGTGTTAACCATCCAGCAAACAATGGAAGGGCTCTACACGCCGCGTTACGAAGCCTATTACTTTAACGTTATAGGCCTGCCATTTAAGCCATCAAAAATATTAGCCGACGGCAAAGATGTACCCTACAGCGTTGACGACAATAAATGCGTTGAGTTTAAGTTCACCAAAAACTTTAAGCAGATAGAGATTGTTAAGTAGGGAGCAGAGGTTAGCGTTCAGAGATTAGTTGAATGCACAGAATTTGGAATCATAGGAAACTTACGAAGTTTTTAAAACTTCGTAAGTTTTACTCCATCAAAAAGGTAATCGGCAACCTTTAATCATTATATTTGTTATAAACCAATTTCTACCAACGGCTATTACGGCCCCTCTGCACTATGGCAAAAAAACACGATACCACGGAACCTGTAACACCTGCTGCTAAGCCTGCATCGGCTAAGAAAACTGCTGCACCTAAGTCTGCAAAGGCAAAAAAGGAAACAGTTGCACCTAAAGTTAAAGCTGCTGCAAAGCCGGCAGAAGAAAAAGCCGTGGCAAAGCCAAAAACTCTGGCAAAACCCAAGCCAACGGTAAAGAATATTGTTGTTGCTGAGCCTCCGGTTTTAAAAGCCGTTGAAGTTTATAGCCGCTTTACAGACTTTGATATTTCCTTATTTAAATCGGGCAAGCATTTTAAGCTTTACGAAAAATTGGGTTCGCATGTGTTAGAACATAACGCGGTAGTGGGAACTTATTTTGCTGTATGGGCGCCGAATGCGCAGTACCTTTCTGTTATCGGCAACTTTAACAGCTGGAACCGTGGCTCGCATGCTTTGTATTCGCGCTGGGATGGTTCGGGTATTTGGGAAGGCTTTATTGCGAATGTAGGTGTCGGTGAGACTTATAAATATTATATCACATCCTCTACCGGCGAGGATTTGGAGAAAAGCGACCCGTTCGCTTTGCGCTGGGAGGTTGCTCCAAGAACGGCCTCTATTGTTGCCGACACTTATTATGAGTGGAAAGATATCGGCTGGATGACCAACCGTAAAGACCATAATGGATTAAATAAACCATTTTCGGTATATGAGATGCATATTGGCTCGTGGGCGCGTAACTGGGAAAGTCCGGAAGAATTTTTGACTTATGATCAGCTTGCTGATAAACTTGTGCCTTATGTTAAGGAAATGGGCTTTACGCACGTGGAGTTTATGCCGATAATGGAGCACCCTTATTATCCTAGCTGGGGCTACCAGATTACCGGTTTTTTTGCTGCATCGTCCCGCTACGGAACGCCCCAGCAATTGATGTACCTGATTGAGCAATTGCACGAAGCCGGAATCGGCGTGATACTGGATTGGGTTCCTTCGCACTTCCCTGGTGATGCGCATGGGCTTTACAAATTCGACGGCACACACCTGTATGAGCATGAAGATGTGCGTAAAGGCTTTCATCCGGATTGGAAATCATACATATTTAATTATAGCCGCAACGAGGTACAGTCATTTTTAATCAGTAATGCCATTTTCTGGTTAGACAGATATCATGCTGATGGCTTGCGCGTTGACGCGGTAGCATCTATGCTTTACCTGGATTACTCGCGTAATCATGGCGAATGGGAGCCTAATATGTATGGCGGAAACGAAAATCTCGAGGCCATTGCATTCCTGAAAGAGTTTAACCAGGCCGTTTACAATATGTTCCCCGATGTGCAGACCATTGCGGAGGAGTCCACCTCATTTACAGGGGTTAGCCGCCCTGTTTACGCCGGTGGCCTTGGCTTTGGTATGAAATGGATGATGGGCTGGATGCACGACTCGATAAAATATTTCCAGCAGGACCCTATCTATCGCAAATATCACCATAACCAAATAACGTTCAGCCTGATATACGCCTTTACCGAAAACTTTATGCTGCCATTCTCGCACGATGAGGTGGTTTATGGCAAAGGCTCGATGCTGCGTAAAATGCCTGGCGACGAGTGGCAGCAATTTGCCAATCTACGCTTGCTGTACAGCTATATGTTTACCCATCCCGGCACCAAACTATTGTTTATGGGTTCTGAATTTGGACAGGGAACAGAATGGAACTTTGAACGTTCGTTAGACTGGTACCTGATGGAATACCCGAACCACCAGGGCATAAAAGAAACGGTAAAAGCGCTGAACCATTTATACCGCAACGAACCTGCGCTGTATGAGAAGGGATTCGAATGGAGTACTTTTGAATGGGTTGACGGCGGTAATGCAAATGACTCGATACTGATTTATAACCGTAAAGGCCACGATGCAGCCAACGATTTGGTTGTGGTTTTGAACATGACGCCGATTACACACCATAGTTTCAGGGTCGGTGTGCCGGCAAAAGGCAAATGGACCGAGATATTTAACTCGGATGCTAAAACCTATTGGGGCAGCGGCGTTGAAAACGAAGGTCAATTTGCTTCAGAAGAGATTAACTGGCATGGGCGCGACAATTCTATTACTATAACAGTATCGCCTTTGGCAGCTGCAGTATTTAAAAAATTACCAATGGTGCCGCCAAAGTATGAATTGAAAAAATAAAGCAAATAGTTATTTCTTTTGTCAGAATAGGTTGCGTATATTTATAGGAAGCTGTGGTTCAATTAATTAAAGCGGAGTGATGCCTGTCTCTAATTAGTTTACCCCGAACCTTTTACAGATGGTGGACGTAAAAGCGTTATTGATTTTTTAAAACAGATCACCCATATCATGAATCCTAAATATCGCTTGCTTTATTTGTTAATTGGCTTCGCAGGATTTTTTTTCCTTATTTACGATACGATAGTGACCCTTCCTGAGATAGACCCGCTTAGGGCCTTGTTAGTTGCTTTGCCCGATATGGTGATATTTTTCCTGGCCTACAGAACTTACCCTGTTGAAGAAGGGGCAAGCATTAAAACCAGCAAGGTAAAATCGTATTAAATAGCCCCGCACTTTAAAAAATATTTAAGCTTAACGGCTTTCAATAAACAAGAATATGTTTATTGAAAGCCGTTTTTTTTACCTGTTTATAAAAAATCTGCTATTTTAAAAATGTTGATAAGTTGTTAATAATGAGTAGGTTCTTTTGCTAACTTTTTTTATCAGGCTGCGTAAAAGATTGACATTGAACGGTTTTAAAATTTACTATTATGAATGCTAAATATTTCACACTGTACTTAATGATTGCTTTTGCGGGACTAGCTTTCCTCGCGTTTGATTCGTTTATCGGCTATCGTGATATCAACCCGGGCCGGGTTTTACTGATAGCTATTCCGGATATGATTTTCTTTTACCTGGCATATAAAACTTGCCCGCCTGAAAAACAGCCGGCAAGATAAAAAACTGCAGCCCCGGGGGGATTGTAAAGAGTAGTGGGCAGTTGGGCGTAGTCAGCTTTCATGTAACAGGCGATGTTTGTTATTTGAAAGCTGTTTTTATTTAGCGACCTTTATTGCGCTCAAAACATAATGGTTTCGGGCCGGTTTAACCAGGTAACAGCACTGAACTATGAATCCTAAATATCTAGTCCTTTATATTATTGCAGCCACGCTTGCGCTTGGCCTGGCCATATACCAGTTAGTGGCCACCAACACCACGGTCACCTACGGCCGCATCATCCTGAATTTCATAATGTCTTTCTGTTTTTATTACCTCGCCTACAAAACTTATCACGAGAAGAAGGATAACGAGTTGATGTAAGGTTTATGCACCCGAATTACTTTTAATCGCCGATTTTGGTCAAAGCCACTTTGAGGAAATTCTTATACCGTCGGTTAAAACCTACCGTGTACCAACAAGTTTTACCTTGCGAAAAAGACAATGCGCCGTAGGTGCTACCTCTTTGTAGATAAGATAACAATATGATTTGTGCCGCGTAGCGGCTACTCATCCACCAGATATTCTTGCTCACAACAGTTCTGCATACAAGCTAAGGGTAGCCCCGATGGGGCAAAAATCTCTTTCTCGTATGGGCTACAAAGCGGTAGCCCCTAATGGGGCATAGAAATATGGTGCTGAAAACTTGTGGGCATACGGTAGAGTTAATTGGAAAATGAATAGTGGCTTTAGCCAAATTTTCAGACATGGCTTTGGATAGGTGTTAGCGGTACGGATTCAATCAAATTTCCATACCTTTAAATTTCACAATCCCCTTCATAAATGAAAAAGCTTTTATTTGCCCTGGTAGTATTATCGGCCGCATTCGCTTCCTGTTCAAGAACTAACAAATTTACACTGTCGCAATATTATGCCCCGGTTGACTCGGGTGTGCAGGTGGCCGGTATAAAAATGGTATCCATTCAAACAGCGGTAGGTAAGTTTAAGGTTTGGACGAAGCGTTTTGGTAACAATCCCCGCATAAAAGTATTGCTGCTGCACGGCGGCCCGGCAATGACTCACGAATATATGGAGTGCTTCGAAAGCTTTTTCCCGAAAGAGGGTTTTGAAATGGTAGAGTATGATCAGCTCGGCTCCTACTATAGCGATCAGCCCCGCGACAGCAGTTTGTGGACAACACCTCGTTTTGTTGAAGAGGTTGAGCAAGTGCGTCAGGCCTTGAATATGGATAGCACCAATTTTTACCTGCTCGGTAACTCCTGGGGCGGTATTTTGGCTATGCAATATGCGCTGAAATATCAGAAGAACCTGAAAGGATTGATTATCTGTAATATGATGGCCAGCATGCCGGCTTACGAGAGGTATAACAGTACCTTGCGCAGCCAGATGCGTAAATCGTTAGTGGACTCGCTTACTACTTATGAAAATAAAGGCATGTATAAAGATTCGATATACCAGGCACTCGTATTCTCAGAATACTATAAACAGCACCTGTGCCGCTTACCCGAGTGGCCCGATCCGGTTTTGCGGGCTTTTAAGCATGTAAACGAACAAATTTATGTGATGATGCAGGGCCCAAGCGAGTTTAAAACCGGCGGCAGATTAATTAGCTGGGACGTAAGCAAACAGCTTAAAGACATTAAAGTGCCAATACTTGTCGAAGGCGCTAAATATGATACCATGGACCCGAAATATCTGGAGTGGATGAGCAAACAATTTCCGAAAGGTAAATACCTGTATTGCCCCAACGGCAGCCATTTATCAATGTGGGATGACCAGCAGGTGTTTATGAAAGGGGTGATAAAGTTTATTAAGAATGTGGATGAAGGGGGTGATGACTAAACTAAGATTTATCGGATTTGAGGATTACGGGATGAACCCCCTTTTGCTATGACTTCAAAGCACTCAATTTGCGAGGGGTTACTACATCAGACTTACGAAGTTTTTAAAACTTCGTAAGTCTCTCGTAAATCTATTTCCGGGGTACTTGTAACTCGTAAACCCCACCTTTTGCCGTCGCGAATTGCACCGAGCCATCTTTCAATATTTCCGCCTTAACCTTTTTGCCATTTTGCGTGATAACGAATTTCCCTACAGCGATTACCCTGCATAAATTACCCTGTTTGGATAATATTCTGGCAGAAACCAGCTTATTCTCCAACCATTTCAAATCAACCGCAAAAGCTCCCGTAGTACACACGCCCTTAAATTCACCTTCACTCCAGTCGTGCGGTAAAGCAGGCAGCAAGTCGATAACGCCATTGTTTGATTGGACCAGCATTTCGCTGATGGCAGCTGTCATCCCCATGGTAGCATCAATCTGCATTACATTGCCTCCCTTCGCGAATAACTGCGGAAAAGCCTGTTCCTTAAAATATCCTTTCAAAATCAAGTTGGCATGATCACCATCGCGCAATCTTGCCCATAAAGCTGTCTTCCACGCCCTTGACCACCCGCTGCTACCATCACCGCGCCTGTTTAACATCAGTTTTATAGGATCAATAAAGTTCGGCGTGTTTTTTACTGAAAACACATTCCCCGGGTACAGCCCGTACATAGGGGAGGAGTGACGATGCTCTTTTTCGAGTTGAGGCCAGTCTTCTGTCCATTCCTGCAGGCTGCCATCCTTGCCTACCAGTTGAGGGCGTAAGTGAGCCTTTGTTTCTGCAACTTTGGTTGCATATTTCTCATCTTTGCCTAGTAAAGCAGCCGCTTGTATATAATTGGTGAATAGATCGGTGATGATTTGCATATCGATAGATGAACCGGCACAAATGGTAGTCCCGGGCAGGATGCTGCCGGTAGTTTCATCAAAATAAGGCCCGTTGCCCGGATTGCCCGTAAAATTTTCGGGAGAAGAGGACGGGTTGGTAACCAGCCACTTTTTCTCCGGGTCAGGCACCAGGTAATCCATAAAGAAATCAACCGAACCTTTTATTACGGGATAAATATCTTCCAGGTATTTTTTATCGCCGGTAAATTGATAATGGTCCCACAACTCGTCACAAAGCCAGGCACCGCCGGTAGTGAAGGTGCCCCACGTTGGCCCGTCCATCGGGGCGGCCACCATCCACAGGTCGGTATTTTGATGGAGCACCCAGCCACGACAGTTGTAGTTCTCCTTCGCTACCTGAGCACCCTGGTCGGTCACGTTTTTCATTAACTGGATAAATGGCTCTGCGCACTCCGCAAGATTTGCCGATTCCACCGGCCAATAGTTCATCTGCAGGTTGATGTTGGTGGTGTACTTAGCGTCCCATGGCGGGTTTTGCTCGTAATTCCAAATGCCCTGTAGGTTGGCGGCCTGTGTGCCGGGGCGGGAGGAACTGATAAGCACATACCGGCCGAAATTATAAGCCAGCGCCGCCAACTGCGGGTCGGGCGCCTTTTCTGCATTAGCCAGTCGCTCGTCCGTTGGCAGAAAAGAGTTTTCAGTAGCAGGCAACACCAAACTTGCACGATTAAAAAGCCGCTTGTAGTCGGTAATATGGGCATCCTCAATGGCCTTATAAGTTTTATTTTCTATCGCTTTTAAATAGTTTTGCACCCGTTCATGCTCATTGGCGCTCACATCCTTGTAGTTTACAAAATTGGTAGCCGCTGCAAAGTATATAGTAACGGCATCGGCGCCTGTTACGGTAAGGTCGGCATTGTTAACTTTCATAGTGCCACCTTTAGGGACGACTTTTAATCGCGCATCATACCGTAGCTTGCCCTCAACGCCTAAATAGTCCGCTGATTTCCCGGTTAGCTGCAGACCATCATTCCCCAGGCCATCCATCCGAAAATAATCGGTTCCATAATCGGAGTGCTGCTGGTTACGGACGCCGCGCAGGTTAGCTGTAAATGATATGCTGCCAGGTTTACTGGCCGTCAGCCTTATGGCAATAACCTGGTCTGGCGCAGATGAAAAAAACTCCCTTCGATATTTAACCCCGTTGTCACTATAGGTTACCCGTGCAGTCCCTGTTAAAAGGTTGAGTTCCCTTCTGTAATCAGTGATGTTTTTCTGCGATGGAAAAAATAGCATCAGGTCGGCCAGCGACTGGTACTTTTGCTGCTCAACCGGATAGCCCATCAGCTTTCGCCCGAAAAGGTTTTGCGCCTCCACGAATTTGCCTTTAAATACAAGGTCGCGTACCTCATTTAAATATTTATAGCCTCCCTTAACTACAGAAGAGTAAGGACCACCGGTCCAGTAGGTATCCTCATTTAGTTGTATATGCTCTTCGTTTACCCCACCGAATATCATTCCACCCAGCCGGCCATTGCCTATAGGAATGGCATCATTCCATTTTACAGCAGGTTTGTTCATCCAGATATCGTAAGCATAAAGAGGACCAAATACCCTATGCATCTCGCCAATACTGGGATTCGGTTGGGCAAAAAGATAGACACCGGATAGTAAAAGCCAAAACAAGCAGCCAACGGTTTTAATTCTCATAGTTAAGTTAATACAGGGTTTGGATGTATTAAATCTAATGAAAATTTGATGGAAATGAAAAAGCGTGACTGCGTCAGCTGTAAAAAGCACTGTAAACCTAATACAGGATTATTCATTAAAAAGTTTACACCTGTACACCCAGATGTAAGCCTTTGTGTAAATTTCTGACTATCAATATTTTGCAAAATGCTAAAAATGTATATTGTTGATAATCAAATTTTTATATCATATTCGGGGTGTTCCGCGCAGAAAAACTGAACGCTTTTTATAGTAAACCCGGTATGTAAACCCCTAAGTAAACTGCTGATTATCAATGTTTTGTAAAATTACAAAAACGAATGTTATTGATAATCAATATGTTAACGATGTTAGGGGTGTTCCGCGCAGAAAAACTGAACACTTTGTTGAGGGCGTGAGATTTGGTTATGCGGGTTTGATGTGGAATGGTTATATTTTTTTTAATCTCCTTTGCCGCCTTGCATCGTCCGGGTCAACCTTAAAAGGCATGGCTGAAATTTTAGCAATATACTCTTCAGGTAAACCTGCCCTTTTTGCAAAGGTTATCACTTTTTGCTGGTACCAGTCGTACGGCAGCAGGTGGGTATTTACCGCATGGGGTTGGGCTACAAAAGCATGGGCTGCATATACTTTATTATTGGTAGCGATACAGTTTACGGGTTCTAATTTAAAATCGATACTCCAGGTTTCGCCATTATAAAAATTGCCTTTCTCGTTATCATTCAATTCGATAAGCACGCCCCAAACCACATCGTCATTGGATGGCGCTATATTGGCTTTCGACGATTGGTCCTCGGCGGTTTTATTAAATAAAAAAGTATAGCCCGGCAGTTTAGCTATGTCGATCTTTTTGGCAGAAGGAACGGTTTTTGCAAATTCCTCAACGTCCATATTGCCCGCAAATGCAAATAATATCATAACCTATAAATTAAGATAGACATGTTTTGTTTTAACGCTTGTATAAACTTCAATATTATATTAGCGTATAACTCATATAAAATAATTATTCCCATTAGTTGTAATTATCGCAAGCCTATAAACGTAGCTCCATAAATATAAGTCGTTAGCTCACTGCGTCCAAATCAACCCGTTAGAAAGTCCGGTTTACACCCCGCCTGGCATTTTATAAGTCGCTAACATTGTATTGCCAGATGTGCGGAACGTCCGGATAAATAATCATCACAAAAACCTACAAATATGAATAACCAGGATTTAACAGCCACCATTGTGGTAGACCAAACACCAAAGGAGGCATTCGACGCGATTTTAAATATAAAAAAATGGTGGTCCGAAAATATAGAAGGCGAAACCTCGAATATCGGGGACGAATTTACCTACAGTGCAAAAACCTTACATCGCTGCCGGATGAAATTAATTGAAGCTACCCCTGATGAAAAAATAACCTGGGAGGTGCTTGATAATTATTTCAGCTTCACCCAGGACCAAACCGAGTGGGTTGGAACTAAAATTACATTCAATATCACGCAAGATAGTGGTAAAACAAAGATTCAATTTACACATATCGGCCTGATACCCGGTCATGAATGTTACGATGTTTGCGAAGGAGCCTGGACGGATTATATCACCAATAGCCTTTATAGTTTGATAACGACAGGCACAGGGTATCCGAATTCGAAGGAATGTGAGGAGGAGGCGGTAGCGTAAGGAATAACCTTAAAAACGATGTCTAAAACGAGTAAACGTAGACGCGATGCTTCGCGTCTCCCGCAGGACAGATCGACATCATATCAGCTATCTATTGTGAACGCATGCCATCTACCGATCAATTCGTCAGAGACGCGAGGCATCGCGTCTACGACGTTAACGATTTAAAACCAAACACAAAAAAAGCCCCGGCATGCCGGGGCTTTTCTAATATGTCAATCGGTTATTAACTTAATTTACCAATTTCCTGAACCAGGTCAATCAGTTTGTTTGAATAACCCCACTCGTTATCATACCATGATACCACTTTAACAAAGTTATTATTCAAAGCGATACCTGCTTTTGCGTCGAAAATTGATGTGCGAGCGTCACCTTTAAAATCTTCAGATACAACTTCGTCTTCTGTATAACCAAGGATTCCTTTTAATTCACCTTCTGATGCTTCTTTCATTGCTGCTTTAACATCTTCATAGGTAGCAGGCGTTTTAAGGCGAACAGTTAAGTCAACAACAGAAACGTCGGCAACAGGAACACGGAACGACATACCGGTTAATTTACCTTTTAATTCTGGTAACACTAAACCTACTGCTTTAGCAGCGCCGGTTGATGAAGGGATAATGTTCTGGTAAGCACCACGGCCACCTCTCCAATCTTTTGCAGACGGACCGTCAACAGTTTTTTGAGTTGCAGTTACCGCGTGGATAGTGCTCATCAAACCTTCTTCAATACCGAATTTATCGTTCAATACTTTAGCAATTGGCGCTAAACAGTTGGTTGTACAAGATGCATTTGAAACGATGTTCTGGTCGGCTTTTAACAGTTTGTGGTTTACACCCATAACGAAAGTAGGGGTGTCATCCTTTGCAGGTGCGCTCATTACCACTTTTTTAGCGCCGGCATCAATATGTTTTTGGGCTGATTCAATAGTAAGGAATAAGCCTGTTGATTCAATAATAACTTCTGCGCCAACCTCGTTCCATTTAAGGTTTGCAGGGTCTTTTTCGGCAGTTACACGGATAGTTTTACCGTTTACCACCAAATGACCGCCTTCAACAGCAATAGTGCCTTTGAACTGACCGTGAGTTGAATCGTATTTTAACATGTAAGCCATGTAGTCAGGCTCAACAAGGTCATTAATACCAACAATTTCAATGTCAGGTCTTTCAATTGCGGCTCTGAAAGCCAGGCGGCCAATACGGCCGAAGCCGTTAATTCCTATTTTCATTTTTTTTAAATTTATTGAGTAGTACGTTTAATTTTTATTTTGGAAATATGTCAGCAAATTGTTTATTGGTTCTTTAATAATGGTAGCTATTTTCAAATTTGCATCGGCGGCGGCCTCATGTAAATGGGTCTGAAAGTTTGCCGCTACGGTGCCCGCAAAGTACAAAAAAGCTTCCGGATGTTCATCATGTAAAGGTAATAAATAGGTATGCATCAGCTTGTCGAACCCCTTTTTAATAGTACCTTTTATATAGTTATCTTCCTGGTTATCAATAAAGAACTCAGTGAATGAGCTTAAGTAAATAGCCGGTTGTTTTTGCCTGTAAATCTTCTCCAGCAAGGTCTTCCTTTCAGGGTCATAACGTTGCACAAATCGCTTGCGGATATTCTCCGGTAGCGTTTCGTTCATGTACCCTTTTACCAGTTGCCGGCCCAGCCAATTGCCTGAACCTTCGTCGGCCATGATATAGCCAAGCCCGTAGTTGTTGGGTTTTACCCTTTTGCCGTCGTACCAGGCCGAGTTTGAGCCACTGCCGATAATGCTGATGATGCCCGGTGTATTTTTGCAGCAGGCTATTGCAGCAGCGGTAATATCATGTTCAACTGAAACTTTCCCGAACTTAAAGAATTGTGAAAAAGCATGGTGGACGACATTTTTCAAATCGGGCGAGAAAGAGCCTGCACCATAAAAATATATTCGCCTGATTTCTTCGGCGTGGTGAATGAGGTTGATATTTTTGCTGAGGACTGCTATTATCTGTTTTTCGTCGTTGAAATAAGGGTTAATACCGCTGGTTTTAAAAGAGGCGATAATTCGCTCTTTGTCGAATAAGCGCCATTCGGCATAGTTTGACCCGCTATATACAACTGCGTTCATTTATTGTTAGATAGATAAAATATCGGTCATCAGCATCAAATCCTCTTCCAGTTTAAAAGTATGTTGAGTTAAAGCCTCTTCGAGCGTGGTTATTTTAATATGGTTCGCTTCAAGGCCTACCATAACCTGCGTTTTGCCAGCTATCAGCGCATTTACCGCAGCAAAGCCCAACCTGCTCCCCAAAATCCTGTCGAAGGCCGATGGGCTGCCGCCGCGCTGCAGGTGGCCCAAAATTGTAACTTTTACGTCGTATTCCTTAATTTCTTTCTGAACTTTTTTGGCGATGTCGTAAGCGCCGCCATTTTTATCGCCTTCGGCAACAATAACAATGCTCGACGATTTTTTATTGCTTTGGCCGTTTTTAAGGTTCTCAATCAAATCGTCAATCGCTGTAGCTTTTTCAGGCAGCAATATAGCCTCTGCACCGCATGAAATACCGGCACGAAGAGCAATAGCACCCGAATCGCGGCCCATTACTTCTACGAAGAACAGGCGGTCATGCGCATCGGCAGTGTCGCGTATTTTGTCGATGGCCTCGATAACCGTATTGGTAGCGGTATCAAAACCCAAAGTATAGGTTGAACCGTAAAGGTCGTTATCTATGGTACCGGGTACGCCCATGACGGCAATATCAGGGAATTTTTTTGAAAAACGCAGCGCGCCGGTGAAGGTTCCATCGCCTCCGATAACCACTAATGCATCAATTCCGTGCTTCTTTAAGTTCTGGTAAGCTGTTTCCATTCCCTCGTCCGAACGGAAGGGCAGGCAACGGGCAGTTTTTAAAATAGTACCGCCAAGATTCAGGATATTACTAACCGAACGGGGCTGCATGTCATACATGTCATCCTCGATAAGTCCCTGGTAACCACGGCGTATGCCAACAACCTGAAGATTATTTATAAATTGCTGTACGTACTACCGACCTGATACAGGGGTTCATCCCCGGAGCATCACCACCCGATGTTAAAACCGCGAGTTTTGATATTTTATGCATGTGCGCCATTTGTTTTGTAGGCACGAAGATACTGTGTAAAATTTACACCAATAAATTTAATTTATTTTTTTTACATTAGCGCTTAACCAATTAACTTTAATAATAACCTTAACTAAACAGGTTTGGAGACCGCATTACCTACATTTAATTCCGTATTCTCAATAGATTGCGTGATATTCGGTTTTGAAGCCGGCGAACTCAAGATATTGCTGATTGAGCGAAACCAGGAGCCATTTAAAGATTGGCTCGCCCTTCCTGGCTACATAGTAGAGCAGGACGAAAGCATCGACGATGCCGCAGAGCGTATATTATACGAGCTTACCGGCCTGCGAGATTTGCATATGCAACAGTTTCACACTTTCGGCGAGGTAAACCGACACCCTCAAGGACGTGTGATAACAGTTGCTTACTATGCATTAATCCGCATCAATGGTCAAAAAGAGCTGCGTCCGGTGACACAATATGCCCGAAAAGCGTTTTGGCACCCGGTAAACGAGCTACCCAAGCTGGCGTTCGACCACTCAGAAATATTTGACACGGGCTTTAATAAGATTCGCCGCCGTTTAAATTATCAGCCCATAGCTTTCGAGTTATTGCCCGAGAAATTTACGCTTACCCAGTTGCAATCGCTTTACGAAGCTGTGCTCAATAAAAAGCTGGACAAGCGTAACTTCCGCAAAAAGATGCTGAGCTACGGCTTTTTAAAGGAACTTGACGAAAAACAAAAAGGCGTATCCTACCGCGCCGCCAAACTCTACAAATTCGATCGCAGGAAGTATGCGAAGATTTTTAATAATGAGTTGAATCTTGATAAATAGAGATTAGAGATTAGTTAATTAGAGATTAGCTGGATACGAAAAGTCAGTTAAGTCCGAAAGATAAAGGCCCTTGCAAGTTGAATTGCGAGGGCCTTATATTTTGCCTAATCTCTGGTCTCTAATCTCTAATCACTATATCTCGTGCGCAAATTCCAAATGGTACTTCACCAGATTATCTATAGGTGAACGGATGATATTGCCTACCACCATGCCGTTTTCAATTACCAGCTCTTCCAGCACATTGCGGAAGTTGTAACCTACCGAACCGATGCAGTTGAAGGTATATTTTTGATAATCGGGGTAGTGGGTAACCAGGTTACGGAAGAAGTCTTCGAACGAGGTACGTACCAGGTTACGTGAATATTCTATATGTACGTTATTGTCGTAAACAAATTTGCTAAAGCTTGCGCAGAAGCGGTTAGCGCGGGGTTGGGTGTAAACTTGCTCGTTTACATCATCTGGTGTAAGCTTATAGGTCTCCCAAAACAGGTTGCGAACCGGCTCGGGCATGTAGCCGCGCAGGTAATCGGTAAGCAGTTTTTTGCCGATGTAGCAGCCGCTGCCTTCATCGCCCAGGATATAAGCACCTGAATCGATGTTCATGGTTACTTGCTTGCCGTCATAAAGGCAAGTGTTGGTACCTGTTCCTAATATAGCTGCAAAGCCTTCGTTGTTACCCAGCAGGGCACGTGCGGCGGCTAACAGATCATGACCAATATAAACTTTTGACTTAGTGAAAACTGCCTCCATGGCCTCTTTCACTTTATTGCGCATTTCGTCGGTTGAGCAGCCGGCGCCGTAATAATTAACTTCGGTAATCTCATCTTTCTCCAGGTCGGTAGGTAAACTTTCGTTCAGCGACTGGATGATGTACTCGATACTTGAAAAATATGGGTTGTATCCCTCTGTGTTGAAATATACTTTTTTTCCTTCCCCGGTAACCAGGCACCAATTGGTTTTAGTGGAGCCACCGTCAGCAATTATGATCATAAAATAAGTTTATTATAAAAAATCCGTTAAAAATATGATTTACTTATTGTAAATAAAACACTTTACTCTTTTAAAAAGTAAAAATCTTCATCAAAAATTCAGATTGTCTTGATTTTCAATTTCAAGCGTGTGTTATTGCGCCCTGTAAATCGGTACCGTTAGTAATAAGTTTAAAAAATCAACTGGTTTATTTAAATATAAATGATTGCTTTACGGGGCAACTGGTTTATAATCGGCTGCAATTATATATATAATTTAACAAATATCCGTACGCGATAATTTGATTGTTTGAGATTATACTAACTATAAGCAATTACACTATGTATGTGGTGGGTTAAATGAGGTTTAAAAAGTTTTGGGAGAAAGCCATCTCTACAGGTCTTCAGGCGAACTAAAGTTAATATTTGAAATATCGGGCAGATTTTCGCATATTTGCGCTGCGAAAATCAAAAATCGTAAATGGTCTCATAGCTCAGCTGGATAGAGCAACAGATTTCTAATCTGTCGGTCTCAGGTTCGAATCCTGATGGGATCACGAGGGAAACATGCATAAAGTGTGTTTCCTTTTTTTATTTCTACTGAAATTATTGCACGCGGTTGTTCACTGTACAAGTGTTAGCACCACTTCATAGGCTGTTTTTTTATCCCATCGCGCTATCAGCCAGGCAATAAAGCTCAAGGTGAAGATGTCATTATTTTCTGCCTTACTCTGCAAATCCAGTACCGCCTTTCTATATATAGTTTCGGAGGCCACATCTGGTTTTAATAGGTATTTTTCAACCAATTTCAGAAATAATAGCACACGTTCCTCCGAGGTTTTTACCAGGTACTTATTATATCTGCGACGGAAGCTTGTTAGCCGGGACATGGCAAGCTCAATGTTAGCGAACTGTGCCTGCACTAAAATTTCCATCAGGTTCTTTCTAATAGTCCATAACATCCCCATTTTCTTTTCATACCAGGCATCGGCACGCGTCAATAAACTTAACTGCTTCAAACTTTCCTTTTCATCGCACAGGGCTAAAAACATGGTCAGGCATATTCGTAAATCCGCGATATCTTCCGGTTTAGATGTATGTTTTGTAGTAGAAAGTGATTTCTGCAATAGCGAGATCCCATCATCAGCATAGCCTGTAAAGAACAAGTTGAGCGCAGAAAGTAACTGGTGACGTGCATAAAACAGCGTATAATAGCGACTATCTTTCACCATCAGATCCATCATTTCTTTAAGATAGGATACACTCCTGGTGAAATTCTTTTGCCGCAGGTGAAAGTTCGCCAGGAAATACAAGATGGATATATGATAGAAGAGGTAGGACTGTTGCTTATAAGTTTGCTGTTGTATAAATTGATTTGTGCGGTTGATATACCGCTCTATCAATCCGTAATTCTGTTGTATCGCCGCATATTCATTGGCGATGAAAAGAATTTGATAAATGGACTTATAGGTCATCAGGTCCTTTGCAGAAATTTTATATTTCCGGATTGTCGCTATAATCAAGGCTGTTAAATTAACGATCTTCCCTTCCAGGTGTATCTCCTGCAGTTCCTGTCTCAGAAAGGCATAGGCCATATTGAGCTTAGCCTCGCGTTGCATATGCGATTGGTTTTGTAGCAGTCGCGTGGTCAAAGCCTCCAGGTCTTCTGCTCCCGCCAAATGGGCATACTGTAGCTTCAACAGAAAAATCTCATTCAATAAATTGAACTGCTCTAAATGTTCAGCTAGCCGTTCGGCCTTATCCAGGCACTTGAAAGCTATTTTAACCACATCATTTTCTAACAAAAAACGCCCCACCACTACCAGTCGCAACGCGTCATAGGTGTCGGAGTGGCTGCTTTCAAAGGTTTTTTGCGATAAAAATAGCAGCAAATTATCCTGCAGTCTTTTACGTAAAGCATGGTATGCATCATTATTTTTTTCGGGCTTATAGAGTTTTTTTAAACCGTCTATATCGTCAGTTTCTATCAAATCAAGTAACTGTAGATTTTTTACATCTTCCCGTTTGTTTTTCCGCTGTAAAAATTGCCTGAAAAGCTTTATTTCAGTATCATTGAGCAGTTTAATCAACTCCGAAAGTGAGTCCATATGAAGGTATTAATGCTTATAAAGGTATTATAATTGTAAAAATATATCGTCAGTAATTTTCATATTCTGATTTTCACGGGTCTGTTTTGCATCAGACATTTGCTTCCATATTAATCAATAAAACAAAAATCAATATGGAACCGCTACAACACAGAACAGAAGAAAATTCATCCATTGGAAAATATGGCGAGAAAGTTAGAAACCCGTTTAAACCCACCGCCGCATTTATTGGCGCCTCCTGGTTTGCCTTATTAACAGGGATGGTGGGATATTGCGTCGGTTTATGGAATGCAAGTATGGCATTGAACGAAAAGGGCTATTATTTCACCATTTTATTATTTGGCTTATTCGCAGTGATCTCCGTGCAAAAAAGCGTTAGGGACAGAGCTGAAGGACTTGCCGTAACCGATCTTTACTACGGCCTGAGCTGGTTTGCCACTCTTGCGTCAATGATCCTGTTGACGATTGGGTTGTGGAATGCCGATCTCGCCCGGAGTGAGAAAGGTTTTTACGCCATGGCATTCTGTTTAAGTATGTTTTCGGCCATCGCTGTACAAAAAAATACCCGCGACGCAAAGATGTTTGAGGATAAAGAGCTGTAACGTAGCGGTTGCTTCCCCGCAGTTCCTTGCCTGGCAAGCCTGCGGGGTTTATTTAATTATGTTATTATTTAATTAATGCCCTGAGTTATATTGAATATACGATGTCGTTCCGGCATAATCCTTATTTTCTGTATATAAAGTAAAGCCAAATAATTTCCAGTTAACCGTGCCGGTTATGGCGTAGCGTATTTTATTGTTGACAGCTGTGGTGTCGAGTGTGATTACGGCCGGTTTCCAAATCGTTCCGCTTATAAATCCTGTCGTATATGAAGATGCGCTAACCGGTACAATACGATTATTTTTGGTGTCGACCACATATTGTATGTTTAAATGATAGGTTGAAACCATTGTTTTTTCTAAGGTGATTTCTGTAGAATGTCGCTCTGCATTTTTCAAACTGTCTTTTGGTAAAAATGTCCACTGTTTAAGCATGTTTGAATTAGGCTCTTTATTTTCGTTATCACCGTTAGATTGAGCGGCAAAAGAAAATAGTCCAATAACAAAAACAACAGCAGCCAGCGTTCCCAGCCCCTGCCTGATAAGTCTTGCACCTTTAACGCAAACGAAAATAAAATAGAAGAAAATGGCAATGTTCAACAAGCCCCATATCAGCTGTAGCATTTGCTTTTTTAATTTTTAGGTGTTCTTTGCTGTGTAACAATTTTTAAAAGTAAAAACAAGTGGTGACATTATCAATTTTGTTTTAGGCCTTACGATTTAATGAGCCTGCTGAATATTTACATTTTACCAAACTATTCCAACTCAATCGCCCTCTCAATACCTATCTCCTTCAAAAAATAGTCATCGTGTGATACTACTATCAATGTTCCCCGGTATTCCATCACAGCATTGGTTAAAATCTCAATGTTCTGAATATCCAGGTTGTTAGTAGGTTCATCCAGTATCATCATGTCAGGGGCCTGGTTACTGATGGTAAGACAGCAGAGTATCAGGCGCATTTTCTCGCCACCACTAAGTGCATTGCTGGATTTATCCCAGTATTCCTTCGTAAATAAAAAGCGATTCAGGCGGATTTTAACATCATGCTCCTGCAATGCGCCGGAATTGAAGTGCTGCGCCTGTTCATAAACAGTGAGGTTATTATCTATTAAAGAATAATCCTGGTTGATATAAATAGCCTTAAAATCAGCCGTTTCGATAATTCCGGAGCCGGGCTTAAACTCACCGAAAAGTATTTTTATCAGTGTTGTTTTACCGGAGCCATTTCTACCCTTTACCACCAAACGCTCGCCGCTCCTGATTTGAAAATTCAGGCCTTGCTTCCAAAGCTTCGTGCCGTCGTAGCTGAAATTTATTTCTACCGCCGTAATCAACACCTTGCCTTTGTGAATGGCAGCATCGTCAAAATCCATTTTCATTTTATCAATGCCGGGCAATGCGGTACGCAAACGTGATAACTCCTGCGCTATGGCCGCCACTTTTTCGGCATGGACGCCTTTCATACGCGAGGTACTGTTCTCCGCCTTGTTCCGGAGCGTATTGATTACAATCGCCGGCAGACCGGCCTTTTGCTGATTTTTTCTTCCGCGGGCATCCAGCTTTTGCTGTCGTTCTGCAGATTCCTTTTCAGTTTCTTTTGCTTTACGTAACGCTTTTTCCTTGCTTTTGAAATCGTTGTTCAGGGTATCGGCTTCGATGGCTTTTTGCTCCGCATAAAAATCAAAATTGCCGCCGTAAATGGTAATGCCGCGTTTGCTAAGCTCGTAAACGGTATTTAAGATATTCAGTAAAGTCCTGTCGTGACTTACCACAACCAAAGTATTATTGGTGGACTGAATATAATCGTATAATATACTTCTGCTGGCTGCATCCAACTGATTGCTCGGCTCATCCAACAAAACAATTTCGGGCCGATGGATTTGTATGCCTGCGAGAAAGACTTTTGTTTTTTGTCCGCCACTGAGCGTGTCCAGTTTTTGCGATAAGCTAACATCTTCAAGCTGCCAGTGCGCGAAAGCTTCTCTGCAGCGCTGGTCAATCGTCCAGTCGTCGCCGAGCGTTGCAAAATTTTCATCAGTGGCATTCCCGTTAGTGATTTCATCTAGGGACTTCAACTTGTCTTCAATTTGAAGGGCCTGAGCTACAGTATAAGCATTAAACTGACCGAAAATCTGCGGCACGTAATATGGCGTCGAATCGGCCTTTGCTACGCCTGCTGATGGTTGCAGTACATCTGCCAGCAATTTTAAAAGAGTCGATTTCCCGGTACCGTTATTACCGACAAGCGCAATTTTTTCGTGTTTATTTATGTTGAGATTTATCCTGGTGAACAATAGCTCACGATTGGGATGTATATAGGAAACATCGTGAAGAATAAGCATAATTTCTTTCGTTAAAGCGTGAATAATTACAGGGCTATAGTGATGTCCTGATTAATTTTTTCCGGAAAGAAATTGGGTATTACATTAAGTAATGGATGTGTTATATATTGAGGCAAATATAAGAAACTTCAGTTAAAGCGATGTGAACACTTTTTAACCAGCTCACTTCACCACCACAACGTCCTTAAACTCCGTCTCCCTAAGCATGGTTATCAAGGTGTCAATCTTCACAGGCTTAGAGATATAATTATCCATCCCTGCTTTCAGGCAAATTTCGCGGTCTTCCAACATGGCGTTGGCGGTCATGGCGATAATTACAGGCTGTTTTTTCTGATGCTCGCGGATGTAGCGGGTAGCTTCCAATCCATCCATTTCCGGCATCTGCACATCCATCAGTATAAGATCGTAATATTGGTTGTCGAGCATTTGTATTACTTCCCTGCCGGTAGTGGCGAGGGCGGCATTGTAACCAAGTTTTTCCAATACCTTCAATATCATCTTCTGATTTATAGGATTGTCTTCGGCCACCAAAATGTTTAGCGGTTTGGATAGTGCAAAATCTTTACTTAAAGCCGATAGCGGTTTGGCTGTGTCAGTACTAACCAGCGATTGCTGAAATTGCGCTATAATAACCTTTTGCAAATGCAGCGGTTTAACCGGTTTGCTTAAAACGGCGGTAAACAAGCCCGGGTGGTTTTTCTGGCTTTCATCACCAATTGAACTTAACAGGATAACCGGCATGGTTTTAAACTTTTGCCTTATGATTGTGCTAAGGGCTACGCCATCCATATCCGGCATTTGCATGTCACTTATAACCAGGTCGATATCTGTAGTGGTATCCAATAAATGCAATGCTTCGCTTGCATCTGCCGCCAATAACGGAACGAGGTGCAAATGCTCCATCTGCAATTGAAGTATCCGCCTGTTGGTGGCGTTATCGTCAACTATCAGCACCTTTTTATCTTTCAATAATCCAACGCCCGAGGTAACAACCGGCTGATTGCCAAATTCGCTTACCTGGCATTTTATGGTGAAACTAAAGATAGTGCCCGTGCCCTGTTCGCTGCTAACCAGAATTTCGCCGCCCATCAGGTTTACCAGGCGCTGGCAAATAGCCAGGCCAAGCCCGGAACCACCGTACTTGCGTGTGGTAGACGAATCCACCTGCGAAAATGCTGCAAAGAGTTTTGGTAGCTTATCCACCGGAATACCGATGCCGGTGTCTTTTACTTCAAAGCCCAGCTCTATCTCATTCCGCTTAACTTGGCGCAGCATTTTAACTCCAAGGTACACTTCGCCATGATGGGTGAATTTAATGGCATTCCCCAGCAGATTTAGTAATACCTGCCTTAGCCGCATACCATCGCCGATTAAGTCGAGCGGTAGCTGAGGGTCTACATAATAAATCAGGTCGAGACCGATTTCGGTCGCCTTGCCTGAAAGCAGATCCAGGACATCTTCCATGCAATTCCGGAGGTTGAAATCGTGCATGTCAATCTCCATCTTGCCCGACTCTATTTTCGAAAAGTCTAGAATATCATTAATAACGTTTAACAATGCCTCACCGCTGTGCAGGATAGTCTGCGAAAACTCGCGCTGTTCTGCATCCAGGTTGGTTTCATTCAACAGGGCCGCCATACCGAGTACACCGTTCATCGGTGTGCGTATCTCGTGGCTCATGGTTGCAAGAAACACGCTCTTGGCCTGGTTGGCTTCGCGTGCTTCTATAGTCGCCTGTTCAGCAGCTTCCTTTGCTTTTTCGGCTTCTTCACGCGATTTTCGTTCATCAACAGTCATTTGGGCTAACAGTTCCGTACGTTCCTTAACTTGCCTTTCCAATTCAATTTGGTGTTGCTGAATTGAACGTACCCTTAATTTAAATAGCCCGTAAATAAGACCGATCACCAGCATGCATGTAAGTGTTATAAACCACCAGGTATACCAAAACGGCGGAACGATGGTTATCTGCAGGCAATCCTTCACGGGCGACCAAAGCCCCGCGCTGTTCTGATATTTTAATTTGAAGGTGTAATCGCCAGGAGAAAGATTAGTATATGCTGCTGTTGTTTTAGTGCCAACATAGTTCCATTCATTATCAAAGCCTTCCAATTTGTAAGCATACTGCTTTTTATCGGTCGAGCCATAATCAAGTGCTGCATATTCCAAAGAGAATACAGTTTGTTTATGAGATAGCGTTATCGATCTGGTATCCGAAACGTCTTGTTTTAATGGCGATGGGTCAGCGGCGTTTTTTGCTATGGTAAGCGGCTTGTTAAAAAGTTGAAACGAGGTTATTACCAACGGAGAAAAAGCCAGCGGCTTTAAGATCTGCTGCGGGTAAAAGGCATTAAATCCGTTAATGCCGCCAAAATACATCCTGCCGTCACTGGCTTTAAGCGCCGAGTGGGGTTTAAATTCATCGCTCTGTATGCCATCTTCGGTGGTATAATTCTGAAATCTTTTGGTTGATGGATGAAAAACCGACAAACCACCATTGGTGCTTATCCAGATTTTGTCATAATCATCCTGCCTTATAGCGTAGGCAATATCGCTTGGCAGGCCGTTCTTCTTTGTAAATACGGTGAAATGTTTTGTCACGGGGTTAAATTTATCTACCCCCGAGAGTGTAGCGAGCCACAGGTTACCCTCGTTATCTTCAAAAATATCGGTTACACCATTATTGCTCAGGCTGTTTTTCGATTCATCATGCTGATATTGGACAAAGGTATTCGTTTTGCGGTCGAGCACTTCGAGTCCGGCATCAGATGTGCCTATCCAAAGATTTTCGTTTTTATCTTCGTAAAGCGAGTATATGTAGTTGCTGCTTAGTCCTTTCGGATTGTTAATATCGAACTTGTAATGCGTGAAGCTTTTGGTTTTTTTATCATAACAATCCAGCCCTCCGCCGAACACGCTTATCCATGTTTTTCCATCACGGGTATGTATCAGGTTATAAACATTATTACCGGTCAGGCTATTAGGATTACCCGGTTCGGGCGCCAGGTAAGTGAACTTTTGTGTTTTTTGGTTTAGTATGCTGATGGCATTGCCCCAGGTCCCAGCCCAGATGTCACCGTCCGCGTCCTGGTTAACCACCAGTACATAATTACCAGCAATGCCGTTTTTACCTTTTGGCTGTTGTTTGTATGCTGTGAAAGTCCCTGTTTTCGGGTCGAATTTATTAAGGCCGCCACCATCTGTACCTACCCATATTTGCTTGCCCCGGTCCTCAAAAAGCGCCAGTACAAAGTTATTTGCCAAGCTGCCAGGTAACGAATTGTGGCGGTAAAGTGTAAAGCTCGATGTGGTTTTTTTATAAAGATTTACCCCGCCGCTAAAGGCCCCAAGCCACATATTACCGAGCTTGTCGTTGCAGATGGCGTATATCGAATTGCCGTTGATGCTGTTATTATCAACCTCATCGTGCGCGTAGTTGTAAAACCTATCTGTTTTGGTATCCAGAATAGACAAGCCCCCGTTTTCGGTTCCTATCCACAGTTGGCCCGAGTCATCCTTTTTTAAACTATATATGGTATTGCTCGATAATGTATTGGCCGAGTTTTCCTCGTGCTGGTAACGTTTAACAGCACCAGTATTTTTATTGAACAGAAATAGTCCCTGTTCCTGTGTGCCAACCCAAAGCTCCCTGCTATTATTTTCAATAATACAGATTACGTTACCGGTTACGTTTTTCTTTGTCGATGGGTCTGTAAAAGGGAAGCTTGAAAATGAGTTGTTAGCAGGATTGTACAAACTAAGGCCGCCCGATAGCGTGCCTATCCAAAGCTTGTGTTCGCTGTCCTCGAATACCGTGCGTACGTTGTCGTCGTTTATGCTGCCGGTGTCAGCCGGATTATGTATGTGATGCTGAAACGTTTTCTTTTTAATATCGAAGTAATCCAGACCGCCGTTTTGGGTGGCTATCCATAATTTGTCGTTATGGTCGAAGGTTAGTCTGTTAATGATGTTGTTCGAGACTGTGTTGGTATTTTTTGCATCATGCATGTAGCGTACAAACTTCCCGGTAAGCCGGTCGTACATATCTAACCCGCTTTGTGTGCTTATCCATATGTTACCGTCATGATCTTCTGCCAGGTCGGTAATAAGGTTATTGCTTAGGGTCTGTTCGTTTTTGGCATCGTATCTAAAGGAGGTGAACTTATAACCATCGTACCTGTTGAGCCCGTTACGGCTGCCTATCCACATAAAACCACGGCTGTCCTGGATAATGCAATTGATATTTACCTGCGATAGACCTTCGCGCGTGCCAAAATGCTCAAATTTAAGGCTTGGGTTTTGCGAAAACCCCGCAAACGGAAGAATAATTAACAAAAAAAATGTTACCCGGGCTAACACACGTACCACACCAAAGCCGTTCACCATTTACTTAAAATTAAGTCCTGTTTGCCCAGGGGAGGCAAAAAATAATTGATTATGACCTTATACGTAAACTATTCGTAAAAGTTGTGTGTCCCTTAGCTATAAACCAGGTGATTTAAACCAGGAGTGAGAATTATTTAAAACCAAAAAATAAAAAATATGTTGTGCAAAATCCCCCAATTTTTTGAATAAATCCCCCAATATATCTGCGATATTTTTCGTAATTTTGTCGCTTCATAGCACACGTCCGTGTGCATTGTGATAAGGTTTAGGTTAAAATCCCCGAGCAGCGAGTGTAAGGGGGTTTTTATTTTAAGGCCTTTCCGTAATTCTAATTGAGCTTTTTGAGGTATCGGCGATTTTTAACCACAGAGATGCAGAGGAGACACAGAGAACGCGGAGGAAGAAAATAACATAACAAGCTTTTAAATTTATGTGAGATTTTCTTTTATTCATAGATAATCAGTGAAATCACCTAAATCAGTGCAATCCCTAAAAATAATCGGTGAAATCATTCTCCAATCTCTGAAATCATCACTTACTTTTGCCGCCACATGAACTCATCACTTAAAAACAAATTCGACGGTATAATTTTCGACCTCGACGGTACGCTTTGGGACAGTACAGGCAACGTAGCTAAGGCATGGCAGGCAGCCGTAGGCTCTGTTGATTACATTAAAGAGGAAATGACGCAGGAACGCGTTCGCTCTATAACCGGAATGACTTACGATTCCATCTTCGATAAGCTATTCCCTAACCTTACACCGGAACAACGTGCCGAAATACAATCGCTTTGCGGAAAGTATGAGCTGGAAATTTTACATGAAAAAGGCGGCGAGCTTTATCCTGGTCTGGATGAAACATTAGCCTGTCTTTCTAAAAACTACCGGTTGTTTATCGTTAGCAATTGTCAGAGCGGCTATATCGAAGTGTTTTTTAAGATAAGCGGTATGGAGCATTATTTTTCCGGTCATCAATGCTATGGCACCAAGGGAAATCCTAAAGCGGAAAACATAAAAGATATTGTTAATGACCATAACCTGGAATCGCCGGTTTATGTGGGCGATACCATGGGCGATTACGATTCGGCGACCAAAGCCGGAGTCCCGTTTATTTTTTGTGATTATGGCTTTGGCAAGGTAGAAGAGGGGCAGATTGCTACCATCAACAATTTTGATGAATTGAAAGATTTATTGTAGAGACACAATACTTTGTGTCTGAATTTTGCATCGACTGGATTTATATAGGAGTACAACGCTCTATCACATGACGTAAAAGATTAGGGACGGAAAATATTCCGTCGCTACCAATTATAAATTTCCCTATTTTTATAATTTCAACACACTGCCATGGGATTAACAAACAAATTTTCACGTCGTGATTTTATTCGTACAAGTTCTATAGGTCTCGGTGCGCTGGCTATGACGCCGGCTTTACAATCCTTTACCCTTCCTGATAAAAAGAAACTAGGTGTTGCATTGGTGGGCCTGGGTTCTTACAGCACCGGGCAACTCGGCCCTGCATTGCGGCATACAAAAGATTGTTATTTGGCAGGCATAGTTACAGGGACACCATCCAAAGCGGTGGATTGGGCTAAGAGATATAATATCCCTCAAAAAAACATCTACAATTATGAGAATTTTGGCGAGATAGCCAATAACCCCGATATCGATATAATTTATGTTGTGCTCCCTGTATTTATGCATAAGGAGTACGCTATTAAAGCGGCCCAGGCCGGTAAGCATGTTATATGTGAAAAACCTATGGCGCTGAATGCAAAGGACTGCGAAGAAATGATAACCGCCTGCAGAAAGGCAAACAGGTTATTATCTATCGGTTACCGTCTGCATTTCGAGCCTCATAATATGGAAGTAATGCGGCTCGGACAGCAGCACATTTTGGGGAACATAAAAAAGATTGATACCGGCAACGGCTTCACCTACGGCGGAGACCCCAACGCATGGCGGTTAAAAAAAGCAATGGCCGGTGGCGGCGGACTGATGGATATGGGCATCTACAGCATACAGGGTGCCCGGTACACCATTGGCCAGGAACCTATTGCAGTTAAAGCCAGGCAAGAAAAGTTGCGGCCGGAATTTTTTAAGGAGGTGGATGAAACCGTTTTCTGGGAACTGGAATTTCCGGACAAGCTTATCACTACCGGTAAATCAAGCTATAACAACGACTGGAGCTACCTGAAAGTGGAAGCCGATAACGGCAATTTTGAGCTTGGTCCGGCTTATGGCTATAATGCCATTGATGGTAGTATCAATGGCAGCCCGATGAAATACCCGCAAATTATACAGCAGGCCGCCCAAATGGACGACTTTGCCAAATGCGTAACCCTCAACAAACAAAGCCGTGTTCCCGGCGAAGAAGGCCTGAAAGACATGAAGATTGTTGATGCCATTTACCGCAGCCTGGATTCAGGGAAGTGGGAGAAAATTGGTTGATCAGTTGTAACGGTTGTAGTAGTTGTAAGGGTTGTAGATGTTGAAACTGCACACTATCTTTATAGCGATTGTATTGCTACAACGATAGCAATTATTAAACCGGCACAAACTAACAACTACTACAACATTTACAACAACTACAACTAACAATGCTCTTCCCCGAAGATTTCTTGCATTACGTATGGAAGTTCAGGCTTTTTGAACGGACTGACTTGCGTACCACCGATGGGGAGGAGTTGGAGATATTTTCGGCCGGGATGCATAACTCAGATTCAGGGCCGGATTTTCAGACCGCCAGGATCAGGATAGGGGATACTGCCTGGGCGGGGAATGTGGAGGTACATATCTCGTCGTCCGATTGGCAACGGCACGGGCATACTACTGACGATTCATACAGTAACGTAATACTGCATGTGGTTTATAAGGACGATAAGCCGCTGGTGCTGCCCAATGGACGGAAAGTTCCCACGCTGGAATTGCATAACCGTATTTCAGATGATTTATATCAACGCTATCATAAACTTATTTTCGGCAGCCAAACGGTGATTCCTTGTGAAGCTGCCATTGGCGAAGTCGATGGCCTGACCATGCACAACTGGCTGACAAGGGTACTGGTTGAGCGGCTGGAAAAGAAATCGGATACAGTCATAAACGCCCTTAATATAAATCGCGGCGACTGGGAAGAGACTTTTTACCAGTTCCTGGCGGCAAACTTCGGCTTTAAAATCAATGCGTTGCCGTTCGAACTTTTGGCAAAATCACTGCCGCAGTTAACGCTGGCAAAACATAAAAACAATCCCCTGCAAATTGAGGCATTGATATTTGGCCAGGCCGGATTCCTGGCGGGCGACCTGAAAGATGATTACCCGCTGAAACTTAAAAAGGAGTATGAATTCCTTCAAAAAAAGTATCAACTCAAGCCAATTGAAAATCACTTGTGGAAGTTTCTGCGGATGCGTCCTCAAAATTTCCCTACTGTCAGGCTGGCGCAGTTTTCTTCATTAATCGTTCATTCCAATCATTTATTTTCGAAGGTATTAGAGATAAGAGACGTAAAGGCATTGCGCAACCTTTTTACTGACATCAAGGTTAACGATTATTGGGAAACGCATTACCGCTTCGATGTGGAGTCGCCACCATCGGCAAAAACTATGGGCGCAGCTTCTGTTGATATTTTATTGCTGAACACTTTGGCATTATTTCTGTTTAGTTATGGGCGACATAACCAAATACAGCATTATATTAACCGCTGTTTAAAACTATTGGAGCATTTGCCGAACGAAAGCAATAATATTGTAACGGATTTTGTTAATTTAGGAGTGAAAATAAATACGGCGTTTGAGTCGCAGGCCTTGCTGGAGTTAAAAAATAACTACTGTAATTATAAGAAATGCCTGCATTGCGGCGTTGGTAATAAAATACTAAAGTTAGGTTGATATGCTGCAACGGATTCTCACATTTTTTGAACGGTACTCATTCGGGGTATGCACTTACCTCGGCGAAAAGTTCAATGTCTCCATTGGTAAGATACGCCTGTTTTTTATCTACTCATCCTTCCTGGCGGTGGGCTTCCCGCTGATATTCTACATCTTCGCCGGCATTGTGCTCGATATCCGCAAGTTTGTAAGAAGGGTACATACCCGCGTTACGGATTTGTAAGTTGTTTCGGAATTCGGAAGTTCGATTTCGGAATTAAAATGAAGAAACTCTTCTAAAACGCTCCTGTTTCCATTTTTCAAAAATCGTTCCTGCATATCCTGTCTGATCGAAAGTTTTATCTGCTTCACGGGTAACCTTATTGGCCAGGTATTTCATCAGTAATGACTTAATTTCCTGTAGCTCTTCTTAAGGCTGGTCATTTCTGAACAACTTCAGAATTTCCAATTGTGTGGAGATGAGTGCCACCGCCATATGATAGTTTTTATCGAAGATAATTAAAATAATTGCAGCCCGACAAATTGATGTAGCGTATGATTGGTGATAATACTGAATAATACGAGCGTCATATATTTTCATAATACCTTCTGTGAAAAACCTTTTACCGGTTAAATGGTTAGATTTCCAGACTTAATATTTAAGTCTTACATAATTGTAAGTAAACTGACTCATTTTGATATCATTATATACTTTAGCTTTCAAAAGATTTTTTCTGGCACAAAAGCTTTTAACATTAGCCTTTTTAACGGCCGTCAGCACTCTGGCTTACGGGCAAGTAAGTGCACCCTCCGATTCGACCAAAGCAGATACTTTGCACATAAAAAAAGCGTCTCAGGCCAGGCCGGTTGATAATTATAACAAGCAATATGATGTCGGCGATTTATACCGCAATATCTTCCATCCCGGTAAAGCGCCGGATACATTGAAGAAAAGGTCTGGTATAACTATCATACCTAACATTGCTTCAAATCCTACCATTGGTTCGCAGATTGGGATCAAGGCGGTAGCCGGTGTAAAACTGGGTACCGATCCAAGCACGCTTTTATCCGTTGCGTCAACTTCGGCATCTATCACCACCAAGGGCATTATCTATTTTTACGTTAACCACAACGCCTTCACCAATGGTAATAAATGGAACTTTCAGGGCAGCTTAGTGGCGGCAAAAACGGTTTCGCCGGATTATGGCCTCGGCATAGGCAGGGGCAATTATGATAGCGAGGCCGACCACGTACTGAGCGACCCTGAGCGAAAAGGACATGCCTTACATTCTTACTATTTTAATCTGCGCGAGAAAGTTTATAAACAAGTTTATAAGAACTTTTTCCTGGGCGCCGGTTTATCATTTGACGTGAGAAGGAGTATAAAAGATAACGCAGATACATCCGGCAAATTGACACCTTTTAAGGTCTACAATGACCGTTTGGGTTTTCCGCAAGACCATTATTCATCTAACGGCTTCTTGTTTAATGCTGAATATACTACCCGCGATAACCAAAACCGGGCTTACAAAGGCATTTATGCCGATGCCGGTATCCGCATTAACCAAACCTGGATTGGCAGTACTAAAAATGCGGTGCAGTTTACAACAGATTTCCGGAAATATTTCAGCCTGTCAAGCACCCATCCCGAGCATGTAATTGCGGTGTGGAACTGGGGCTCATACCTGCTAAGCGGTGCCGTGCCGTATATGGAATTGCCCGGCACAGGTCGCGACGGCTCATTCAAGAGTGGCAGGGGATACGTAGGGCAGTATTTTAGAGGCACCAAGTTTAACGATACAGAAGTAGAATACCGTTTCCCGATATTAAATAATAAATTTTTAAGCGGCGTAGTATTTGGCAACCTGCAAACGGCTAACGATGACCAGGGCACTAAGCTCTTCCAGGTTTGGCAGCCAGGCGGTGGTGGCGGTTTGCGCGTGCTGTTTAACAAAGCCACCCGCACCAACCTTTGTTTGGATTATGCCTGGGGTAAATATGGTTCGAAGGGATTCTTCTTGAATTTGAATGAGGCGTTTTAAACTAAGAATTCGCTGGTGAGAGATAAACTGCGTCTAAAAACATTACGGGGCACGCAGCAAACCCTTTAAATAAAAGATCGCTGCAAGCTGATCATTTATTTGTTGGCCCAAAAGAGTTCGCCTTGTACCCCGTAACGTTTGTCCGTTAACCCCGGATTATAATAACTTGCCGCTAACTACCGCATCCTGTAGGTTGCTTACCCTGAAACGCGGTTTGTAAAGGCGGTTTGATAAACGTTTTACCCATTGCGCTTTATAACCGAACACGGTACGGATTACCTTAACACTAGCCGACCCGGTAGGATAACCGTATTTATACCAGCTGAACTTGGACAGATCGATCCGAAACGCTTCCGCGAATTCAGCTAAAAACAGATCGATCTCGATATCAACGATGTCCAGATCAAGGTCAATGCTCGTGTCAAGGTTCAACGTACCCGGATCAACTTTCCTGATTTTGTACCTGGTACAATAATCAACTATAAATTCTCTTAATTGAGGGTTCATCTCTTCCATTTGAATTAATAGCGTCGGTGTCATTTGTGTTATAAGACGACGATGTTTTTGGAAGGTTGCATTAAATTTTCCTTTTTTTCAAATCTTCGGCACTAATTCATAATCACCCCCAAGGTCAAAGCAATGCGGTTATCGCAACATCTAAGTAAATATACGAATAGTTTCGTATATTATTATAACGAAGTGAAAATATTTTTAAAAAAAGCGTCTAAATGCTTTTTTTAAGCACTGCAAGCTCCAGGTGCCGACGTGCAGTACCGAATTTTTCTCCGGGGTGAAAGGGGAGCATTTCGCCGGTAGGGTGGTAGCCGCGACGCTTATACCAGTCAATCAGCTCGTGGCGTATGCTGATAACGGTCATGCTGAGCGTGTGGATATCCAATTGTTTGGCTTGCTCTTCGGCAGCCAGCAGCAAGTCGCGCCCGATGCCTTTGCCTTGTAGTACCGGTGAGACGCTGAACATGCCTACATACAACCTTGGTCTGCGAACTTCAAGGTAAACACAGCCGTTTATAACACCGTTTTCGTCGGTGTTTTTCAGGATAATTACGTTATCGTCGTTAAAGTAGCTGGTTAGCATTTCTTCGTCGATACGCATACCATCCAGCAAATCGGCTTCGGTGGTCCAGCCTTGCTTTGAGGTTTCGCCGCGATAAGCACTGTTTACTAATACGTTTAATTGAGGTACGTCCGCAAGGACGGCTTTGATTACCGGCATGACAATTTTTTTGGAATGGCAAACCTAAAGCTTTTGGAGATAAGAGTCAAGAAGGAGGAGACAAGAACCAAGACGGGGAACTGAATTGTAACATTCCTATGGCGCTGCCGGTATAACTAAACCTTAAAAGGCGCATTGAGTTAAATGTTTAAATAAACAATTAAAGCCATGAGATACTTGAAAATATTTTTCGCAACAGTAATAGCAGTAATTACTTTCAGTGCTGCAAAAGCTTCGGCTGCAACTACAGCCGAAGCTCCATTCCAGCATCGTTATTATCGCCATCATCGGGTAGTACATCGCAGACCGGTTCATCATAGTCGTGCGTACTATCGTCATCACCGCAGGCATTATCGCCGCAACTAATAAACGCGTAGCCCTGTCGGCAAGACGGGGCTGCATGTTTTATCTGTCATGCTGCTTTCAGCGCGATATGTAGTTTAATAGTCGGGCTGATGAAGTGGTTATACTTGAAGTTTTCAGTAGCCACGTTCCAGTCGCGGCGATTAATTTCTGCGTCGGCTACGGCGACAAACTCGGCCCCTGTACTTTTTTGTATCCCGGTTTTAAAGCTGATTTTTTTGGTAACGCCGTGCAGGTTTAAGTTCCCTTCAATTATAATCTTCCGTTGATCCTTAGCATCTGCATAAATAATACCGGTAATGTCAAACCGCGCTACGGTAAATCTGCCGGTATCAAAAAAATTATCGCCTTTCAGGTTGGCTTCCAGCTTTTCTTTGTCGGGTGATTGAAGGTCGGTGACCTTTATACTTTGCATATCTATTAGTATAAAACCGCCCAAAAGCTTTTTGTCCCTGAAATTTAACTTACCCCAATAAACGTTGATAGTGCCATCGTGCGTACCGGTCATTTTTTCGGCATGCCAGGTAACCCGGCTTTCGCTTTTGTCTACGTTCAGGCTAGTCTCTCTACTTGTTTTAACCACTGTGTGCGGGTTAATTATACTGCCATTTACCAACAGCAGCATGGATAACAATAGCGCTTTCATATACTTTCAATTTTGGTTTACAAAGCAAGATTAAGCCGTTAAAAAGCCACTTCAAATTAAAGTAGACCATGCGCAGCATTAGTAGACATATACCTGTAAGTGATTTTGGGCGAATCTGTTTATCTACTAAATTTGATGTTGGTCGATTGAATTATACGTTCATCTTTTTTATGCCGATTTTTGAATAACCAATTAAACAGCAGCAAATGAAATGGCCTTTAGCTAAGAAATTGTTATACCTGGGGTTCTTTATTATCATCACGTTGATATTCCTGTACGACAGGCGTTACCTGGTCCAAAAAGCCGGTCTGGGGCATTTTGTAGAATGCACAGTAGTCAGGCTTGGGCTAATTATGTCATTGGCATACCTGCATCTGCATTACCTGGTGCCAAGATACTTTTCGAACAAAAAATACGTGAATTATTTTGCGTTGCTTGTTTTATCGCTAGGGCTATATGTAGCCCTGCAAAGCCTTTACGATTTTTACCTGTATGGCTTTGTTATCGGGGTAGTTAATTACCGGAATTTCTGGTACAATTTTCCGTTTAACTTAATAACTACATCCTGGTATTTGCTGTTAACAATGGCCTTTAAGTTAAGTCTTGATTGGTATGAGCAGAGAAAGGAGCTTATAAAATTGCATGAGGAATTAAGCCGTGTACCCGCATTTGTGAATAGCGAAAAAGAAGGCGAATATCTTTTCTTAAAATCAGGCACCAGAAAATTGAAAACGCCGATAGCAAGCGTTACTTATATAAAGGGTTTAAAGGATTATTCAGTGGTTTATACCGAGGATAGCAAGATAATTATTAAAGGCACATTAAAATCTGTAGAAGAACTATTCCCTGAAAAACATTTCACCAGGATACATAAATCATATATGGTTACCAACAGCAAAATTAAACAGATGGAAAGCAATAAAGTTGTACTTTCAAACGGTGTAGCTGTACCTATTGGGCGCAGCTACAAGCACCTGCTTAATTTGTTGTAAGCGGTTGCTACAAATTTCTGTAATCCTCCCGTGCCGGGCTGAAAATATCGATCAGTTTGCAGTCGGTAATAGCTTTGCCGCTATGCCAAACATTTGACGGGATAACTACAAACTTGCTGCTATCCAGCTGTTTTATAACGCCATCGATATTAAACTCGAAAACTCCTTCAATAACAAACGAGCTTTGCTCATGTATATGCTGATGGTAGGGCACCGAGCACCCGGCCTTTACATCGATAAAGTTGAAGGTGTTGGTATCTGTATGAATTAGTTTTGAAAAGAAGCCCGGGGCGATTTCTTTGATGTCGATATCGCTAAAATCACGAAAGATAGAGTTGTTCATATTTTTTACGGTTGAATGAGCGTGTGTACAATATTAAAAATTAAAAAACATTTATCTTTATCTATATAAAACCATCACGCATACTATAAGGTTATTTAACAAAGGTTTTACAACCACCTACTATGGCATTTATTGATTACTACCAGGTTTTAGGTGTCGATAAAAAGGCATCGGAAAAAGATATCAAGGCGGCGTACCGGAAACTAGCCCGCAAATACCATCCCGACTTAAACCCCAACGATGCGGAAGCCCACAAGAAATTCCAGCAGCTAAACGAAGCCAACGAGGTTTTAAGCGACCCCGAAAAGCGCAAAAAATACGACCAATACGGCGAAAACTGGCAGCACGGCGCAGAATATGAGCAAGCTCGCCAGCAGCAGCAAAGGCAGCAGCAGGCTGGAGGTTTTGGTGGCGGGCAACAAGGTGATTTTGAAGGTTTCGGCGGCGATGATTTTTCCGATTTTTTCCAATCGATGTTTGGCGGCGGCGGTGGGGCAGGTGCGAGGGGAGGCAGACAGGCTAAGTTTCGTGGACAGGATTACAACGCAGAGCTGCGGCTGAGTTTAAAAGAAGCAGCTGAAACCCACAAACAAACGCTGACAGTAAATGGCAAAAATATACGTATTACTATACCTGCTGGTGTAGAGAACGGGCAAAATATAAAGATTGCCGGTCATGGCGGTCCCGGCACGAACGGGGCGCCGGCCGGCGATTTATACATCACTTTTATTGTTGAAGACGACCCCCGCTTTAAACGAAACTGCAAGGACCTGTTCGCCAACGTAAAGCTTGACTTATACACTGCAGTGCTTGGCGGCGAGGTGACCATCGATACGCTGGACAGTAAGGTGAAAATAAAGGTTAAGCCTGAAACGCAAAACGGCACCAAAGTAAAGCTTAAAGGCAAAGGCATGCCCATTTATAAAAAAGAAAGCCAGTTTGGCGATTTATATGTGACTTATGATTTACAGGTGCCAACGAATATTACCGATAAGCAGAAGAAACTATTTGAGCAAATCAGGGACGAGGCGAAGGGCTGACGAGTCTGTAAGACGGAGAACAATACTAATGAACTAATAGACCAATAAACTAATGAGCCAGATTAATTTGATAGCTGCTACTGATATATGCATCCATCATGGTGTGGAATATACTTTTATTAATTCCCTAAGCGAAGCAGGACTGCTAAAAGTAAAAGTAATAAAGAAAAGTACTTATATCCCGGAGCCGGAATTACTGAGACTGGAAAAGATGATACGAATGCACCAGGACCTTGAAATAAACGTCGCCGGGATTGAGGCTATCGTACACCTCCTGGAAAGGGTTGAGCAAATGCAGGAAGAAATGCGGCTTTTACGAAACCGGCTCAGTTAATTATTATACCATGCTTTAATCGGCCTGCCTGCCGGGTAGCCGTTTTTAGTGCGATATGTTTTGCGTTCGGCTGTGAAATCCCACCAGGTTTTGGCACTCCCTTTATTATTGGCATAATGAACGGCTAACAGGCACTGGTCTTCAACACATGGGTCTGTCCAAAAACCTTGCTTACGTTCCAACTCGTCAAACAGGTCATGCCCATTTTTAGTAACCAAATCCTCCAAAGCAAAATAACCCATAGAAATTAAATCCTGCGCAAACTTCGGGCCTACTGATGGAATAGTTTGAAAATCGATGAGTGCAGAAACCTGTCGTGCGCGCTTTTCATCTGCATTTAACAGCCTGCCTATTTCATCAGCGGCATAATCCCTTAGTTGGCTTATTTTAACCTTATTTTGTTTAAGGCTCTGTTTTTCGGTTGATGACAGGTCGAGTTTAAAAACTTTCATCGCGAACAGATATTAAATTGGCAATGTAAAGTAAAAAGTAGCGCCTTTGCCTTCTTCACTATCAACTCCTATTGTGCCTTTATGCCGTTGCATAATTTCACTTGAGATATAGAGCCCGATACCGAAGCCGGATATATTTTTCAGCTTATCGCCTTCAACCCTGTAAAACCGCTGAAAAAGTTTTTCCTGGTCTTTTGGCCTGATACCGATGCCTTTATCAATTATAGATACCTTTATATTATCTTTTTCCTTTGCAGCAGTTACGCTGATTATAGTTTCTTTATCAGAATATTTTAAGGCATTGCTTAAGAGATTACTGACTACCTGTCCAATTTTCTCATGATCCGCATGAATAGTTAATTCTTCTTTTGGTTTAAAATTTATAATACGGCCAGGGCTTAGAGTGACTGTTTCAGCAATGGTTTCTTCAATAAGTTCGTTTAAATCAAAGTCTGTCACTTTTAAATGAAGTTTACCGGATTCGAGCCTTGATAAGTCAAGAAAGGCATGTATCAGGTCGGTCATTTTATTCACCTGGTTGCCTGCCTTTAATAGCGTGCTGTTTACAAAACTATCGCCTGATAATGCCAGCCGTTTAGCCAGTATTTGAATGTAGGCTTTGATTGATGTAAGCGGCGTTTTAAGCTCATGGCTGGCCATAGCAATAAAATCGTTCTTGCGAATCTCGTCGCGTTTATTGTTGGTGATGTCCAGCACAGTACCTAGCATCCTCACCGGTGCTTTCTTTTCGTTATAAATAACAATTCCTTGTGTTTTTATCCAGCGGGGTGAGCCGTCTGGAAGGGAAATTCTTACCTCATACAAATACTTTCCCGTTACGAGCGCCTCGTGGAAAGCAGCTACCACGATATTTTTTAAATCGTCAGGCTCAACCTGTTTTTGCAACTCCTGCTGATTTAAGAGCGGCGCATCAGGCGGATGACCAAATATTTCGTTCATCCGCGGCGAGCTAACGAAGCTTTGGTCTAGCAGGTTGAGGTCCCAGGTAGCCAGGGCCGCTGCATCGGTAGCGAGGCGTAAACGGTCTTCATTTTCGGTGATGATTTCGCGGGCATGTACCTCGTCGGTAATATCGACAACCGTATTCAGGATGTAATCGACATTGGTACCCGCACTTAGTATTGGGATGTTAGAGCACGACCAGTAACGTATATCATAAGTTTTGGTCTCCTTATTATAAACGTCGAAACGATAAGTCGGCACTTCAATTTTTTGACCGGTGACAACCACTTTGGTAAATACGCTTCGGGCGTTGGTATCATCGCTAAGCGTCTTGTCCTCCGGAAATGCTTCAAAAAAGCCCTTGCCTATAATACCTTCTCTTGTGCTTGATGTTACTTCCAGATAGCTGTCGCTGGCAGCGATAATGGTAAAGCGCGGCGCATCCCCTTTAATTAACAAGGAGCCGGGCGATTTTTCAAACACAGTTTTGAAAAGCGCACCAGGTAGGTTAGGAAGTAGGTCGGCAGTCATAGGTATAATGTGTGCCTTTTAATTAAAAAGATGAAATTAAGCAGATAAAATGTAAACCAAAAGTAGTTGACGATAATTTATACCACATGCCATGTAAGGCCAGCGTACGCCTACCTTTTATAAATATTATATAACCTTAAAAAAACGATTTGTAGCTTTGTGGTTTGATAAATTTAAACCCAATCTTATGAAATCATTATTACTTAGCCTTTGCTTTTTATTTCTATGCCTCGCGGGTTTTTCGCAGACCACGCCGCCAAAAGACACCACTAAATACTGGACGATACACGGACAAAACACCGTATTGATAAGCCAAAGTTCATTCTCTAATTGGGCGGCCGGCGGTGTAAATTCTGTTTCGGCAAATGTGGTGCTCGATTATGATTTTAACTATAAAAAAGGCGTTTGGAGCTGGGATAATAAAGCCATTGCCGGTTATGGCATTAGCAAGCAAAACGGTACCGGATGGCGTAAAAACGACGACCGTATCATATTAAACAGTTTACTTGGCCGCCAGGCGTCCAAATTTTGGTTGTATACCTTTTACATGAACTTCCAGACACAGTTTACCAAAGGATACTCTTACGATGCAACAGACGCACGCACCTTGTTATCAGCTCCTTTTGCACCTGCGTATCTTACTTTCGGTCCAGGCTTCGCTTACAAAAAGTCAGATAATTTCAGGATAAATATTTCGCCGGCAGCAGCGCGTATTACCATTGTGGGTAATGATTCGCTCTCAACCATCGGCGCTTACGGTGTAACGCCAGGTAAAAAGAGTTTGTTCGAATTCGGCGCTTCGTTAGATGCATATTATAAAGTTAATCTTGATAAAAACATCGCTTTTGAAAACATCCTGAAGCTCTATTCAAATTACCTAAAAAAGCCGGGCGACATCTATATGGATTACACCGCTAATATTTTTATGAAGGTAAATAAGCTGATCACAGTGAACGCGGGTGTAGAGCTCATAAACGACCCTAAAGCGCAAATACCGCAAATGAAAAACGGCGTAAATGAATACCATTCGCTGTTACAGGTGAAACAAATTTTCGGCGCCGGCCTTACTTACAAATTTTAAGTATTCCTGACCACATTTATGGAAAAGCAATGTTATCCGGCATTGCTTTTTTGATTACATTATTTGTCGTTATTAATGTCTGCCGACGAATATTTTATTACTAATAATTAAATATCCTGTGCGAAATGTAACATTTTCTTTAAATATAAAAACTGACAAAAACAATTTTCGCTGCTTTTTATTATAGGACTTATTGATATTTAAATAGCTCTTTCGTATTTAAGTCTTAATATAAAAAATATATTAGTAATTAATTAAAAGACTATTTTTATACAATTTATAACTTTATCGTTCTATGCCTAAAGAAAATAAAAAAGATAAAAAGACATCGTTCCATACGCAGATAGCCAAAACGTTAACCGGTATTACCGGGCTCGATGAAATAACCGGCGGAGGCATCCCGACAGGCCGCCCTACACTGGTATGCGGAGAAGCAGGCTGCGGCAAAACATTGGTTTCGCTTGAATTTATTGTGCGTGGTGCGCTTGAGTTTAATGAGCCTGGTGTATTTATGGCATTTGAAGAAAAAGCACAGGAGTTAGCCATGAACGTAGGTTCGCTTGGCTTCAACCTGGAGCAGATGCAGAAGGATAAAAAGCTGAAAATTGATTATGTGCACATAGACCGGAGCGAGATTGAAGAAACCGGTGAATACGATTTGGACGGGCTTTTCATACGCCTGGGTTACGCTATCGACAGCATTGGCGCCAAGCGTGTTGTGCTTGATACGATCGAAAATCTTTTTGCAGGCTTAACCAACCAGGGAATATTACGTGCCGAGCTGCGCCGTCTGTTCCAATGGTTAAAGGAGAAAGGCGTTACCGCTATAATTACCGGCGAAAGAGGTGACGGCCCGTCGCTAACCCGGCAGGGGTTGGAAGAATATGTGTCAGACTGTGTTATCCTGCTTGACCATAGGGTGATCAACCAGATATCGACACGCCGTTTACGGATTGTAAAATATCGCGGTTCGATACATGGCACCAACGAATACCCATTCCTGATTGATGAAGATGGTATTTCGGTATTACCGGTAACATCACTTAAATTAGAGAAGGAGGTATCTTCTGCGCGGGTATCTTCAGGAATACTTGCGCTTGATAAGATGCTCGGCGGCCACGGTTTTTTTAAAGGTGGCAGCATATTGGTTTCGGGCACTGCAGGTACCGGCAAAACCAGTATTGCAGCTTGCTTTGCCAACGAGGTTTGTAATCAAAAAAAGAAATGCCTGTACTTTGCATTTGAGGAGTCGCCCAACCAGATTATCCGCAATATGCACTCCATCAGCATAGATTTAAAGAAGCATGTAAACAATGGCCTGCTGGAGTTTCACGCCTCGCGGCCGACGCTGCATGGTTTGGAGCAGCACCTGGTAGCCATACATAAAATCATCAAAAAATTCAAGCCCAGCGCTGTTGTGCTTGACCCTATTACCAACCTGATAACAGTAGGTTCGGTTAGTGAGGTTAAAGCGATGCTGATAAGGCTGATTGACTTTTTACAGGAAGAACAAATTACCGTAATGTTTACTGCTCTTACCTTAAACACGGTTGTAAGCGAACAAACCGATGAAGGCGTATCATCATTAGTTGATGCCTGGATTTTAGTGCGCGATATAGAGTTTAACGGTGAGCGTAACCGCGGTATGTACATCATGAAATCGCGCGGCATGAAACACTCTAACCAGGTTAGGGAATTTATAATAACAGATAAGGGAATCGACCTCGTCGAGGTTTATCTTGGCCCGGAAGGCGTGCTTACAGGCTCGGCCCGCGAAGCGCAAAAATTGCATGAACAAACCGGCCAGGTATTACGCACTAACGCTGTAAGCATGAAAGACCGTGAGGTAATGCGAAAACGAAAAGTACTGGAAGCTAAAATCGCCAGCCTGCAGAGTGAATTTGAGTCGGCCGAAGAAGAACTTAATAAAATTTATATAGAGGAAGAGCTGGTAAAAAAAGTATCTGAAGAAAACCGCCAGGCGATGTTGACAATGCGCCGCGGAGAGGGAGCATCCGCCGGAAAAAAAGGGGGTAAGTAATAATGAAAACAAAAGAGTATAAATACGAGTTAAGGTTGTATATAGCCGGCAAGACTGCAAAATCGCAGACGGCGCTCGCTAACCTGCACAGATATTGCGAAGAATATTTGGAAGGTGAATATAAAATTGAAGTGATAGACCTGCTGGTTAAGCCGCAGTTGGCCGAAGGCGACCAGATTTTTGCGGTACCAACGCTGGTACGTAAAGTGCCGGAACCAATACGTAAAATTATCGGCGATCTATCAAATGAAGAAAAAGTGCTGGTAGGGTTAAATATACGCCCGGCTATAAAAAATTAATAATGACGGAGCAACCACGAGTGCCAGCAAACGACGACAATTTTAATAACGATGATATTTACCGGCTGCGTTTATTCGTTACCGGCGCTACGCCTAATTCTACCCGGGCAATATCGAATTTAAAAGAGTTTTGCGAAACTTTTCTGACGGACAAGTACGAACTGGAGATTGTGGATGTTTACCAGCAACCGCTAATTGCCGAGCGCGAGCAGTTAATTGCTTTACCTATGTTAGTAAAATTGTCCCCTTCGCCGCAGCGAAGGTTGATTGGCGACATGTCTGACACCGACAAAGTGCTTAGGGGGCTAAATCTACCGGCCAGACAATGATATGGAACAATCAGAAGTAACATATAATCAGCTGATAAGCGAAAACGAGGAGCTTAAATTACTACTGGAGGAAGCTAATGATACCATTGATGCTATCCGCACCGGGCAGGTAGATGCGCTTATTGTTAACGATGGCGATGGGCACCAGCTCTTTACGCTAAAAACTGCCGACCAGACTTACCGTGTATTTATTGAAAAAATGAATGAGGGCGCGGTTACTGTAAATCGTGAAGGCCTGATTTTATATAGCAATTCGAGGTTTGCAAATATGGTGGGTATGCCGCTTGAAAAAACCATCGGTTTGCATTTTGATTTATTTATAGCACAGGAATCAAAAGAAGTTTACGAAGATATTATCAGCAATGCCTGGGAAGAAGATTGCAAAGAAGAAGTACAACTTGTCAATACTGACGGGAAATTAGTTCCCTGCCTTTTATCGTGCAACACGCTTGAACTTGATGAAGGCGTGGCATTGAGCCTGATACTTACCGACCTTTCGATATTAAAGGAAGCCGAAAATCAGCTTAAAATAAAAAATTTGCAGCTGGCACAAGCACATTTGGCTACCGAGAAGCTAAATAATGAACTGGAGGACACTGTAAAGGAGCGAACAAACGAGCTGTATGTTAGCCGCGAGCACTTTAAGTATCTTGCCAACAACATTCCCCAAATGACATGGACGAACACACCGACAGGTGAGTTTGACTACTATAACCAGCAATGGTATGATTATACAGGCCTTTCTTTTGAAGATACTAAAAAGTTGGGCTGGCAAAAAGCGCTGCACCCTGATGATTTGCGGTTAACTATCGAAAAATTCCTTTCGTCACTGAAAACCGGGGAGATATTTGAAGTGGAGAATCGTTATAAAAGAGGTTCCGACGGCGTTTATCGCTGGCACCTCAACCGCGCCGTTCCGTTACGGAATGAAAATAATGAAATTGTGTTTTGGGTGGGTACCGCTACTGATATAGAGGACCGGAAAAAAGAAATGGAGCGCAAAGACGAATTCATTGGCATTGCCAGTCATGAGCTTAAAACGCCGCTCACCAGCTTAAAAGGTTACCTGCAATTAATATCGTCATACAAAAAAGATGAACTGCCGCTGGTAGTAAAGCAATACATCGAAAAAGCTAATAATTCATTAAATAAGCTACAACGATTAATTAACGACCTCCTCGACGTAAGCAAGATACAAGCCGGTAAGCTTGAATATGCTTTTGCCAATGTAGATTTAACAAAACTAATTAACGATTGCGTCGAAAATGCCCGGCTTATCCATCCGGATAACAACTTTATTATCCGTGATGGAAGTAGTTACGTGGTGAATGCTAATTCTGAGCGATTGGAGCAGGTATTAATGAATTTTATCAATAACGCGGTAAAATACTCGCCAGAAAACAAAGATGTAATAATAGAAACCTCGATACATGATGACAACGTAAGGGTGTCAGTTACCGACTTTGGCATTGGCCTTACAACTACACAAAAGGAACGCATATTCGAGCGCTTTTACCGTGTAGAAGATAAAAAACACATGACCAGTGGCCTGGGCATGGGCCTGTACATCTGCGCCGAGATTATCAGTTACCATAACGGCACCATCGGCGTAGAAAGTGAAGTAGAGAAGGGTTCGACATTCTATTTCGAATTGCCATTGGTTAGCCGATAGAGACCCGTATGAGACTTACGAAGTAATTAAAACGTAAGTCTGCCCGGCAATTAGCCACAATCCGAAAAATCATCCTAATCTGTTTAATCCCGGTTCAGACTACTATATATCATAGGAAACACCCTGTTCAAAAACACTATCGACGCCTTAATCGCAGTAGTATCATTTATACTTTCGTTAGTCGTAATCACAGCCTTTTTTGATGGAATAATAAAGGTAAACTGCCCGCCCCAGCCTAACCCGTAAGTTATCGCATCGCCCTTATAATTAAAATGATAAAAGCATAAAGCATAGGTTGAGCCTTCAAATCCCCACGGGGTGTTATAAAATATGGTAGGATGCAATAGCTGGTCAACCCATTTTGCAGGTACTATATTTTTTCCTTTGTAATTTCCGTTATGGAGCAACAATATCGAAAGCTTGTTCATGTCAGCCGTATGCAATTGAACGCTTAATAGTCCGCAGCCGTCATAATAACCATCTTTCATTTTCCCCCAAATTACATCTTTAATACCCAGCGGTCCGAAAAGGTATTTATTGGCAAATTGCAAAGTTGCCTGGCCTGTAGCTTTTGTTAACAAAACCGAAAGAATATGCGTGCCGGCATTATTATAATGAAACACTTTCCCTGGTTCACTAACTAAGGGTTGTTGTAATACATATTCATAAGGGTTTGACAGTGCAAAGTATTTATCCATTCTTGTTAAATCCTCGTGCCATAGCCCTGATGCCTGGTTCATAACCTGCCTGATGGTGATTTGCTGTTTGCGCTTATCAGTGTCTTTTGCAAGTTCCGGGAAAAACTTTACCAGCTTTTCGTCGACGGAGCTGATATAACCTTTATCGATAGCAATACCGATGAGTAATGACATTACGCTTTTAGTAAGCGATTGGTTATTATATAAATCGGCGGCACTTTTGCCATTGTAGTATTGGTTGAAGATAATCTTATCGTTTTGCGAAACCACGATAGAATAAAGCTGCCGGTTATTTTTCACAGATGCCGCAGTATCGATATTGATTTGCGAAAAAGCTGTCGGAGTAAGGAATATAGTAGTAAATAGTAACGAAAATACTTTCTTCATAAATAATTAAGCGAGTTCAAATTTGTTGTTTTTTCTGCTGACAATAATCTCAGCCACTATTAAGTTAGGCACCCAGCACAGCCATGATATTACACGGTACGAGGCAATAAAATCGAGGTGAATTAAGCCGGTAGCCAACGGTAGCCATATCCGCAGGGTAACTGCCGCAAACGTAAGCGCGTAATTGCGTATCATCCATCGTTCGTGCTCATCAATTTGCAATTTGCGTATACTGGTATAGGCTTTAATATCAGTAAAAAGCCAAATTAGGGCCAGCGAACCAAATCCAACCACACTAATAATCCCGCCAGATGCAAAGAAAGCAATATACAAGCCCGCGCAACTGCTCAATAATACCGACAACACGTATACCTTTCCCACAAAGCGATGCACATTTAAATAACGACCACGAAGCCGGTTGCTGAACTGGCTCCAGCCGGTCAGCATAGCAATGCCGCCTGCTGTGATATGTACATAGAATAATGTGTGCCAGACGCCGCTGCTCAACAACTCTTTGGGTTTCGATGCCAGCAAGCCTTTACTATGCATATCCACAAAATAGTATATGGCGGGGTATAAGCCAATGGCGATGGCAAAAAGCACAAACGGTATCCAGGGTAAATTTTTTAGTTTCATAATGGTTAGGGCTGATTGATATTATGACTGAAGCTTGCCTGTTTATGTTACAGGTTTTTACAACAGAAAACAACAATCCTGCTCACCGGCGTAAAGGTAGTTATGGTTGGCCCTGCCAGCATTGTCCATTGGTCACCCAAAACCGTCCGGTAGTCAAAATAGTTTCCTAAGACCCAGGGCGAGCAGTTCTTTTACATAAAAAAGAACAACCAATGGAAACTACTCAAAGACAAACCTACCTCGACTGGCTTCGCATAATATCAATAGCCGGTGTATTATTCTTTCATTCAGCAATGCCCTATACCGCTTACGATTGGTGGCACATTAAAAATAAAGAAACCAGCCACCTGGTAATGGAAGTAGTGTTTTTTATGCACATGGTGCGTATGCCGCTGCTGTTTTTTATTTCGGGCACCGTTAGCTATTACATGATGCAGCGCCGCAGCAGTCTCAATTTTATCGGCCTCCGTTTTCGCAGGCTGTTTATCCCGCTGCTGGTGGGCATGTTCATTATCGTGCCACCGCAAATCTACATGGAACGCCTCAATAACGGCTTTCACGGTTCGGTTTGGGATTTTTATAAAACCACCTTCAATTTCATACCTTATCCAAAAGGTAATTTCAGCTGGCACCACCTGTGGTTTATCGCTTACCTGTTTTTGTACGATTTAGTGCTTGCGCCGGTATTCGCCTGGATGGTATCGCCCAAAAGCGAAGACTTCAAAGCAAAGTTAGCCGCGCTTGCTAAAGATAAATGGGTGTACGTTTTAACCCTGCCAAGTATAGTTTGGTTCGCCCTTTTAAGCAACAAGCACCCGGAAACCGGTGACCTGGTGCACGACTGGTGCTACTTTGTATACTGGCTCTTCTTCCTGCTGGCAGGCTTTATCTGCATCATCCAGCCTAAGCTGATGGATAGCCTGGAGCGCAACCGCCGCTTTGCCTTAACTATCGGTTTCCTGGGCCTGCTGCTTGTTAACTATATGCGCTGGAATAAACTCGACCCGTTTTATAGCGGAAGCCCGGATGACCTGTCGGTTATTTTAAGCACAGCCTTGCGCCCGGTTATTGCCTGGGGATGGCTGCTGGGTCTGGTAGGGTATGGTAAAAAGTACCTTAACCGTCCGCACAAATCGCTTAACTATTTAAACCAGGCGGTGTACCCTTTTTATATTGTGCATCAAACCGTGATTGTATGTATTTCATACTACATCGTAGAGCTTAACGACGACATCCTGACGAAATACCTGTTTACCGTTGTAACAACCTTTTTTATCACCATGGGCATTTATCACCTGCTGATAAAGCCTTATGCAGTAACCCGGTTTTTATTTGGTATGAAGCCGAAAAACGAGGTTAAGTCGGCAAAAATAAGTGAGCCGGTAATGTTAAAGGAGGAAGTACTGCTATCAGCGTAACTTCTCATCTCAAGCCTCATTTATATCGGGCTGCCGGTATAGGTGAGGCCTTATGAATATTCTATATTTGAACCAATGATTTTTTTCAGACGCTTTATTTTCCCGGCAGTTTACGGACTGATTATATACTTCACCGTAAGGCTGCTGCACGATACCGAAATCGGCGAACGCTTTTGGCGCAGGGATGTAGTACAGAATGCCTTTGAAATGGGGTGCAGTATTATCACCGGCTACTTTGGCGTGTCTATGTTCGAAAGACTTTTTAAATATTTCGACAAAAAATGGCCATTGCAGTTTTGCTACCAGAATCTCGTTCGCGAGCTGATTATACTGGTTATATGCAACCTGCTATTGGTAAACCTCATTCTTACACCAATGGCAGTCTTTACTGACGACGGCCTTTCATGGGGCGATTTGGCCGACATCTGCATGATACCCACGCTTTATGCCATTGTATATTACGGGATAGCCCGCAGCCGTACGTATATGATGGCGTATGTAGATAACCGCGTACTGTTGGAAAAAGTAACGAACGACCACCTGCAAACCGAACTGAAATTTTTAAAAGCCCAATATCATCCTCATTTTTTATTCAATGCGCTGAATACCGTTTATTTCCAGATGGATGAAGACATAGAGGGGGCTAAAGCCAGTATCGAGAAATTCTCTGAGCTGCTGCGTTACCAGCTGTACGACCAGCAGCAACAGGTGCCGGTTTTAAATGAGCTGGAATACCTGCAAGGTTTTATCGACCTGCAAAAAATACGCAGCAGCGACCGGTTGCAGTTGACGGTAAACTTTGATACCGCTTTAAATGGTCAGCTGGTTTATCCCTTGCTGTTTTTACCGTTTGTAGAGAATGCCTTTAAATTCATCGGTGGGGATTATATAATGAATATAGACGCTGAATTGCAGGACGATGAAATTGTTTTTAAGGTAGAGAACTCTGTTCCTGACTTTGAGACACCTGCTGCTAAGAATGGAGGCATAGGGCTTGAAAACCTAAAGCGCCGTCTCGATTTGCTTTATCCCGGCAGATACTCATTTCAAACCGGGCTACAGAACGATACTTTTACAGCTGAATTAAAACTGAAATATGAATAACATCACCTGCATTATTACCGACGACGAGCCGTTTGCACGCAAGGGTTTGCAGGGCTACATAGAAAAAATCGGCTTTCTCGACCTTAAAGGCGTTTGCGAAGATGCCCTGCAGCTAAGTGATATGCTGCAGCGTCAGCCCGTCGACCTGCTATTCCTGGATATACAGATGCCGCACATTACCGGTGTAGAATTTATAAGGGCGTTATCAAAGCCGCCAAAGGTAATTTTTACTACCGCCTACGAGCAATATGCCTTACAAGGGTTTGAGCTGGATGTGATGGATTACCTGTTGAAGCCCATCAGCTACGAGCGTTTTCTAAAAGCGGCCTGGAAAGCCCGCGACTATTTTGCCTTGCGGGAGAGCACCCCGGTTACCGCCGCCGCAGCCAATCCGTACATTTTCGTAAAAGTGAATGGCAAACTTGAGAAAATAAATTTTGATGAAATATTATTCATCGAGGGCATGGAAAACTATGTGGCTATCCATTTACCAGGTAAAAAGCTCATTACCCACAGCACCATAAAATCTCTTCTCGAAAAATTGCCCCAGGGGCAGTTTATCCAAACTCATAAATCGTTTATTGTCGCGATAAATAAGGTGGAAACTATTGAGGGAAATACTTTACATATCCAGAAGTTCCAGGTGCCGGTAAGTAAATATCTCCGGGAAACTGTCCTGCCGCAGATTTTGAAGTGATGCCAGCAAGAAAAGCCGAAAGCGCCTAAAGTTCTTAGTGACATTGTCAGACTTACGAAGTTTTTAAACGGCGAAGCCCTCAACGAGGCCTTTTAAAACAAACAACTCCGAGTTAAACTTCGTAAGTCTTATCGTATTTTTAAGCAGCGGCAGTTAGCAACCTTTTTCCCATGCCAGCGTCAACGCATCCCTTAGCATATCTTCTCTAACCTTATCCAACTCAACAAACGTTGCTCCCTTTAATCCCCATTTATTCGGAACAGGATAAAACACCGAAGCATCAAAAGAGTTGAAAACCGACTGGTCGATAGGCGTGAGGGACACCATCATGCGGCGTTCAGTTATCCAGAGCGTGCTGAATATCCGTTTTACCTTGAATGCGGGTTTGCCGAAATGGTCGTGCTCGGTAACACCAGGTAAACTTAAGGCCATTTGCCGTGCGGTTTCTATATCAATCATCTTTTATCGTAGGGCTGTTGCTGAAGAGTCTTGGGTTTTGCCCAATAGTTATTACTTCCAAAAGCATCCCGACAGACTTACGAAGTTTCAAAAACTTCGTAAGTCTTACCGTATGCCATTTCATTCGCACATCCAAAATTCGCACGTCCGCACACCAATATTACTTCTTTGTAAATGCAATTTTAATTCCCATACCTATCAAAACAAAGCCGGTAATCTTTTCCTGTATAGCCCACACTTTCGGGTTATTGCTGAAAAAGTCTTTGGTTTTGCCAAGCAGGCAGGCCATTAAAATAAGCACAATGGTCCCCTGTATATCAAACCACGCGCCGAGTGTAAACAGCTGCACCTTAAAATAAGGCGATGCCGGATTGATAAACTGCGGCAGAAACGACAAGAAGAAAATAGCTACTTTGGGGTTCAGTATATTGGTTAGCATTCCCTGTTTGTAAAGCTTAAGGTAGTCAGCATCACCTTTCTTTTGATTTTTTTGGTCGACGGCCTGTTTTGCCAGCAGGGCCCTGATGCCCAGGTAAACCAGGTAAGCCGCCCCGGCATATTTAATTAACTGAAATAAATAAGCTGATTTTGATATGATGATAGACAAACCCAGCACAGCGGCCAGTATATGTACAAAACAGCCGGTAAATATCCCGAGCGCCGACACAATGCCCGCCTTTATACCATACGAAACACTCCTCGAAGCCACATAAAGCACATCATTACCCGGTGTAAGGTTAAGCAGCAGGGTGGTGATAAAGAAAAGGTATGGGTTTTGGAAATCAAACATGTTACTAAATTAAATAAAAAGGATCATTGTTAATCATGGGTGGATGCTGTTTCGTTAGAGTTTTACTTTAAATTTGGCCGAAATTAATCGCCAATTACCATGTCATCTGCCGCTAACGGAAGCGTAACCCTCGATATAAGCGAAACCGGTGTTGCTACCATCACGTTTTTTCATCCCTCGCAAAACTCATTACCTGCCGCCTTGCTCGATGAGCTGACAGAAAAAATTACTTTGGCCGGCAACAATGCCCAAACTCGTGTTATCGTTTTAAAAAGCGGCGGTGACCGCACCTTTTGCGCCGGCGCCAGCTTTGACGAACTGTTACAGATAAAAGACAAGGAAGCCGGGGCGATATTTTTTTCCGGCTTTGCACGGGTAATAAATGCCTGCCGCAAGTCGCCGAAAATTATTATAGCCCGCGTGCAGGGCAAAGCCGTGGGCGGCGGCGCAGGCCTTGCCGCCGCTGCCGATTACTGCCTGGCTACCGAAGCAGCATCCATAAAGCTTAGCGAACTGGCAATAGGCATAGGGCCGTTTGTAATATCCCCTGCGGTTACCCGTAAAATTGGATTGCCCGCGTTTTCGCAACTCACCATTCGTGCTACAGATTTCCAGACCGCCCAATGGGCCATGCAAAAGGGTTTGTATAACGAAGTATACCCCGATATTTCTGCGCTTGATGAGGCACTTGACGCACTTACAGCAAAGCTCGCATCTTATCATGCCGAAGCATTGAAAGGCCTGAAGGAGATTTTATGGGAAGGTACCGCAGATTGGGATGAGCTGCTAACCCATCGCGCCGCCGTGAGCGGTGAACTGGTGTTATCTGAATTTACCCAGCATGCACTAAATAGCTTTCTGAAAAAATAGCCCGCTTAATTTTTGTCCGCATAAAATAAAACCGGAAATTCACAGTTAAATGGCTGTGTTTCATTTGGTTGGTTACCCCGTCTGCCTTGAAATATGCATCATGTATGCTGTTGACGGATAAAAAGAGCAAATAGCCGATAACTTTTGCTTTAAAAAAATCGTATAACCGGCATATTTTGCGTAGTAACTATTACACTTTTATTCGTATCATTAACTATTGGTTATCCATAAAGGTTTGATAGATTTACGTCGCTGATTATTAGGAGTTTATTTTAATACACCTGTCATTTTTATTGTATGTTTTACTGGTTATTCACCGTCGTTGTATTAGCTGCTATTCTTATCGGTTTTTACATTTATAATTATTTCGATAAGCTTAATACCACCAGGAGAAATTTAGAAAGAATTCAGAACAAATGGGGGAGGCCGGTAAATGCCCGCCGTAACTTTAAGTTAATAGCCGCCTACCTGAATGGCTATGAAGGCCCGGATAAAATTTCGGGTGCTATTGCCGATGATTTGGACCTGAATAACTTATTTAATTACGTCGATCGCACCAATTCAAAGCCCGGTAAGCAGTACCTGTATAAAAGGTTGTTTACACCTGAGACAAACTTTGAATCCTTATTAAAATTCGACAAAAAAATTGATTCCCTTAATATGCCGCGTCCTGACCAGGAGCGTATAGAGCTGGAACTGGCCCGGTTGAACAGTCCTGATGCTTATTTCCTGGCCGAGCTGTTTTTAAAGGAGCACGAGTTTTTACTGGTGCCGCTGATGAGCATGTACATCCGCTTCTCGTGGATTGCCATAATTGGCCTGATTATCTCCATGTTTATTGTACCGACATTAGTAAGCTTTATGGTGCTGGTAGCGTTAATAATTGGCAATATCGCCCTGCACTTTGGCACCCGCACAAAAATATCATCTTACACACGCTCACTGCCACAATTAATTATACTGCACAGTGTGGCTAAACGCTTGTCGAAAAAACTTACGCTCGAAAATGACGAGCAGCTAAGAATAAGCCTTAACCAGCTGGCTGGGCTGAATCGCACTTTACGTATGGTTAACTTCGAAAGCAAAATAGCGGGTAATCCGGATAACTTCAGCTTTGCGGTTTACAAGTTTATCAAAATGCTTTTCCTGCTGGAACCGCTGATGTTTATTTCGTCGGTTAAGCGTATCAATAAGTACCGGAAAGACATTGAGGTATTGTATAAATACGTGGCTGAAATTGATATGCTGATAGCCATTCAGTCGGTGAGGGTTGGATTACCGCACTACAGCAAGCCGGTTTTCTATACCGAGAACCAGAAAATGGATTTGGATGATATGTACCACCCGCTTATCTACAATTGCGTGCCTAACTCGATACATACCCGTACTGACGAAGGCGTGCTGATTACAGGTTCCAATATGTCCGGTAAAACCACATTTATTCGTTCGATAGCTATAAATACACTTTTGGCGCAAACCATTTACACAACCTGCGCTGCCAGTTATAAGGCACCATTATTGCGTATACAAACCAGCATCCGCACTACCGACGACCTGGGCGAACACAAGAGCTATTTCCAGGCCGAGGCATTATCTATACTCGATATCATCAACCAGAGCGGTGGCGACCAGCCGGTTAAGAGCCTTATTATTATCGATGAGATATTCCGCGGCACCAATACCATTGAGCGTATTGCCGCGGCAAAATCGGTACTTACGTACCTCACCGATAATAAAAACTTTGTTTTCGTATCGACTCACGATTTGGAGCTTGCCGAATTGCTTGATAACGACTATGCCGTTTACTCTTTCGAAGAAACTGTTAATGATACCCGCCTGGTATTTGATTACAAAATGAAGACCGGTGTATTGAAGAACAAAAACGGTATCGCAATTCTTGAAACTATCGGCTATCCGGAGACGGTTGTTGAGGACGCCTACATTGTAAGCGAGGAACTGAAACGTAAGTACGTTTTGTAATTATTTTAGAACTCTTTATCCACTTTTATATAGTACGCCTGAAAGTTTTTTGCTTTCGGGCTTTTTTGTCTCTGGGAAAACTTACGAAGTCTCAAAGACTTCGCAAGTTTAAAGGAACTATTCTCAACAAAAATTATTCTCGTCCGCGCTTGGGCCGTAGCTGCCGGGAATAGGAATATCCAGCAAACGCAGGAATACGCCCAATTGTGCACGGTGATGCACAATCTGGCAGTAAGCCATGCGGATAACTTCCACTTTTGATGATTTGCTTAAAATAGTGTCTCCATTGCGCAATACCCAGGTTTTTAGCAACTCTTCCTCGTTGGTTTTTTCCAGGCCGGCCTTGCATTCAGCTAATGATTTTTCAAGCAATGCCAGTAGTTCAGTGGTGTTATTGATTTCGGTTGGGGTGTATGGTGCAGCGGCAAAATCCAGCTCGTAAGTATCGATAACCATGCTTACCCATGCCGGCAGCTCCGCGATATGTGTTGCCAGGCTGCGGATGTTCATGCTTTTTGGATGCGGCCTCCAGTCGAATTTGTCGTTCGGTACACGCTCGAGCATTTTGCGGGTAGTTTGCGCCTCTTCTTCCATTTCCTTTAATAACATTGGGATAATTTCCATGATTTCTGTTTTTAATGTTGTGTTTCTGTTTGTTGATACAAATAGAACACATGCCAATGACAGCCCTATGTCAGCAGGAAATTTGGTATGAAAAAAAAGATTTTTCGTAGGGGCGTATTGCATACCATACCCGTTAACCTAAGGGCATTCGCGTATGTTGCCCCCTCTAAATCTCCCCCGGTAGGGGAGACTTTAGCTGCGGTGGCGTTCGATTTTTTAAAGTCCTCCCAACCGGGGAGGAT